>Ga0074044_10000256_pt1 | contig 52721 bp, 42 predicted proteins | sample BogForMeECP23OM1_FD_94443 | JGI IMG/M metagenome (GOLD analysis project Ga0074044, IMG submission 94443) | Bog forest soil microbial communities from Calvert Island, British Columbia, Canada - Bog Forest MetaG ECP23OM1 | ecosystem: Environmental > Terrestrial > Soil > Wetlands ...
CCAACGATGTTTCCATCGGCATCGAACAGAGGGCTACCACTCGATCCGGGTTGCACCTGAGCTGAGATTTGCAGCGAGCGCGGGTCGTCCTGCCAACCACTCTTGCTTGATATCACTCCTTCGGAAAACTTTGGATTCGAGCCAAGCATGGAAGTTAGAGGATACCCAATCGTGGATACCCGCTCTCCGAGTTTGACACCACTTGAGGTTACTAATTGGAACGGAAGCTCAGTGCAGGTGGACGCCAGCTTCGCGGGGTCCGTCAAGCGCAGTACCACTAGATCATTCACTACATCCCGAATCACGACCTCAGCACTGACGCTACCATTCCAACCAGGGAACGCGACGCTGATATTCTTCGCGCCGGCAACAACGTGCCAGTTGGTAGCGAGTAGACCATTCCGACTTATTAGAAATCCAGTCCCGGAAGCCCCACCCTTCTCCGACGTTGCGTTGGCAGCCTCTTTGTCGATTTCCGGCCACACGCGGATGAGCATTAGGTCGAATGGTCCCTTCGGCGTAGCGATCGAGCCGCGCAGCAAGGAATCGTGCTCAAGAGTAAGAGTCGTGCCTCCTGGCTTCTTGTTTGCCATGAAATACGTACAAGTGAAAATATCTGGAGATGCCGTGCTTCGAATCTCAGCCTTAATCTCATTGGCCTGCCAAAGGAGCGAGTTGGATCGAAGCACAACCGCAACGTAGTCTGCCCCACTTCCTCCAGGGGCAGGCACAATCCCCAAGCGATATTTATCTTCGGTGTCGGTCCAAATTCCTTCCACGTGATTCCGCAGCTCGCCCCTCTTGATATCCTCTTCGGTTATCGCCAATTTTGGCCTTGCTGGATATTCCCGCTGGATCCTCTGTCGAGAAACATCTTCGTCGAAACTGGTATAACCCAGCTGGGAGTAAATCTTCCCGACAAGTGCGCGGACAGTGGCAGTTACGCCCATTCGCGATGCCCCCGCAGAAGCCTCGGCAATGAGCTCACCACTTGCGTCCACAACCCGCGCAGAAAGCCGCCCGCCGGAGACCTCTCTCGACCAACTGCCACTCATCACACACGTCTTCAACAAATCCGCCTGCGACACATCAGCGACCGCCGAGACGACAACAAATCCTTTTGCAGTGGCCTGTGTTCTCAGTTCCTTTGCGATCCCGTATGGGTCATTCGTGAAGTCCGTTACCACAAGATATTTACAGGCGTTGATTTCTCCCGCAAATGCGGACGCTGCGGACAGAGAGAGCATTAACGCACCGATAAGAAGGGATTGGATGCCCCGTCGCAAGCGGTATCCGTCTTGCTCGCCCATGGTTCGGCCTTTTTTCGAAGAGTTGCCGGTCGCTACAGTGGATTCAGGAATCTGCATTGAATCCTCCAGACTTATGATGGGAGCGATATTGCAGAGTTTATCACTAAATCCGCGAATAGACTGGCTTAGTTGAAATCAGCGATTCAGTGATTTCACTTCGCGCTTAGAAGTTTCTCGAACTCGGATTCGGTGAGAATGGCCACGCCCAGTTCCTTAGCCTTTTCGTATTTGGAGCCTGGGTCGGTGCCCACCACAACGTAGTCAGTCTTCTTGCTGACGGAACCAGAAATCTTCCCACCGTGCTGCAGCACCAGTTCCCCAGCTTCTTCGCGGCTGCGATTGGCCAATCCGCCCGTGAATACAAACGACTTCCCCGCAAACTTCTGGCTTTTCACTTCGCGCTTTTCCGCCGTGGGATGCACGCCAGCCTTGTCCAGTTTCTTGATCAGTTTGCGATTCGCAGCCTCGGAGAAAAACTCCACGATGCTAGCGGCCACCTTAGGCCCAACTTCATTCACATTCTCCAGCTCTTCCGTTTTGGCCGCCGCAAACTCCTCCAGCGAAGAAAAATGCTCCGCCAGAAGCTGCCCGGTGCGCTCCCCCACAAACTGAATCCCCAACGCAAAAATCAGCCGCGAAAGCGCATTCTTCTTGCTCGCGGCAATCTCCTCCAGCAAATTCTGCGCGGATTTTTCCGCCATGCGCTCCAGTTCAGCCACCTCATCCTGTTTCAGCGCATAAAGGTCCGCCACATCCTTGACCATTTTCTTTTCCACGAGCTGATCCACAATCTTCTCGCCCAGCCCGTCAATATTCATCGCGTGCCGCCCGGCAAAATGCAGCAGCGATTCCTTCAACTTCGCCGGGCAAGCCGCATTCACGCAACGATAAGCGACTTCTCCTTCAACCTTGTGAATCGCGCTGCCGCAAACGGGACACTCCTTCGGCATGCGAAACGGCTTGCGATTCTTCCCCTCCTTCACCACTTTCAAAACGTGCGGAATCACTTCCCCCGCGCGCTCAATCAGCACGGTATCCCCAATCTGCAATCCCAGCCGGTCAATCTCGTCCATATTGTGCAGCGTGGAACGGCTGACAGTGACGCCTCCCACCTGCACCGGCTCCAGCACCGCCACCGGCGTCAGCGTTCCCGTCCGCCCCACCTGCACAATAATGTCGTTCACCACGGTAGTTTCCTGCCGCGCGGGATATTTGTAAGCAATAGCCCACCGCGGAGCCTTGGCGGTAAATCCCAGCTCATTCTGCAGCGAAGTCGAGTTCACCTTGATCACCACGCCGTCAATATCGTAGGCCAGTTTTTCGCGCTTGCTGTCCCAGGCAGTGCAGTAATCCACCACCTTTTCGATGCAATCGCACAGCTTCCAATCATCTGAAGCGCGGAACCTCAATTGCTTCAGTGTGTGCAGGGAGTCCGAATGCTTGGCGAACGGCACTTTCCCATCCACGAAGAGGTAATAGGCGAAGAAGTCCAGCCGCCGCTGCGCCGTGATAGTAGGATCCAGCACGCGAATAGCCCCTGCGGCGGCGTTGCGGGGATTAACAAATATCTTCCCCCCGCTCTGCTCCTGCTGCCGGTTGAGCGCATCAAACGATTCGCGGGTCATCATGATTTCCCCGCGCACCTCGAAATCCGCAGGCAGCTTGGCCTTTTTCAGCGCAGCCGCCTCCACGCGCAAGGGCACGGAGCGCACCGTCTTCACGTTGGGCGTAACGTCCTCGCCGGTGGTGCCATCGCCGCGCGTAACACCGCGCACCAGCACGCCATCCTCATATTGCAGCGAGATGCTCAGGCCATCGAATTTGTGCTCGGCAATGTACTCGATGTCCTCGCGGCCGCTAGTTTCGCGCACACGGCGGTCCCAATCGCGCAGCGCGTCGTGCGAAAACGCGTTGTCCAGGCTGAGCATCGGTCGCGCATGCCGCACGGTCTGAAAGCCTTCGCGCGGCGGACCACCCACGCGCACGGTCGGCGAATCCGGCGTGACCAGCTCGGGATAAGCCGCCTCGATCTCCTTCAATCGGTTCATCAGCCGGTCGTACGCGGCGTCCGAAATCTCCGGGTCGTCCAGCACGTGATAGCGGTACTCGTGATAGCGCAGCTTCTCGCGCAGCTCTTCCGCCTCTTTCCTCACCGCGCTGCTTGCTTTCGTCGCCTTCGCCATCGCCGCCTTCTCCGCCCTCTTCGTAGGAGCACGATACACTTGTCCCGGCCCGCGTCGGGATCGTGCCCAATCCTCTGCCAGGTTTAACCCGCCCCGTATTATATAGGCTTTGCGCCTTCGTCTTTGCTATTCACCCATTCCCGCGGCACCCCTCGCAGAAGCGCAGAGAGGATTCGCCGCCGACAATAACGCATAAGGCAAAGGACTATTGCAAGGAAGCGCATGGCCGCAGCACAGTTGCCTTAAGCACTACAGCTGTAATCGATTCGACGGAGAAACGAGGCATACCCATGCGTAGAGTATCCATAACGGTGGTTGGTCTGCTCGTTGTGTTCGCGACAGTCCTGGCGTCCACCGCCTATTCTCAAACCGCTCCGGCCAGTAGCGGTACGGCCCAGCCCCAGGTAAAAGCCAAGGTGATCTTTCACTACGGCAGGCCGCTCCCCATTAAGGACTGCTTGGAACAGGTCGCCATCCAGATTGATGGCGCGACCGTCCACCAGATTTTTCAGTGGCATGTTTGGGAGACCGATGTCGCTCCCGGTGTTCACGTTTTCAGCGACGACAGTCATAAAGGCAAGGGTTTAACCGGCAGCTTGGCCCCGGGCCAAACCTACTATTACGAGATGGTGTGGTGGAAGGGGTTTGGCTTTCCTAAGTGCGACAACTTCTGGGTCAAGTTCGAGGACATGAAGCCCAAGGACATCAGCAAGGTCACTGCAATGCTGGGAAAGGCCGGTTTGGATGAAACCGCTGCGACAACGGCGCCGGCGGCGGCTGCCGCGACTCCGGTTGCCGCCGCAGAACCTCCAAAAAACACGAATGTCACGCTATCCATCCGGTCAACTCCTGAGGCGGCCGACATAGAGATCGACGGCAGTTTTGTGGGAAACACGCCGTCCGCGATTGATCTGGCCATGGGTGAACATACGGTCATCATCAGCAAGAAGGGCTTCGAGCCGTGGAAACGCACCATCAAGCTTTCCAGCGGCGACATCAAGTTGACCGCGGAGTTGGAGAAAACCGTCGCAGCCAATTGAGGCTGCTTCGGTTTCGTTCGGATCACACGACGATCGAAAGCGGCGTCCGCAGTCTCCGGATCGTTCAGCAAGCCAGTGCGATATTCATGGCGGCGCGTTCTTGCCGGGCGCGCCTTCCACCTCTTTCGCCACTACGGTCTAAATTTCTCCAAGTTCCGTGCTGTCCCCCGCTCAGGGGTCGGCCGTCACAAAACCCGGGGCGCACTTCTTCCTACTTCTGGCACGCCACTTGCTCCAATTCCTCTAGGGGCACGAGCCAGGGAACACGGCGCGTCACCGCGGGTAGCTTTGCTTCATCTTCATATAGAATGGTGCACGCACTTATAGCTCCGGGAGACTATGGAAACCCAGTTCCACAACGCGTTGTTGATTCACAACCCAAACGCCGGAAATGGCGGGAACGCGCGGCGGCGCCTGATCGAGCAGGCGCGGCGCATTCTTTCCGCCGGTGGCATTGAGGCAGAGCTGGCGGAAACCACCGCCCCCGGCCACGCCACCGAAATCGCACAGCAGGCCGCGCGCGACGGGCGGCAACTGGTGATCACCTGTGGCGGCGATGGCACCCTCAATGAAGTCGTGAACGGCCTGGCCTCCTTATCAAACGGGCATCGCGTGCCCCTGGCGCTTCTGCCGGGCGGCACGGCAAATATCCTGGCGAAGGAACTGGCGCTGCCGTGGGATATTCCGCGCGCGGCAAAGCAACTGGTTGGCGCGGAACTGCGTGAAATTGCCCTGGGCCTGGCCACGCCGCTGGAGCAGCCAGAGAAAAAACGCTTCTTCCTTAGCGTTGCTGGCGCCGGACCCGACGGCATGATCGTCTATTCCGTGGACCTTGGCTTGAAGGCGCGCGTGGGCATACTGGCGTACTGGTGGCAAGGCGCGCGCGAAGTCTTGCGCTACACCTTTCCACGGTTCCGCGTGCGCGCCGGTGACCGCCAGGTGGAAGGCACGCTGGTGGTGGTGGGGCGCACGAAAAACTACGGCGGCCCGTTCAAGATTACCGACCACGCCGACCTGTTCGAGGACCAGTTTGAAGTGCTGGCGCTGACCACGCAAAGCGGCTTGCGCTATCTGAGTTATTTGCCAACCCTGTGGATGGGCAACCTGCGCAACGAAGAAGATGTACACTTCTGGAAAGCGGATACGCTGCTGTGCGAGCCCCTGGATGGCCAGCCGGTGTACGCGCAATTGGATGGCGAGCCGTTCGTGCGGCTGCCCGTTGAATTTTCGATTGTGCCGCGGGCGTTGAAGTTGCTTGTGCCGCGCGGCACGCCGGCCACCAACAGCGGCTCCTCGCCCGACTCCTGATCGTGGACATCATTACGCATGCGTTGCTTTCACTGGCTCTGGCACGCGGATTCTTTGCGCGGCGCGGATGGCCGGTGCTTGCAGGCATGTTGGTTGCCGGCACGCTCGCCGATGTGGACTGGATCAGCGCATGGTTCGGGCCAGCCGCTTACCTGGCGGGGCGCCGCACGATTACGCACTCCCTTTTGGGCACGGCGTTCATCATTGCCTTCGCCGCGTGGATGGCGCGCGCGCTGGACAGCCAACGACGGGAAACATGGAAGGGCATCCTGGCAGCAACCTCCTGCGCAGCCGTCGCACATCTCCTCTTCGATCTCTGTCAATCGGGCGGCATCGCGCTGCTTTGGCCGTTCCGTGGGACGCGCTATGCCCTGGACTGGCTCCCGCCGGTGGATCCGTGGATATTGTTTCTGCTTTTCGGCGCCGTGGTTGTGCCGGAGTTTTTACTTTTGGTGAGTTTGGAAATCGGCGCCAAGGACAAAAGGCCGCGGGGCCGCAACGGCGCGCTGGTGGCGCTGGCATTGATTGGAGTTTACGTTTTGGCGCGCGGAGTGCTCCACTTCAATAGCGTGGCGATGCTGGAACCACATTCTTATCACGGGGAATCGCCGCGGCGCGCCGAAACATTTGCGGATTCCGTTTCGCTTTTCACCTGGCACGGCGTTGTGGAAACGCAGTCGTATCTTTGCCTGATCGAGGTGCCAGTGACGTCCGGAGACAGCTTCGACGCGGAATCCGGCACGTGCCTGCACAAACCGGAAGAGTCTCCGGTGCTGACGGCGGTGCAACAGTCAGCCGTGGGCCGCAAATTCCTGAGCGCGGCAATAATTCCACGCGCCGCGGTTGACAAAACGGAAAATGGCTACGAGGTGGTGATTCGCGACCTGCGCGACGTGGCGGAACAACAGACGCGGCATCGCGTGGTGGCGCGGATTTACCTGGATGCGTCCGCCCGCATTCTTGGTGAACAAATTTCATGGGCTGGCGAGGTTCACCTGCGGTAAAAGAGCCAGGGCGCGGGAGGCAGAAGCTCACTCAGGGGAGGCCGGTTTGTCACGCAGGATCAGGCGGGACGCCGCATAACTTGCCAGCGCGAATGCGATCACCGCGATGGTGGCTTCCACCTTGTGCTGCGCCAGAAACGGCAGCGCATCTTTGCCATATCGTATAGCCAGATAGCCCATGCCAAAGTAACGGATCGCGCGCGCTAACGCGATGGCGGAAGTAAAACTGGCCAGCGGCACTTCAAACACGCCGGCCGCAAACACGAAAACTTTGAACGGCGTAGGCGGCGGAAGCAGCGCCGCAAGCAGCATCCCGCCAAAGCCATTTTTCTCTACCCAATGCCGTATTGCGTGCGCGCGGCCTCCTGCTTTTCTCCGAAAAAACGCTTCCCCTCCCTTTTTGGCGATGAAATAAAGCAGCACGCAACCCAGCAGAGAACCAAGCCCGGCCATAGCGGCGTAAAGAGGCATGCGCAGCGGATGCTGGATGCACAGCTCGATGAGCAGGAGATCGTTGATAACGGGAAACGTCAACACGGAGGAATCAAGGAAGGAAATAAGAAAGAGGCCCGGCGCCCCTATAGTCCCGGCGAAGACTACGATTTTTTGTTTCCAGCCGCTCAACGGCGCCGTCAAGGAAAGATCCTCCGTCGTTCGCGAAATTTAGTGTAGCAGACTGTCGAAATGGCCTAGAGCAGCGCTTCGATGGCTTCGGTGATGATGTCGTAGACGTGGTGAAGCTCTTCCGTGGCGATCCCGTAAGGCGGAAGCACGTAGATCACATTGCCGAGTGGCCGCAGCAAAACCCCGCGCCGCAGAAAAAAGTCATAAAGCTTGGGGCGCAAGGCGGAAAGGTAACCGGGGTCGTCGGCGCGGAGTTCCAGCGCGCCAATGGTGCCGATATGGCGCGTGTCGCCCACCTGGCGCATGCCGCGCAAATAGGCCAGGCGATCGGCGTTAACGCGGGTGATCGCTGCAATGCGGTCGAAGACCGGTTCGTCATCAAAAATCTTCAGGCTGGCATTGGCGGCGGCGCAAGCCAGCGGATTGCCCGTGTAGGAATGGCCATGGTGGAAGGTGTGCAGACGGTTCTCGCTGCGGAAGGCGGACTCCACGCGATCCGTGCAGAGCGTCGCGCCCATGGCGAGGTAACCGCCGGTGAGTCCTTTGGAAAGGCACATCATGTCGGGGACAACGTTCGCAAGTTCGCACGCAAACATTTTCCCGGTGCGGCCGAAACCGGTGAGCACTTCGTCGGCAATCAGAAACACGTCGTGCTTGGTGCAGAGCGCCCGGATCTTTTGCAGAAACTCGACAGGGTGAACAATCATTCCGCCTACACCCTGCAACAGCGGCTCCACGATCACGGCGGCGATCTTGTCCCCGCGTTCGGCCAGCAATCCTTCCAGCTTTTGCACGCATTCGATGTGGCAGGTTGCGCGCTTCAATCCCACGGGACACCGGTAGCAATACGCGGAATAAACGCGGTGCACCGGATATCGCATGGATGCAAAGGGCGCGGTGAAGGGCGATGAATCGCTGACGGACATGGCGCCCGCGGTATCGCCGTGATATCCGTGAGCAAGCGCGACGATTTCGTGTTTTTCGGGACGGCCAAGATTCTGAAAATGCTGCACCGCAACCTTCAACGCCACTTCAACGGCGGTGGAACCGTCATCGGAAAAAAACATGTGCGTGAGTTCAGACGGTACCCATTTGCGCAAGCGCGTGGCGAGTTCTTCGACGGGTTCGTGCGTGAAGCCCGCCAGAAGCACATGCTCCAGCTTGTGGGCCTGTTGGGCAACCGCATCACTGATGCGTGGATGCGCGTGGCCGTGGAGGTTGACCCACCAGGAGGAGATGGCATCCAGGATGCGCCGTCCATCCGCCAGGTGAAGGTAGACGCCCTCGGCGCTGGCCACGGGAAGTGGCGGAGGGTCCAGGAGGGAATTCGTAAACGGGTGCCAGATACGCAGGGGTGTTGTCATTGGGCAAAAGCTGACCGATCAAAGTGATTCAGAAATACCTGCATCAAGGCGGTGCGGTGAAGATTGGGAAGCTTGGGAATTTCGCCGATGACGCGCACATGGCCAAACTTCTCGATGGTGTCGCGGTTCTCGCGATTTTGATCCCCAATTAACACCACGCCATGTACCGGCAATTCGGCCGCGTGGAGCGCCGCCAGCGTAAGCAGCGTGTGATTGATTGTGCCCAAGCCGCTGCGCGCCGCCAGAATCACGGGCAGCTTGAATTTTATCATCATGTCCAGCATGAACTGCTTGGAGTTGATAGGCACCAGAACGCCCCCGGCGCCTTCCACCACCAGCCAGTCGTTCATCAGGCTTATGGGAAGATTCATGCGGTTCAGGTCAATCTCCACGCCGGCCCAGCGCGCGGCCAGGTCCGGTGAAACGGGCGGCACAAATTTGTAGACTTCATCCAGTGTGCGGTCCGTGCCAATGCCAGCCAGGCGCATGACCGTGACGCGGTCGGAACCTTCCAGCGTGCCCGTCTGTATGGGTTTCCAGTACACCGCATCCAGCGCGGCGCAGAGCAGCGCGGAAAGCGTCGTCTTGCCCACGCCGGTATCCGTTCCCGTGATGAAGAACTGGCGTCTCATGCGTGCCTCGCCGCTGTGGGAGTTTGGTGGTTTGCCCGCCAGGCCACCAGGGATTTCACCAGGCGGTCCAATTCATGTTCCGCGACTCGGGAAGTCAAAGACAGGCGCAGGCGCGCCTTGCCTTCGGGCACGGTTGGCGGGCGGATGGCACGCACCGCAAAACCTTCGCGCTGCAGATGCTCGGCAGCGTTCAGCGTATCCTCAACCTTTCCGAAAACCACCGGCACAATCTGGCTGGCGCTTCCCGCGGTGCGGAAACCCTCCGCGCGCAGAGCGGCACGGAAACGTTGCGCGCGCTCCTGCAATTCCCGGCGCTCCGTGTCCATGCCAGCCGCAAGCTGCACGGCCGCGCCAATCTGTTGAGAAAAATAGGGTGGGAGTGCCGTGCTGAAAATGAAGGTGCGCGCGTGATTGATAAGGTGCTCCTTCAATACGGCTGGACCACACACGAAAGCGCCAGCGCATCCCAGGGCTTTCCCGCACGTATGCACCACGGCGAGCAATTGCGGCACGATGCCTGCTTCCGCGGCGAGTCCGCGGCCCTGCGGCCCCATCGCCCCAATGGCATGAGCTTCATCCAAAATAATGGCGGCTTCGTATTTATCGGCCAACTCGGCGAGTCTCCCCAGGGGAGCAATATCGCCGTCCATGCTGAAGACGCTTTCCGTAATAATCACTTTACGCCACGGCGCGCCCGCTTCCTCGCGCAGTCTGTCTTCCAGCGCCTTCAGATCCAGGTGCGGGTAAATCACTTTACGCGCGCCGGAGAGCCGCATGCCGTCAATCAAGCTGGCATGGTTCAAGGCGTCGGAATAAACCACGTCATCCTTGCCGACAAGCGCGGCCAGCAAGCCCAGGTTCGCCGCATAACCGCTGCTGAAGAACAGCGCCTCCTCGGTACCGGCAAACCTGGCAAACTCCGCTTCCAGAGCCCGCCACTCTTCCGTTTGTCCGGAAAGCAAACGCGAGCCGGTGCCGCCAACTCTTTGCGCATGTTGCACGGCGCGGAGCGCGGCTTCGCGGAGCTTGGGATGTTCGGCGAGGCCGAGATAATCATTGGAGCATAGATTTACACCGTGAATTTCGGCCAGATTACGGCGCAGGCTGCGGTCACCGAGGACCTGCAACCCCTGCTCCAGTTGTTCCTTCCACGTCGCTAGGGCGTTAGACAGCATGTGGTTCGAGTGACTTCATCCCCAAACTCTGCAGCATCTGCTCATCTTCATCAACTCCAGGGTTTGCCGTAGTCAGCAGCTTTTCTCCTACAAAAATCGAATTGGCCCCCGCAAGAAAGCACAGCGTCACAGCTTCCGGGGACAACTGCTTGCGCCCCGCAGCCAGGCGTACGCGCGAAGCCGGCATCAGGATGCGCGCGGTGGCAATGGCGCGCACCATCTCCAGTGGATCGAGAGGTGGCACGTTGGCCAACGGCGTGCCCTCAACACGGACGAGCATGTTGATGGGCACGCTTTCCGGATGGGGGTTGAGCGTCGCCAATTGATGCAAGAGCCCGGCGCGGTCGCTTTCCTTTTCTCCCATTCCCAGAATGCCGCCGCAACACACGGTGATTCCGGCCTTGCGAACTGCCGCAAGGGTCCTCAAGCGCTCATCGTATACGCGGGTGGTGATAATCGAGCCATAAAATTCCGGCGAAGTGTCCAGATTGTGATTGTAGGCCGTGAGCCCCGCTTCCTTGAGCCGCACCGCCTGCTCGCTGGTCAGCATTCCCAGGGTGCAGCAAACTTCCAGTCCCAGGGAAGAGACGCCGCGCACCATTTCCAGGACCTTCTCGAAGTCGCGGCCGTGAGGCGCTTCCCGCCACGCCGCGCCCATGCACATGCGTGTGACGCCGTTCGCAGCCGCATCGCGCGCCACACTGACGACATGCTGCGGGTCGAGCAACCCTTCGCGCTCGACATCCGAATCGTAATGCGCGCTTTGCGGACAATACGCGCAATCCTCCGGGCAGCCCCCTGTTTTGATGGAGATCAACTGGCATTTCTGCACTCGATCGGCGGCATGGAATCGGCGGTGGATGGTCTGCGCCTGAAACACCAGCTCAGGCAACGGCGTCCTGTAAATCGCGGCGACCTCCTCCTTTTTCCAATCGTACCGGAGGTGCTTCTCTGGGGTAGTCTGCTGGGCCGCGCCGGTTAATTCAGTCTTCATTCTGGGTAATCGCCTGGGTCGTAGGTCACTGCATCAGTTTAGCCAACTTGTCATACTATCATTGGTGCTCCACTTAGGGCCATTTCCATCGCTCAAATGGTTTGACCCGTCATTGGCAAAATGTTATAAATCAACGTTTCGCTTGTCTGCGGCGCAAGACATAGTGGAGTGCCGTTGTGGTCCTGACCCGCTCCGGGTCAGAAGGTGTTGCGTGTGCCGGCAAGAGAGTTCCCGTCCTGTCTGAGAAGCGGGAGCCTCCCCAATTATGGGTGAGGCGCTCCCCCTGACGCTGGTGGATGTTGTCCGGTTCTGGTTCACCACGCTCCGCGTCAGGCAGGAGTGGTGTGTGGTTTTCCAATAGCAGGGGCCGTGGCCGATTATCCGGCCGCTAGAACCGCCCCGCATTGATCTGAATGTTCTGGAGGATCCTTCATGGAAATCTTGCTGGATGCTGCCCGGTCCATGGGCAGACGTACGTTGCATCGTGTTTTCGCGGCTTCGGCCCTGCTGCTCCTCAGCGCCACCGCCTTGCTGGCCCATCCCACGGAAGAAGCCGGGGGTGGTGAAGCGAGTCTCAAGCTTCCCGACCTGTCTTCGGTTAAATTTCTCGGCCATATTGACGGCCATACATTGCTGCTTTTCGGCATCCTCATCTGCATTTTCGGCCTGCTCTTCGGCATGACCATTTTCATGAAGCTGAAGAACCTGCCGGTGCACAAAGCGATGCGCGAAATCTCCGAGCTGATTTACGAGACCTGCAAGACGTACCTGGTCACACAGGGCAAATTCCTCCTGCTCCTGTGGGTCTTCATCGCCATCGTGATCGTGTTGTATTTCGGCATATTGTCGCCCGTCCCGGGCAAGTCCACCTTCGTCACTCTGCCGATTATCCTGCTGTTCAGCCTGATCGGCATGGGCGGCAGCTACAGCGTGGCGTGGTTCGGGATTCGCGTGAACACCTTCGCCAATTCGCGCACCGCCTTCGCGGGTCTGCGCGGCAAGCCCTACCCCATCAATCACATTCCCCTGGAATCCGGCATGAGCGTGGGCATGATGCTGATCAGTGTGGAACTGCTGATGATGCTGATCATTCTTCTGTTCATTCCGCGAGACTACGCCGGGCCATGCTTCATCGGTTTCGCCATCGGCGAATCGCTTGGCGCGGCCGCGCTTCGTATCGCCGGCGGAATCTTCACCAAGATTGCCGACATCGGCTCTGACCTGATGAAGATTGTGTTCAAGATCAAGGAAGACGACGCGCGCAATCCCGGTGTCATCGCGGATTGCACCGGCGACAACGCGGGCGATTCGGTCGGCCCCACTGCCGATGGCTTCGAGACCTACGGTGTGACTGGCGTCGCCCTGATCACCTTTATCCTTCTCGCGGTGAAAGATCCCACCATCCAGGTTCAACTGCTGGTGTGGATTTTCGTGATGCGCGTGATCATGCTGATCGCCAGCGCCGCCGCCTACTTCATCAATGACGCCATTCAGAAAGCCCGATACGGCAATGCGCCGGAAATGAATTTTGAGGCGCCGCTGACCTGGCTGGTCTGGATCACCTCCTTCGTCTCCATCGCTTTCACCTACGTGGTTTCCCGGCTGATTATTCCGTCCCTCGGTGGCGATTCTTCCCAATGGTGGAAGCTGGCCACGATCATCTCCTGCGGCACGCTGGCCGGTGCGGTCATCCCCGAGCTGGTCAAGGTATTCACCTCGACGGAATCGCGCCACGTCAAGGAAGTGGTTACCTCCGCGCAGGAAGGCGGAGCATCTCTCGGCATCCTCTCCGGATTTGTGGCCGGCAATTTCTCTTGCTACTACCTGGGCCTCGCGATCCTCATGCTCATGTCCATCGGCTACCTGATCAGCAACCTCGGGCTCGTCAATGTCATGCTGGCCCCGGCGGTGTTCGCGTTCGGGCTGGTGGCTTTCGGGTTCCTGGGCATGGGGCCTGTGACCATCGCCGTCGATTCCTATGGACCGGTCACCGACAATGCGCAATCGGTGTTTGAACTTTCGCAGATTGAGCAAATTCCCAACATCAAGCAGGAGCTGAAGAAGGATTACGACATTGACGTGGACTTCGAGCGTGCCAAGCACTTGTTGGAAGCGAACGACGGTGCCGGCAATACCTTCAAGGCCACCGCGAAGCCCGTACTCATCGGCACTGCGGTCGTCGGTGCAACCACCATGATTTTCTCCATCATCATGGCACTCACCAAGGGCCTCACGTCGGGCGTGAATAACCTCTCCCTGCTTCATGCCCCCTTCGTTCTTGGCCTCATTACCGGCGGCGCCATGATTTATTGGTTCACCGGCGCTTCCACGCAGGCCGTGACCACGGGCGCATATCGCGCGGTGGAATTCATCAAGCGCCACATTAAGCTCGACAGTGCCGAAAAAGCCAGCGTCGCCGATTCCAAGAAAGTGGTGGAAATCTGCACGCAGTACGCCCAGAAGGGCATGCTCAACATTTTCATCGCCGTCTTCTTCGCGACGCTGGCCTTCGCCTTCGTCGAGCCGTTCTTCTTCATCGGCTACCTCATCTCCATCGCCATCTTTGGTCTGTACCAGGCCATCTTCATGGCGGACGCCGGAGCCGCATGGGACAACGCGAAGAAAATCGTGGAAGTCGAGCTGAAGCAGAAGGGCACGCCGCTGCATGACGCCACCGTAATTGGCGACACCGTCGGCGATCCTTTCAAGGACACTTCGTCGGTGGCGCTCAACCCAGTGATCAAGTTCACCACGCTGTTCGGCTTGTTGGCCGTCGAGCTGGCGGTGAAGCTTACCGCGGAGCAGGGCAGCACGCTGGCGCACATTCTCGCGGCGGTTTTCTTCCTCGTTTCGTTCACGTTTGTCTACCGTTCGTTCTTTGGTATGCGCATCCGCGGCTCCGCCGCGGAATAGCGCCTTCCCCTCCAAAAAGGCGCCCCACCTCAATGGGGCGCCTTTTTCCTGGAGGGCTGGTGTTACAATTCCTGAAGCTACTCACCGAGGTGCTTTTCATGCGAAAACTTTTGTTTGCTTTTGTCAGCGGTATGTTGCTGCTTGTTTTAGCTGTGCCTGTACAGTCGCAAGTCGATACCAAGTGGAAGATTCATGATCGCAGCCGGCCGCTTCCGCCGGTGGTGGATCCGGGTACGGCCAGCACGCAAGACGCGCCGGGCCGCGCACCTTCCGATGCAGTTGTTTTGTTTGATGGCAAAGACCTCTCCAAATGGGCGCACCAGGATGGCAGCCCCGCCAAATGGAAAGTGGAAAACGGTTACATGGAAGTTGCTCCCAAGACCGGATACATCTACACACGCCAGGCATTCGGCGATTGCCAGTTGCATGTGGAGTTTGCCGAGCCTACTCCGCCCACGGACGAAGACCAGGGACGCGGCAACAGCGGCGTATTCCTGATGGGCCTCTACGAAGTCCAGGTGCTGGATTCCTACGAAAACAAAACGTACGCGGACGGGCAGGCTTCTGCTTTGTATGGCCAGTATCCTCCGCAGGTGAATGCGTCGCGGCCGCCGGGGAAATGGCAGGCTTATGACATCGTATTCCATGGCCCGCGCTTCGATGTATCGGGCAAACTGCTGCGGCCCGCGCGCGTCACGGTGTTCCACAATGGCGTCCTGGTGCAGGAAAACGTCGCTCTGACCGGACCCACGGCGCATGGCGAGCGTCCGCCGTACAAAGTGACGCCGGAGAAATTGCCGCTGGCGTTACAGGATCACGGCGACCCCGTGCGTTTCCGCAATATCTGGATTCGGGAACTCTGAGCATGGAGATTGCGCCTTACTGGCACTTCACTCTCGACACTCAGATTGCACCTCCGCCAGAACCTGGATAAAGAATTCCTCGGTAAGTTTTTGCTTGACATTACCGTCGCTCTTTGATAAACTTACCATCGGGTTAAATTGCGCCTCGTGAAGCGGGAGTTCGCTCCCGCTTTTTCCTTTTCTGGGGACCCTGTTCTCGTTGCCTCCACTTCCCCGAGGCATGTCTACACTTCGTCGAAAGAACACCCCCGCCGGGCCCGGCAGGCAAAACGCATTCATCCCAGCTTCGGCCAGGGCTCCTCAGAACCAATGCCAGTTAAAAAGGACATTCTGGATTCCATCGCTGCGATGGCAAGGCGGATGGGACGCGCGCCATCGCTGTCGGAATTCGTCGCGCTCTCGGGAATCTCCGAGTACTTCGTCTCGCAATGCTTTCCCAGTTGGAATGATGCTGTCAGGACTGCGGGACTGGAGCCGAACACTTCCAACGTGCGCCTTGAGGACTGCGAACTGCTTAAAGATTGGGGCGAAACCGTCCGAAAAAATCGTGCCATACCTTCGCGGCGCACCTACCAGCGCGAAGGGCGATATGACATCCGCACCATTGAAAGGCGCTTCGGTCCGTGGTCCTCTATCCCCGAGACCTTTCGCAAGTTCGCCCAAGACAATCCGGAATGGGCGGATCTCACGGCGCTACTTCATGACACTGTCCCAAAGAAGAAGTGCGGACGAGCGAAGGAAGACACTTTCGCGATTCTGCCTGGCGCGGTGCGATACGCGCCGCTAGAGGATCGCGCTGCCTATGGCAACCCCATCGACTTCCGCGGGCTGCGCCACGAACCCGCCAACTAACAGGGCGTCCTGCTCCTGTTCGGGATGCTGGCCAAAGAACTGGGCTACATCATCGAAGCCGTCCAGAATGGATTTCCGGACTGTGAGGCTATGCGGCAAATCGCTCCCGGCCGGTGGCAGCGCGTGGACATCGAATTTGAATTTGAGAGCAGGAATTTCCGCGACCACGGTCATCCCGTGGACGGTTGTGACGTCATCGTCTGCTGGCGCCACAATTGGCACGAGTGCCCGGAACACATCGAGGTGGTGGAGCTGTCAAGCGTGATTAAATCTCTGACCGAGGCAGAGGGCTAGGACCTGACGAGGCCCGCGAATTTGTGGGGGTTGTTGTCGAAACCGGGGAAAACGCCGCTCAGGTCGCGGACGCCGAGATGTTTCGCCAAGATTTCCCCGACCACTGAGCGAAAGTCCGTAGTCAGCGCGAGATCCCGGCCTTCATTTAATTGGCGCTCATCGAGCCCCGGCCATCTGCCGTAGACGCGGCCGCCCTTGATGTCTCCGCCCATGACGAACATGCAATTCGCGTGGCCGTGGTCCGTGCCGCGATTGCCATTTTCTTTTGCAGTGCGCCCGAATTCGCTCATCGTCACCACAACAATATCTGCCACGCGATCGCCCATGTCCTGATGAAACGCAGCCAGCGATTGCCCGAGTTCTCTAAGCAAGTTCGCCAGCTGCCCCTGCGCGCCGCCTTCATTCACGTGGTTGTCCCACCCGCCGCAATCCACGAAGAGCACTTCCACGCCGATATCCGCTTTCAGCATCACCGCAATCTGCTGCAGTTTTTGTCCCACTTGCCCCTTGGGATAATCCGCACCGTTTTCCGGGGGAAATTTGTTCATGTCGATCTTGCGCAGGAGGTCGATGGCTTCAAAGGTTTCCGTGCCGGTGCCATGCAGCGCGTGATCCACGGTCTGCGCGTACATGGCTTCAAAGCCGCCTTGCGCCACGTTCGCCATCGCTGGTGATTGCGCCTGCACCTTGAACTGCCGCAAGTCGGGAATCGCCACGGCTCCCGTGCTGCCCTGCAACATGCGCGGCAGGTTGGGGCCCATGGCCACGGCGCGAAATGGCGAAGCGTTTTCTTCCGTGATGGTGCCCAGCGCGCGGTCCAGCCAGCCGTCCTCCGTGGCTTTCACGCCGGGAGTTCCCGACTCCATGAAATCCTGCGCATCGAAGTGCGAGCGCGTGGGATCGGGCGAACCGGCAGCATGCACAATGGCCAACTGGTTTTGCTGGAAGAGGAGCGCGAGCGGCGCCAGGCTGGGGTGCAGGCCGAAGAATCCGTCGAGATCAATGGCAGCGTCGTTTCCGCCGCGCCGCGGTTGGGGAATCGCGATGCTGGGGCGCATGCGGTAGTAGTTGGGTTCGGCGAAGGGCACCACAATGTTCAGGCCATCGGCGGCTCCCCGTTGGAAGAGCACAACGAGTTGCTTCTTCCCTGCCCCGGGCGTGGAGGCAATCGCGCGCTGCAAGAAGGCGGGAACGGTGCTCAGGCCGACGATCGCGATGCCGCCCTGCTTCATGAAATAGCGGCGCGAGAATTTCGTGGGCCGTACACCTTCGCAACATGGATTGCTCATGTGAACTCCTTTGGAGTGCGAGAGCTTGCTCTCGCTTTTACGATGTAGGTCCCAACTACCAAACGATCGTTCAGCAGAAGGGCTTGGACCGTAAAAGCGGCGGCAAGCCGCCGCACTCCAAACTTATCGCCGCTGAAATTCCGGGGCGCCCAGCACCAGGCCTGTCACTACGCCCAAATCCACTTGCTGGACCGGGTCGTCCAGTTTCGCCTGCACAATTTGCGGGCTATCGAGTTGCTTCTGTAATGTCTCCACGGTGCCGGAGGCGACTTGCCCGCCCAGAAACATAGCCACGGCGCGATCCAGCGCAGCCTTGGCGTCACCGCTGGAATCGCTGCCGAGCAGCGCGGTCACATCGCTGCGCGAGCCACGCACTTTGTTTCCCGCCAGCGCCAGCGAAAAATTCAGCCGATTCAGCAGCGCGCCCGTGTTCACCCACGTCTCCGCCTTGTCCGAATAGCCTGTGGGGGGCTGGCACTGATAAAGAGGCTCGCCGATGCGCCCCACCCACCGCACCAGGGGCAGCGGCGTATCCACGTCCGTACCCAGCGCGCGCACCGAGGACACCACCAGCTCAAACGGCGTCTTCACCTTGGCGCGGTAGGCTTCGCGCGACCAGAACTCCGGCGAATAGATCATCGTGCGCATCACTTCGCGGATGTCGCCGCCGCTCTTCTGAAAGGTCTTGGCCATGCGTTCAACCAGCGACGGCGGTGGCGTATCCGAAACGAATCGCCGCGCCAATTTTGTCGAAATGAATTTCGCGGTGTTGGGATTTTTCACCAGCAGTTCGATTACCTGCTCGCCATCCTTCATGCCGCCTGAATGAATCTTTTTGCCCAGCACGTGTTTCGTGTCGGGGTCGTGCACGCGCTCGTCAAACTTGAAGCGCGGATTCTCCCGCGGCTTCTCGATGGTCCAGCCGGTGAAGCAGCGCGCCACTTCCGTGACGTCCTGCTGGGTGTACCCGGCATCCACGCCCAGCGTGTGCAGCTCCATCAATTCGCGGCCGTAATTTTCGTTGAGCCCGCGCTCCTGCTTCTTCTTGTTGTTCGCGGCCTGCCCAGGGGGTGGCCAGCCGCCATAAGGCCCGCGGCGCATCTGCTGGCGCATGGCGCGCAGGGCCGCCTGCCGCTCCGCGGCGCGCGGATCAGCGCTAAGGAAATTGTCCAGATAGAAGAGCATCGCCGGGCTCTTGGCCGTTTCCGTCACCAGGTCCTTGAACTTGCCCAGCGCGTGCGGCTGGATGACGTCGCGTTCGTAGGAGGTGAGGTACCACTTATCCTCGCCTTTGCCCGCATATACGTTGAAATGGTTGAACCAGAAATCGTCCATCACCTGCTGCAACTGGCGCTCGCTATAAATGGCGCGGGTAACTTTGGCCATGGCCAGCTCTTCCACAACGCGCGCCGGCCTCTTGCTGTCGTCGGCCATCGCCCGCGGCACGGCATTGGGGTCCATTCCCAGCGAATCTCTTTTTCCGGCGCCCGGCGTGGCAGGATCCATCTTCATCGGCGACGGAGTATCCGCGGAGGGCATGTCCATGCTTCCACCGCCGGCGGTTTCACCCTTCGCTGCGGAATCGTTTGCTGGCGTGTCCTGCAGCATCGCGGTCACGCCGGCATCGGCGTCCTTCTGCAATGCTTGCGGCGCGGCGTCTTCCTTGGGCAAGCTCGCCTGCCTGGCTGCCTGGTTCGCGGCTTGTTTCGGATTGGGATACTCGGCGATCAATTGGACTGAGGACATTTGGAGAGTGGGATAGGTCCTCAGACGAGCTTCCATTGCGGAGTCATCTAGCGCTTTTGGATTGAGTTGCGTGTCAATCCACTTCGCGAGCCCCATCTGGCGCACACGCTCGATGTCTCCGGGGCGCGGCCCGTAGGCCAGCCGGTTCAGCGCGTGGAGAATCGCTTCATCGGCGTTCAATTCGGTGATCGGGAGGCCCTTCAATACGGGAACTTGCTTGGGGTTTTTGTCTTTGGGGTACGCGCTGGCCGCCAGGCCCGGCAGATCAATGAGGAGCGCAAAGACACAAGCCAAGCTGAGCAGCATGGCAAGGAGCGATCTTGGAGTAAGGGCCAGGGCAGGCACAACACGGCGTTTCGGCTTGCGCGTAAGCCATACGGAGCGAAAGGAGATGGCAAGGCCCGAGGGCTGCATCGTTCTCAGCTTAACCCGGCCGGCGGCGGAAAGTTGCCGCCCGAAAGTGCCTGTGTTCCTTAAGGATAGCCCCCGGACTTAGTCGCTGACGGCAAAATCCGTTTCCCGCGGAGGCGCCTGATTATGCAGCGCGTCAACCGCCAGCAGCACCAGGTGGTAATTGCCCGCCGGAAGGTCCTTCAATTGCATCTTCAGCCCGAAAGGAACCACGGGGTTACCCTTCTGGACGAAATCCGCCACGGAGACGGCTCCGGAAAAGAACACCTCTTTGTTTGTCGCCTTATCAAAGATGCGGTAGCCCGCACCCACGTTCGGAGGGTTGTCGCTTTTCAATAGCGGCTCGTACAACTCCGAGTACAACACCACGTTGTCGGACTTCTTGAAACGATATTCCGCTGCCGGGTTCACCTGCATTCCCTTGATGACCAGCGGGGTGCGGTCCTCCAGCAGGGTGGCGTCCACTTCCGTGGGAATGTCCGTCACGCGTTGCAAGCTGTTGGAAAGCACCAGTCCGCCCAGCGTGAATTTCTTTCCGTCATACGCATCGATTTGCAACGGAGTTTCAAATTTACCGAAAGTATCACCGCCGGAGCTCAAGACCACCGTCAATTTGTAATTTCCGGGGGCCGCATCGAACTGGTTCAAATAGCGATACGGAGACTTGGTGAATTCCTTCCACTCATCCTTCTCCATGTCGAGGTTCAAGACGTCATTGAAGCGCGCTCCGGTGGACCCATCGGGTTTATAAGCGATCCCCAGTACATTGACGACCGCGTGGTATTTGCCCTTGTCCTTGTTGAAGACGATCGAGTCGCCGGGTATCTGCATGACCAGATTCACACGGGCAACGTTTGGCGCAGTGTAAAAATAGGGCGCCTGCATGGTGCCGTGAATGGCTCCGGGCTGCGCTCCGGTTGCCCGGGCCTCCATCTGCTTCTCAATGGGTTTGCCGTCAAGAGGATTTATGGGCCGCGTGTTGCAGTATCCGCTGCGCGAGCGCACTTCCATTCCACCGCGATTCAGCTTCACTTTTAGAGCGTGGCAACTGCCTTCCGGCGTTGACTGTGGCACATATCCCAGCACGTAGAACTGGTTGCCCTCCTGCGCGATGCGATCCAGCCCGGACAGCAGGTCGTTGGTGTTGTAGATGGCGAAGCCGCCAGTGCCTTCCGACAGCGCCATCAGGATCTGTTGGTTGGTTGCCGCGCTTACGGGCATGGGCGGCAAAATCGTCCGCGGCGCGTTCATCGGGTTGTTGTAGTAATTCGCGTAGGAGGGATTCCCAGTGGTTCCTCCTCCGGTACCGCCGGTGCCGCCACCCTTCCCACCGCCAGTGCCGCCGGTGCCACCACCGGTTCCGCCACCTTTACCGCCGGTGCCGCCGCCCGTGCCGCCCCCAGTTCCGCCCCCGGTTCCCCCTCCAGTGCCACCGCCTTTACCGCCACCGCCGGTTCCGCCGCCACCAGTTCCCCCGCCGCCAGTTCCGCCGCCACCAGTTCCCCCGCCGCCAGTTCCGCCGCCACCGCCGCCTCCGGGTTTCTGGGGTTCCATGGAAGCGGCCAAGGGATAACTGGCCATCACAAGTCGCGGCCTCAGGCTTTGATTGCCGTCTCGCAACGCCACCGCGCGCGCACTTTGCCGGCCCGAGGGTTGCATCATTCGAGCGCTTCCGCCTGGCACGCCTGCCACCAATCCGCGAACATCCAGCGCGTACACCGCCACATTGGCCTTGTTGCAGGCATCGATGGTGGCGGTCAGCTCGGACATGCGCTCCGGGTCGTCAATCGGAAAGCCCGCTGAAAACAGCACCAGCATCTTGCGGCCCGGGACGCCGCGCAGGTTCTTGGCCAGGCTGCGAATGGCCAGAAGCATGGTGCGCGCGCCATAATCGGATTCCGCGGTGCTCATGGAAGAGAGTCCCAGGGAAGAAGGGAACCCCGCAGAAGCCATGGCGACATCCTGGGGCGCGCTCTGCGGATTGGTTTCGATGTGTGGTGCGTGCACGCCCGAGATCGCCGCCTTCAGTAGTTCGGCGCTGGCCGTAAAATTCTGCTTCACCGTAAGGGTTCCGCCAAAATCCACCACGGCCATCAAGCGGTCCGGCCCGGCGCTCTTTTCAATGAACTTGGCGGCCGCACTGCGCGCCTGAATCTGATCTGGGGCCTGCATCGAGGAATTGTCAAAAAACAGAATCATGTAATGCTGCTGTCCCTTGACCTGGACCGTGGGGTCCGAACCAAAGGAAAAGCTGGAGATGGCCTGCTCCTTGTTGTCCTCGAACACCTTGAAATCCTGCTGCGTCAGGTCCGTGATGTAGTGCCCCTTCTTATCCGTCACCACCGCGTCCACGAGGACGATCCGCGACTCCGTGCGGATCACGACGCCTGACGCGACAGGCTGGTCACTGTTCGCCGCGGGTTTGGCGGCATCCGGCGCCTGCGCCGGGGTGCTCACAGGCCAAGCCACCAGCGCGAGCAGGGCCGCCGCGAAAAATAGTTTGCCCTTCTTGATTTCAGGCGTGCTGCACATCTCCCCCTCCTTCAAGTCAATTTCGCGAATCAATACGGTATGACCACTGTGCCGTTGCGCGCCGCCATCTGCGCGCCTTCCGAATCCCGCACCACCTGCCGCACCATGTATTTGCCGGGCTTAACGTCGAAGCTGGATTTCACGGTCAATCCGGAGCGGCTAAGCTTTTCGTACGTCGTATCAAGCAGGCGCATCTGGACGAGCTTGGAGCCTCCGGTAACGTAGTTTCCGTTCTCGTCAAAGATGACCGTGGCCACTGTCAGATTGTCCAGATTGCGGCCATCCGCTTTGCGGAAGTGCATGCCCCTAAGCTGCACGCGGGAAACCACGCTGAGCCGGGCCGCGGTATTGTCCGTCTTAAAATACTGCGTCTGCAAACTCAGCGGGAGGTCGTCAATTTCGTCCTGGGAAAAAACCGCGTCCTGGATCTCCTGCTTCTCGATTTCCTGCGGGTCATTCAGTTTTTTCGGGGCATAGTAGCCGCGGCGCGCCTGAAGGGCATACTTCTGCTTGCCTACCAGCTTCACCTTGATCGTGTGGTAGGAGCCGTCCATCTTCTGGTTCGGCGGCGAAAAACCCAGCACATAGGAGACTTCCGGGACGCCGCCGGCGAGTTTCAGCCCGCCTTCCAGATCGTTCGAGTTATGAAAGAAAGTGCCGCCGGTTCCGTAGGCAAAATCCATGAGGACGTAGGCGTTTTCCGCCTGCTCCGCGATGCGGTAGTTGCTTTTCATCCCCGCGGTTAGCCCGGTATCCGAGGTACGCTGCGAAATGTCTCCCCCAATATCCGTCACGTACAGCCCGCGGGCGTCCAATGTATTGATCACGATGTTCGCGCGATTGGCGCGCTCCACGATGCCGTTGGCATCCCGCGCATCCGTTGAATTAAAGGCAATCAGGAATCCTGGCGACGCCAGAAGCAAGACGCGCTCGCCGGGTTTTCCAGACAAGAGACGGAGCACGTCTTCCAATTTGCGGTAGGTGTAGTTGTTGTTGGCGTCCCCCGCGGACAACGCCCGCATCACCGCAGCCTGGGCTGACGACTGCGCCGCCGAGAGCATATGCGGGTCGCTTCCGTACATGCATTGCCACGTTTCGTTGACGACCACTGCAAGAGCTTGCTGATCGTTCTTGTTTTCGATTAGATCGGCCATGTAATGGGAAACGTCGGGACAGTCGCTGGGCTGGCTGCCCGCCAGATCTCGCGGCATGAGTTTCAAGAGCGTGCGCTTCAGGGCTTCCTTGTCGTTGGTGAAATCCTGTGTCATCTGGCCGGAGGTGGAAAAAATGCTCACGCGGTCGACCGGGGTCATGCCGTCAATGAATTTCCCCGCCGCCAGGCGCACGGTGACGGCATCTGCCATCTTCAGATGGACATCATCGAATGTCATGGCCACAAACCGTTCCGGGAGGACGACCGTTCCGGCAGCAGGGGTTTCGCCTTCGCCGGCTTGCGTTTTCGCCGCGGCGTCCGCACGTTCCTGGCGGGACTTGGCCGTCTCGATGCCGAAGGTGGAAATGGGCTGGAGTTTGCCGTTGTCAAAGAGCTGAAAATCGACCTTGGTCAGGTTGGGGACAGGTTTGTTTAAGTTGTCCCGTACAATCACATGCACTTGAACGAGGTTTACGCGCAGCTTGAAGGTGGCACCAGTGTCCTGCATGGACACTTCCTGCTTGGGTTCAGCAGGGGGCTTGGGCGGTTGGGATTCGGTGGGAATGCCCTGCGTCTTTTCTGGAGGCGCACTACTTTGGCCGGCCCCGGTTGTGGGCTCCTGGGCACGAAACAGAATGGCAGATGCCGCCAGGAGCGTTAGGAGCATCAAGAGGTGGAAAGAGTGGCGGCGGGCGGTGCGATGGGTCTCTCTAGGGTTCATGGCTTCCCTTGCCTCATTCCGCGACCGATGCGTTGCGCCATGCCAGTCCTTCAGGTCGTCTTATCGAGGGCAGGACCCCTTGACTATACGCTCACGTTGTTTCGTGTCAAAGAGCCAATTGCGCAGGGTCTGTCGCGTTTTGCCGCACAAGCTCAGAGAGCTTCAATGCGTGGCACGGCGGAATCCTTCGATGCTCCAGGTGTTCTGAGCTTCCACGTGGCGCAAGACATACATATCCCCGTTGGCGAGGCGCACGCGGAAGAAGGTCTCTCCCGGTGAGTACCAGCGGTCTTCCACTTCGGCCACCTCGAACGATTGTTCCCCGAGTCGCAGACGTACGGGCCGCTCGTCCGCACGATACCCCGCGTAACACTCCACCTCAACGGGTTTCACTGCCCTCCTCCTTTGGTTCTGGTTCGCTCATCCTTTGGCCGGTTCTTCCAACTGCTTGCTCCGCATTCCACGCCGCCCCCAGAAACACAATGACCGCGGAAATTTGCATCCAGATGAGTAGGCCGATCACGGCGGCCAATCCGCCATAAACCACATTGTAGGGCACGCGCCGCACATAAACGCCAAATATCACGTTCACCAGCCACCAGAGCAGCGTTGCGAGCGTGGCACCCGGTAGTACGTTCCACAAGCGCTCCTCTTTGGGGCGGGCCACCCAATAAATTACGGCTAGCGCCAACATCGCCAGGACCATGGCGGCTGCCGGAAAGAAGACCAGCCACAGGCCGTGGATAGGCACCGAACTTCCCAATTGCAGCGTAAGCCACCGGCGTAGTGGCCGGCCAAACACGCCGAGGATTCCCGCCGCGAGGATGGGCGCAATCGTAATCAACAGGAGCAGCAACCCGCGAAACTGGCGGTGCCAAAAACCGATGCGTTCTTTGTCGCTATAGATCAGGTGGATCCCATCCATGAGCTGCTTCATAACCTGCGAACCGCCCAGCAAGGTCCCCGCCCAGCCGAGCACAGCGAACTTCCACAAATCCGGCCCGCGGCGTTGCAGGAAGTCCGTCACGATTCCCTGGCTGCCGGGCGGCAGGAATTCCGTGAAGTTGCGAATGGTATCGAGGAGAGCGGTTTTGCTTCCAAGCCAACTGGAGGCGAACGCCACCGCCAGCAAGAGCGTGGGGAAAAAGGCAAGAAAGAGGTTGAACGCAATGGCCTGGGAAATCACGCCGCACCGCGGAAAAACCCGGGCTACAACGCGATACATAAGGTTCGTCAAGGTAAGCCTCGCTCCGTTCCTCTTGCATTATATAGAGTTCCTGAGGTGGTATTACTGGAGGCGCGCGAGGAGGGCGCTCGCTACTCCCTCCTCTCCTGTCGTACACTTTTCGTGTGCACTCCACACGAGGCTCCCAGAGATGAAGACCGCACCCGCGGAGCGCTCCAAACCATCCGGCATGGGCTTCAAGAAATCGCTGCTGGAAACATATTCGATCAACGAAATGGCCAATCAGAACCTGCGCAGTAGCACCTATTGGGAGTGGGGCGCGCTATGGCGCGATTGCGACTTCACCCGATGAGCCCGCGATTCCGCTGGTTGGCGCGAGTTGCCGCTGCCCTCGCCATTTGCCTTTCGTGCGCCTTCTTCGCGAACGCGCAAACCGAAGCGTCCCGGAAATTCACCTGGAAGCCGCTGCCTTTCGCGATTCTGCGCTTCAATGACGCAGCGCCGTATTCCTGGAACATCTACCACTGCGAGAAGAAAGGCCTGCTGCTGGTGCGGCTCTGGAAGCGTTACCTGTTTATCGATGTGGAGGAGGAAGAGGTCTACGACCTCGATCCGGAGAAAGTGACTGTCGCGGGGGACAACGTGCTCTGGTCGTTCTCCGATCTTCCTGATAATCCCATCAACACGCCCGATTGGTCGGACCGCAACATCGGCCGAATGCAACGATTGCGTTTCCGTCTTGGCAAGGACGGCCACTATCTGGAGCTGCAATTGCCGTTTGACATCAACGGACGCCCCATCTACTGAAATTGTGCGATTGATCTTCAGGAGCTACTGCCGATACACGCCGTAGAACCACGGAATCCCGAGCGCGCCCGGCTCCGTGCCCACCACAATTCTGTCGCCTTCGCGGAAGCGGTCGAAATCATCGTAATCCACTGCGAGCCTCTCGAAGCGGCGCCCTTCGCGCCAGGAATGCACAAACAACCGCCGCGTGCCGCGCACCACGCCTTTCATCTGGTAACGGCCAACCACGGCGGCCGGATGATAGGACACATCCTTGGACGAATCCAGCCTGCCGTTGAGGAAGAGCGCGGTGGCGAGAATGAACGGTATGGGAATCAATCCCGTAAAGAGGTGCTTCAAGACCTCGATTTCCTGGTGGGCGTGTGCGCGGCGATCCAGAAATACCGCGAGGGTCAGGGCCAGGAAGAAAACCAGGCCGAAGAAGACCAGCATCGCGTCCAGGTCCAGCGGCGGGTAAACCTGGCTGATGTACGGGAAGAGGAGCGAGCCCGCGAGGAAGATGGCCGTTTGCAGGAGCAATCGGCGGCGGAACACGAGCTCGGCGGCGGCCGAGGTCAGTCCGCAAGCGGGACACTGATCCGAAGTGCGCGGTGCACCGCAATCCATGCAACGAGTCATGAAGTTTAGTATACGGCGGCTTTAGGAAGCGGCCGCGAGTTTCGCAAGCAGATCCTGGAAATGTTGCTGGCTCTGCTCTTCGGGCAGCGAAATGGTGACGCCCATGCCGCGACCGGGCTCCACCCGCTTCACCGAACAATCAAGCAACAATGGACGTTCAACCCCAAAACGCGCGCGGAATCCCGCACCCACCCAGAGCACATCCTCGGACACGATGAACATGCCACCGGCGCTGATGTCCCGCGTGCGGGCCTTCAGCCGGGCGGAACCCCATTCGATCTCGAGGTGAGCCTGATAGGGAAAACGCGGCGCCCGGCGGCGATCCAATCCGCGTGGCCCCGATACATCAATGTTCATGAACCTGGCGCTCCTCAGGCTGGTGGGAGGCACACAAGTTTCGAGCGCGTGCAGCGTGCCTCTGTCCTGAAGATACGACGGGAACACTTACAATGTTTCAGACACCGCTGAGGAGTGTTTTGTTCCCGGCAATTAGCAGTTGGACACATGTGGCGTTGCGGTTATCGGGCCGATTCAAAGAGGCTCGCGTCGCGCGATGATGTTAAGCAAGAACGAGACATAGGGTGCGATGGAATGCCCTTTTGGTGGAAACTGCCCGGCGCGGGGCCGGGAAAGAACGTGGAAACCATGCGCGAAGGCGGCCTTCTGGAATACTTGATTGTCGAGGAATATACGCCGGAAATCCTGCCGAAGATCCGGAAAACACTGGAAGCCCATGGCACGCACAGGATTTCACAGGCAGCGCACGGCCTGTTCGCGGCGAGTGCGGCGAAAACCGTGCATGTGGGCACTGGACAAGACTTGTCGGTTTTGGCAACTTCCCAGGACTTGCCGTCGAGAGATCACCGCTTTGCGATGCATGCAGAGTCAATAATCTGGTCCAGAGCATTCGGCTGTTTCCCCGATTTCAGGGAGTAGCTTGCGATGGCACGACCCGAGAAAATAGCTGTGCGCCAATAGCCGCCGTGTTTCATGCGTCCCCGGGCGTCCATACCAACAACATTACCTGCACTGTCCTTGACCCATCTTTCCTCAAACCGCTCGGAATCCAGTGATTCAGCGGCGTCTGTTACTTCCTCGGAGCTGCTAGAAATGATTAGTTCGGCCGAGGTTGGCTCTCCTCCTCGTGGGTATATAAAGACGGACTGCAGGTCGTCACTATTAAACGGACTGGATTCCATTGTCGTTGGCAACGCGAACAGGACTGAAAAACCAATTCGCCTGGACGAATCAACTTCCCCGCAGGCAGGAATCACCCAATCTGAGTGCTTTGCGTCCTGCAGCCTCACTCGGATGGGTGTGCCTCCCGGTTCCACAGTGAGAGCCAAAGGGCGATAGTTGGGATTTTCAAATCGAAGCTGCTGCCCGGAGTTGGAAAATGCAAATTCTCCCTGTTTGTTTGTGACAGCTTTCTGACGCTCGGGAGGGGTACCCCCGAGTACATCGTCAAAGACCATGAAGCCTTCCGCTGGTTTACCATCAACACCAATCAAGACACCACAAAGATCGAGATTTGCAGGAGGGACGGATTCCACGTCGGAAACCTGTGTAATCATGAGTAGTGAACAACAACCTAGATGCCCATATCCCACAAAATCGACAGTTCCATTTGATAGCTTATTTTCCTGACCAGCAAAGAACATGCCTGTCAGGGTGGCAGTGACGCGGTAAGCAGGCTTGTCGCCGTGGCGCGCAGCAATCAAGGCGTAGAGTCTGCGAAAGTTGTCGTCTTTCTTGATTGCGTAAGGGACATCATTCACCTTGATGTCCACGCCCGGCTTTCTCACGGTGTCATTCGCCATGGAAGCGACGATTCCCGGCACGTCTCCGCCAAAAGCCAGCCAGATACCCTGTTCCGTATCGCAGTTCCTAATTCCTAATGAAAAATCCTCAAAGTAGACGTTGAGCGTGCCACGGACGCGAATGAGTTTACCGTCGAAAGCTTTTGGGCTCCTTGCGAGGTCGCATGCGGGCACTTCCACTGGACCTTCCTGCGCACAGACCAGCCTCGGAACACACAAGAGCCCGACAAATGCAACAAATTGAAGCAATCTTTTCGACATGCTCGGATAAAACCTCTCACCTTGAATGCTACCAAAGATTGACTGCAGACTTACACCCTACTAGCTAGCTCCTGATTAATACGCTTCCCAAATACCGCCAAAAGACAACCCGCGACACGCTTTACTTCGCGCAGGATGGGCGTTATGTTTCGTGTGGCCACATGTCACTTGTGTTAAGCATGCCAACCAGGCACTCGCTCTTTACCTGATGGAAAAGTCCCTAGGAGAAAAGAGATGAAATGCAATTGGAAGCGCGGGATGGCGCGAGAATTAGTTTTCTTCGTGGTTGTTTTGTTCATGGCCGTTTTGTTCGCGAGCCAGGCGATGGCTCAGAATCAGCGGGACTCGCTGGCGCAGACGCCCCCGATGGGCTGGAACAGTTGGAACAAATTTGCCTGCAACGTGAGCGAGGATTTGATCAAGTCCGTTGCGGACGCCATGGCCACGAATGGCATGAAAGAAGCCGGCTATCAATACGTAGTGATTGATGATTGCTGGCAGGTAAGCCGCGATGAGAATGGATTTATCGTGGCGGACCCGCAACGCTTCCCTTCCGGGATGAAAGCCCTGGCAGATTATGTGCACTCCAAAGGATTGAAGTTCGGTTTGTACTCGGATGCAGGCACGAAAACCTGCGCGGGACGCCCGGGGAGCCAGGGACACGAATATCAGGATGCGCTGCAATATGCGCGCTGGGGCGTGGACTACCTGAAATACGATTGGTGCAATACCGAAACGCGCAACGCCGAAGAGGCGTACTCCACGATGAGTAACGCCCTGATTGCGACGGGCCGGCCAATCGTTTTCAGCATGTGCGAATGGGGCACGGCCAAGCCGTGGCTGTGGGCGAAAGGAATCGGGAATTTGTGGCGCACCGGCGGCGACATCGGCAATGCGTGGTCCGGGAAAATCAAATGGGGGGACGGCGGCTGCTGCATGTCCGGCATGCTCGATGTTGTGGACCAACAAGTGGGCCTGGACGCCTTTGCCGGGCCGGGACATTGGAACGATCCGGACATGCTGGAAGTGGGCAACGGCGGCATGACCACGCCGGAATCTCGCGCGCACTTCAGCTTGTGGGCCTTGCTGGCAGCCCCGCTGATTGCAGGTAATGATGTGCGCTCGATGACTCCGGAAATCAAGGAGATTTTGACGAACGCGGAAGTCATCGCCGTGAATCAGGATAAGCTGGGCCGTGAAGGGCACCGCGTCCGCAAGGAAGGCGATCGGGAAGTGTGGGTAAAGCCATTGAGCGACGGGAGCCGCGCAGTGATTCTGTTGAACCGCGGCCAAGCGGACGCCGACATCAGCGTGAACTGGGACGAGATCGGCTATCCCAACCACATCTCCGCCAAGGTGCGCGATCTTTGGGAGCACAAAGATTTGGGCGCGTTCACGGGGAGCTTCAAGGCCAAAGTTGCCACCCACTCGGTCGTAATGGTAAAAATTCTCCCCTGAAGCGACAGCCACGCGACGAATAGCCGCGGCACCTAACAGGAGATCCCATGGACACGCAGGAAGAATACCAAGCCAGCCCACGAGATTTCCTGGCGGCGGAGCGCACCTTTCTGGCATGGATTCGCACGGGGCTCGCGCTCATGGCATTGGGATTTGTCCTGGCGAGATTTGGATTGTTCCTCCAGCAAATTAATCTACTGCGCCCGGATCTGCACACCGCTTCCTACGGCCTTTCGCTGTGGTTTGGAACGGTGTTGATTCTGCTGGGTGTGCTCGTGTCCTTGCTATCGCTGGTACGGTACTTGCGCCTGCTTGCCATGATGAGGAAGGGCGACCGATCGTACGGCAATGCCTCTACGCTTGCCGTGACGGTGGCCATCTTTCTGGCGGTGCTAGGTCTGGCGATGAGCTATTATCTGGTCTCCGCGCGCCATGTTTCGGGGCTTAGTCCGTCCGAACCTCAGGAGACCTCTATGACCGCAATTCCAGGAAACGGCTTGGTGCGAATCGCCAGCCAACATTCGGTGGCGGAAACGGTGGCGAAACTGGAGACGATGCTGCAAGCGAAAAACGTGAAGCTGTTTGCCGTGGTGGATCACAGCGGAGAAGCGGAACGCGCTGGAATGAAAATGCCCAATACGAAGCTGCTGATCTTCGGCAATCCCAAGGGTGGCACGCCGCTGATGCTGGCTGCTCCAAGTGTTGCGCTGGACCTGCCACTGAAGATTCTCGTCGCGGAGGACACGGGCGGAAAAGTGTGGATTTCCTACAACGCGCCGGCTTATCTGCAGCAGCGCCACAATCTGCCGGCGGAGTTACTGCCGAATATCGCGGTGATTGACGGCTTGGCGGCCAACGCGGCGCAATAAAGAATCAAGATCGGACGATCGTGTGGACTTGGGGCTCCCGCCTCAGGCGGGCTGCGCCCCTACAACGTAGAATCCTAGAAGACCGCTGGGCGCGTGGCGGCCTTGCTCATGAAATCTTCGATCACTTCCACGGACTGAATGCCGCCGCGGGCGCCGATGGCGGTGCAATTGAGAGCGGCGGCGGCGCAGGCGAACTCCAATTGCCGCTGCAATGGCCAGCCCTGCAAAAACCCGTAGATGAATCCCGCATGAAAGATATCCCCCGCGCCGGTGGTATCCACGGCATCAACGCGGTAGGCGGGCGCATAGTGAAAATGGTCCCCGTCCCACGCAAGCACTCCTTCGTGCCCCAAAGTTGCGGCGGTGAGGCGGCAGCCGTAGCGGCGATGGACCTGCGGGAGCGAGCGGCGAAGATCGGTTTCGCCCGTAAGCCGAGCGGGAATGTCGCGGCTGGTAAGCAGGAAATCGATGTTGGGCAGGAGAGCTTCGTAGCCGGGGTAGAGATCGTCCAGATCGGCGACGACAGGAATGCCCGCGGCGTGCGCCCAGCGGGCAGCAAGGGCAGCGGCGGCGGTGTCGTGGCCGTCGAGGTGCAGGAGGCGCGCATTCACAATCCATTCGCGGTCGAGTTCTTCCGGTAACAGGGTCAGACGCGGGTCGCGCTTCCAGAGCACAGTGCGTTCGCCAGCTGGATCGACCAGGATGAAGGACTGGAGGCTGGGGGCTGCGTTCGCGATGAAAAGGTGCGCTTCGATGCCGAGGCGCTGGAATTCCGCGCGATGGAGCGCTGCGGCGTGATCCTCGCCGACCTTTCCGACATAGCGCGTGTGCAGGCCCCACTGCTGGCACGCGGCGATCGCCGTGGCCACTTGCCCGCCGAGCAGAACATTTGCGGAATCAACCTCGACCTTTGAGCCACTCTCGGGAAAATGCGGAACGGGAATGAGCGTATCGGTGGCGTTGAGACCAACGCCGACAACATCCACTTTCGGAAGATTCGTCATCGTGTAGTGAACACTTTATCAGTGAAAGCGCGTGGTACGCCAAAGCTTCCGTCCACAAAGGAAAAGGAGCAAAAGGAGCGCGGCGGTGAGGGCAAGCGCAGGTCCCCAACGGAAGGAGAATTGTGGGACGCGGGCCATCGCGGCGAAGGCGAGAAGAACGGCGGAGGCCGCGGCCACAAGCAGCCAGTCCAACCCGCTGCGACTGGGCAGCGTTTCGCCGGCGGCTTGGCGGCCTTCAAAGCGTGCCGCCACATAATCGGCGGCGACGCCGTAGCGCTCGCCCTCGCGCTGCGCTGCTTCCTTCCAGTGCTGCTGCTCTTTGCCGGTGGCCGAGGAAAGAGCGATGGCGCCGACACCCAGCATCATCAGCAGGGAGCCGCCGATCACTTCCATATAAGTGGTGTGGCTCTTGCCGTGCAATTCACCGAAAACAAAAATCCCCCACAGCAAACCCCAGAGTTGGTTGGTGTTCGAGAGAGGAATCCCGCGGCTGATGCCTACGTACTTCGCGGCGTACTGTTGGAAGAGGTCGCCGATCACCCAGATGAAGCCGCCGAGCATCAACCAAAAGATGATCCCGCGCGCCTGCACGAGTACATTCCAAAGCGGCGAAACGCCGATGTAGCCGAAAGCGAGCGCGGTCATCATGCCGAGTTCGCCGAAGGTGAAAAAGGTGACGAACGAGAGCGGGTTCATGCCCGTCAGATAGGCCTTGCGGTAAGGGATATACATCGTGCCCCAAAGCACGCCCGCGCCGAGAGCGGCCCACACACCGTTTAAGGAATGCGCCGAAGGCCCTTGCGAAGCAGAAGCGATGGCGAGGACCGTAGCGCCCACGCACATGACCAGTGCACCGCCAAGAACGCCCGCCCAGCGGCGCCAGCCCGCTTGCCGCAGCTCATTGAAAAAGAGGAAGCCCCAAAAAATGCCGAGAAGGCTGTTGGAATTCCACAGTGGGAAAGCGATGCTGAGACCGATGTCACGGATGGCGAAAATGGTGAGCGTGTTGGCCACCGCCCACAGGCAACCCGCCAGCAGCGCCCAAATTATGAGATGCGGCGCGCGACGCACGTCGGCGCGCACGGAGGAGGTGCCCAGGACCAGAGCGGGGAGGCTCCAGCGCGCAAGAAAAACGCCGATGACCATGATGAACGAAATCACAATCGGGGAAATGCCGATGGAGACGAGCTTCGTCGGCGCTTCCGCCGCGCCCAGCCACGCTCCGGCGGTGAAGCCACAAAGTATGCCCAGGAGTTGCAGGCGGCGGTGCCGGGCCGGGTCTTGGAATTGTGTGGGTGAGGTGGACGCCGAATCGGCTGGCATGAGTCTCCGTGGGAATAATCAGTGAATGAATCTCAGCAGAAAAAGTCCGCCAAGAAGAACCGCAGCCGGCACCCAGAAATGAATGTCGGTGAAAATGCTTATCGCGCGGCTGCGAGTCGGTTTGTCCGTGCTGATGCGCTCCATGCGACTCCCGTGGGAAAAACGGATTGGTCCGCATTATACACCGGCGACAATCGGGAAAATCGGCGCAGACTCACTGGAAGGGGTGAGATGGAACGTCCGGAAGTATCGGATAATGCTCGTTCAAAACCGCAATTGGCAGTTGGCCGGAAAGGCCAATAATCAGGAGTTACGGAAGACCCTTCTGCAGTGGCTAAGATGATTCTTTGGTTTTGATGGTTTAGAATGGGCACGAATGACAACTCGTCTCATAATTGGTATAGCTGCACTGGCGTGCGTTTCGATTTGTGGCCTAGTCGGGGCTCTTGCAAACTTTGAGATGGTAGACAAGGTGAATAGCAAGCTCCCGCAAGGGGAACAATTTGCAGAGCTAGGCTGGTATTGGTCCAAACACCAACGAATCCATTGCGAATATAAGAGGCTGTATCCTGATGGGCGCCTTCTCTTCAAGGTTCGCGTTCTTATGGCAGTGAGCTTTGCTTGTTTGATTGTCTGCGCTTGGGGCTTTGGATTATTCGCAAAGTAAACGTCAGTTTCAACGCCTGAGATTGGGATGAACTAGAATAGCAAGAGAGTCAGTTATTCTAATTGGATAAGTCCCGATTAGTGCGGAAATCTCTCAAATGCCCTTACGCTTCCCCACGTCTCGTTTGTGAATCACAACTGCATGGTTGGCGGGGCGGCTCGCGCTGCAAAAGCGGCGGCGAGCCGCCGCACTCCAAAACATGGTTTCCACACCAATGAAAAATTGGGGGTTGCTGGCGGGGGCGCGGCTCATTGCCCACTGACATTCTTGCTTCCTATTGACACTCTATATGTGGGCCGGTATCATTCCTACAGAATACCGATAGGAGAGCTGCCTTGGACTCTGAACCGACAACCCTGCTGCAAGGGACTTTGGACTTGCTCATTTTGAAATCGCTTGTCGCTGGTGAGATGCATGGCCTGGGAATCTCGCGCAGAATCCAGCAGATCACAAGCGGCACCTTTGTCGTTAAGCCGGGTTCGCTCTTTCCCGCGCTGCACCGAATGGAGGAGGAGGGTTGGATTTCCTCCTTCTGGGGAGACTCCGAAAACAACCGCCGCGCGAAATTTTACCGCTTGACCAAGCCCGGACGGAAGCAACTCGAAGTCGAAACCGAGCGGTGGGGCCGAATTTCCTGGGCCATCGCTCAAGCGTTGGGAGCGTCGTAGAGAGGTTTCAGCATGCCGCTCTTTGTGAAAGTGCGAAGTTTCCTGCGAAATCTCTTCCTATCTCGAAGTGTGGAGGCTGACCTTGACCAGGAGGTTCATTCCCACCTGGAGATGCTGACCGAGGAAAACATTCGTGCGGGCATGTCGCCTCAGGAAGCGCAACGAGCCGCGCGGATTGAACTTGGCGGTATCGAACAGGTGAAAGAACAGGTTCGCGATGAACGCGTTGGCAATTGGCTGCAATCCGTGCTTTCCGATTGCCGCTACGCTCTTCGACAATTCCGCAAGAATCCCGGGTTCACCGCCGTCGCCGTCCTCACCCTGGCCCTCGGCATCGGCGCCACCACCGCGATTTTCTCGATGGTGAACAGTGTCCTGCTGCGGCCACTTGCCTATCGCCAGCCGCAGCAGCTTTACCTTGTGCGTGAAATCATCCCCGAGTTGAGCCAGACCTATCCAACCCTTCCCGCGAACTTGCCGAATTCCCGGGTCTGGCAGCACGAATGCCATTCGTTCGACGATGTCGCGATCGTCGAGCCGTGGAATATGACGCTGACTGGCTACGGCGAAGCGGAGCAGATTTCCGGCGGCCGTGCTTCCGCGAATCTCTTTGACGTGTTGGGCATCGTGCCGGAACTGGGCCGCACCTTTCTGCCTCAGGAAGATGCTCCCGGCAAGGATCAAGTCGTGGTTCTTACCGACTCGTTCTGGCGCGGACGTTTCCATGCCGATCCAGCAATGGTGGGCCGGTCGATTACACTCGACGGGCAGCCCTTCCAGGTCGTGGGCATTCTGCCCGCTTCGTTTCGCTTCCCAAGAGCCGCTCAATTGGGCGCGTTAGTTGAATTTGCCTCGCGGGCGGACTACTTCAAGCCGCTCGGGCTCGATCCAGAACAATTCTCACCGCTCGGCGAATTTGATTTCGCCGCCATCGCCCGGCTAAGGCCTGGGACGAGCGTAGGGCAAGCACTGGCCGAGCTAAATGTGATCCAGGCACGGATTGCGAAGGACGCAAAGGAGGACGTGGGCCTTCGTGCCGTAATGATTTCACTTGAGAGTGAGGTCGTCGGAACGGCACGGCGCGGGCTCATTCTATTGCTCTTCGGCGTGGGGGCAGTGCTCCTGATCGTGTGCATGAATCTGGCAAGCCTGCTCCTCGTGCGAGTTCCGGGCCGGATGCGGGAGGCAGCCATCCGCACTGCGCTGGGTGCTTCTCGTGCACGACTGACAAGGCAACTACTGACGGAAAGCGCACTGCTCGCTGTCCTCGGAGGAGTCCTCGGCATTGGCCTCGCGTACTTTGGGCTGCAGTTGCTTGTCGCGGTGGCGCCCGCCAATTTGCCGCGGCTGGATGAAGTGCACGTGGATGCGCGCGTGTTGTGGTTCACTGTCTTCGTTTCCTTGCTGACCGGAATCCTCTTCGGCGCCCTGCCCGCTTGGCGCGTGGCGCATGCAGAGCCGCAGCAGGCTCTGAAAGCAGGCGCTGCCACAACCACAGAGAGCCGTCTGGCGCTTCGCTTGCGGCAATCACTGATCGGCTTCGAAGTGGGTGTCGGTACCCTGCTCCTCATCATCGCGGGACTCCTCACGACGAGCATGGTCCGCTTGCTCGGTGTGGACAAAGGATTCACGACGGAGCACGTGCTCGCCGTGGACGTCAGCCTGCCACCACAGAGCTACACGAAACCGGAGCAGAAAGATGGGTTCTACGATAACGTGCTGGCGCGGGTGCGCGCACTTCCCGGAGTGACTTCCGCGGGTTGGATCAGCAAGCTGCCGCTCGAAGGACAAGAGCAGGTGGATGGCATCAACGTGCCCGGCCGTTCGAGTACGGTCCTGCAAGTTCCGGTCGCGAACTATCGATATGTGACCCCCGGATATTTCCAGTCGATCGGTATTCCCTTGCGCCAGGGCCGCTGGATTGAGCAGGCCGATCGCGACCGCCACGTGGCCGTCATTTCGGAAAGCGTCGCCAATAATTTGTGGCCCGGCGAAAATTCCCTGGGCAAGCAATTCCACCCGGGTGAAGATCAACGGCCTCTCACGGAAGTGATCGGCGTCGTCGCCGACATCCGGACAGTCGCGCTCGACGAGGCTCCCTTGCTGATGGTGTATCTCCCTGCTGGGCCGGCATCCCGAAGCTGGTCGGGCTCGCATGCCTCGCTGGTGGTTCGCACGGCGATCATACCCGCGGCACTTGGAATCGCAGTGCGTGACGTAATCCAAAGCGTGGATTCCGGGGTCCCGATCCTGCATCTCCGTCCGATGGGCGAGATTGTGTCGGAATCGGTGGGCGTTCGACGTTTCCAAATGGTACTTGCGTCACTTTTTGCATTCTTCGCGCTGCTGCTCGCCGCGATGGGCATCTACGGTGTGGTTGCGTACTCGGTCGCGCAGCGCCGACGAGAGTTGGGGATCCGCATGGCGTTTGGGGCGCGAGCCTGCGATCTGCGGAACCTGGTTCTGCTGCAGGGGATGTCGCCGGTTCTGGGGGGCTGGGCCGTAGGAGTTCTAGCGGCAGTGGTCGCCGGTCGTGTGATTCGCGGGCTCCTGTTCGACGTAACCCCACAGGATCCGCTGACCATCGCGAGCGTGACCCTCGCCGTGCTGTTCACTGGAGCGCTCGCTTGCTACGTTCCCGCAGCGCGAGCCACGATGCTCGATCCGATAGTCGCCCTGCGCTACGAATGAGTTCGAGTCCAAGCCGCTGGAGGAGTTCACAATGCCGCTGTTCGTGAAAGCGCGAAGTTTCCTGCGAAATCTCTTCCTATCTCGACATGTGGAGTCGGACCTCGACCAGGAGGTTCATTCCCACCTGGAAATGCTGACCGAGGAGAATATTCGCGGGGGCATGTCGCCTCAGGAAGCGCAACGAGCCGCGCGGATCGAACTTGGCGGTATCGAACAGGTGAAAGAACAGGTTCGCGATGAACGCATTGGCAATTGGCTGCAATCCGTGCTTTCCGATTGCCGCTACGGTCTTCGGCAACTTCGCAAGAATCCCGGCTTCACCGTCGTCGCCGTTCTCACCCTAGCCCTCGGCATCGGCGCCAACACCGCCATCTTCAGCTTGATAAATGCTGTCATGCTCCGCAGGCTCCCTGTTCATGAGCCGCAACAACTGCTCATTCTCAAATGGACCGCGCTTCGGGAACCGAATACCAGCGCAAGCTATTTCTGGAGCGGATGTCCCGATATCTCAAACGACCCTGACAAGCACTCTCCCGGAGGATGCACGTTTTCGTACCCCATGTTCGACCAGATCCGTTCTCGGCGGGACATTTTTGCGGGGGTTTCCGGTTTCACTGGACCGGTCGAGACTCACGTAACGGTAAACGGTCACGTGAGCATGGCCAGGGGGAATCTCGTATCCGGTAACTTCTTCTCAACACTTGGTGTACGCGCCTTTGCGGGCCGGTCGTTAGGTCCAATGGACGATCTCTCGGGAGCGCCCCCGGCTGTGATGCTGAGCTATGGTTACTGGCAAAACCGATTCGGAGGCGATCCTTCGATCGTCGGCAAATCAATTCTGCTCGAGCACTCTCTGTTCCTTGTTGCCGGAGTGGTTGGGCCCGGATTTTCCGGTGTCGATCCAGGGCTTCCGACCGACATATGGGCTCCCCTTTCTTCTCAGGATGTTTTGGCTCCCTACGTTCCGAAACGCACCGCAGCAAAATCGTTGTGGGTAGAAATCATCGCTCGACTAAAACCGGGCGTTCCGATTGCCCAAGCGCAATCTGCCCTGGACGTCATTTTTGTGTCCAACGTCTTGAGCGGAGTAGGCACGGTTTTCAAAACCGGCGATTCTCCTCGCATCGAGCTCTTGAGCGTTGCTCGCGGTCTTACATCGCTGCGTGCACAATTCTCACTGCCGCTCTTTGTGTTGATGGCCGCCGTCGGGATCGTCCTGTTGATTGCCAGCGCAAACATTGGCGGACTTTCGCTGGCCCGAGCCATGGCGCGAGAGCAAGAAATGGCCGTGCGACTCTCACTCGGTGCCACGCGTGCAAGAATTGTCCGGCAGCTTCTGACCGAAAGTTTGCTCCTTGCGATGCTGGGAACGGTGCTCGGCATCTTAATCGCGTATTGGAGCGCCAGTTCGCTCGCGGCATTTCTTGCGGCGAACTGGTATATGCCGCTCGAACTCGATGTCCGCCCCGACGGAATTGTCCTTGGCTTCACAATTGCCGTCGCGCTGCTCACCACGCTTCTATTTGGCTTGGCCCCGGCAGTTCAAAGCTTGCGAGTCGACCTTGCTCCCGCGATCAAACGCGGCGGCAAAACCCTTCCGGGCGCCCGAGGTTTAGGGGTCTGGAGGTTCGGTTTCGGCAGCGGACTTGTTGTGGCGCAGGTGGGACTCTCGATCATCGTGCTCGCGGGAGCAGGTTTGCTGGTTCACACGCTTGTCAACCTGGAGACGCTGGATGTCGGATTTGACACTCATCATGTGCTCCTCTTCAGGGCGGACAGTTCCTTAACAGACTACAAAGCGGATCGGGCCCGTATCCTCTATCGGGAATTGCAGGACCGGCTGGCAGCCTTGCCTGGCGTAACGTCAGCAAGTTACTCGATGGTTGCGCTGTTGAGTGGTGCGGGGATTGACACCGAGTTCGCACTTCCGGCCACCCCTGACGAGAAGCTCTCGTCGGACGTGCTCCCTGTCGGACAACACTTTTTCGAAACGATGCATGTTCCACTTCTTGCAGGACGAACATTTGTTGCAGCGGATCTTGAGGCACGCGCAAAGCCGGAACCTGTCGTCGTCAACGAAGCGCTCGCAAAGGCCTTGTTTGGCAAAGAAAGTCCACTCGGCCGCCAGTTCATTGAACCGGGAATTGACACCCTTCGCGTCATTGTCGGCGTCGTCCGCGATGCAAGATATACAAGCATGCGGCGGGAACCCGCACCAACCGCATACGTTCCTCTGCATCAGGACGGCGGCGCGGAATTCGAGTTGCGAACGGCAGGCGATCCCCGGGCGATTGCGTCTGCCGTGCGAGCTGCAGTCAATGAGGTAGCCCCCAATATTTTGATTTCCGACCTTGAGACGCAAACCGATCAAATCGAACATGCGCTTTATCAGGAGCGGCTGTTTGCCAGCCTTTCCGCCCTTTTCAGCGCGCTCGCATTGCTGTTAGCTTGCATTGGAATTTACGGACTGCTTTCTTACGAAGTCACGCGTCGCACGCATGAAATCGGCGTCCGCATGGCGCTGGGCGCGGCACCGCGCGATGTGTTACGCCTCGTCTTCCGGCGCGGACTCTTGCTCGTCACCATGGGCACGGTGATGGGCGTCGCTGCCGCAGTCGGACTCACGCGCTACCTTCAGAGCCTACTCTACGGCATCCGGGCGGTTGATCCGTTCACATACGCCTGCGCCGTGATTCTGCTGGCAGTCGTCGCTCTCGCAGCGTGTTGGATCCCAGCGCGCCGTGCCATGCGTGTCGATCCAATGGTCGCTCTGCGCTACGAATAGAATTTAGCTCCCGGCCGTGGAGGAGTTCCGTATGCCGCTCTTCGTGAAAGTGCAAAGTTTCCTGAGAAATCTCTTTTCCGTTCGCAGTGTCGAATCCGACCTAAATCAAGAACTCCACGCCCACCTAGAATTGCTAATCGAAGAAAATATCCGTGCGGGCATGTCGCCTCAGGAAGCGCAACGAGCCGCGCGGATCGAAATTGGCGGCATCGAACAGGTGAAAGAACAGGTTCGCGATGAACGCATTGGCAATTGGCTGCAATCCGTGCTTTCCGATTGCCGCTACGCTCTTCGACAATTCCGCAAGAATCCCGGGTTCACCGTCGTCGCCGTCCTGACGCTGGCCCTCGCCATCGGCGCGACTACCGCAATCTTCAGCGTCGTATATGGCGTGTTGCTGCGGCCGCTGCCGTACACCCATCCGGACCGCATCATGGCCGTCTTCGAGGTCACTTCGGAGGGCAGGCCTTCACGCGTAGCGGACCCGAACTTCGACGACTTTCGCGATCAAAGCCGCAGCTTCCAGGCGATTGCGAAGTACAGTGGCAACATCGCGTCCGTTTCGGGGGCTTCGCAGCCCACACGCACGATGGTTGCTGGCGTCACGCCCGATTTTCTGAGGGTCTTCGGTATTCAGCCGATCCTCGGGCGCGATTTCAGCCCCAGCGACGCGAAAAAAGGCGCGGGCCCCACTGTTCTGGTCAGCTATGGATACTGGAAGCAGCATCTCGGGTCGCCACAGGATCTCTCGCGGTCGCACCTGAAGATTGATGGCACCATCCATTCCGTCATCGGCGTGCTCCCGGCTGGATTCCGTTTCCCGGCAGATGCGGATCTGTGGTACGCCGCGGATTTGGATGGAGAAAACCCAAGTAGAACCTCGCACAACTACAATGCGATTGGGCGACTCCGCGACGGTGTGCCTGTCAAGCAGGCGAATCAAGAGATCAGCGCGATTGCCCGGCGCATTCACGAGACCTCGAGCGAGCAAGGCGATTATCTCCTCAAGGATGGAATGGTCATCCCGCTGCAGGACTCGATCACGGGCGATGTCCGCTCGCCGCTGCTGATCTTGCTGGGCGCGGTGGGGTTTCTGCTGCTGGTGGCGTGCGCGAACGTGGCGAATTTGCTGCTGGCACAGGCGTCGGTGAGAGAGCGCGAACTCGCCATTCGCGGCGCGCTGGGTGCGGCGCGCGGACGGCTGATCCGCCAATTTCTTACCGAAGCATTCCTGCTTTCGCTGATCGGCGGCGGCCTTGGCTTGCTGGGAGCGTTCTGGGGCGTAGCGGGATTAGTTGCGCTGGCGCCGGAGAATCTCCCGCGGTTGGACAGCGTCTCGATCAGTATCCCAATATTTGTGTTCGCGGTTCTGCTTTCCACCGCAGTTGCCGCGGGCCTCGGAGCGTTTACGGCCGCGCGCGCCACTTCCAGGGACTTGCGCAAGGGTCTCGTGGAAGGCGGGCGTGGACAAGCGGGCTCGCAAAGGGGGCAGCGCGTTGGCCGGGTCATCGTGGCGGCGCAAATCGCCATCACCCTGGTTCTCGTGGTCGGGGCGGGATTGCTTGGGCGCAGCCTGATGAAAGTGCTCGAAGTGAACCCCGGGTTCCGCGTGGACAAAATTGTCACGATGGACGTCTCGCTTCCGTGGGTGGAAGATCCCAAAGCAAAGACAGGTCAGGCGATTTTCTTTTCAAACCTGATTGACCGGCTCAAGCAAATTCCCGGCGTTAGCAAAGTTGGCGCGACGAGCGGCCTGCCCATGGATGGCGGCCTTCCCGACGGAATGTTTCTGTTGATGACGCAGAGCGAGGTCCCCAAGACCACGGATGATTTTGGGGCGCTGTTCCAGCAGAAAGAACGCATCGGCAATGCGGATTTCTGCAACGCCACGGATGGGTACTTCCAGGCTCTCGGAATTCCGCTGATTCGAGGGCGAATCTTCGACGAGCGCGACGGCCTGAATTCGCCGCAGGTTGCCGTGATCAGCGAATCGCTTGCCGAAGACCGCTGGCCAAATCAGGACCCGCTCGGCCACACGATTGAATTTGGAAACATGGATGGCGACTTGCGTCTGCTGACCATCGTCGGGATCGTGGGAGACACTCGCGAAAATGGCCTCGATTTGCCGCCGCGTCCGACCGTTTACGTGAATTTGCTCCAGCGGCCACGCTCGGCGAACACCGTAACGATGCTGAGCGATGCCGACACGCGCTCGGTCACTTCGGCGGCGCGCGGAATTCTGCAGGACCTCAACCCGGAGATTCCACCGAGATTCCGGACGTTTTCGCAGGTGTATTCCGCTTCGCTGGGCTCGCGGAGATTCAACGTCATTCTCATCGGATTCTTCGGAATCACCGCGCTGCTGCTCGCAACGGCAGGAGTGTTTGGCGTGATGGCGTATTCGGTCAGCCGCCGCACGCGCGAAATTGGCGTGCGCGTCGCACTCGGGGCGGACCGCGGCGACGTTCTGCGGATGATCCTAGGCCAGGGATTGCGCACCATTTTCATCGGAGTGGCGATTGGGATCTCCGCTTCGCTGGCCCTGACACGCACCATGGAGTCGCTGCTCTTTGACGTAAGCGCCACCGATCCGCTGACTTTTGCCGGGGTGACGCTGCTACTCGTCGGGACAGCACTGCTGGCTTGCTACATCCCCGCCCGTCGCGCCACCCGCGTCGATCCAATGATTGCCCTGCGACACGAATAGAATTTGGTTCCTAGCCGCCCTTCGAGCGAACTCAGGGCAAGCCGCCCTCCAAGGGACGGTATCCACAGCAGAAGAAAAATGAGGGTTGCTGGCGGAGGCGCGGCGTGCTAGCCTTAGCGAACAAAAGGCGAATAACCGGAGAGGCCCTCGATGCACGACTCGCTTGCCGTTCGCGCTGCCAAAGCCCCTTCCCTTGCGCCGGAGCAGGGCTCCTCGGCTCTGGCACGGGTTACCCAAGTGCTCGATACCTTTGCCTCGCGCGACCATGCGGGTGAGGTTCTGACTGCGGTGCGGCATTATCCTGCGCGCGAAGCGCAATGGGCGGAGTTCCCGGAGTGGGTCCGCCCGGAGTTGTGCGCCGCCTACACCGCGAAAGGCATACGCAAGCTCTACGCCCATCAGGCAGCGGCGGCGGAAGCAGTTCACGCGGGCAAGAATGTGGTGATCGTCACGCCGACGGCTTCGGGCAAGACGCTGTGCTACAACCTGCCGATATTGAACGCGATTCTGGCTGACACGGACACGCGGGCGCTATACCTCTTTCCCACCAAGGCGCTGGCGCAGGACCAGCTTGCGGAGCTGTATGACCTGAATTTGCGGTTGGACGAGGATTGGGATGGGAAGGACGGAAAGAACCGGTCTAAAGACCGGCCACTACAAACCCAAGAGGTACAAACCCAGGAGCGGCCCGCCTCAGAAGGACGGGCCCTACAGGGAGCTAGCCGGTTTGGGGTGTTCACCTATGACGGCGACACGCCCACCGACGCGCGCAAATCCATCCGCGAGAAGAGCCACATCGTCCTGACGAATCCGGACATGCTGCACACGGGCATTTTGCCGCACCACACGCGCTGGACGCGGCTGTTTGAGAATTTGCGCTACATCGTGGTGGACGAACTGCACAACTACCGCGGCGTGTTCGGCAGCCACTTGTGCAATGTGCTGCGGCGGCTGCGGCGGATTGCGAAATTTTATGGACGCGAGCCGCAGTTCATCTGCTGTTCGGCAACGATTGCAAATCCCGGCGACCTGGCTTCGCGTTTGATTGAGGACGACGTGGAAGTGCTGGCGGAAAATGGCGCGCCCGCCGCGGAAAAGACGTTTGTGTTTTACAACCCGCCGGTGGTGAACCGCGCGCTGGGAATACGACGGAGCTACATCAACGAGGCTTCGCGCGTTTCGCAGGAGTTTCTGAAACACGATTTGCAGACCATGGTGTTCGCCAATTCGCGGCTGCACACGGAAATCATTCTCACTTACCTGCAGCAAGCGAATCCGCAATTGCCGGGCAAGCCGGAGACGATTCGCGGCTATCGCGGCGGGTATCTTCCCAACGAACGGCGGGAGATTGAGCGAGGTTTGCGCGAAGGGCGGATCCGCGGCGTGGTGACCACCTCCGCGATGGAGCTTGGAATTGATGTGGGCTCGCTGGATTCCGTGGTGATGGCGGGCTATCCGGGAACGATTGCGGCAACGTGGCAACGCGCCGGGCGAGCGGGACGGCGCAGCGGCAGCAGTTGCGCCGTGCTGGTGGCTTCGTCTTCGCCGCTCGATCAATTTATCGTGCGTCACCCGGACTACTTTTTCGGGAACACGCCGGAGCATGCTTTTATTCAGCCGGACAACCTGGAAATCCTGATCAACCACCTGAAATGCGCGGCGTTCGAGCTGCCCATCGGCCCACAGGAAAAGTTTGGCGACGTGGATTTGCGCGATCTTTGCGCGCGGCTGGCGGAAGCGGGCTATCTGCACCTAGCCGGAGAAAATTATCACTGGACGCACGAAGCCTATCCCGCGGACACCATCAGCCTGCGTTCGGTGACCAGCGACAATTTCGTGATCATTGATATCACGGGCCAGCCGCTGGTGATTGGCGAGGTGGATTTTCCGAGCGCACTGACCACCGTGCACGAGAAGGCCATCTATCTTCACGGCGGGCAGCAGTACCACGTGGAGCATTTGGATTTTAAGGAACGCAAGGCGTACGTGAAGCAGGTGGAAGTGGACTACTACACGGACGCGATTCGTTATACGCAGGTGCGGGTGCTGGAAATTGCGGCGACATCGCCTTCACATTCTCCCGGGGATGTCATCCTGAGCGAAGCGAAGGATCTCACTCTCAACGTCACCACCCACTCTTTGACCCATTCCCACTCGCATGGGGATGTACTGGTGCGATCGCAGGTGGTCGGCTTCAAGAAGATCAAATTTTTCACCAATGAAAATGTGGGCGCGGGGCAGCTTGAACTGCCGGAAAACGAGATGCACACGACGTCGTACTGGATCACTTTGGAGCGGGCGCTGCTGGAGTCGTTGCCCTACTCGATCAGCGAACGGCAGTCAGGAATGTTCGGTTTGCTGCACGCGCTGGAATCGGTGGCCACACTGCTGCTGATGTGCGATGGACGGGACCTTGGCACTGCTATTGGAGAGCGGCCGCCCGCAGCCGAATCTGAAGAAGCGATCGCCCTGACCGAAACAAGAGATCTGAAAGCGAATGCCCGGAACCCGTGGATGACTGGCGAAAAGGAATTCTACGAGCCGAATCTGTATTTATTCGATGCTTATCCCGGCGGCATCGGCTTTTCGGAACCGCTCTTTCGCGTGCACGAACTGCTGGTTCGCAAAACGCAGGAATTGATTCGCGCATGTCCGTGCGAGCAAGGGTGCCCTTCCTGCGTTGGACCCGCGGGAGATTTGGCGCCCCGGGCAAAGGAAGCAGCCCTGGCGTTGTTGGACCGGCTGACAGCATGAAATTCTGCCCAATGGAGGACGCCCTATGATTGCTCGCATGTGGCACGGACGCACACCAATCGCGAAGGCGGACGCGTACACCGCCTTGTTGAACCGGCTGGCGATTCCGGGCTACCGCGCGGTTCCCGGGAATCTTGCTGTGCACATTCTGCGGCGCGACGAGAAAGAGGTGGCGCACTTTATCACCTTCACGCTGTGGGAGTCTTTATCGGCAATCGAGAAATTCGCCGGCACGCCGGTTGACCAAGCCAAGTATTATCCCGAGGACCGCGAATTTCTTCTGGAATTCGAACCGAAAGTGCAGCACTGGGAAGTTACGGGCACGGCCTCTTCCGAATAATGCGAAAGAAATTTGAGTGAACACGAGAGACAAATTCGCACGGTTGGCGGCGTTGCGGCCTGCGCGCGGAGTTACGCAAACGCCCGCGACGTTGCGCACGCCCGACGAATGCGATCCTATCAGCCTATTGTTGGGCGGGGGGATTGCCAGAAACCACTATGGGGAACATCTGGCCATACGGAATTGGTTTTCCACGCCGGAGTTTTCGGAGCCTTCGGCTGTCGCACTGGATTTGCTGACGAAGGCGTCCACTTCAGAGAGTGGCCGCTACAAACCCAAGAGCGGCCCGCCTCAGAAGGTCGGGCCCTACAAAGGCCACTCGAACGATGAGTCTGTTTTGCGGCGCACGCGGGCCGCGGTGCAAGACCCGGAGAAGTGGCTTTTCCTCGATACGGAAACGACCGGGTTGGCCGGCGGCACGGGCACGTACGCGTTTCTTGTGGGGCTGGCGTGGTGGGATGCCGGGGGCTTGCAAGTGGAGCAGCTTTTCCTGCGCGATTTTTCGGAGGAGCATTCGCTGCTGCACGAACTATCGGCGCGCCTGGCGGAGCGCCCTGTGCTGGTCACGTTCAACGGGAAATCGTTCGATTGGCCGCTGCTGGAAAACCGCTTCACGATGACGCGGGCGATTCGCGTGCCCACGCTGGCCGCGCATCTTGATCTGCTGCATCCGGCGCGGGCATTGTGGAAATTACGGCTCGGTTCGGTGCGGCTGGTGGAGCTGGAGCGGCACGTGCTCGACGCCGCGAAACTTGGCTGGCACCGTGAGGACGATGTTTCCTCGGCGCTGATTCCCCAGTTTTACTTCGATTATTTGCGCGGCGGCTCGGCCAGGCCGTTGGCGGGCGTGGTGAAGCACAACCAGATGGACCTGCGGGGCCTGGCGGCGCTTTACGGCAAGATCAATTCCCTGCTGGACGAGCATCAGACCTCTCATGAAGCCGCCGATTCGCTCGATTTGTTTGGGCTTTCGCGATATCTGAACCGCCGCGGCGAGCAGGAACGCGCTCATTCGATGTGTGCGCAGGCGTTGGGTGCTGGTCTTCCAGCGGAATTTCGCCCGCTGGCGACCCGTGAGTTGGCGATCATGGCCCGACGCCGCGGCGATGTAGAACGAGCGGCGTCGCTCTGGCTGGAGCTGGTGCAGCATCCGCAGGACGGGGCTGCCGCGTGCGAACATCTGGCGATTCATTACGAGCGGAATGCGCGGGACCTGGTGCGCGCAGTGGAGTTCGCGGAACTGGCCCTGGCCAAGATTCAACGCGCGCGCTCCCATTACCGCGACCCTTACGCGACGGCCCGGACGGCGCGCGCCGAGAAAAAGCTGTTGTGCCGGCTGGAGCGTCTGCGGCATCGAATAGAGATGCGCGAGAGGCGTCCTCATGCACCGCTCCTGGCGCAGACGGCCTCTGCCGGCGCAAGCTCGAAGGCTCGTTGATCTTCCGTTTCTTCTCGCCAGACTCTAGAATTTGGAGGCACAAACCGGATGGAATCTTCAGCAACAAAACGCCAATCTATCGCAGAGGACACCATGGCTGCCACGGAACAATCTTATTTTTTGCGGGAACTTGAATTGCGCCGCGAACATCTAGTTTCTGCCTCGCGCTCTAATGCCGGGGATCAATCGCTGCAAAACCTGCTGACCAGCGTGGATGCGGCGCTTTCCCGCTTGCAAGCAGGCAAGTTCGGAATTTGCGAAACCTGCCACGAGACTATCGAACCGGACCGTTTGCTCTGCAACCCGCTGCTGCGTTTCTGCCTGGACCATCTTACCGGCGACGAGCAGCGCGCCTTGGAAAACGATCTAACTCTTGCCGCACGCATCCAGCAGGCGCTTCTGCCGCCGCAGGACTGGTCCGTGGCCGGATGGCAAGCGCGCTACCATTACCAGCCCGCGGGCCTCGTCAGCGGCGATTATTGCGACTTGATCGAGTCGGATGGCGCGTTTCTGTTTTTGCTGGGAGACGTCGCTGGAAAGGGCGTTGCCGCATCCATGTTGATGAGCCATCTCCATGCAACATTTCGCACCCTGGCAGGCCAGCATCTCCCTCTGCAAAAACTTGTCGGACTCGCGAACCGCCTGTTCTGCGACAGCACCACCGCGGGGCAATATGCCACTTTGGTGGTCGGCCGTGCCTGGCCGGATGGCAAGGTGGAATACGTGAGCGCGGGTCACCTGCCATTGCTGCACGTTTCCTCAACCGGGGTCTGTGCGCGCGAAGCAACGGGCGTGCCGCTGGGAATGTTCTGCACCACGGATTTCAAGGTGTGCGAACTGACGCTGGCGCCAAACGACACACTATTTCTCTATACGGACGGGCTGACGGAACTCTTCAATGCCGCGGGCGATGAGTATGGAGTGCAGCGCGTGGAGTCTCTTGCCAAACGCCACGGCGCTTCACGCCCCGAGGAATTGATTTCGGCTTGCCTGGCGGAGATGCAAAGCTTTGCCGGGGGAGCAAAACAGAAGGACGATTTGACGTTGTTGGCTTTGCGCCGGGTGGATTAGGACACCCGGCAGCCGCGGCGAGCGGCAGGATTTTGGAATGGCTTACGGCGTAAAAGCGGCGGCAAGCCGCCGCACTCCAACAACGGGCACGGGAACTAATTGGGTCACTCTTACCGGGGAGTCGTTCGGCTTTTGTGGCTCTTCCGGAATGGCCTCCCAGCCCAGATTCTTGTTCCACTGAAGTATCAGGCCGCGGTCTCCGCCCTCCACGCTGATGCAGTCGTTCTGGAAACAACGTAGGAACACGCCGCCATCTGGCGTGTCGAAGGAGAAGAAATCCGGGCGGCGAAAAAGGTGCGTGCGCGCGGCGTATTTCTTCTCCAGGGCCTCGGAGTATTGGCCGAAGAAGCGCGCCGCGTTTTCATTGGAGGCCAGGCGGACGCGGACGAAGAGCAGGAGCCGCTTGGCGTCTTTGCTCTCGTAGGTCGCGTAGATATCGCCGTTCCAGGAAGTCGCCAGTTTGCCCGCGCGATCCGCATCCAGAAATTGCTTCAACACTTCGTTCAAGCCGAATTCACCGAGAGAGTTTTCCTCAAGGCGGGTCCAGCCATTGCCCGGCAGTCCCTCTGGAAGATCCAGCTTAATGGGAGTGGGAGATTTCCCGCTGCGGTATAGGTCGGGGTGAATGATCTGCTGGGTGTTCGCGGGAGGCCGCGCAAACACGCCCGAAAAGCCTTTCCAGCCATCGGTTTTCAGAACCGCCATGGAAAATGTAAGCCCGCTAAAATAAGGGAACATCAATGAATCTTTGATGAAGAGAGGCGCTTTCTTCAGCATAGGGGTATCGCTGAGGTCGCCCACGAGTGCCGAAGGATCGATGGCGGGAAGGTCGCGGAGTTTTATTCCCGTGTCCTTGTACATGTATTCGAGCATGCCCGCCATGGCACTGCCTTCCAGGACCGATTCGCGCGCCAGTTCCGCGTCGTCATTGGGGCGCGCCGCCTTCTGCCAAGCCTCAATCTGGAATTGCTGGTCTTGGAGCGCGTGCGTCAGCTCATGGGACATCACCATGCGCTGGTCATCCGGAGCAATCCAATCGGCGATGTAAAACTCGTGAGCCTTGGGGTCGTAGAGACCGGCGATCTGCTCCGTCAAAAGGTCCACCATAAAAGCATCCAGATTGAACCCTCGGGGGATCAGGCCAAAGGCTTCCGCGCTGCGTTTGGAGGCGTAACGCTCCTTGGCATCCTTGTCGTCGTCCATCTCGCGAAGGACGTAGGCATGAATCTCTTCACGGGAACGAATGGACTTCTTCAAAGGAGATTTCAACTCCCAGCCGGTGATGGCGCTCATCTCGTGCAGAACCTCGTCTGCCATGGCCAGGAATTCGGGGTTGTTCCTGGCAGGGGGAGCGGCGGGCGGGGCGGTAGTGGCCTGCTGGGCGCGAGCCGGATGGAGAGCGAATAGAGAAAACACCGCCAGGAGCAGGACCGCTGCAAGTCGATTAGCGAGACGCATGAAGGAGGTCATCTTTTGCAGGATAGCAGATTCCCGGTACGCCCGGTTTTAGGCGCGGCAAGGTGATCAATCAGGCGGGCTCGATATAGCGTTTGAGACTGTTCCCGGAGAGCAGGCGTTGCAGGGCATCCACCAGATCGCTGCGCGTCAGAATGCCGACAAGTGCCCCGTTTTCAACCACCGGCAAGCAGCCGACGCGTGATTGCTGCATCATGCCGATGGCTGTAACCAAGAGCGTATCCGGGGAAACCGTCATCGGGTCGCGAGTCATGACGCGATTGACAGTCGTGCCGGCGAAAACGGCGTTATAACCTTCCTCGTCGATGGGAATCAGCCGGGAGGGAGCGCACCGCTGAATGTCGCGATCCGTCAAAAGACCTGCCAGTTTGCCGTCAGCGACGACCGGGAGATGGCGAATGGCACTGGCGCGGAGCGTGAGTGCCGCGTCCAGGAGGAAAGTGGAGGGTGCCACGGTGATGGGCGGCTGGCTCATAACATCGCGGACGAAATTTTCGTTGGCCGGCACAGAACCTCACGAGGGAACAGGCTTACGGGGTATCCCCCCTATCTGAAACAGGTTTTCACGGGAATCGATTCGATACAAGACCTGGGCGGGGAGCGGGTGCCCGATTGGAAACGTGGCCACCCAGAGTGAAACAGAGGCAAAGTTTTCCACAGCGTTTCCTCCGTTCCGTATTCATAACAACTTGATAAGTTGCTATAATGACAAACCGTACGGTTCCAAATCAATGCTCGCGGAGATATACGAATGTTTCCACCTGGGTTGCGGTTGCGGCAAACTCGCGAAAGGCTGGGGCTGACGTATCGGGATGTGGAGTCCGCGAGTCTGGAAATCGCGACACGGCGCGGCCGGCCCGATTTCATCCTCCATATCAGCAGGCTGGCCGACATTGAAAATCACAATGTCGTGCCGAGCTTGCACAAGTTGTACTCCCTGGCAGTCATTTATCACCTCGACCCCATGGAGATTACCTGTTGGTACGAGGCCCCGCTGCAGCAGACGTTTTACGATGGGGCGTCGTTTCCCCCGCCACAGACATATTTAAGTGAGTCGCTGCCGCCTCCGCCGGCGCCAAGTCATGAGGCCAACTTCAATACCCTGGCCACAGGGCTGCTCAACGGGTTACCCTCCGCGATTGGTTCGTTCCCTGGCCTGGATCCGTGCGCGAATAGGCCTTACCGCTACGGCTACATTGGGCTGTCCGACCGCCGCATGGCGCCGATCTTGCGGCCCGGGAGCCTGGTACTCGTGGATACGTCGGTGACGAAGATCGAGGCGAACGAATGGTCGAGCGAGTACGACAGGCCGCTCTATTTCGTGGAGTTACGCGGAGGATATCGCTGCGGATGGTTCCAGAAGGAGAAGTCCGTGTTGATCATGCAACCGCACACGCTGTCGCATTGCATGCCGGAATCCTGGCGCACGCCGGAAGAGGCAGAAGTGGTAGGCCAAGTGGTGGGCCTGGTCACGTATCTGAACGAGCCTTGGGCTTCTTCTCCTGCATCAGTTCGCACAGTGCGCTCAGATTTGAACAGAAAAGTTTCTTGAGGTAATCGGGAGCCTTGGGAGGGATCCAGGCCTGGGCCTTTGCAGGACATTCACGGACATGCGCTTTCCTTCCGCCGGGAAGCTTGTCCAGATAGCAGAGCAAGTCTTCTTCCTGCAGGGAGAGGGGCGATTCCAGCAGGCGCTCAAAGATCTCCTCGTGACAACTTGCGATCGCCCGATTAACGCTCTCTTCTCCGAATACGGCACTTAATCGCGGATGAGAATAAAAGCCGGTCGACGGATCGCGCAAACTGGCGAGGTAGGCCAGCCGCTCGTATATCCCTCCCATGGGTTCCAGGTAGTGTACGGCCAAGTCGTAGAGGATTTGGCGGTGGATTTGAAGTTGGTCAAGCATCAGGGCAACCCAGTTTGGCACCGTGTTCCGCTGGCGGAACTTTTTCCCGCGCGATGAACAGTCAGCATTGTGAGCTGGCACCCTCCCTGCGAAGGAGAGTGCCCCGTGAAAAAACTTCTGCTGATCTTTTCAGTTGCACTTTCGGTAAGCCTAATCCTACTGGCCATTGCAGTGCCGGTCAACAATTCCCGCGTGTTGCCCACTTGGAACAACGGGTTCATCCAGGCAGACGGCGTGCCTGGGCCCCCGCCCTATCCACCGCCCAAGCAAACACCGCCCAGCCTCGTCGCGGACGGCGTGCCTGGACCCCCGCCCTATCCACCGCCTAAGCAAACACCGCCCAGCCTCGTCGCGGATGGCGTGCCTGGACCGCCCCCCTATCCACCGCCCAAGCAAACACCGCCCAGCCTCGTCGCGGACGGCGTGCCTGGACCCCCGCCCTATCCACCGCCCAAGCAAACAC
>Ga0074044_10000257_pt1 | contig 52694 bp, 52 predicted proteins | sample BogForMeECP23OM1_FD_94443 | JGI IMG/M metagenome (GOLD analysis project Ga0074044, IMG submission 94443) | Bog forest soil microbial communities from Calvert Island, British Columbia, Canada - Bog Forest MetaG ECP23OM1 | ecosystem: Environmental > Terrestrial > Soil > Wetlands ...
CTTCTGCAAGACCTTCGTGATCGCCGCCGTCAACGTCGTCTTGCCATGGTCAATGTGACCAATCGTCCCTACGTTGCAGTGCGGCTTCGTCCGTTCAAATTTCTGCTTTGCCATTTGCTCTTATCCTCTGTAGCGCCGGCCGCTCGCCGGCTGGTTCGCAAATCAATCTTCGTCCTGAGATCCACTCAGTAATACTGATACAACTTGTGAAACTTCAACCGCAGCGCCGGATCGACTTCTTCAATCTTCGACAAATACAGCTCCCGCATCTGCGCCTGATCCGAAACCGGCAGCGACCCATACAAAGCTCGCGCCGCTCCACCCTTTTCGCCCGCGGCCCGATCGATCGCATCTCCCGCGAAAACCGCTTCAAAATCGCGGACTCGAATCCCGCGCCCGCCGAGCAACTTCAAGAACTTCGTCACCCGCTCCGCCGCGAACGCCTTCTCCACCGCAGTCTTCAGGTCGCCGAACTCGCGCTCTTTCTCGACCTTGATAACGCCCTGCTCGAACCTGGCCGTTTCCATCCCATACACCAAATTTCAAAAAACGCTACGCTCAATCTCTGGAGCGGGAGACGGGGATCGAACCCGCGACCAACAGCTTGGAAGGCTGTGACTCTACCACTGAGTTACTCCCGCCCTCTACCGAATCCCTTGTGGAGACGCCGCTTGCCGCGCCTTCATTCTCACCCGCAAATCTACCCGTAATCTCATGGAGCCGATGATCAGGATTGAACTGATGACCTCTCCCTTACCAAGGGAGTGCTCTACCAACTGAGCTACATCGGCCCACCTAAACCTCTTACCAACCGCTTCGCCGGATCAACTCTTCACTCCGCCAGCTTCTCGCGCTTCCTCAATCCGCGTCCGCCAGTAGTACAGCCCCGCCCGGAAAGCAAGCAATCCCAGGATCAGCAATGTCCCGGTTCGCAGCCTGATGTTCGCATGCAAGACTTGAATCGGCTCATCCGACAGCGTCGTCCACGCCAAAATGCCCAGCACCGCGTAACCCATCAACGCCAGCACGAACTTCTTTTTAATCGTCACAACTTGATCGCCACAGCCTGATCGCCTTCAACCACTCGACTCTGGTGCACAGGGGAGGATTCGAACCTCCGTACCTCCTGAGAGGGACAGATTTACAGTCTGTTGGCTTTAACCACTCACCCACCTGTGCAAATCCGTAAACACCGCGCCGCACAATCACAAACTCCAACCCTGCTCCGCTACTCTCAGCTCGGGAAACGAATTGCGAGAACTCCCGCCTGACACCACACTCGCCGGAAAAATTATCTGAAGGAGTGCCTTTGTAAACCGTGCTGCCAGCGCGCGTCGCCGCGCAAAACCTCTCTGTTTCCGGAATCTATTTTCTGGAGCTGGCGAAGGGAATCGAACCCCCGACCCTCTGATTACAAATCAGATGCTCTACCGACTGAGCTACGCCAGCAGGTGGAAGCCGGCCCTTATAAGGGCACAATACTTCCCTGATCCCTTCCTGATGTCCGGGACAATTATTTAAGTTATCACAAGGGCATTTCACGTGCAACCAGACCCCGTCCTTTCGGTGTCGATCTTCTCGCGATTTCCCCCGCGATTTTCCCCGATAACCAACGATGCCATAACTCATTTGCACCCCGAGTCGAATCCAGCGCAAGAAACCACCTTCCCGGAATCACTCCCCCTCGCGGTGCTATGATTGTCAGACTCACCCCCGGTTCACCGTGGGATGAGCCAGGCATCCCCCGAAATCGATGCGCATTCGACGCCGTCTCCTGATCCCTCTGATCGTTTTGCTGATTGTGGCCGGCGTAGCGCTGATCATCGTTTTGCGCAAACACGCTCCTCCCGAAGCCGCCCGCCTGCTCCCCGGCGCCGACGGCTTCTTCTACATCAACCTCAAATGGATCCGCACCTTGAACCCCACCGCTCTCCCCGCCGTCTCCCATGAGCCCGAATACGAAAAGTTTGTCGAGGAGACCGGCTTCCAGTTCGAACGCGATCTCGATCAGGCCGCCTTCGCCATCCATTATCCCCAATCCTGGGGCGGCGGAACCGCCGGTCCAGCCTCCGAGCCCCGCTACTCCGAAGTCTTCGTCGGCAAGATCGACTCCGCCCGCCTCACCGCCTATTTCAAAAAGCTCGCCTCGTCCGTCGACGATTATCGTGGCTTCGAAATCTACAACATCCCCTACGAAGGCCGCACCGTTCGCGTCGTCCAGCTCTCCTATGACAGCATCGCCGTTTCCAATCACCCCGATCCCGATGTCATCCGCGGCATGCTCGACCGCTCCCGCAAGCTCGCCTCGCCTTTCGGCGGGCCCCGTCTGCTCCGCAACTTCTACAAGCGAGTTCCGCTCGCCAGCCTCTCCTTCGCCATTCTCCGCCTCCGCCCCGAACTCAGCACGCTCGGCGAACTCGGCAGTTGGACCCTGCTCTTCCCCAAACCAGCCGTCGCCGTCATTTCCGCCCGCTATCTCCGCGCTCTCCACCTTCGCGCCGAGGCCTTCACCGCCAGCGACGCCGACGCACAGGCCGTCACGGAAAAAACCGCCGCCTTTCTCAACCTCTTTCACGCCGCCGAAGGCAGCCTCGCCAACCAGGGCGCTGACCCCGATGTCAAAGCCTTCTTCGACAGCCTCAAAATCCAGCAGGATGGAGCTCGCGCCATCCTCACCGCAACCGTCCCTGCCGGATTCATTCGCAAAGCTTTAACGGAAACTCCGCCGGAAGCCGTCGCGCCGCCCGCACCCGCCGCACCGCCGAAGAAGGCGCGTGCCCGCTAAACAGCGCCCTCCGACGCCCGCCCCGAGGAAATGCTGTAACGATTGCTCTCGCCCGCGCATCTTCTACTCTATGAATTGTCATCCCGAACGAAGTGAGCGATCCGCCGTTCGCCGCCGGTCGCGGATCCATCTTCGTCTTTGCCCATCCGGGTCTTGCCTATCGGGGTCTTGCCTGTCCGGCGGTCTTTTCGGCCCGCGTTACAATGTGGTCGCTACAATAGAACCATTATGACCAGCCTGCCCCTACCCTTAGCCGCCTTCGTCGCCGGGCTCATCTCTTTCCTCTCCCCCTGCGTTCTCCCGCTCGTCCCCGGATACGTCTCCCTCATCTCCGGCGTAGGCGTCGAACAGTTGAAGATGAAAGAAGGCCAGCTCTTCCGCAAGGTCATGTTCAACTCCGCCGCCTTCATCATCGGATTCAGCATCGTCTTCATCACCCTCGGCGCGATCTCTACCGAAGTAGGCCAGGTCCTCGCGCAATATAAATCCTTGCTTTCGAGAATCGCCGGAGCCGTCATCATCCTCTTCGGACTTCACCTGACCGGCATCTTCCAAATCAAAGCTCTACTGGCCGACACCCGCCTGCACAGCCTCAAAGGCAGCTCCTCCGCCTGGGGAGCCTTCGTTATCGGCTTCGCCTTCGCCTTCGGATGGACCCCCTGCGTAGGCCCCATCCTCGCCGTCGTCTTAGGCTTCGCCGCCGCGCAAGACACCGTCTGGAAAGGAATTTTTCTTCTCGCCATCTACTCCGCCGGATTGGCTGTCCCCTTCCTGCTTACATCGCTCGGCATCGAGCGTTTTCTGAAGTTCTATAACCGCTTCAAGTTCCACATGCACGCCGTGGAAGTAGCCAGCGGAGGTTTACTGATCGTATTGGGCATCTTGCTGGTCATGGGTCGCTTCACCCTCATCTCCGGCTATTTTTCATTTTTGAACCGCTTCGCGCTATAGTCGCTTGTTTTGAAAAGAATGTAGCGGCCTGTGTTGAAAAGACTTTTGTAGCGGCTTGTTTTTGCAAGGGCGCGGCTTCAGCCCCGCCATAATCGTCATCCTAAGGATAGGGCGGCTTAGCCGCCGAGGTTACCTGTGCAACGAAATCCACTCGTCCTGTTCTTCGTCGCCGCCATCGTCGCCACCATGGTATTGGTCGGCATTCACATCGCGCGCGCCAATCACGCCACCGCTCCCGCCAAGGGACAACTCATCGGCAATGTCGCCCCCGACTTCGACCTGCCAACCCTCGATGGCAAGAACTTCAAACTCTCCGGCCTGCGCGGCAAAGCCGTTCTGCTCAATTTCTGGGCCACCTATTGCGGCCCCTGCAAGGTCGAAATGCCCTGGTTCGTCGAACTCCAAAAACAATACGGACCCCAGGGCTTTCAGATCGTCGGCGTATCCATGGACGATGACAGCACCAGCTCCAAAGAGATCGCCAAATTTGCCGACGACCTGCAAGTCAATTACCCCATCCTCCTGGGCACGGAGTCGGTCGGCCAGAGCTACGGTGGCGTCAGCGTTTTGCCCACCACCTTCTTCCTCGATCGCGACGGCAAAATCATCGCCCGCGAATTCGGCCTGCAAAGCCGCAGCGTCTTCGTCGACCACATCAAAAAGGCCCTGAGCCAGGGCCAGGCAGTACAGGCTCAGAAGTAACTACGGAACTCCTCTGATCTGCAGTAATTTAGAAGATGCTTTTGGGGGCTCGTTGACGAAGCGGCGTTACAGCCTGCGAAAAAACTCCGATTCGGACTGGTCTGGGGAAGGGCACGACCGGGGCCCCCGGCAAGCCCGCTTTTGGCTTGCTGGGGTGGACGGCTTCAGCCGTGCCGTAACTGCGGCAGAATCGATTGCGGCTTTAGCCGCTGAGGGCCATAAATGAAGATTCTTCTTGCCAGCACGCTCTTGCTCTTCTCGACCTGCACCTGGGCCCAGGAAAACTTCGGCCCGCAAGGCCCCCTCGTAAAAATGGCGCCCGCTCCCCTCGTGACCGTCGTCCAGGGCCAGGCCGCCACCATCCCGCTCACCTTTCACATCACCACCGGCTATCACATCAATTCCAACCAGCCCAGATCCGAGTTCCTCATTCCCACCGTCCTCAAAGTAGAGGCCACCACCGACATCGTCGTCGGCAAGACCACCTACCCCGAGGGTCAGGACTTCAGCTTTCCCTTCGATCCCAACGAAAAGCTCAATGTCTATACGGGAAATTTCGAGGTCGATGTGCAGGTCCGTCCCTTGCATACCGTTCAAGCCGGAAAATATGTCGTTCGCGGCACCCTGAAATATCAGGCTTGCGATAACGCCGCCTGCTATCCCCCCAAACAGTTACCCGTCACCTTCGACGTGAAAATCGCCAAAGCGCCGCCACCCCACGCCAGAAATCCCGCTCAAAGTCCGAACGCGCATCAATAAGCCAATCTGGGGATGTTCAGGAAGGCACGATGTTCAGCGCTCGCGATTGTTTTGAAGGGCTGCGGCTTCAGCCCCCGAGGCGAGATCGCCCCCTCCTAAAGCACAATCGCCCGCGCCTGATCCAACTGCGCCGTCAGCGTATCAATCTTCGCCTGCAGTACATTGCGAATCGAAAGCATCCCCAGCAGCCGGCCATCGTTGTCCACAACCGGCAAATGCCGGTAGTGGCGCTCCACCATGGTCGCAAGCGCCTCAGCCGCGGTCGTCGCCTCGGTCGCCATCTCTACCGGCGTCGTCATCACTTCACGCACCGAAACCTTCCGCGCGCTCTGTTCCCCGAGCGATACCTTGCCCAGCACATCGCGTTCCGTAAAAATTCCCGCCACCCGCTGCTTCTCGTCAACCACCGCCACCGCTCCCACTCGTCGTTCCAGCATCGTCCGGATTGCCAGCTCCGCGGTTGCGTCCAGTGGAACCGCCGCCGCCTTCGAATCGCACATTTCCAGAATCTTCATTCACTTCCCTTTTCGCGCCGCGTGGCTACTGTTGAATACCAGTTCGTTCGTGAATACCGAATTCGCGATCGTGCCTTCTTCCCTCATGAAGGCTGGATTGTACTCCTCGGCAGCCGGTAAGAGAACGAATCCGCACTCCCCCGGCACCAGCGCTACTCCGGCGCCTTCCAGAAGCCGACCTGCGATCGCCAGCCGAATCCTGCTCAACGTCGTGCTCAACGTCGAAGGAGCGCCACACCCGAGGCCCTTCCTCAACAACCCTGCCCGCGCGCCTTCCACCCGCAACACCGCTCCCCCCACACCCTCGTCCATCGCCACCACAATCTCGTCCCCCGGAGATTGCTTTTCGATCCAACCCGCAATCAGATACTGCAGCGCCAGCCGCAGTCGAGACTCCGGCAGCGGCACCCTCGCCCGCGAACGCCCGGCTACCACCAGCCGTACCCCGCGCACCTCCGCAATCGTCGACAGTTCTTCGCTCACGCTTCGCACCGCCGCGTCCAACTCCGCCAACGCCGTCGATGGCCCCGGCCGTTCCGCATCCAGATACTCCCGCATCAGCTGAACCATGCCGATGACGCTTTCCGTTTGTTCCAGGGCGGCGGCCACACCTGCCTGCGATGGCCCGGCAATTTCCTCAAGTGAGTTTTCCAGCGCACAGCGCAATCCGGTCAGCGGCTGGCTCAAGCAATGCAACAGCTCGCCCAGTACATCGAGTCGACGCGACGGCGGTGGGCACGTTGCACCCGCGGCAGCAAGCCGGATCCCGCCCGCGCTCATGCCCGCGCCCCTTCCCCACTCATCTGGTACCCCACGCCCCGCACCGTCTGAATCAGCGGCGAGCACCCGTCATCCACCTTGCGCCGCAGGTAGTTGATATAAACGTCCACCACGTTCGTCGTGGAATCGAATGTCAGGTTCCAGACGTGCTCGATAATCATCGCCCGCGTCAGCCGCCGGCCCGCATTCCGCATCAGGTATTCCAGCAGCGCGAATTCCTTGGTCGTCAATTCAATCTGTCTCCCCGATCGCTCCACTCGACGCTGCACCCGGTCCAGGCAAAGATCGCGCACCGTAAGAATCGATTCCGACGGCAGATGGCTGCGCCGCAACAGCGCCCGCGCCCGCGCCGACAGCTCCAGATAAGAAAATGGTTTTATCAGGTAATCGTCCGCTCCCGAATCCAGGCACTGCACCCGGTCTTCCACCCGGCTCCGCGCCGTCAGTATCATCACCGGCAAATTCGCCTTCCTCTGCCGCAAATTCCTCAGCACCGACACCCCGTCCATCCCCGGCAAATTCAGATCCAGCACCACCAGGTCATAATCAAACTCCATCGCCATCGAACGGCCCTGATTCCCTTCGTGGGCAACATCCACCGCATGATGTTCCGCCTCCAATCCCTTTTTAATAAAACTCGCCAGCGCCGCATCGTCTTCCACAATCAGAATTCTCATGAGCCTCGTCTAAACCGCCAAACTCCCCCAGGCGTGTTCTAAACCGCTTCTCATTCTCCCCGCGCCACCCGCCGCACACAAGATAACCAGCTCGTTCAAAAGGACGTATTTGCCGGGAGGCAGAACTCAAGAAAAACCCGCCCTGAACCATCGTGGAGAAACATTATGCAGAACAATGTGGAGAGAAGAGATGGTGGTCGAAAAGCAGAGAAAAGATTGTGGTGAACAGATTGTGTGATGAACCGAACGTGTGGTGACGGGGCTCTGCCCCGTCCCCGAGGCGCAGCCTCGCCCTCCCGCGAACTAATTTCCCCTACGCCCCCAACTCCGCCCGGATCGCCTCCACAATCCCTCCCGCCAGCCGGTCCATCTGCTCCTTCGATTCCGCCTCGACCATCACCCGCGCCAGCGCTTCCGTGCCCGAGTACCGCACCACCACTCGCCCATTGCCGTCGAGTTCCCCCTCGGCCGCCGCGATCGCCGCTCGCACCGGAGCAATCTCCGCAAACGGAGTTTTCACTCGCACACGCACATTCCGAATCGTCTGCGGAAACACCTTCAGGTCGCTCACCAGATCCGCCAGCGCCTTACCCGTCCGCACCATGACCTCCATCACCCGCAGCGCGGTCAGCAATCCGTCGCCCGTCGTCGCATCGCCATCGCGAAACAAAATGTGCCCTGACTGCTCCCCGCCCAGCGTTGCTTCCACACGCTGCATCTCTTCCAGCACATATTTATCGCCCACATTCGCCCGCAGCATCTGAATCCCCGACCGCTTCAGCGCCAACTCCAATCCCATATTCGACATCGTCGTCGCTACCACCGTCGCCTTCGCCAGCCTTCCCCGCGCCTGCATGTCGCGCGCCGCCAGCAGCAGAACCGCATCTCCATTCACCACGTTCCCCTCGGCGTCCGAAAAAAGCGCCCGATCCGCATCGCCATCGAAAGTCACGCCCAGATCGAAGCCTCCTCGTCCGGCAGCCGCCACAAAGCCCGCCACTGTCTCCGGATGCAGCGCCCCGCAACTCTCATTGATATTCTGTCCGTCGGGAGAGGCATGCAGAAAAGTGGTTTTGATCTTCAACGCCCCAAACAGCTCGGGAGCTTCCGCCGTCGCCGCTCCATTGGCGCTATCGACCGCTACCCGCAGCCGCGACAAGTCCGCCGACACCCCGCCCGCCAGCCAGCGTACGTAAGCCTGGCGCAACCCATGCTCGCCCGGAACGCTCGCCATCTCCACCGCGGAATCCGGCGCCGCCGCCGCGTTCCCCTGCAGCAGCGCAAAAATTTCTTTCTCAATCGCCAGTTCGCGTCCATCCGGCAGCTTATAGCCGTCGCCGGAAAAAATCTTGATCCCGTTATCTGTCCACGGATTATGCGAAGCCGAAATTACCACCCCGGCATCGAATCCCTGCGAGCGCGCCAGATACGCAACCCCCGGAGTCGTAATCACTCCCGCGCTCCTCGCCTCCACTCCCACCGACCCGAGCCCTTGCAGAAATCGATCGGCAATCCATACGCTCGAAGCCCGCGTGTCCTGCCCAATCACCACCCTCGGCTTCGCCTTCGCCCGCACCAGATCGTGCCCCAGCGCCCGCCCGATCCAATACACGCTGTCGCGCGTCAGCGGAAACTCCCCCGCCACGCCGCGAATCCCGTCCGTGCCGAATAGTTGTCTAGTTTGCGTCATGATTCAGTCGCTGGTCGTTTGCCCCTGGTCGTTCACAGTCCGTCGCCCGATTACAATTTGCGAACGACGATCGACGGCCTTATTTCCATGATTCAGTCGCTAGTCGTTTGCCTGCGGTCGTTTGCCCTTGGTCGTTCACAGTCCGTCGTCCGTTCACAATCCGCGAACGACTAGCGACGAACGACGATCGACGTTCCTATTTCTTATCCCCCGTCCCCCCCATAATCACCGTCACCCGAATCGAGGTCGGATGCACAACCTGAATCAGAGGATCGGGAATGTACGCCTGCGTCTCAAACGATGCGCGCGTCATCACTCCACTCACATCCACCGGATCGGTGATCGCCGTCTCCACCGCTTCCACCCGCCGTCGCGGTCCCGTGATCATCAGCTTCGGTGGATCGGCAATCACCTCCGCCACTCGCATGCCGCTCGCAAAAGTCCCCGTCACCCGCGGCCGGATCTCCACCACCCGTGTCGCCCGATTGTCGAACGACAGATGAAATTGCCCCGGAATGATCTGCACCACCTCCAGATCCTGCGGCACCACCACCTGCCGTCCCGTTAAATCGAAAGTCCGTTCTCCCGGCTGCACCCCGGCCAAATTAACCTCGGTGCGAATATCTGCCGCCTGCAGACGATGAATCACCCGTTCCGGCCCCCGCACCCGGATCTGCGCATCCGTGAACGACGCCGAATCGATCTCCAGGTTGTCAGGAAGATTATGAAATTCGATCGGAACCCGGACTTCGATTTCCGCAATCGGATCGCGCGCCACCACCATCCACAAGCCAACCGCCAGCAATAACGAAACCACCTTCAGCCCGATGTTATGCACGAATACTCGCTGGAAAAAGCTGCGCTGCCCCTGGGACACCATCCTCAGTCGTCCCTTCCGGCATCGTGCCTGTGATAGAAATTCGAACTGGGCGGCTCTTCTTCGACAAAATTCTCCTCCACCGGACTCGGCAACATCGGCGCCGGAGCATAGCGCCGCAGCAGAATTCCCAGACGCTCGCGCAACCGCTCCACCGTCAAATCGCGGTCGACGCTTCCTCCCACCGCCAGGCTGATCGCCCCCGTCTCCTCCGAAATAATCACCGCCACCGCATCCGTCTCTTCCGTGATCCCGATCCCCGCCCGATGCCGCGTTCCCATCTGTGTCGACAGTACCGGATTCATCGATAGCGGCAGGAAACACGCTGCCGCGGCAATACGATCCCGCTGCACAATCACCGCCCCATCATGTAAGGGAGCACTCGGACGAAACACCGTCGCCAGCAGGTCATACGACAGCCGCGCATCCAGAGCCACGCCGCTCTCGATATACGTGCGCAGCCCGATCTCGCGCTCGATCACGATCAGCGCTCCCGTCTGCGTCTGCGAAAACAGATTGGCCGCCAGCACAATGTCGTCATAAACATCCGCCACTGAACTGGCCGACCGCATCAGCGAAATCCGGCTCCCCAGATTCGCCAGCGCGTGCCGAAGTTCCGACTGGAACACCACGATCAGCGCAAACACGACATACGGCAGTAGCGTGCTCAGCAGCCAGTTCAGAGTGCGCAACTCGCCCAGCCGCGCAAAATAAAATCCCAGCCCCAGCGTTGCCACGCCAATCAGCATCGGCGCCGCTCGCGTCCCCCGCACCAGCGACAAAAACTGGTAGATCAGGATCGCGACCAGCACGATGTCCAAAATCGAAATCAACGAAACGGCCGAGATGTGCGACCAGATCAGCGATGGTGTCACGCCACCCTCACGCAGAAGTCAGGCAAAACGTTAAGCCCAAAATTGAGCCCAAAGTTAAGGCCGAAGTTGAATTGCACTCATTCTAATGCAGCCCCGACCGAATGCCGCCTCGAATGCCGCCTCCATCCCCGTGCTCTTCTCTCCGTGTCCCTCTGTGTCGTGGCCGAATCTGACTCATGACCCCTCTCCCGTCCCCGTCACCCGCGCACGAACCAGTCCGCGCTCCAAACGTGCCGACAATTCATCTCCAATCTGCAGCCGCGCCGCATCCGTCACCAACTGTCCCTGAGCATCGAACACCAGCGCATATCCCCGCTTGAGAATGGCCACCGGCGAAAGCGCCTCCAGACTAGCCGCCGTGCGATCAAGCGCCGCGCGCCCCTCCAGCAGCCGCCGATGCATCGCCCCCGCCAGGTTCCCCACCTGAGCTTCCAGCCCCTGCCGCACCGCCGCCAGCCGCCGCCGCGCATCATAATGCCGGACCGCCGCCGTAACACTCTCGCACCGCCGGTGATATCGCTCCAGCAGTTGCCGCTCCGCCTTCTCCAGCCGGAAGCGCTGTTCGTCCACCTTCTGCTGCCGCCGGTGAATCCCATCCATCATCCGCGCAAACGCCCCATGCTGCGCCCGGTCCGTCAATTCCTGACGTGCCATCAGCAGCCGGTACCGCAAAGCCCGCTCCAGCCGCCGCGCCAAATCCTCGGCCTGCGCTTCAATCTCCTGCCGTGACCGGATCACCAACTCCGCCGCCGCCGACGGCGTAGGCGCCCGTAGATCGGCAACAAAATCCACAATCGTGAAATCCGTCTCATGCCCAATCGCCGAAATCACCGGAACCTTCGACTCCGCCACCGCCCGCGCCAGCCCTTCATGATTGAAGCAAGCCAGATCTTCCGCCGACCCTCCGCCGCGCGCAATAATGATGACCTCGACCGACCGGCTGCCGCTCGCGTCGCGATGCCGCAGTCCCTGATTAAAATATCGCAGCCCCGCCATCACCTCGCCCGCTGCCGCCTCCCCCTGCACCTGCGCCGGATAAATCACCACATTCGCCGAATGATGCCGCCGCGCCAGAATATTCAGAATGTCCCGCAACGCCGCCCCCTGCGGAGAAGTAATCACTCCTATCCGCTGCGGTAACGCCGGTATCGCCTTCTTCCGCGCCGCCTCAAACAATCCTTCCGCCGCCAGCCGCGCCTTCAGCTGTTCAAACGCCAACTGCAGAGCCCCCGCGCCCTGCGGCTCCATGAACTCCGCCGAAATCTGCAACTCCCCGCGATCTTCATAAACCGTAATCCGCCCCCGCACCGTAACCTGCAGCCCGTTCTCCGGACGAAACCGCAGCAGCTTCGCCGACGACCGGAACATCACCACCCGAATCTGCGCCGCTTCCTCCTTCAACGTGAAATACAAATGCCCCGAATCCGGAATCCGCAGATTCGAAATCTCCCCTTCCACCCAGCAATCCGAATACTCCCGCTCAAGATGCGACCGCACCGCCGACACCAGCGCCCGCACCGTCCACACCCGCCGCTCCGGAGGACGAAACTGAAACCCGAGTTGATCCGCCATCTCCATGAAATTTCCAGCTACCTAACCAAACATGTCATCCTGAGCGAAGTCGAGCCATACGCGAAGCGGATGGCCCAGCGCAGTCGAAGGACCCCTACACCCGCCCCACACCCGCCCTTACCGCCGCATCCGTCCAATCACAAAAAGCACAATCGACAACACCACACTAATCAAAATCGACGTAGCCAGCGGAAAATAAAAAGTAGTGTTCTTGCCCCGATAAAGAATATCCCCCGGCAGCCGCCCCAGCGGCAGCCCCGTCCGCCCCAGCAGCATGACGATGCCCCCAATCACCACCAGGGCCACGCCCAGCATCACCAGAATCCGTCCCATCTCCGCCATGCTTCGAGTTTAACGCCACCGATTGTTAAACTACATGCTTATGCAACGGCAGTTGTGGATCGCGTCGCTCGCAGCAATGACGGTCTGGCCGACAATGGGTCACGCCGAAAACCTATCCAAGGACATCAAGAAGGCGGTTGAGCGCAGCACACTCGACCAGCCGACGGCAAAGGCGTTCCACCTAAGAGCATTGCTGGCACCGAGTTTTGAGCGAGATAAGGAATCCGGTCGAACCGGCGAAGTGGAAATCTGGTGGGCATCGCCCAACCAGTGGAAGCGGGAGGTCCGCTCGCCGGAGTTTCATCAGATCGAAATTGTGGACGGTGCTCACAACTGGCAGAAGAACGAGGGAGATTATTTTCCCCAATGGTTGCAACAGACGGCTATAGAACTGATTAGGCCGGCGCCACCACTCAACGAAGTTCTCGAACAAACCAAGCGAGCAGAGATACGGCGAATAGGTCCAATGACGCACCTGAGCTGGATTATCCCGAGCGGAACTGCGGAGGTTCATAACATTGTGAGGGAATCAGTTGCGTTGCAGAACACCACGGGTCTGCTGCTTTATGCCGGTGGTTTGGGTTGGGGTGCAGAGTTCAAGGATTACGCGGATTTTCACGGTCGAATGGTCGCGCGGACTGTGAATGTGGGTTCGCCTCAGGTGACCGCAAAGATAACGACGCTGGAAGATTTGGGAGCGATGCCGGTTGGCTTTTTCGATACCACGGGTAAAGATGGCGACTCCCAACCGCTGCAGACGGTGTTGATTGACGAAGTCACGCTGCGAAAAAATCTGCTGCCAATCGAGCCAGTGTCCTGGCCTCCGCTGCAGGATGGATCACTCGAAGGAAATGTAACAGGTCGTATCGTCGTCGATCGCGCAGGAAACTTGAGGGAGATCGAAACGATAGTTTCGGAGAACTCCGGAGTAAATGAAACTGGTAAGCATGCGATTACCGCCATGCGCTTCAAACCTTTGTTGTGGACGGAACGCCGGTTCAGGTAATGTCGCAGATTTCGGTTCCGTTCAAAACAACGCGGCCCGTCGGAACAGAATCGTTTGATAGTGCCCACAATTATTTTGAACACGGAAGACACATGGGGTTCCCTGCGTTTGGGAACGGAACCGCTTATGTGCTTCGCGCCGAGTTTGAGGCTAAAAGCCGTGATGGTGCGGCTGCTAAAGGGCATTATGAGGACACATGGTTGAGCGAAACGCAGTGGCGTCGTGAGGTGTTCTTCGCGCAAAGCCGGTATGTGCGATCGAGAGACGGCGACAAGACTTACCAGTTTGGAGAGGGTGAGGACACAGGTTTGTTGCGGTTCGTGATGACGGCGATGGAACCGGTCCCTGCAATTGACACATTTTGGGAATCAGATTGGAGGATCAAGCGCGACACGGTAGACGGCGTCCGCACTGTGCGCGTGCTTGCTGGATATGAGAGCCCGGAGGGGAAATTAGACCCGAAGCAAGCGAGGGGTTACTGGTTCGATGACACCGGGTTACTAGTTAAGACCTACTTTAACGGAATCGAAACAGAGCGCTCGGAATTTGAAGATTTTGCTGGAGTGAAGACTGCGCATCGCATCGACGTGCTAAAGGACGGGAATCTCGTAACGCGAATCCGCGTTACGGACATGTCGCCCGCAGGGACAGTACCAGCAAAAACTTTCAAAGTGAAGGGCCACGAATGGACGCGAGCATTTACTGCCGAAGTGAGGTAGGCACAGTTCCATCACGACTTAAACCGCTTGGCCGCCAAAGCACCCGCCTGCTAACCTGTCGCACCGGGGAACTCCCCACATCAAAGCCGCCATGCCCAATCCAAAGAAATCAGCCGCGCCCTTCGTTCTCGCCGAAGCTCTGCTCTCGGCCTTCGATACCAACGACCGCATCAACCAATATTTGCTCGACCATCTGCCCGCCGAAGCCTGGCGTGCCGAACCTCCCGCAAACAAAGGACGCAACATCGCCGCCGTGGTTGCGCACATGCACAACGTCCGCGTCATGTGGTTGAAAGCTACAAAAGGAGAGGTCCCCGAGCAACTCGACCGCTTCACCGTCACGCCTGCCCAGGCAAAGAGAGCTCTCGACGCCAGCCGAGCCGCGCTGCGCGCCGTCCTCCAATCGTCCCTCGCCCTCGATGGCGATGGCCGCATTAAGGGCTTTCGTCCGGACGCCGCCGGCTTCTTCGGCTACCTGATCGCGCACGACGCTCATCATCGCGGACAGGTCGCCATGCTGGCCCGCCAGGCTGGACACCCGATCCCACAAAAAGCTATGTTCGGCATGTGGGAGTGGGGCGTGCGTTAAACTGAGAAGCGAAACTAAGACGCTAAACGGAAAGCCAACCAAAGCAGAACTCAAAGCCGAGCCAGCCGAAGCATGCGCAGAGCCACTATCCTCTTCAATCCCAACTCCGGCCGCCGCGGCAAAAAGCGCGACGCCGAACTCAACCACGCCATCGGCATCATCCAGTCCGCCGGAGTCCGCACCGAACTCACCATCTGCCGCTCCAGCCACGAAGCCACCGACAACGCCCGCTGCGCCGTTGCCGCTGGCAGCGACACCGTCTTCGCCTGCGGCGGCGATGGCACCATCCACGACGTCATTCAGGGACTCGCCGGCACCCCCGTCGCTCTCGCCATTCTCCCCTTCGGCACCGCCAACGCTCTCGCTCACGACCTCCGCATCTCGCTTCGCCCCAGCGACGCCGCCAAAACCGCCGTCTCCGGAACCCTCCGCCGCATTCCCCTTGGCCGCATCGAGTACGAAGACTTCCACGGCCAGCCCGCCGCCCGCTACTTCATCGTCGCCGCCGGCATCGGGGTCGACGCCCACCTCTTCTACAAACTCACCGCCGAACTCAAGAATCGCGGAGGCATGACTGCCTACTACCTCAAAGCCTGGCGACTCTGGGCCACCTACAATATGCGCCGCTTCCAGGTTGACTACGCCAACGGCTCCGGCCCGCCCCAGCGCGCCCTGCTCACCGAACTTCTCGCCGTAAGAATCCGCTTCTTCGGCAACATCCTGCGCGAACTCGTCCCCGGAGCATCGCTCGACCGCCCCGACCTCCGCACCGTCATGTGCCGCACCGCCAGCCGCAACGCCTACCTCCAATACGTCGCGGGAGCCCTCCTCGGATGGCGCCGCCAGATCCCAGGCATCGATCTCGTGAACTGCTCAGAAATCCTCTGCCGCCTGCCCGAGACCTCTTCACGAAGTGAAGAGCTCGCGGAGTCGAACGACCCCCACTCCCACCACAAACCCTCCGACCACCGCGTCTACGTCGAGGCCGACGGAGAACTCTTAGGCCGTCTCCCGGCCCGCATGACCGTGCAACCCGACGCCCTCTCGCTGGTAGTCCCCGCCCTGGTAGTCCCCGCCTAAGTTCGCGCCGGTTTGGGGAAGGGTATGAGTTCCAGAGGTTGCGGAAAAACTCCGCCGCGCGCGCCGGTTTGGGGAAGGGCGCGGCTTCCAGCCGCTGGGGGAATGCTGCGCTGGGAAAACACTTTTCCCGCGGCCGGTTAGGGGCTGCACACCGAAATCCCCTCTACTTCAGCCCTTCCACCAGATACAAATCCGCCAGCATGCGGTGATATCCAAAGGCGCAGGTCTTGGCGTCCGCCGTCATCAGAATCGGCCCAATCGTCTCCACTCCAGCCGGATCCGACGGCATCAGTTCCTTCCATAACGTGCGCTGCTCCGTGCGCAGATCCAGCCGATAGACCCGCGCCGGCAGCTCCCCCGGCTGGTAAATATACAACGACCCGCCGTCGCTGCTGAAGGTGATGGGCTGCTCTCCGGGGTTGAGTCCTGAAATCACGCGCGCCTCTCCGCCCGCGACCGGAAACAGATATCCCTTCTGGTCCGCGCCAATCCCTGCCACCGTTTGCGAGTCGGGAGAAATAACAAAGGCCGTGCCGCTCACTCCCTCCGGCGTAATCGGCTGGTCCTTACCGGTCCCCGGATCATGCACATATAGCCGCACTCCCTTGCCCGGCTCATTGCCCGAGAACAGCACCCGCTTGCCATCCGGAAACCAATGCGCCCACGAGTGATTGATCGTGTCTTTCGTCAGATCCTTCGGCTCCCCCGCTCCCGTCGTCAGCAGCTTCAACTGCGATGGAGAATCCTGCGTCTGCGCGATCACCGACTTTCCATCCGGTGACAATGAGACCGCGCCCCCTTCGCCCAGAAGCACCGCCGGCGATCCGTCCGTCTTGCGAATGTACACGGCGTAGGACAATCCGCCCGATTTCGAGTAATCCAACGATCCGCCGCCACCCTCCTCGTCAAAGAGCAGCGTCTTTCCGTCTGCCGAAAGATCCGCGGGATACGTGTAATCCAGCCACGAAAGATCGTGCTGCTTATTATCGTCCGCCGTCATCCCAATCAATTCCCGCCGCCAGCTCGCGCGCATCAGCAGCACCCGGCCATCCTTGAAGATGTCGAAGATCATCACCGCGCCCGGCAGCCGCAACACCATCCGTTCCTTGCCGTCCAGCGTCGTCGCATACAGCGTCCGGTCCACGCCCGACTTGCTCGCCGTGAACCAGATCTCCTTGCCATTCGGAGCCCACGCCACCCCTTGAATCGTGAACCATTCGCCCGACAGTTTTTTCATGTGTCCCGACAGATCGACAACCGCCAGCGAACCGCTGTCATCGCCCTGCACCGGATGATCGATGAACGCAATCAGATCTCCCTTGGGAGAAACCCGCGGATGCCCGATCCACCCGCCCGTTTCATACAGCGGCTTTCCGATCGGAAATTCCAGCCGGTTGCGCCCGCCGAAATCCCGCACCACCGCAAGATTGCTTCCGTCCGCCGACCAGTCCGCCCACTGCACCTGCTCCAGCACTTCCCGCGGCGCGCCGCCCACCAGCGGAGCCCGCGCCAGCGTCCCCATGTTCACCCAGGTCCCGATCGCCTTGCTATTCAACAGCACCGCCATCTCTGACGCCGATGACACCGACACCAGCTGTGTCCGGCTGAGCCCCATCGAGCGCGCCTCGGGAGCCTCCGGCCGCGCCGTAAACACGTCCACCGGACCACCCTGCCATGCAGCGCTGTAAAGAATCGTCTGCCCATCCGGGGCAAACCGCGCCGAACGGATGCTGCCCCGCCGGAACGTCAGTTGCCGGTAGGTCGGAGGTTCCACCGGCGCCGGCGAGAAAAATAACTTGCCCCCATAAACGCCGGCAGCAATCGCCAGCAGCACCGCGATGGCCGCAACCAGCCCAGGCACGCCACCGCTCTTGCCCGCCGTTCTGCCATCCTTGCTCCCGCCTCCGCCCACGCTCGAAGAAGATCCCGAAGAGGATGATGAAGATGATGCGGCCGCGGGCGACGATGACGACGACGATGCCGGCGATCCCGCCCGAGCCAACGACTCTCCCTCGCCCCCCTCCGCCAGCACCGAGGTCCGCGACGATTCGATCGAACGCTGCACCCGCTTCAGATCTGCCCGCAGTTCCCCCGCCGTCTGGCACCGCAGATCTCGATCTTTCTCCAGCGCCTTGCTGATCGTCTCTTCCAGCTTCACCGGAAGCTGCGGCCGCAGCCGCGTCGCCGTCGTCGGCGTCCGGTTCAGAATCGCATCCGTGATCACCGCCGAGGTCTCGCCTCGAAACGGCACCACCCCCGTCGCCATCTCGTACAGCACTACCCCAAACGAAAACAGATCCGTGCGCCCGTCCAGTTCCTTGCCCCGCAACTGCTCCGGCGACATGTACGCCACCGTGCCCACCGCCGTCCCCGGACTCGTCAGGTCCAGATTGCTCGCGTCCGCCCGCGTCGGCGAATCGTCCAGTTCTGACCGGTGGCTGCGCGCGATTTTCGCCAGACCAAAATCCAGAATCTTCGCGTGCCCCCGGTCCGTCACAAAAATGTTCGCCGGCTTGATGTCGCGATGCACGATCCCCTTGCTGTGTGCCGCCTCCAGCGCATCCGCCACTTCGATGCCCAGACCCAGCATCGTCTCCATCTCCATCGGTTTGCCCTGGATCACGTGTTTCAGCGTCTCTCCGCTGAGGCACTCCATCACGATGAACAACTGCCCATCGTGCTGGCCAATGTCATGAATCGTGCAGATGTTCGGATGGTTCAGCGATGACGCGGCGCGCGCCTCCCGCCGAAAACGCTCCAGCGCCTGCGGATCCTGCGAAGCTTCTTCGGGCAGAAACTTCAAGGCGACAAAGCGCCCTAACGCAGTGTCCTCCGCTTTGTAGACAACTCCCATCCCACCGCCACCGAGCAACTCCACGATCCGGTAGTGGGAAACTGTTTTTCCAATCATTGTTGTTTCGGGTCTGCGCTCCAGCTTTCCCGGTGAACCCGGGCGACCCATCTTAGGAGGAGATCGCCAGTACCGTCAATCGCCTTGTTCCGATAGCGCCCCGATAGCGCCCCGAAAGCGCCCACGAGCGCAGCCTAAGCGACCCGCTGCTCCCACCACAACCGCCAGTCGCAGAGGCTTCAACCACCCCGTCTCCTCGCGCCCGCCTATGTTATAAATCCAGCAGATGCCCACCGGCCGCCAAGGATCGATTCACCTCTTCAAGTTCAAGGGGATTGACGTCTTCCTGCACTGGTCCTGGTTCCTCGTGGCCTATTACGAAATCCAGAGTCGCAAGGGGCAATATTCCTCCGTCACCTGGAACATTGTCGAATACCTGGCGTTGTTCATGATTGTTACCCTCCACGAATTCGGCCACGCTCTAGCCTGTCGCCAGGTCGGCGGACAAGCCGACCGAATCGTGCTCTGGCCGCTCGGCGGTGTCGCCTACGTAAATCCGCCGCAACGCCCCGGCGCAACCCTCTGGAGCATTGCTGCCGGCCCACTCGTAAACGTAGCTCTCTATCCCATCATCATGGGCTTCGGACGTCTGAGCCTCGCGATGGGCTGGTACGCCTCCGTCCCCGACCTGCACACCTTGATCGACGCTATTCTTTGGATCGACGTCGGTCTCCTGATCTTCAACATTCTCCCCATCTATCCCCTCGATGGCGGCCAGATCCTGCGCTCTCTGCTCTGGTTCCCGCTAGGCCGCGCCCGCAGTCTGCATGTCGCCACTATTCTTGGCCTGGTGGGCATCGTCGCGTTCATCGGTCTCGCGATTTGGGCGCAGTCGCTCTGGTACGGCGTCATGGCCCTCTTCCTTCTTCTCAATTGCTGGAGCGGACTCCAGCACGCCCGCGCCCTCTTGCGCTTCGCCAAATTGCCGCGCCGCTTCGGATACGCCTGCCCCTCCTGCCAATCCAGTCCCCCCATCGGCGACTACTGGAAGTGCGGCCGCTGTGGCCAGCCCTTCGACGCCTTCCAAACCCACGCCACCTGTCCCCACTGCGGAACCCAGTTCTCGACAACCAACTGCCCCGATTGTGGCGCCATGCATCCCATCAGCGAATGGTCGTCTCCCACCATGACCGTGACCTCCGCCCAACCCGCCCACACCCTCTAGATTCCGCCCTGGTTGACCCACGTCCGTCCCCGTGTACCCCCGGTGCTCCCCGTGGTTAAGAATTTTTCCAGATCGCAACCCTCCCTCCGATAAACTGAACTCTCCTTGGAACCCGTAACCCACTTCCTCTTCGGCGCCGTCATGGGCCGCGCCGGACTCAATCGCAAGACCGCGCTCGCCACCGCCACCCTGACCCTCGCCGCCGAAGCTCCCGACCTCGATGTCCTCAGCCGCTTCGGAGGCTCCGCCTTCGGCCTCAACCATCATCGCGGCTTCACCCACTCCTTCTTAGGAATTCCGATCGTAGCCATCGCAGTAGTCGCGTTCATCTACCTCATCTGGCGCCTCCGCCGCCGCAAAACCCGCAATCCCAACCTTCCCCCGCGCTGGGGTTTGCTCTTCGCCTACGCCTGCCTCGCCGGCCTCAGCCACCTTCTCCTCGACTACACCAACAACTACGGAGTCCGCCCCTTCTGGCCATTCAACGAACGCTGGTATTCCGGAGACATTGTCTTCATCATCGATCCCATTCTCTTAGTCGTTCTCACGCTCGCCCTGACCCTCCCCGCCCTCTTCTCTCTCATCAACGAAGAAATCGGCGCCCGCGGATCAAGGCACGTGCCTCGGGGAAGACTAGCCGCCACCGTGGCCTTAGTCGCCGTGGTCGCCTATTGGGGACTTCGCGAATTCGAGCACAACCGCGCCCTCGCCGCCCTCGATTCCCGCACCTTCAACGCCGCCGATGCCACCCGCGTCTCCGCCTACCCCCATCCCGTGAATCCCTTCCTCTGGTACGGAGTAGCCGAAACCCCCGCTTTCTTCGCCACCATGGATGTCGATTCGCGAACCCCCGAAGTCGATCCCGAAGGAGAGATGCAGATCCGCTACAAGCCCGAAGAAACGCCCATCACCCTCGCCGCCAAAAACAGCTATCTCGGACGCGTGTATCTGAGCTGGGCTCAATATCCGATCACCGAAACCGAGCAACTGGAAAGCGACCCCGCCAACAACTCCCACGCTGCCTACGCCGTCCGCTTCCGCGATCTCCGCTACGACACTCCCGGACAACCCGCCCGCGCCACTCTAAGCGCCGTAGTCCTCCTGACCCGCGACCTGCAAGTAACGGAAGAGCGCTTCGGAATCAGCAGCGCCAACTCAAAGTGAGAGTAAGTAAGAAGTAAGAGGTCAGAAGTAAGAGGTCAGTAGTAAGAGGTTAGAAGTAAAAGGCGAGAAGTAAGTAAGAAGTAATCGAATCACGACTTCCGCCGCGCCGCGCACTCCCCACAAGGACAAAATTCCCGCAAATAAAACCACGAATAAAGTCCCAGATCGTGCCGGTCGCTCCAGGTAAACTTCAGCGCGTACTTGCCCACCGCCTCCGCTGACACCGCCTTCACCGCCGGCTTGAACATCGGCAATGCCCCCGGGGCCAGCTTCGCCGCCTCGCCCGGCTTTCGTCCCGCCTTCGTCCGCTCATCCTCGCACAGCGCGCAGGGGCACGCATCGCGCAAAAACGCAAACGTATAGACGGACCGGTGCCCATCCTTCCACTCAATCTCCATCCCCGTCCCAGTCGTCAGATTGATCACCACTGACTTGGGATCGTTGCCCACCCGTGGTGCGAAATCCGGCAGCGCCATAAATTCCAGTATCGCACGCCCGGCGGCTATGGTGCGGACCCGCCCTCAGCTCGGCCAAAAGGGCTCTCGCCCGCCTGTCTCCAGCCAAATCGCCAGCGTATCTGCGGCACAGAACCGCTTCATCCGCAATCCACCAGCCCTCAAAAAATATTCCTGAATCCCCAGAACAGAAATCCCGCCAGCATCATCGACATCGGCAGCGTCAGCACCCATGCCATCGCCAGATTCCGCACCGTCGACCATTGCAGCCCCGAATGATTCGCCGCCATCGTCCCCGCGATTCCCGACGAGAGCACATGCGTAGTGCTCACCGGCATGCCAAACCAGTCTGCCAATCCAATTGTGAACATCGCCGTGATCTCCGCCGCCGCTCCCTGCCCGTAAGTCAGATGTTCCTTCCCGATCTTTTCCCCGACCGTCACCACGATCCTCTTCCATCCGATCATCGTTCCCAGTCCTAGCGCCAGGGCCACTGCCACTTTCACCCACGTCGGGATAAAGCGCGTCGACGCATCCACATGCTTCTTGTAATTATCCAGAACTGCCCAATCCGCCGAGCTGATTGCCGGTTGATGAGTCTTCTTCATCAGCCGCAATGCCTCGCTCGCGATATACATATCGTTGCGGAAGTTACGCACCTTGTCGTTCGGAATGTTCTTCAACTCGCCATACAGCGCCGTCTCGTTGCCAATCCCCACCACCAGTTGCCGCAGCGCCAGCATCGTGTTCGGAGTGAAATCCTTGGTCCGGATGTAATCCGTAACTTCCTCCCGCTCATCCCCGATCACCGCATTCGGACTCACATAACTACTAAGCACATTCGCCGCCTGCTGCGACACCGCAATAAAGTCATCCGACTGCTGCCGCGTAATCGCATGATTCAAGGCATAAGCCGTAGGCACCGTCCCCACCAGAATCAGCATGATCAGTCCCATGCCCTTCTGTCCGTCGTTCGACCCGTGAAAGTAACTCACGCCGGTGCAGGTCAGCACCAACAGCATCCGAATCCAGAACGGCGGCGGCTCCGTTCCCACCGGTGCCTCATACAGCGCCCGGTTCTTCACCACCGCTTTCATCAGGTACAACAGCATAAACGCACAAACAAATCCGATAATCGGCGACAGCAGCAGCGACTGCCCAATCTTCGTCGCCTGTCCCCAGTCCACGCCACTCGTGCCCGTCTTCGGAGACATCAGTTGATTCGCAATCCCCACCCCAATGATCGATCCAATCATGGTGTGCGAGCTCGAAGCCGGCAGCCCGAAATACCATGTCCCCAGATTCCAGATAATCGCCGCCACCAGCAACGCGAACACCATCGCAAATCCCGACTTGCTCCCCACCTGCAAAATCAGTTCCACCGGCAATAACGAAATAATCCCAAACGCCACCAGCCCGCTCGAAGTCAGCACCCCCAGAAAATTCCAGAACCCCGACCACACCACCGCGACATGCGGTTCCAAAGAGTGCGTATAGATCACCGTAGCCACAGCATTCGCCGTGTCGTGGAATCCGTTGACAAACTCAAATCCCAAAGCCACCAGCAGCGCCAGCCCCAGCAAAAAATAAGGCATGAACGACCCGCTATGCATCCCTGCCAGGTCCGTCAGCAGATGATAAGCGCAGTAAATAATCCCGATCAGGAACACCACCGCGAACCCCAGAATCCCAATCTTCCCGGGACGGCGATTCAGCTTCGATTCCAGCACAGGAGTTGCCGTGGCCATCTCAAGTCTCCTAGACAGTTTTCAGACTGCGGCGCCCAAGCCGCGCCCCAAATGAACCGAAACTATATGGATTCATTGTTAATAGAGTGTGAAAGCAAGTGTGGCGCGGGCGCCCTCGCCCGCATGCAAGTTCGTGGAGCGCGGGCGTCCTCGCCCGCGTGTCGATACCTCCCCCACATTCAAGGTTTCCCAAGGTGAGGTGCCGGCTCAATTTGAATTTGTTTTGAAAGGGCGCGCCTTCAGCCGCGCCGGAGACTATCAAAGGTGACCAGCAGGAGAACGACAAAATAGCAAAAGAAAAAGCTAAAAACTCGAGGGTGCCCCACGTCTCGCGTTCGAGACGTGGGATTCCAACCCTACGCCCGTTCCTACCGCCCCACGTTCCCCGCCACTTTAATAGGAGCCCCCATCATCCCCGCTCCCACCACCTCACCCGCATCCGCTTCCTGCACAAACGCTACAATCCGCAAATTCGCCAGATCAGGATTCCCCTTCACCTTCACCGCCACCTCGCGATCAAAATTCTTCCCTCGCTCCACCGTCCCAACCTTGTCCATGCTCTCCACCACCGCCACATGCCGGATGTCCTGCCCCTTATTCTCTCCGCTCGACACATGCGACTCGGCATGATCGAGCGCCACCACCACATAAACCTCCGCCTTCTTCGCCTTGAAATCTGCCGGCAACGCCCCCACCTCCAGCTTCACCCGCAGCGTCTTCCCATTCGCCGCCACCGCAGTGATCTGCACCGGAACCTTCGCATGCCCCCGCGCCCCATCAATCGCCCGCCCTACCAGCGGACCATTGCTCCCATTCATCTGCGCCGCCCCATCCACCACCATCTGCGGAGTGTAAGTGCTCTTCAGCGAAAACCGCTTCTCATACTCTTCCTGCCGCTCCGTAAGCGCATGCGACGAGTAAGCATCCTTCCATCCTTCATGATCCCAGTAATCGACATGCTCGCTCAGCACAATCACCTGCGCCCCCGGAATCGGCTGCCCATCCAGCTTCCCCAGCAACTCATCCGCCGGAGGACAACTCGAACACCCCTCCGAAGTAAACAACTCCACCAAAACCGGCGAAGCCGCTCCCTGCGCCGGAGCCCCGCCCTGCCCCGCTCCGCCCTGCCCCGCTCCACTCTGACCCGCTCCACTCAGAGAACGCCCCAAAGCCAGCCCCCGACTCCCCCCCAACATCAAAACAATCAGACTGAGCCCGACCAGATTGAGCTTGCCCCCAGTAATCTTCATAGCAACCCCCCCCCATGAGGAAATTCTAGAAGATGAGGGCACCCGAAGTCTCGCCCTTGAGACCTGAGACCCAGTATTCTCCCCTTCGGACAGTGGAGCGCGGGCGTCCTCGCCCGCGTGCCGGTCGCTTCGGCCCAGCATGAGGGGTGCCCCACGTCTCGCGTTTGAGACGTGGGACCGTACACAGTTTGTTGGCTAATATGGACCCGGTTGGAATTCCGCGCTTAACTCTAGCTGCACCCGCTCGTGCTCCCGCAGCTCATGCACTTATAACAACTCCCGTTCCTCACCATGATCGATCCGCAAACGTGGCAGCTGGGAGCGTCCCCCATATCGATCATGTCAGCCAGCGCATCCGCCGCATGCACCGGCCCGCCAGTTCGCTGCTCGCCAGCCGCCGACCCATGCAAAGAAAGATCGCCAATCTCCGGCGCCGCTGCCTGCGCCTTCGGCCGCAGATTCTCAAACAAAAATTGCTGCTGTCCGCTCAAAAACCGCATCTGCAGCCAGCGGAAAATGTAATCCATGATCGACTTGGCAAACCCAATATCAGGATTATTCGACCATCCGCTCGGCTCAAACCGCGTATGCGCAAATTTCTCGCACAGAAGCTTCAGCGGCACGCCATGCTGCAGCGAAATCGACACCGCCAAAGCAAAGCTGTCCATCAGCCCTGAAACCGTCGAGCCTTCCTTCGCCATCTTGATAAAAATCTCGCCCGGCTCCCCACTCGGATACAGTCCAACAATGATGTAACCCTCATGCCCGCCTATGTTGAACTTATGCGTAACCGACATCCGCTCTTCTTTCAACTTATGCCGAACCGCCCGCGGAGGAGCATCCAGATTCTCTTCCTGGCTAAGTGCAAACGCCGCCGCATTCCGCGCCGCATCTTCCTTAGTGGAGTTAGCCGTCTTCGATCCCGCCGCCGACAACGGCTGCGACTGCTTGCATCCATCCCGGTAAACCGCCACCGCCTTCAACCCCAGTTTCCACGCCTGTACATAAGCCTCGGAAATATCATCAACCGAAGCCGCATTCGGCAAGTTGACCGTCTTCGAGATCGCTCCCGAAATAAACGGCTGCGCCGCCGCCATCATCTTGAGATGTCCCAGGTAATGAATCGACCGCGTCCCCTTACTCGGCTTGAAAGAACAATCAAACACCGCCAGATGTTCATCCTTCACATGCGGAGCCCCTTCAATCGTTCCCGTAGCATCGATGTAACTCACAATCGCATCCGTCTGCTCATGCGTGTAACCCAGCTTGAACAGGGCCCCCGGCACCGTGTTATTCACAATCTTGATCATCCCGCCGCCCACCAGCTTCTTATACTTGATCAGCGCCAGGTCCGGCTCGATCCCGGTCGTATCGCAATCCATCATGAACCCGATCGTTCCCGTCGGAGCCAGCACCGTCACCTGCGAGTTGCGATAGCCATGCTTCTCCCCATGCGCCAGCGCTTCATCCCAGCATTGCTTCGACGCTTCATAAAGCGGCGCCGGAACATTCGTCTTATTAATATTGTTGACGCTCGCCCGGTGCATCCTGATTACATCCAGAAACGGCTCCCGATTGAGGTACCAACCAGGGCAAGCCGCCCCCGGCATATTTTCCGCCTGAGTAACTCCCAGCCGAGTCTGAACCGTGTCAGTAATAGGAGTCAGTGGCTCGCACTGCTCCGCAATCTTCGAGGATTGCAGATATGCTTCTCCGCACATGATCGCCGTCACGCAAGCCGCGTAGTCTCTGCCCGCATCGCTGTCATAAGGCAACCCCGCCGCCATCAAGAGCGCGCCAAGGTTCGCATACCCCAATCCCAGCGGACGATAGTCATGCGAATTCTTCCCGATAACCTCCGTCGGATATCCCGCATTGTCGACCAGAATTTCCTGTGCCGTGATCACCACATCCACCGCCTGCCGGTAAGCCTCCACGTCAAACGCCCCATTGGGAGCGAACTTCAGCAGGTTCAAGCTCGCCAGGTTGCAAGCCGAATCATCCAGGAACATATATTCGCTGCAGGGGTTCGACGCGTTGATGCGCGCCGTATTCTTCGAAGTGTGCCAGCGGTTCACCGTAGTGTCATACTGCATCCCCGGATCGCCGCACTGCCACGTCGCCTCCGAAATCTTCTGCAGTAAATCTTTAGCCTTATAAGTATTCACCACCCGCCCATCGACAATCGCCCGCGTAGAAAAATCCGTATCCCGCATCACCGCGACCATGAAGTCGTCAGTTACGCGCACCGAGTTATTCGCGTTCTGAAAAAAGATAGAACTGTAAGCGTCCGAATCGGGATGCGATCCGTCATATCCCTGCGCCACCAGCGCATGCGCCTTGGCCTCTTCCTTCGACTTACATTCAATGAAGTCAATAATGTCAGGATGGTCGATATTCAGGATCACCATCTTCGCCGCCCGCCGCGTCTTGCCTCCCGACTTGATCACTCCCGCAAACGCGTCAAAGCCCTTCATGAAGCTCAGCGGACCACTCGCCGTCCCGCCTCCACTCAACACTTCCGTCGACGACCGCAGCGGCGACAGATTCGTCCCCGTCCCCGATCCCCACTTGAACAGCATTCCTTCCGTCTTCGCCAACGTCAGAATCGAATCCAGCGAATCCTTCACCGAATTGATAAAACAAGCCGAGCACTGCGGACGCGTATATCCCGTCACGCCAAACTCAACCTGATTCGCAGTCTTGTTCCAATGCCAGTTCGTAGCGTCCGATTTCGGCTCCACCCGCTCGCACCCCACGTTGAACCACACCGGCGAGTTAAACGCCACATGCTGCCGGATCAGCAGATGCACCAGCTCATCGTGAAAAGTCGCCGCATCCTCCGCCGACCGGAAGTATCCGTCCTTCATCCCCCAGTCCCGAATCGTCTCCGCCACCCGCGCCACCAGTTGCCGCACTCCCGTCTCGCGCTCCGCCGTCCCCATCTGCCCATGCAGATACTTCGACGCGACAATATTCGTCGCCGTCATCGACCAGTCTTTAGGAACCTCCACATTCTTCTGCTCGAAGATCACTCCGCCCTGCGAGTCGGTGATCTGAGCCAGGCGCAGCTCCCACTCCACCTCGTCATACGGCGACACTCCCGGCTTGGTGAAAAAACGGCGAAAAGCGAGGCCCGCAGCCTTCGTCTTCTTCGAACTATTGTTCACAGCCGATTGCGTCTTAACCTGGTCGCTCACTTCTGGCATGTCCCTCTCCTCTAATTAGATGATGGCCAACCGCACTCGATCTACAGCAACCGCTTCCCCATGAATGAAAATCCCTGCCCCGCCGGACCAGGAAAACGGCGCCAGCCGGGCATCGATGTCTTGATTTCGAAGAACTTGTGGCATCGCTGATGCGATACCCCATACCAATCCTGCGTCCCCAAAAGCGGCGAAACGCCCGCCTCTGCGGATCCATGCCCAAGTCCTTAAGGAGTCGGATCGGGTCGAGAGTGGTTGCGGAAGTTGTGTTCCGGGAGCGCGGTGGGCTCAACCGCTGCGCTTCGTTCGGCAGCGCCCGCCGCCGCGATCGCGCCAGTTTCAGGCGCCACGCGTCCTGCGGCAATCCTGGAATCGCTCTCCGGACATTCAATGCCATGGCGGGCTAGAGAGGCGCTAACGAGTTCTATTAATTCTTCCATCGGGGCTCCTGAATCATGCAACCAAGAATGCAATCTCAACTCTTGAATTTGTTTCCCCCGCGCCTGGCTCAGTCAGACCGGGGGATTGTTACCGCTGCTTCTGCCATCCGCTAAGGAGGGATGTCTCCGTGAAAGGAGAAAACGAAGTCACCACAACTTCGTATCTCTCCCAGTGTTTTGGGGTCGTCTCCTCCTCTAACGGGAGGTCTCAAAAAGTGCTCTGGGATGCTTAACGTACTCCCGTATATGGTGCATGTCAAGAGAGAAACACTATATCTTGTAGCCCAATCGTGCCAGGGTACCCAGTTGGAAATTGCTATCTCTTACACCCTCGCAGCTTTCGCAAAAACTCCAATTCGCGCCGCTTGCGGGAAGGGCACGGCCGGGGCTCCCGGCAGGTCCGCTTTTGGCTTGCTGGGGTGGACCGCCTAGGCGATCGCAGAAGCCATTCCGGAATTCCGCTCTTCGCCTGCTCCTCGCCGCAACCCAGCCCCGGACGTCCCCGCCCGGTTCAATCCCTCGCCGGAGCCGTCCCTCCCTACACTCCCAGCCACCATCGCCGTTCTTCCGTCGTCCGAAACCACGCTCTGCCCACCCCCGGTCGCCGCAGCATATTGCGCTGCCCCCAGCGGAACGTAAATGTCTTCAAACAGCATTTTGCCGATGATGCGCCGGATGCCCTCCGACGTCTCCACCAGATAGTCGCCCGCCCGCCCCGATTGTTCACGGTTCAATGCATCGACAAAAGTCAGCGGATCGGTGAGCTGACGCGCGCGTACCAGAAATCGCGTGCGATAAATCGTCCATCCATGTTCAGAATTCATATTCTTTGCTTTCACCCCTGCGGCAGGTTCGGGGTTTTGTCAGGCTTCATCCGTCCGTTCTCACTTCACTGCCCGGCAAATTCCAGTCGTGAGCCAGCCGTGAGCCAGCCGTAAGGTGGAGTGACTTTACGCGCGTGAACAAGGTGGGTCAATACCATAAGAATTGTGCAACCGTGGAATTCCAGTCCGCGAATGACCGCTGCTCACCCGGCATGAAGCTTCGCTCGAAGCCGACGGCAGTTCACGCGCGAGCATTGGGGTTTGCCGCGCGAAACAAAAAGCTCGCTCCTCGCCCTCCGCGTCCGGCGTCCCTAATTTGCACAACCCCTGCACAGGATAAGAACAGTTCCCCCGTCAGAGATTCTTCGGCCGTAGCCGTTCTCTCGCAACTCTGCTTGTTCCTTGTCCTCCGAAACAGGTATTCTCACCACGGAGCCATCGGCGCATCGCGCTGCGTCCTCCGTTGACGGAACATCTTTTGTGCTCGCACTCAACGCCATTACGGTATCGACCGGCCATGAAGAAAAATGTCCTGAGAGCGGTGATCGAAGTTGCCTTCATCCTCTTCCTCTTCTATGCCAATCTCCTCATGGGAGAATTCGAACGCTCCGGCGCCGGGCGGAAGCGTGGCCTGGTCTGGGCCCTGCGCGATGTCTGTACCACCGCCAATTTTGAAATCGCCATCGTCGCCGCCATCGTCGGCTACATCCTCTTCGAATTTCTGCGCAAAAAGTTCTAGCCTGGCAAACCCAGGAATCACCGCTCTCCCCTAAGCAAATTCCCCCATACGATAGGGCAGATCACCCATGCCTGCACCCGCCACCCATTCCCTGATTGACGCAAACAAGGGACTTGCACCCAGTCACCACTCCCTCCAGCGTTCTCGAATGCGCCTCCGTTCTTTGGCACCTCATTTGCTAATAGCAAGAACATCTCAGCACGCGGAGAAGAACCCATGTGGATGCGATCATGCGCAGTATGCAAGGCACTGATGACCAAGCTTCGGTTGCGCGATACCGTCTGTTGCCAGTGTGGCTGGCGTTGGGAGTGGTAGCCATTCCCGGTAACGGAGAAGACTCCACCGCAGACGATCTTGACCACCGCAGATTCTAATTCAAGAAAGGTGATCGTTATGGCTAGAATTATTGAATTCCGCACCCCGAAAAACTTCAGCAGAAAAGCAACGATCGCCCAGCCGTCGCGCCCTGCCAAAGTAATCGCCTTCAGCTTGCGCGTGCACAAGTCGGCTTAGCCAAAGCGTGGTGCACGGGCCATCCGCCATCTTTTTCCTCTGTCTTCCCCCGTGGACCCCGTGCTCCCCGTGGTAAAGATTCTCCGCCCGCCGCCGCAATCACCACCCGTCCGATGGAACTTCGAATCGATTCAGCGTAAAGTTGCCTGTACCCATTTTTCAGGATTCAGCGTCACCAGTCTTGCTGGTTCGCAAGAACCGGCGGCAGAGAGTCTTTTAAACATCTACGGAGGATACGCTATGAAGAAATTTTGGTTGGGAGCAGTTTTGCTGTCTCTGATTGCGCTGCCCACTTTTGGGCAGGATAAAGAAGCCGATCGTGTTGAAAATGCCGGGAAGGTTGTCAGCGAGATTATGAACATTCCCGACGATATTCCACAGAGCGTCATCGACAAAGCTGACTGCGTTGTCGTCCTGCCCTCGGTCGTGAAGTTTGCCATCGGAATCGGCGGCAGCTACGGCCGCGGCGTCATGACCTGCCGCAGCGGTAAGACCTTCCAGGGACGTTGGAGCGCCCCCACCATGATGGCTCTCGAAGGCGGCAGCGCCGGCCTGCAATTAGGCGGACAAGCAACCGACTTCGTCCTCCTGCTCATGACCCCGCGCTCTGCCGAGAACATCCTCGCCAGCAAAGTCAAGCTCGGAGGCGATGCCTCCGCCGCCGCCGGTCCCGTCGGCCGCACCGCATCCGCTGAAACCGACGTCACCCTGCGCGCCGAGATCCTCTCCTATTCCCGCTCCCGCGGCCTCTTTGCCGGAGTCTCGCTCGAAGGTTCAACCCTCCGCCCCGACAATAGCGCCAACAAAAACTTGTATGGAAAAGAAGTAAGCGCGAAGGACATCGTCTTCAATAAAGCCGTCGCCCCGCCGCCCTCCGCGAAACTGTTGCTGGCCACCCTCAACAAACGGTCGCCCGTCAACAAATCCAAAAACCCCTAGTCAGACTAAGCCATGGAGCGACGGGCGTCCTCGCCCGTCCTTCCCGTCCCGAACATAATTGTGGAGAGACGGGCGTCCCCGCCCGTCCCTCCCGACCCCCCAGCTACTTCGTGCAGCCTTCCCCATCATTGATACTCGTCAACACATTCGCCGCCGCCGTCAGCCGCTTTAGGTAGCAGTAACCCGTCGAGTCCTCCGCAAAATACGTTTGCGCGCTCGACTGGTTCTCGTTCCCTGCGATATATCCTTCCGCGCTGATCAACAGCGTATCCGTCGGCGTCACGCTGTTCTGCTCCTGGCCCGACGACGTCGTCGTTCCGTTATGACTCGCCACCTTGGTCTTCTGGTAGTTCTGGTTGACCGCCGTGGTCTGACTGAAAGAACCGTCGGGATTGAAAATAAGCCCGATATCCATCGTCATCGGCCAGTTATAGTTCACCGTGTCCACAAACGTCCCGCCATCGTTCACCACCGTTACCGCCGATTCAATGGTCGTCCCCTGCGTGATGTTCTGCGTGTAGGTCGGTCCCGCGATCTTGAAGTACTGCTTGTTCGAGAAGTTAATCTCCTGCGCCACCGTCGTCGTCACCGTGCCCAGCGAAGTGTTGACGTACCCCGAGATCTGGAAGTTGTGCCCCGAAGTTGTGTTGACCGTGCCCGTCACATTTCCTGAACGCGTAACGTCAATATTTTCCGTGATCGTTGGCGACGGCACCGTCAAAGTATTGCCCGTCACCGCCCCCGTCACCTGTGTCGATCCCGCATCGAGATAAAGCAGCAACGCCGCCGTCGCCGAAAAATAATTATTCGCATTGAATACGCTCAACGCGATCGTGTGCGGCTGCCCGTCATCCAGCGCCGAAGCAAACGGAGTCAGGTTCACGCGGTAAGGCTTGAAGTTCATCGTCTGCACCCCCGGAATCGGAATCCACAAATAAGGATCGATCCCGCCCGTAAAGATCCACGGATAAACTGGCGCCACTCCCGCCGGCGTCCCGTCGATCGTCACTTCTGACTCGCGGAACGCCGTCCCGCCGCAGCTCTCCAGTTCGCCCGTAACATCGTTCGGCACGCACGTATACCAGAATTCATCCCCCGACTGGCTCTGCGCGAACACATCAAAATACAGATCGGTAATGTTCGTCGGCAGCGTCAAAGTCTGCTCCAGCAAACTGGAACTGTTGCCCAGTCCCACCGTGCCCCCCGACGGTCCCGCCGAAAATCCAATCACCTGATCAGCCACCCGCGGCGGCAACTGGTTCTGCTCCAGCGGATAAAACAGGACCGTCGCCGTTCCATAGAGCACCCCCGTATAGGTCTTGTTCACCAGATTGCCGAGATCCACCGTGCCATCCTCCGCCACCGTGAAAATCGAGCTGTAGTCCGTGAGATCGCGCTCCACGTGCCAGTTCCGGCTGTTGCCGGGGTTCGGCTCCGAAGTCGTCCCGAAGTAGATGTTCGTCGGCCCAATCCAGATGTTGGCCGTGCGGTCGTACTGAATTCCCTGGCTCACCGAAAAGTCGGCCGACAAAATTACCTTCGCCCACGGCGCCGCGCACCCCGCCGGCGGTGTGTACGTGAAACTCTGCGAATTGAAATTATTGAAGACGTAATGGCTATAGAGCGTCACCACGCAAGGCGTAGTCTTCGGATGCGGCACCGGTGGATCCGCAAACGCCGTATTGCTCGAGCCAATCTTCTGCGCAACTGCCAATGTGGATACCAACAAAACCAGCGAAACCAACGCAACCGCAGATTTCAAGAACCGGGAAGTGGACATAGTGCCTCCTAGGTGAATGCAACAACGTGTGAGCGCAAAACGTGTGAATGCAAATCGAGTGAGTTCAAATCGGTTGAATGCAAATCGAGTTCCTGCGAATCGACTGGCGCAGGAGTGCTCAGCGCGGCGAGAACCCGTGCTGGTAGAGCAGTCTAGTGATCCACCGAACCCAGTGTCAAGCCGCGCGGACCCCGCATAGAGAACCCACGTCGGCGCAGCCGCCCCCGGCCGTCCAGGGACAAACGGCGGCTTTGGGAAAAGCACGACTTCACAGCTTGCGGAAAAACTCTGCTTTGCGCCGGTTTGGGGAAGGGCACGAGTTCCACTCGTGCCGTAACTCCCGCGCAATCAACCGCGGCTTCCAGCCGCTGGGGGAATGCTGCTGTGGGAAAACACTTTTTCCGCAGCCTCTTCCTCTCGTGCCGCCAAGCTGCTGAAATGTAGTCCGCGCTTTAGCGCACGAGGTAAGCCTTCGTTTTTCCCGGCCGTCGGTTGAACTGCTGCGGGATGGTAAAGAATCTGGTTCACACCGTCATTTCCGGCTCCGGTCGCCGCCCGTCGCCCCTGTAGCCAGAAAATCCGCCGCCGTCTCCCGCGCCTCCGCCAGATTCCCAATCCGCGCTGTAGCTGCCTCAGCCTCGTCCGCTCGCCCCTCGTGCCGCAGCGCCTGCGCCAGCAGAAAATATCCCACATCCGTAGACCGCACCGCCGAGGCTCGCGAATACTGCCGCACCGCCTCCGCCCAGTCGCCGTTTTCCTGCGCCAGCAATCCCAATCCGATCATCGGCCGCACCCGCTCCGGCGCCAGTTGCAAAGACGCTTCAAAACACTGCTTCGCCACCGCCGCCTGCCCTATTTGCCGGTAGATAAATCCCAGACTGCCGTAGGCCCCGGCTCGCTTCACCGTCTCCTGCGAGTGCTGGGCCACCATCTGATAGCGCTCAATCGCCGCCGGGAAATTCCCCCGGCTATCCTCATACGCCGCAAGATTCAGATTCGCGATCATATTGTCGGGCCGAATCCCGAGCGCCGCCCGAAAGTGCGCCGCCCCCTCGTCCCGTTTCCCCTGCCGGAACAGATAACTTCCCAGGTTATTCTCCGCCACGTAATTCCCCTCGGAGAACCTCAGCGTGTGCGTCCAGAACGTCGGTATGTCCCGCCAGTAGCCCACCTGCCGGTAAGTAAGACTCCCCAGCACCAGCCAATAGCAAACCGCGGGAACAACAATCCATGCCGGCTTAATCTTCTGAACCGCAACCCACTCCGCCACCAGCCAGGTCGCCATCAAAAACAACCCTAGGTACGGGATATAAGCAAACCGGTCTGCCATCGCCTGAGGACCAACCTGCACCAGCCCCAGCATCGGCGCCATCGCTCCCAGAAACCAGAACCATCCCACCGCCAGATATTTCCGCTCGCGCGCATACAGAACCAGAGCCGTGATCCCGATCAACCCAGCCATCACCGCCCCCACCAGCCATACCGGATACAGCGCCGTCGGATGCGGATAAGGCGCCACCAGCCGTGTCGGCCACAGCGCCTTTCCCAAATAGCGCGCATACGCGATCACCGCCGTCTCCGCCTTCAACAGCGGGCTGTACTCGAAGTTGACCGCCCCTCCCAACGTCTCCGCCCGCATCGTAATCACTGCGCTCGCCGCCGAGAGCAACAGCAAAGGCAGCTTTTCCAGCAGCAGCCAGCCCTTCAGCCGACCCTGAGACGAAACGCTCAAGAAAGAAAACGAACGGGATGAACCATCCGAACCTTCGCCTGCCGGCGCCCCGCCAAACGAAATCCGCCCCAGTGGCCAGTAGTCCCACAACAACAGCAGCAAAGGAAACGTAATCACCTGCGACTTGCTCAACAACCCGAGCGCGAACAAAAAGAACACCGCCGCGTACCGCCCCAGACCTGGCTTCCGCGTGTACCAGGTGTAAGCATGCAGGGCAAGCAGGAAAAACAACATGCTCAGCACATTCTTCCGCTCCGCCGCCCATGCCACCGACTCCACGTTCACCGGATGCAGCGCAAACCACGCCGCCACCATCCAACTCCGCCACCGGAATCCCGTCACCCCCTGCAGCAGTAAAAACAAAAGCACCGCATTCGCCGCATGCAGCGCCACACTCACCGCATGATGCCCCGCCGCTTTCAGGCCAAACAATTGATAGTCCAGCGCCAGCGAAAGCCACGACAGCGGAGTCCAGTTCGCCTCGTCATAAGTCGTGAACGCCCACTCCGCCGTCGTCCAGCTCAGCCCTGCCTTGATGTGGGCGTTCTCCGTGATGTAGTGATCATCGTCGTAATCGATGAACCCGTTATGTACCACCGGACTGTAGAACAGAAAAATAGCCGCGCCCAGCAATACGCAACCCAGCAGAGTCTGTTGCCCCGCCGTAAGAAACGATAAAAAAGAAGCAGACCCGGAATTAGAAGGCAAAGAAGATGAAGTAGAAGACAAAGACGACGACAACGAAGAAGAAGAAGAAGAAGAAGAAGAAGAAACTTCCGCAGCCTTCCCGCATTTCGCGACCGCCGCCGCCGCGGCAGAAGAAGCAGTAGAAGTAGTCGAAGCAGAGAAAGACGAACTCATGGCTGCAACTATTCTCAACCGTGCGCCGCCCGTTGCGGACGAGAACCAGCCAACCGAAGTTCCCGAGGTAACCCAATTCGCAGTGGTCTTTAAAAGGGCGCGACTTCACACGTGGCGGAGAAACTCCGCTTCGCGCCGGTTTGGGGAAGAATACGGCTTCAGCCGTGCCGTAACTCCCGCGGAATCAGGGGGCCGCACAGCCTGCTAGGCGCTGAACTCCGTAAATCGATCTGCCTCAACTGCCGCCACCGCCCGCCGCACCTTCTCCACTTCCTCCAGCATGGCGAACTTCAGCTTCTCAATCCCCTCGCCCGTCACCGCCGAGATCGGATACAGCTTCAACTTCCGCCGCGTAGCCCACTGCTTCAATTTCTTCAGCTTCTCCGGATTCGCCACATCGATCTTCGACGCCACCATCAACGTCGGCTTCTTCTCCAGTCCCGCCCCAAAACTGGCCAGCTCCCCCAGAATCACATCCACATCCTTCACCACATCCGGACGCCCGCTCCCATCCGATACATCCACCATATGCACCAGCAACCGCGTCCGCTCAATGTGCCGCAGAAACTGCGTTCCCAGCCCCGACCCCTTATGCGCGCCCTCAATCAATCCCGGAATATCCGCCACCACAAAACTGTCTTCCTTACCCTTCTCGCCCACCAGCACCACCCCGAGATTCGGCTCCAGCGTGGTAAACGGATAATCCGCAATCTTCGGCCGCGCCGCCGAGATCCGCGAAATCAAAGTCGACTTGCCCACATTCGGATACCCCACGAGGCCGACATCCGCCAGCAGCTTCAACTCCAGCCGGAAATTCCGATCTTCCCCCGGTCGCCCATCCTCATGCTCCCGCGGAGCCTGATGCGTCGAAGTCGCAAACTGCGCATTCCCTCGTCCCCCGCGTCCTCCCCGCGCAATCACCACCCGCTCATCCGGACGCGAAAAATCGTGCACCTTCTCGCCCGTATCCTCGTCATAAACAATCGTCCCCACCGGCACCTTCAGCACGATCCCTTCGCCGTCGCGCCCCGTTTTCTTCGACCCTTCGCCATGCCGTCCCCGCTCCGCCGTGTATTCAGGATTAAACCGGAAATGAATCAGCGTGTTGTGCCGCTCGCTCGACTCCATCTCGATGTCGCCGCCGCGTCCGCCATCTCCGCCCGAAGGCCCTCCCCGCGGAACAAACTTCTCCCGCCGGAACGCCATGCAGCCGTTCCCGCCATCTCCCGCCTTCACCCGAATTTTTGCTTCATCGATAAACATAGCTCTCGAATCCGTCACGCCCTGCGCGGCCAATCTACGCCAACTTCAAACTTGATCCCGTGCTGCAATCACACCCACCTGTGTTCAGCCGCACCTCGAAGGCAGTCCACCATCACACAGCTGAAGAAAGGTTTCGATGTTCACTGTTGGTCTGGTTTATCTATGGACCACAGCAGTATTGCTCAGATAGCCTTCGAGCTATCCGACCTTTTACAACTGCAACTCGATTCGATGATGGGTCGCGGGTTGACGGGTTTCACGCCTCACGAATTGGACGCCTATCAGAGGAGAAATTCGCGAATTGCGGACTTGCGCGCCGAATTACACCGGTTCGCCAATCCCAAATAATGAGCCTTAGTCGGGGTTGGATGATGACGGTGGCTTGTCACTAACCGGCCGGGTGGTCTTGGCCCGTGCTCCGTCCACTGCCGCTTTCTTTTCAGACTCGCTCAGAAGCCGATTCATCTCCCCGATGATCGCTTCCAGTTTCCTGGGATCTCGTTCCTTCCGCGCTCGCTCCTGAAGTTCGCGCCAGCCTTCGGGTTCTCCAGGAAGATCGGGATAATCTGCATCCCCGGACTTCTCGTTTGGCATTGACGGCCCCCTCTGACTCGTCATGCACTCATCTAGGCTATCGGAAGTTACTCAGCGACGGCAGCTTCGGGCTCCACCATCACAAACTTTCCCATCGATCCCTTGTCGACAAACTTGATCCGCCCCGTGATCTTGGCGAACAGCGTATCGTCCTTGCCGCGCCCTACGTTCAGTCCCGGCTTCACCCGAGTCCCCCGCTGCCGGACAATGATCGTCCCGCCCGGCACCAGTTGCCCGCCAAAAGCCTTGAACCCAAGCCGCTGCGCGTTCGAGTCGCGCCCGTTTCGTGAAGTGCCCTGTCCCTTTTTATGCGCCATAAAATCAGTACCCAGTTTCCAGTGGCCGGTTGCCAGTAAATTCCAAAACCCCAAAAATCTGTCATCCTGAGCGGAGCAGAATGATTGCCAAGCAATCGTTCCGCAACCCCAAAAAATCTGTCATCCTGAGCGGAGCAGAATGATTGCGAAGCAATCGTTCCGCGGAGTCGAAGGACCCCTACTCAATAAATACCTGCGCTGCCGCCGCAGGGAGTTCTCAGATGCACCGTACTGCAACTACTTCTTCTTAGCCTTCTTCTTCGGAGCCGCTTTCTTAGCCTGCGGCTTCGTGGCTTTCTTCCCCGGACGCTTCGAGCTCTTCGCTTCGACCGCCGCTTCCTTCACCTTCTTCTCTTTCTTCGCCACTTCCGGCGCCTTGAACGACTGCCCGCCAAAAGCAATCTCCGTAATCCGCACCGCCGAATAATTCTGCCGGTGCCCGCGCAGCTTCTTATACTGCTTCTTGCGCTTGTAGTGGAAAACGAGAATCTTCTCGCCGCGTCCCTGCTCCACCACTTCGCCCGTCACCAGCGCGCCCGTTCCCCCAGGCACCACGCTCCCCGCCTCCGCCGAAACCGCCAGCACGTCGCCAAACTCAACCTTCCCGTCCTGGTCGTCCTGCGTTTCCACCCGAATCACATCGCCCGGAGCGACACGATACTGCTTTCCACCTGCGCGGATCACCGCGTACATAGACTCTCCTTAGTCACAAACGAATAAACTTCGAACTCCGGCGCCGGGTGCCCCACCCTAAGGTCGCGTTCTTTGCGACCTTAGGGTGGGATACCACGAAAATACTCACCTGGAGACAGCCACCCCCGACTTACACGTAGGGATATGCGCCTTCACCTGTCTCGCCGAGCTACCCTCGGCCAATGCTTAAAGATGCTTGCTGTTTTCCTCGCAACGGCTTCTGACCGGAAACGCGGCGCGGCCCCAGAACGGTTCCGCAAGTACAGGCAAACTCAATTAGTCTATCGTGCGCTGTTGAAATCGGTCAAACGAAACATGGCATTACCAGGTTATCTATCCCTTCCCCAAAAACGCCGCCCCCACCGCAAATGTATCAATGAACCCGTGCGCCAGGATGCACACCCACAGATTCCTTCCCGACAAAACATAAGCCGCTCCCAGAATCAACCCCGCCATCCCGGAATCAATCATCCCCGCCGGTCCTTTATAGTAGTGTCCAATTCCGAACAGCACCGATACCGCCAAAACGCCCGCCCAGTAAGCCGCCTTCGATCTCCCACCCGCATCCGCCGCGCGCCTCACCAGATAGCCGCGATACCCAATCTCTTCTCCAAACGCCGCAAACGTCCAACTGATCAGCAGCCAGAACAGAGCCAGCTTTATATTCCCCGCGATGTCGTCCGACCCCGCAGGCGCAATCGCCGGAGGCCAGAAGTGCGCCGTCACCGGATCAATCACCAACTGCCCCAGCAAAATCCGCACCGCCGCCACCGCCAGCGCAATCACCGCCGTCCGCTTCCATGACGCCGGCCGCCCCAGCCCAATCGCACCATCCCGCCAGCGTAAAGAAATTACCCCCAGCACAAACAGAATGGGAACTTCGTTAGGAATAACGTGATAAACGTTATGCCCAATCACCAGCCCCGCCCCCACCAGAAACTCACCCAGCGAAATCCAGCGCTGTCCCGAACTTTGTCCCGAACCTTGTCGCGAACCTTGTCCCGAACTTTGTCCCGAGCTCGGCCGCCCCTCCGCCGGCCCGCCCGTCCCCACCCTCTTGCTCAACTCGATGTCGCTCATCTCCTGCATAGGTTTTCGCCCAATCCGGCACTGCCCGTTTCATCCTCGAGGCAGCGCCAGCGACCTCCGATATTGCCGCACGAACCAGAGCGCAATCGAAGTCGTCAACATCACCAGCCCACCACCCGCCATCCATCCGATCGGCACAATCCACCATCCCAACACGTCCTTGCCGCCCGCCGGAACATTCCCGAACCCAAGGCGAAATGACAGTTCATGTTCCCCACTGCCGCCCGGAAAACTCCACAACCCCGCCGTGTGCGGATGAAACGGTTTCAACACCGCCACCAGGATGAAAACGGCTCCGATGAAGTATCCAAGGACCGAAGCCAGCAGCACGAAAAATCCTCCTAGGCTCAGGCTCCCCCACCGGAACAGGCTTTTCAGTATCTGCACCGGCGACCGGCTGATCTCCGCCCGCGCCAGCAGGTTGTCCGTCATGTACTGGCTCGCCAGTTCCTCCGGAGATCCGAGCCCGGCTAGCGCCGCGTCAACTCCCGCCGCCGTCACTTCGCCGGAAGTCGACGCCTTGTCAAGGATGTGGCTGCGCAGCTCTTCCACAATCTCTCGTACCTCTTCGTCTCGTATTCCGCGCAGCATCCCGCGCAGCCGCCCCAGATAGGCATCGATTCTCTGCCCTGGTTCGCCCGTGCTGGTCATCGCTTCTCCTTTGCCAGCGGAGCCAGTAATTTGTCCATGCTCGTCGAGAAACGCCCCCAGATCCCGGCCATCTCCGTCGCCCGCCGTTTCCCCGCCGCCGTGAGTGCATAATATTTCCGCGGATGTCCCGCGTCCGACTCCACCCACTCGCTCCGCACCAGCCCCAGCGCCTTCAACCGGCTCAGCAGCGGATACACCGTTCCCTCCGAAATGATCAGGTCCGAATCGCTCTCCAGCCGCCGCAGAATTTCCAGCCCGTACCGTCTCCCCTCCCACAGCGCTCCGAGAATCGCCAGCTCCAGGCATCCCTTGCGCAGTTGCACCTCCCACTTGTCCCCCGCCTCCAACTCGCGCCCTTCCATCCCCTTCATGCAACATACTATGCAATACAAGATATAGTGTTGTCAACAGCCACAAGAGGATTTGCGCTCAAGAAAAATCAGCTGTTCAAAAGAGAGGCCTGTGTTGGTGAGGACCGTGTGGTGAGGACCGTGTGGTGACGGGGCTCCGCCCCGTCCCGTCAAGAGAAACCAGTTCGAACTCCGGGAAGGCGGCCCATCGCACGTGGGAATTAAGCTAAGAGGAGGAAGGAAAAAGTCACGAGGTCACTGACCAGCAAACGCACTCTTCAGAAGCCCTTCGCCGAATCCAGCAGGATCGTCACCGGCCCGTCATTTACCAGTTCCACCTGCATCGTCTCCTGGAACCGTCCCGTCTCGCAGCGCAAGCCCGTCGCCCGAATCTTCCCCACAAAGTACTCATATAGCGCGCGCGCTTCTTGCGGAGCCGCTGCCCCATCAAATGACGGACGCTTGCCCCGCCGCGCATCTCCATAGAGCGTGAACTGCGACACCACCAGCACCGCGCCGCCCACCTCGGCGACCGACAGATTCATCTTCCCGCCGTCGTCTTCAAAAATCCGCAGCCCGACAATCTTCTCCGCCAGATAGTCGGCCTCAGCCCGAGTGTCGCCCGAGCCCACGCCCAGCAGCACCAGCAGCCCCCGCTCGATCGCACCCGCGATCTCTTCTCCCACCGTAACCCGCGCGCGACCAACCCTCTGCACCACAGCCCGCATTAAATAAAGTGCCTCACAGCTCTGGGGAAGGGCACGGCGTCAGCCGTGCCGTAACTCCCGCCGAACAACCGCGGCTTCTAGCCGATGGGGGAATGCTGCGCTGGGAAAACACGTTTTCCGCAGCCGTTAGAACGCCGCCGCGCCCGCCTCCGCGACCGCATGATCCTGCTCGCCCGATCCGCCGCTGACCCCGATCGCCCCGACCACCTTGCCCCCGCGCTTCAGCGGAATTCCTCCGGCAAAGATCATGATCTTCCCATCGTTCGACGCGTGGATCCCGAAAAACTGTCCCCCCGACTGCGAGTGCGTCGCCAGGTCCTTCGTCGCGATGTCGAACGCCCGCGCCGTGTAGGCCTTCTTGATGGAAATATCGATGCTCCCCAGCCACGCTCCATCCATGCGCACGTGGGAAACCAGATTCCCACCTTCATCCACTACCGCAATGTTCATGGGCTGGCCAATTTCCTTGGACTTCTTTTCCGCCGCGGCAATCACGCGCCGCGCGTCTTCCAGTGTCATAAAGTCTCTCCTCGATTGTGGTCGCTTCCCGGCGTAAATTGCAGGAGCGTAAACGGCAGCTCCGGCGCCGTGCGGCGGGCGCTACAGCACGTACAGTCGCAGCATCCACCAAACCAGGAATATCGCAACAATCGCCCCCGCAATATGGACGATCCAGTCGCCACCCGTTTTCGGATTGCCGAGATTGAACACGATGGAATCCTAGCACGCGGCGCAATCAAGGCTCCAATCAGTAGAGTTTAGTTTTGTGGAGAGACGGGCGTCCTCGCCCGTCCCCAGTTTTGTGGAGAGACGGGCGTCCTCGCCCGTCCCCAGTTTTGTGGAGAGGGGTATAGTAGGGCCGGGCCTTTTTTGGTTTTGTGGAGAGACGAGCGTCCTCGCCCGTCCCGAACGTAATTGTGGAGAGACGGGCGTCCCCGCCCGTCCACCACAGGCGATCACCAGCTCTTCGGTGGAGGAGGGGTTTATGTCCACACCCTTTGCATGGAACTCTACTGGCCCGAAATTGCTGCTTGCAGCAGTTCTGGCGCTACTCGTCGTAACTTCCCAACCCGCGCACGCGCAAACGGAAAGCGTGCTCTACTCCTTCTGTTCGATAACCAACTGCACCGACGGGTTCGGACCGAACGGTAATTTGACCCTGGATACGCAGGGCAATGTTTACGGCGCAACCCAGTATGGCGGCGCCGACCAGAACGGCACTGTCTTCAAGGTGACTGCAAGCGGCACGGAAACTGTGCTTCACAGTTTCCTTCGGGGCGCCGGCACTTCACCGGAAGGCAGCTTGATCTGGGATGCCAAAGGCAATCTCTATGGCACAACTTTAGGCAACGGTTATGTAGGACTGCTTGGCCAGCATTTCTTCGGCACGGTTTTTGAGCTGGAGCCGCATAGCTTCAAGTTTCTCTATCGCTTCCTCGAGACGGATCAGGAAAATGGAGCCCAGCCAACCCCCGGATTGGTCCGCGATGCGCAGGGCAATCTCTACGGCACAACACAATACGGCGGCGCTCATGGCTGCGTCACCGGCTACGGCTGTGGGACCGTGTTTAAGGTAACTCCAGACAAGACGGAGACGGTTCTCCACAGCTTCTCCGGAGGCACGGACGGAGAACAGCCCCATGGCGGCTTGCTTGCGGATAGCCAGGGCAACCTCTACGGCACAACCGAATTCGGCGGTACCGGCACCGGCTGCGAAGAAAGTAGTGGTTGCGGAACCGTATTCAAGGTGACTCCGAGCGGCGCCGAGACCGTGCTTTACAGCTTTGCCGGAGGAGACGATGGTGCGCGTCCATTGGCTGGGTTGGCGATCGATAGCCAGGGCAATCTTTATGGCACAACCGCGTTTGGCGGCACGGGCTGCGGCGGAGATACCGGTTGTGGAACGGTATTCAAGATAACTCCGAGCGGGGCCGAGACGGTCCTCTACAACTTTGCCGGTGGAACGGATGCCGACGGACCCTGGGCGAGCTTAGTGCTCGATGGGCAAGGAAATCTCTACGGCACAAGTTATTACGGCGGAGGCGCTTCGGGTTGCAGTGGCGGCTCCGGTTGTGGAACCGTCTTTAAGGTGACTCTGGGCGGCACCGAAACAGTACTCTATCGCTTCACCGGAGGCACCGACGGAGCACGACCCTATGGTGGTTTGGTCATGGATGCTCAGGGTAATCTCTATGGGACCACCTACGAAGGCGGAGTCGGAGATTGCTATGACGGACTCCCCGGCTGTGGCGTGGTGTTTAAGGTGACTCCGTAACTGGGGGTGCCCCACGTCTCGCGTTTGAGACGTGGGATGCGACGTCGTCAGCGCCGAGGATGGAATCGAATGGTCCAGCCGGGTGCCCCATCCTAACGCCGCGTCTTTTGCGGCGTTAGGGTGGGAACCAAACCGCCGCGACCTTGGGATTTTGATTACCCTCGAGCCGGATGCGGCACCAGTTCCAGAAGTTGCGGAAGAACTCCACTCCGCCGACGAACCGTTATCGGGTTGACTTTGCATGCCACTCGACAAACTGAGCAAGCGCCTCGATCGCGCGTCCTACCCGAACTCGATCTTCGGTCGCGCAGAGGTCCAGGAGCAGACCGCGCGTGGCCGACAGGAGGAGCGTCGCCTCGACCACATTCAGCTTCCTCGGGAAACCTGCTTTTTCCGTCAGCTTCCGCCAATAAGCGAGCGGATCTTCGAGCACGCCGGGGAACTCCCGCGGATTTCGGAGAGCCAGCCCGTACAGCTCGAAGATGAGTCGCGTCGCTGGCCTGGCTTCCGGTGCACTCAGCCGCTTCCAGTACCAGCGCACAAATCCAGACAGGGTGCGCGGTTTCTTACCGGCCTGGAACCATCGTTGGATGCGCCTGTCCTCGCGCTCGCGTAAGCCGGCCAGGATCTGCCGCAACAGTTCTTCCCGCGACCCGAAGTGATAGATCAGCATACGAGCGTTGGTCTTCAAGGCCTTTGCCAGGGGGCGAAGCGTCAGGTCTCCCACGCCATGCGCGATGACATAGTCGACAGCTTGGTCGAGGAGCGTTGCGCGGATACTGGGATCGGGTGGTCTCGACATTGGAAACTCCTTGCCACATGAATGTAACATACGTTACATTAATGGGAGTCCGTAATGAAGTCGGTTATTCCCATCACGGGCTTCAATCACGGGCCCAGGAGAATCGTATGCGCAAGCGTTGGTGTTTGCTGTTGTGGTTGCTGGCCTGCCTTCCCCTAGTCGCGCAACCGGCCGGGGAACAAGAGAGAAACAAGCAGATCAGCCGCAGCTTTTTCGAAGAGGTGCTGGACCAGGGACAATTCGACAAATACGCAGCGTCTCACGCCCCGGATTTTGTGGCGCACGCTGGCGATCACGATGCCACATTGGAGGAGGACATTGCCGCCGCCAAAGAAGAACGCAAGGCCTTGCCCGACATGAGAGTCCATGTGAACCAGATGATCGCCGAGGGAGATCTGGTGGCCGTATATTGGACCGCGGCCGGCACCAACACGCAGGCAGGCATGGGATTTCCCGCGACCGGCAGAAAGATCGAGATTGACGGCATGACCTTTTTCCGTTTTAAGGCAGGGAAGATTCGCGAAGAGTGGAGCGCTTGGGACATGCTCTCGGTTATGCGGCAGGCAGGGCTATCCTCTTCGCCACATTGACGGGAGAACTGCAAAACTCTGCGAAAAGTCTGAAACTAAATCTGCCGCCGGACCGTACGCAGTTCAGGAGGCCGATATGCATGACACCAAGGAGCGGCTGTCTCTATTCTGGATCTTCGCGCTTTTGAACTACCTGTATGCGGACGTGCTTGCCCTGTGGGATATTGTTGGCTCGCTAAAGGTAGTCGACGCCCCACATCTCCCACCATGGGCTCTGGCGGGTTCAGCGGTCTTGATGGAAATACCCATGGCCATGATTGTGGCGTGTCGGCTACTTCCGTTTCGAGCAAACCGGCTGGCGAATATCATCGCGGGTACAATTATGACCCTTGTAAACGGTTTCCTGACCTACGTTCCGCCTCTGTTCTGGCCAGGTTCCCGGACGCCCGCTCTTCCTGAGTACTTGTTCTTCGCGACGATCGAAACTGTATGCACCTCGGTCATCGTCTGGCAGGCGTGGACTTGGTCAGGGGTTGAAGCCGCAGTTAGTTCGGAGCGCGTCGTCGGGAACCCGGTACGCGCAATACAAGACCAGGGCATTCCAATCTAACAAGGAGAATATCCGATGAAACACAACATCCTGTTAGTCATCACGTCTGTGCTCTCGATCCTCTTCATGACGTTTCACATGACGGACGACATCGTCCGCGGGATGGAGCCAGGCACGCTTGTAGACCTGATTGCGGTGCCCATTCTTGTCATCCAGTTGTACGGGACGCTGGCGCTCGCCGGAAAGCGATCTGGGTACGTCATCATTCTCCTCTCGTCGCTCCTTTTTTTAGTCGTCCCCGTCGTCCACATGAAGGGGGCAGGAGTCGGCGGAGCGATCGCCAAGTCCAGCGGAGCCTTCTTCTTTATCTGGACACTCCTCGCGCTCGGCGTGACCGCGCTCTTCTCCGTCATCCTCGCAGCGCGCGCGTTATGGGAGCATCCGCCACGGCGGACCGACGTGCAGCACAAACAAGGTACCCGTGCTTGAAGCGCTGCTCGCGGAGATTTACCAAGTCCAATCCGCGATGGGTCAGATGACGGGCTACCCGGAAATTGAGACGGCCTATATCGCGTACCTGGTGACGCTAAGCTGAAGTGACGAGGTTTCTACGGAGTCGCCTCGAATACGACGCCGCAGCCGACCGCTCTGGCCGCATCGTCATTCGCGACGTTGCCTTCATGGACAACGCTCCCGACGAATTCCATCACGGGCTTGTCCGAATCAACCGCGACGATGGGCCTGCCGCCGATGCCAGCTTGCTCGAAAAGCCTTGCCTAGCAGCTCAGAACGCTATACTATGCTGCCGTCAAAGGCATTGCAGCTCGCCTTAGCCCAACTGCCATGCTCGCGTATTTTCCACTCCGGAGAAAGTTCATGTAGATAAGAAAACTGGGAGGCAATATGAGATCCATTTTGAAACCAGCCCTTGCCCTCTGGGCCATTGCCTGCTTCGCTTTTTCTCTGATTCCAAGCCCCGCGAACTCACAGACAAAGCAAACGGCGAGCCCTCATTTCCAGCTGACAAGCTCCACATTTGCCAACCAAACTACGCTCCCTATCAGCACCATTAACAATAACGTCGTGAACGGAGTCAACACCTGCTCGATCGACGGCAGCCCTGGCGGAAATGAGTCACCGGAACTTTCGTGGACGAACGTTCCAGCACGCACGCAGAGTTTTGTCGTGGTTCTCTATGACTCCTCGGCGGCCTTCACGCACTGGGGGATGTATAACATCCCGGGCACTGCGACCGGACTGCCGCAAAACGCGGGCGTGGCCGGAAGTTCGTATGGGAACCAGATTTACGATGACTTCGGCACCCCAGCCTACGGCGGTCCATGCCCGCCTGCCGGCTACGCGCCCTATGTTCATCATTATCAGTTCACCGTGTACGCGCTCGATGAAACGTTGAAACTGGCCGGCTCGGCGAACTTCCCGCCCAACGCTGAAACGCTCTATCACGCGCTGATAACGGCAGGGGAGTTTCGCCACATCCTGGCAACCGCGCACCTTGTCGGGTTCTATTCGACCACCCCTCCTAAATAAGTAGGAGGCGTGACGGCCATCGTCGGCAAATTGACGAGAAATCGCAAATAGCACTCATTGACCCCGGCAAGAGGCGAACAGACGGCGCGAACTTGCGCTAAGGCCTGCCCTCGCCAGTTTGCCTTCCGAATAGCGCGTTGATCGAGAACGGCTGCAGCCAAGCACACGCGCGCCGCCCTGTCTGTTTTGACAGTATCGCCGTTTCATGGCTGATCGTACTCTTCATGCAAGCATGGGGGAGTAGGGCGTATATGAAACTGCCTCTGAATCGTTTCAATTTCATTCCATGCCTGCTCGGCGTCGCGATCGCACTGTTGGCGGGAAATGTTCAGGCACAGCAGGCATCCGCCCCTGCCGCATTCTCGTTTGACGTGTATGGCGACTCGCGCTCGATGATGTACCTCCCGCACAAAGCCGACCAGGAGACGGACGCTCGCAAGCTCATGGTTGACATGTTCGAGCTGTCGCTTCCCGCAACGGTGGCGGATGCGGTGGTGCAGAAGGACGTCAAGCTGACTTATGACCCAACCAGCAAGGAGTTGGTGCAGATGGTCATGCCGTACATGACCGCCAGCGAAGTGACCACTCTAAAGTTCGACCGAGGCTGGGTCACCGAGGCTTCGGTTGAAGACGTAAAGCTACTTCCCGGAGTGAGCCGCACTATGTATCGCGCCGCCGGCGGCGAGTGGGTTGCCCGCGAAGTGGTGAAGGACGTCCAGACGAAACAAGCCGACTTTATTCTCAGCACTGGGGACCTCGTGTGGTGGGGCAAGCAGGGCGACAAACCATCCGACAGCCCGTACTGGAGGCTGGTAAACGAGGACGTGCTCCGGCAATTGCCGCCTCCCGACAGACGCCTGAAGCAAGCAGGCCTGGATGGCCGCGTGTTTCCCGCTGTTGGAAACCACGAAGTGTGGGGCGACACCGACGTAGAAGGACTGCTCACTCTATTCCCCTATCTGAAGAAGATGGGAGTTTCTGACAAGAAATTCATCTACTCGTTCGATTACCAGGGCGTTCGCTTCATCTTCCTGTGGACCGGTTCCTACGACGAAAAGGAGCCTTCGGCGTGGAACGCCACCCAGCCTGTCTATGAAGAGCAGATGAAGCAACTCCGGGCATGGTTGGACGAGGCCAAGGCGAAGAGCATCAAGAAGGTCTTCATTTCTTTCCACGCCCCTGCCTTTGCCAGTTGCGGTCTAGGCCCAATTCCGGAAGCACAAAATCCTCACAAAACGATCGCCGCATACGCCAAAGACCTGGACATCGTGGTCTCTAACGGGCACGTGCACACGACCGAACTCTACCAGGTCGACGGCGTGAAATACCTGCTGTTGGGCGGCGGCGGTGCGGAACAGGACCCGATCCTTCCCGGCAGGACGCAAAACAAGGTCCCCGAGGGCTACCCTAAAGATCTGTACTGGAACGGCGAAGACCCCAAAGAGGACTATAGCTACCTGCATGTAGACGTCATACCGGGACAGCCAACGAAGCTCACACTCAATCGCTTCCGGCCGTGGTCGGCTCAGCCTTTCGAAACGCTGGAATTGTTCAAATGAAGGTCCATGGCGGTATGTCTCTCCGCACTGACCTGCCTTTGCCGGCTTTTGTCCTGCACCCGCTCACGGCTGTGGGCATCGCAGTCCTGCATGTTTACCTTGCCGCTGAGCATCTCTTGAAGCTGATCGGCGGCGAGGTAACGTGGACCAACGTCTGGAAGGGCTTTGGCGCGCTTGCCGGTGCCTACGTGTTCGCGGCCCTTGCATCACGCGGGCGCGTGAAGCGAAGACGCCAGGATCAACGAATGCCCGAAGATGAAGCAACCCAGTTATCGACTTAGACCAATCCCATGTTAATCCTGTCTTGCTCATTCCATCCGAGCAGAAGCAGTGGATCCCGCCAACGTTCCCTCAGTTCGTTGATTGGCGAAACATCGCGTCATCACTCATTGACCTTCAAAAAGGAGAATGGAAGGCGCAAGCTTGTGATAAGGCCTGTTAACAACGGTTACTCTTCAGCCCACTGGAAATGCTAGTAAAATGACCGATCATGACGACTGTTCTCAGTCCCGCTACCTCGGCATCTGAACACGCTCAAGGTGATGTTCCGCTTCCTTCATGGAACGAAGGCTCGGCGAAGCAAAGCATCATAGACTTTGTCCGCGGAGTAACCACTCCCGGCGGCGCTCACTTCGTCAAACACGAGGAACGGATCGCGGTCTTCGATAACGACGGCACCCTCTGGACTGAGATGCCCGCGTATTTCCAGCTCGCGTTCGTCTTCGATCGCCTGAAGGCGTTAGCTCCGCAACACCCTGAATGGAAAGAAAAGCCATTCTATGCTGCGGTCCTGCAGGGCGACATGAAAACGGTCGCCGCCCGAGGCCTTCGCGGCCTGCTGGAACTTGCGACGATGACCCACGCGGGCATGACTACGGACGAGTTCGCAACGATCGTAGAGGAGTGGATCGCAAAGGCCAGGCACCCGAAATTCAATCGTCTATACACCGAACTGATCTTCCAGCCCATGCTGGAGCTGCTCGCTTACCTGCGCGCCAACGGTTTCAAAACCTTCATCGTCTCCGGCGGAGGAATCGAATTCATGCGTGTCTTTGCGGACAAGGTCTACGGGATTCCTCCCGAGCAGGTGATCGGCAGCAGCATCGTAACCAAGTTCGAGATGCTCGCGGGCGGGCCGGTGCTCACCCGGCTGCCGGAATTGAATTTCATGGACGACAACGTCGGCAAGCCCGTGGCGATCAATATGCACATTGGACGCAGGCCTATCGCCGCGTTCGGCAACTCGGACGGCGATTTGCAGATGCTGCAGTGGACCACCGCGGGCGCGGGATCTCGATTTGCGCTGCTGGTAAATCGCACGGATTCCAATCGCGAGTATGCCTACCAGATATCAACCTTGGGCAAGCTGGATGTAGCCCTGAACGAAGCCAGGACGAAGGCTTGGACGGTCGTAGACATGAAGCAGGATTGGAAGAGAATCTACCCGTTCGAAACGTGAACGCAGTCCCAATTTTTTCAAGATCAAAAGAGGAGGATTGTATGTCGGTACCAAGCCCGGTCACGGCCATCGACATCTTGCTGGACCCCGATGCAACGATGATCGATCACGCAGAAGCCGCAAATGCCCGCCTGCTCAAGGTCTTTCCGAAAGGTTTCGCACTAGACGCCTCGCACGCTCCGCACATATCGACGTTAATGCGCTATGTCCGCACTGCGGATCTTGACAAGGTGTATGCCGCCGCCAGCAGGATTTTTTCCAGTAGTAATGTGACGCGCGTCAAGCTGAAGGCATTTAGATACTATTTCCTCACGGACAAATCGATTCCGGGCTTGGGAGGAGCGGGCATTGTTGTGGAGCTCAACCCCGAATTGATCAAGCTGCAACAGGATTTAATTGACGCCGTCGCCCCCTTTACAGTGGAAACCGGCACGGCTGCCGCGTTCGCCACCACGCCCGAAGAACCCGATGTCAACGAGGCGACGTTGAATTACGTCCGGGTATTCGTTCCGGAACATTCCGGCAAGAACTACCTGCCGCACGTCACCGTCGGCCTTGCCCCCGTTGATTACCTGAACGCAATGCTCGCCGAAACGTTTGATGTCTTCACGTTCTCGCCCGCGAGCGCGTCCGTTTACCAGCTGGGCAATTTCGGGACCGCCCGAAAGCAGCTCAAGGCGTTGGACTTGAAGCCCTAGGCCCGCTGGTTTCTGCTAACGCTTGGTTGCGCCAACCAAGAGAAGACTGTCCATTGGCGAAACATCCCGATTGCACTCGTCATCCGTCGACTCGGTTTTGCGGGCAAAGGCCTGTTAACATCAATCGCCGACTGGCTTTATGGAACGCTGCTTACGTCCACCGACCATTCCCGTCAATTCTGTATGCATACATGGTTGCCCGCCTTTTTCCTTTTCTGCTCTCTTTCGGCATCCGCTCAGACAAACAATGCAATTGCGATAACTCATGTGACCATCATCGACTGCACCGGGGCAGCCGCCAGGCCGAATTCAACGGTTGTGGTGACCGGTCGTCTCATCAGCGCAGTCGGCCCGAGTGAAATCGTCACAATTCCCGCCGGTGCTCGCGTGGTTGACGCGAATGGCAAGTTCTTGATCCCCGGGCTCTGGGACATGCACGGCCACCTGACCGATGCCACGGAAGACGCTTTCCCTCTGCTCATCATGAACGGAGTGACGGGCGTACGCGATATGGGCGGAGATCTCGCTCAAATCGACCGCTGGCGATCAGAGATTGACAGTGGGATGCGCGTAGGTCCTCACATCATTCGCGCTGGTCCTTTCGTGGATGGGCCGAAAGAGGGAGTATCGAATCGACTGACCGTGCGCACCCCGGAAGAGGCTCGGCAGGCTGTGCACGATCTTAAGGCCAAGGGCGTGGATTTCATCAAGGTTCACAATGCGCTGCCGCCCGAGGCGTTCTTTGCGCTGATGGATGAGGCTCGCAAGGAACACATACCGGTTGCTGTGCACCTGCCCAGGGGCGTGAGTTCCGCTGAGGCATCTGATGCTGGTGTGGCTAGCCTGGAACACATCGAAACCATCAATGAGAGTGCCCTTTGGCGCAAAGGAGCAACGGCCAAGACCGTCGAACAAGCGGTGGACGAAAATCTAGGGTCGGCCGGGCAGGAACTCTTTCAACGCTTCGCGAAAAATGGAACCTGGTATGTGCCGACTCTCGTCGCCTATGAACGAGGGTTCGTGCTATGGAGTAATGATCCCGAATCGCTGAAACCGCGGCTGGAGGTTCACGAAAAGCAAATCGAACTTGTCCGGATGATGCACAAGGCTGGTGTACAGATCATGGCCGGCTCGGATTTCTCGGATTGGGCGATGGTGCCAGGGGTCGATCTGCACAATGAGTTAGCGCTGCTGGTGGAAGCGGGTTTTAGTCCGCTGGAGGCGTTGCAGGCTGCCACGCTGAACCCTGCAAAGTTCCTGGGCAAAACGGATACGTATGGAACGATTCAGGTGGGTCGGGCGGCGGATCTGGTATTGCTCGACATGAATCCGCTCGAAGACATCAGCCACACCCGCAAAATTCACGCAGTCGTGCTCGGCGGCAAGTTCTACCCGCTGGCATCTATCCGAGCGCAAGCCTTGCAAGATGCGTCGACGCAACAACGACGATGAAAAGGCAGCTCGCATAGCGAGCATTGTGATACCCGTGGCGTTGTAGCATGCGGTTTCAAGTTTTCAAGGTCACTCCCTGGCGTCAGCTGTCGTAACACCGCGACGTTTTGGGCGCAAGGCCTCTTAACATCAATCACCGACTGGCTTTATGGACACTCGTCACCTCATCGGTGCCGTCATCGCGCTGATACTCAGAGTGGAGGCGTCTTTCTCGTTCTTCCGGGGTAGCGTTACGGGTGCTCCACCGCTCTACTCGCGTGGACCGTTTCAACGTACATTGCACTTTGCAGGAGGGATCATTTTCGGTTCGCTTGCCATCGGCATAGTCTTGAAGATCGCGGGGAAATGGTAACGACCAAGGTCAATGAGTGTAAACGCCTTCCATGAGAAGGCCGGTCGGAGTCAAGTTGATTCTTGCCGGGCTTGTTTGAACACGATTTTTTCTCCCACCGAGTGGCCGCTGTCGCCACGCTTCCATCCGCACTCTCGA
>Ga0074044_10000258_pt1 | contig 52624 bp, 44 predicted proteins | sample BogForMeECP23OM1_FD_94443 | JGI IMG/M metagenome (GOLD analysis project Ga0074044, IMG submission 94443) | Bog forest soil microbial communities from Calvert Island, British Columbia, Canada - Bog Forest MetaG ECP23OM1 | ecosystem: Environmental > Terrestrial > Soil > Wetlands ...
CAAGGTAAACGCAGTTCTGAACGAGATCAACGGAAAGACGCACAACGGACAGTCTCGTGCGCCAGTTCCGAACATACTCGGGATGAATTTCCAAGTGGTCAGCATCGGGCAAAAGCTGATCGAGAAGTCGCTGAAGATTACCGGCGGCTATCTGGATGCACAAGGGACTCCAACGCAGTCGCTACTTGACGAAATCGAGTTCGCGGACGCGTCGATCGGCAAGATGGTTGCCGCGCTGAAGAGCAATGGCTTGTATGACTCGACGCTCATCATTATCACCGCCAAACACGGGCAGAGCCCCATCGATTCCGCACGCTATACCGGCATTACCTCAACCGGACCGATAACGACGTCGCCAGCCACGATTTTAGATGGCGCCGGCTGCTTGCCTTTCTCCGAATCGCCGTCAAACCCCACCGGTATCGGCCCAACCGAAGATGACGTTTCTCTCGTGTGGTTGAACAGCAGCTGCACGACAGCGAACGCGGTTAAGATGCTCGAGTCTCAGTCGCCCACCTCCTCCAATATCGCGGGAATCGGCCAGATTTTCTGGGGACAAGGCATCACGCAGATTTACAATGCGCCGGGACTGCCGCCAAATGGCGATCCACGCACGCCGGATATCCTTGTGACGCCTAATGTTGGAGTTACCTACTCGGGCAGCACCAAGAAACTAGCTGAGCACGGTGGGTTCGCGCACGACGACGTAAACGTGATCATGCTGGTGTCAAACCCGCAGTTTAGCGCCAAGACAATCACGACTCCGGTGGAGACAATGCAAGTTGCCCCCACAATCCTGAAAGCACTGGGCCTCGATCCGTACAGCCTGCAAGCTGTGCAGAAAGAAGGCACACCCGTGCTGCCTGGAATCGACTTCGGCAACAAGTAGAAAATCGAAAGTGACATTCGAGTTGCGTGAGGCGGGCGTCGATGAGACGCCCGCCTTTTTGCTTTGTGAAGGCACCGGGACACGCGTGGAACTGGGCGTCGGGCCGTCTTTGGTGTCAGACGTTCCTGCTGGTCAACTCCTCCGGTGCGGGAGGCCCTTGCACTCTGTGTAGCGTGGTGGCCCGTTGAAGAGCGTCGGCGATGCTTGAACAGATGTTTTCCGCACCGACATGGCGCTCGAATTCGGCTGTGCCTCGAAGGAAAAGGCGGAGGCTCCGCAAGAACGACCGGGGCAAGTCTGCGATTTAGTCCGCGGCTTCCTTGAGAGCGGCCTGAGGCTTCCAGCGCAGGATAGGCTTGCGAGCGGCGCCGACTTCATCGAGACGGCGAACGCGTGTGGTGTGCGGAGCGGTCTTGACGAGTTCGGGGTTCGTGGCAGCTTCTTCGGCGATCGAGCGCATGGCATCGATGAAGAGGTCGCATTCTTCGCGGGATTCGGATTCGGTGGGCTCGATCATCAGCGCGCCGGGAACGATCAACGGGAACGCGGTAGTGTAGGGATGGAAGCCGTAGTCGATGAGCCGCTTGGCGATGTCCATAGTGTTGACGCCGTTTTTCTTTTGCAGGGCATCGCTGAAAACCACTTCGTGCATCGAGGGCAGGGAATAGGGCAAATCGAAAACGCCTTCGAGATGCTTGCGGATGTAATTGGCATTGAGAACGGCGTCTTCGGTGGCCTGACGCACGCCAGGGCCGTAGGCAAGGATGTACGCCAGTGCACGAACCAGCACGCCAAAATTTCCGCTGAAGGCCTTTACCCTGCCGATGGAGTCCGGGCGGGTTTGTTCGAGAGCGAGGCGGCCGCCCTCTTTTTCCACGAGGATAGGAACGGGGCGAAACGGTTCGAGGATTTTTTTCATCACCACCGGGCCAGCGCCGGGACCACCGCCGCCGTGAGGCGTTGAGAAGGTTTTGTGCAGGTTGAGGTGCATGACGTCGACGCCGAGATCGCCGGGGCGCGTGATGCCGGTCAGGGCGTTCATGTTGGCGCCGTCCATGTAGAGGAGAGCGCCTTTATCGTGCAGAATTTTGGCGATTTCTGGGATGCGCTCTTCGAAAATGCCGAGAGTCGAGGGATTCGTGATCATCAGCGCAGCCACATCTGGCGTGACGAGGTCGCGCAGTTTATCGACATCGATCTGGCCGTGGGATTCGGATTTGATGTTTTCGACTTCGTATCCAGCGATCACCGCTGTAGCAGGATTCGTGCCGTGGGCGGAGTCGGGAATCAAAACTTTTTTGCGCGGGTTGCCGTTTTTTTCGTGATAGGCGCGGATCAGGAGAAGACCGGTCAATTCGCCTTGTGCGCCGGCGGCCGGCTGCAGCGTTACGGAATCCATGCCGGTGATTTCGAGGAGACACTTTTCCAGGAGTTGCAGAATTCTCAGGCAGCCTTGGGAGAGCTCTTGCGGCTGATAAGGATGCTCGGTGGCGATGCCGTCGAGGCGGGCGACAAATTCGTTGACGCGCGGGTTGTACTTCATGGTGCAGGAGCCCAGCGGATACATGCCGAGGTCGATGGCATAGTTCCAGGTGGAGAGGCGGGTGAAATGGCGAATGACTTCGATTTCGCTGACTTCGGGGAAGCCTTCGACTCCTTCGCGGCGGTGACTGATACCCAATGCTTTTGCTGGATCTGCCGCGGGAACGTCAAGCGGAGGGAGTTCGAACGCTCGCTTGCCGGGGGAGGATTTTTCGAAGATTAAACCTTCGTTTTGGTTCGTGTGTGTCGTCGCTTTTTTGATTTTGTCGGTCATTGTTGAGATCGTGCTTCTAGGGGCGCAGCGTGCTGCGCCCCTACAAAGAAATTCGTTCCCTTAGATAGGTTGCTCCAGGGCGCGGCGCAGGGCGGCGGCGAAACGTTCGATTTCGGCGCGTGGCGTGGTCTCTGTGACGCAGACGAGCGCGTGCTTTGTGAGTTCGGGATAGGCGGTGCCCAGGACAAATGGGCCGATGATTTTTTCGCGTTGGAGATAGGCGTTTACGATTTTTACGGAACGCGGGAGCTCGATGGTGAACTCATTGAAAAATGGGGCACCGAAGGCACGGCGGACTCCAGGAATTTTTTCGAGTTCAGCGAGAGCGAATTGTGCTTTCGAGAGGTTTTGATGAGCCATCTCGCGCAGACCTTCTTTGCCGAGGAGCGTGAGGTGGACCGTTGCGGCCAGCGCGCAGAGCGCTTGATTGGTGCAGATGTTGGAGGTCGCTTTCTCGCGGCGGATGTGCTGCTCGCGAGTGGCCAGCGTCAGGACGAACCCTCGGCGGCCTTCGGAATCGGTGGTTTGGCCTGCAAGACGGCCGGGCATTTGCCGGACAAACTTGTCGCGCGAGGCAATTACCCCGGCGAATGGTCCGCCATAGCTCGGAGCTAAGCCGAAGCTTTGAGCTTCCATGGCGACGATATCGGCTTCTGCGGGTGGACGCAGTAAGCCTAACGAAACGCCCTCCGTGATGGTGGTTACCAGGAGCGCGCCGGAAGCGTGTGCGGCGTCTGCAAGCGGAGCGAGCGTCTCGATTACGCCAAAAAAATTCGGCGATTGGACCACAACCGCTGCTACATCAGTCCTGAGCGCGGCTTGCAGAGCCTTTTGATCGAGCGTGCCGTTCGCGGCGTAGCCAATTTCTTCCACGTGCAGCCCAGAATTCTTGGCGTAGGTCTTGAGCACGTCGCGGTACTCGGGATGCACCGAGCGCGCGACGAGGATGCGGCTGCGGCCGGTGAGCCGCTCGGCCATCAAAACGGCTTCGGTCGTGGCTGTGGAACCGTCGTACATCGAAGCGTTGGCGACTTCCTGGCCGGTGAGCTGGCACATCAGGGTTTGAAACTCGAAGATGGCTTGCAGCGTGCCCTGCGTGATTTCTGCCTGGTACGGAGTGTAGGAGGTAAGAAATTCGCCGCGCTGGATGATGGCGTCGGTGACCACGGAGCGAAGATGATTGTAAACGCCGGCGCCAAGAAAGCTGGTGTAGCCGCCGGAATTTTCCGCAGCGCGCGCCTTGAAAAAGTCGATCACTTCGGTTTCAGAGAGCGGGCCGGGCAACTTCAAAGCTTCGCGAAGACGGTAGCGTTCCGGAATGCTTGCGAACAAATCATCAATGGATTTTGCGCCGATGGCGGCGAGCATGTCCTGCCGCTCGGCGGGACTCTTCGGAAGATAGCGCATCAGGCCGAGGCTTCCTTACTTTGCGAGGCGATGTAGGTTTCGTACGCAGCCGCGTCCATGAGGCCGCTGATCTCCGCGGGATTGGCGAGCCGCACTTTGATGAGCCAGCCTGCGCCGTGCGGATCGGTATTGATTTTTTCAGGCGTGTCATGCAGAGCGCCGTTGGCTTCGACGACCTCTCCCGAGGCAGGTGCATAAATGTCGCTCACCGCTTTCACGGATTCGACGGTGCCGAAGGTCTTGCCGGCTTCGATCTTCGAGCCAACTTTTGGCAATTCGACAAAGACCACATCGCCAAGTTCGTGCTGCGCGTAATCGGTGATGCCGATGGCGGCCACGTGACCCTTTACGTCAACCCATTCATGCTCTTTGGTGTAGCGATAATTCGCAGGATATGCCATTGGATCACTCCTTATCGCCGCGGACAGAACGCGGGCGTTATAAATTCACTCTTGTCAGACACTGGCTGCGGCTTGCGGCGCCACAGTTTTCTTCAGCCGCTTGTAGAACGGCGTCGGGACGACCTGGGCTTTGCACTTCTGAGTGCGAATCTGAACATAGACGGGTGTGCCAAGCGCCGTCATCGCGGGCGGGACATAAGCGAGCGCGATATTCTTGCAAAGCGTCGGAGAGGGCGAGCCGCTGGTGACCACGCCGATTATCTCGCCGTTTTCGTTGCAGCAGCAATATTCATCCCGCGCGATGCCGCGGTCGAGCATCTCGAGGCCCACCAACGCTCGAGTGACACCCGCGGCCTTGGCGCGTTCCAAAGCGGCGCGGCCGATGAAATCAGCCTTTTCCATTTTGCAATAGCGATCGAGGCCAGCTTCCCAAACGTTGATCTTATCGCTGATTTCGTGGCCGTAAAGCGCCATTTTCGATTCAAGACGCAACGTATTGCGAGCGCCGAGGCCGCAGGGAATTATGCCGAACTCGCGCCCGGCTTCGAGCACCTGATTCCACACCATCTCGCTCGTGGCAGCGTGGGAGGGCACATAAATCTCGAAGCCGTCTTCGCCGGTATAGCCGGTGCGTGCAATAAGCGTGTTCTTCAGGCCGCATACTGTGCCGTGCGTGAACCAATAATTCTTGATGGCAGCGAGATTGGCGTCGGTCAGTTTCTGCAGGAGCTCTTGTGCGCGAGGGCCCTGGATCGCGAGCTGGGTGTACACGTCGCTCAAGTCTTCGACCACGCAGTCGAAACCTTTTGTGTTTTCGCGAACCCAGTTGATATCCTTTTCGCGCGTACCGGCGTTAATCACCAGCAAATAGTCGTCTTCGTCGAGACGATGGACGATCACGTCGTCGACAAACGTGCCATTGGGATAGAGCATCGCCGAATACTGCGCCTGGCCGATCGTTAGCTTTGCGGCGTCGTTCATGCTGAGATGCTGTACAGCGGCCAGAGCTCCCCCAGGAACGCTCCCGCTGCGAATCCGGATGTCTCCCATGTGGCTGACGTCGAAAACACCGACGCCCGAGCGAACTGCTTTATGTTCCGCGACCAAGCCGCCGCTCGCCGGATACTCGACGGGCATGTCCCAGCCGCCGAAATTCACCATTTTCGCGCCCAAGCGGCGGTGCACCGCGTTAAGCGGTGTCTTGCGAAGTTCGGTGATGATGGGAGTCGTGACGGATTCCATTCCGTGTGCTCAAGCAGAAATCGATTCTAACATGCGCTTCGAAACGCGTCAAAGAAGGGCAAAGCGGGCAAGCGTGGCTGAACGCGGAAGCACAACGCAGCGACGGCCGATGTAATAGAAGAAACGCGGCATTGCCCGAATGTCCAGCTTGCTGGCTTCTGCCAACGTCAGGTACAGTTTTCAAGGAGGCTTCTATGCAGGGTCCTGTCGTTTGCGTTCAGTGTGACAAGACGGAAGGCAGTTGCAACTGCGAAAAGTACTGCACGATTTGCAAGGGGCAGATTAATGTGAAGCTCTGCGCAGACGGCCTGTACTATTGCCCGGACTGCCGGGAAGCTTGCGACGTCCCCCTCGCGACCAACTACTAGTGACCTCTGAAGCCAAAGGCATTGAGTTGCAGATCGATCCCGATGTGCGGCTGGCGGCCGCGGCAGGGGGCGCCGCGCGATACTTGGCGGAGGCTGCTGGTCTGACGAGTGAAGAGGCGGCCGAGTTACAAAAGTCCATTGTCGCTGCTTGCGAGGAAACATTTGAGCATCTGACCGGAGAGCGGCAACGCCTGCAAGTGAGGCTCTCGCGTTTTCCAGATCGAATTGAAGTCGCTTTGGCTCATGAAGGTGGCTCGGAGCCGGCAGTGGGATTGGACCGAATCGCCGGATTTGCGACGCAGATTGGCGCTTCGGGCGGGCTAGGAGGGGTAGACCGCGTCCAGTACGAAACGCGCGGCGGATTGGCGATCACGCGTTTGACGAAGTATTTGGGTCACCTCCCGCCCATCCAGTAATTCTCTCTGAAAAACAAAAGAGCCGGGCACAGTGTCGTGTCCGGCCCTTTGTGTTTCTATGGCAAAAATCGCCGCAAGGCTACATTTTGAAAGAAAATGTATTGTGCTTGATAAGCGAAGTCATTTGATCGTCGCTCAGGGACATGTTCAGAGTCACGCGGTCGCCTCCCGGTATAATGCGAACCTGATCGAGCAAGGCAGCCAGGTCTGGATTGTCTTTTTGCGCCTGATAACGCTTGTAGAGGAATCCCGCTTGAAGCAGCTGCCCCAGCGTGTTGGCGTCATCGGTTGAACCGCAGATCGCCTGGACTTTTGCTTCGAGGTCGCTGCCGGCTTCGATATTGATGATGGAGTTTTGCATGCGCATCACGAGCTTCGCAGCTTCCGGAAACTGTTCAATCTCAGGAGCCAATTGCTGCATCGCCAAGCGAGTATAGGCAGGATTGGTGACCAGCCACACGGAACTGCCCGTGTTGGCTTCATTGATCAGGGAGAAGAACTTGTCGTTGCGCATCAGACCTTCTTCGTCACCGAAACGCACGCTGATCATCTTCTCGAGGATGCTCCTGTGCCCGTATGCGGCAGTGCTGGCATCGATGAATACGAAGAAAAGGTCCGTGGCGCCGGTCCCGGTACCAAATGCGTAAAACGTATAGCCGTGAAAGGATGTCGTGGGCAGCTTTTGTTTCTTGAAGTAGGAGGCGGTCGAGTCCTGGTTGAAGTTGCCCAGCGCGATGCCCACCATCTGCTCACCGCTGGGGACCGCGTCCGAGCCAGTGCCCTCGGTCTTGGTGGTCATTCCTTCGGCAACGAGAGCCCAGGCGATTTCATCAACCTGGCTGTTTGGATCATTGCCTGTGGAAGCGAGAAATTTTTCGAATTGGCGAAACCGTTCGGGAAGCACTTGCTCTTGCAATTGCGGAAACCATTTCAAAGTGCGGGCTTTCTTTAGGTCGGCGTAGCCAAACTCGCCCACGTCTTTGGGGAACATGCCGATAACGTCCGCGCCCAGGCGGCTGGCCTGCGCCGGCTTGGGCAGAGTCAGCGCCATGACAAGCAAGAGTCCAACGCCCAAGATTTTGTAAGCCGCCGGCCCCACGCGGGCCGGGCTTAAATTCGCTGTTTGTTTCATCCAGTACTCCTTTCAATGGCTGGGGAAGATCTATTCTACGCGGTCGTCGAGCGGGGTGCATTCCCCAATCGTTCGCGAAGGGACGCGATTTTTGTGTGCATCAGCGCCACATAGGCGCTGTCGGTAATTCCATCGAGATTGATCTCGACGTTGGCTAGAGCCCCTCGTGCTCCAGCCGCGGCCATGTACCGTGCCACTTCCAAGTCTGACCTCATGGATGCCGCGACGATAGCATCCAGTTGTCCCAAACGTTCGAAAAGGGCAACTGACCGCTCTGCCACCTGAAGTGGGACGTCCGCTGCACCCCTTGTGGCGGATTGAATCGAAGATTCCCGTTTTTGCACTTCTTCGGCATTTTCTTGCGGAAGCTTGGACGCAGCCAATACGGCTTCGTAGGATGCCGCATCGCGGTCGATCGCTTCCGCGAGTTCGTCCGCGGTGCGTCGCAGGGTATCCAGCTCTGTTGACAGCTGGTCGACATATGCAGCTTGAGACTTTTTCTTGCGAGAAAGTCCCGCAACCATCTGCCCAAGCGAAGCCGCTAGAGCGCCAGCCATGGCGGAAACGCTGCCACCTCCTGGCGTCACTGTCGGCGCCGCCACAGCTTCCAGGAACGGGCGCGCCAAGCTGGCGAGTTTGCCGTCCTTGCTTGCTTCGAGCGGTGCACCGCTCAGCGCAGCGGCCAGCTTATTTTCAAACACTTGCGCGGGGGAGAAGTTTTCCAGCTGCAAGAAAAAATCCGCGGCCATTTCAATCGCTTTTTTGGGAATCAGGCCGACGATTTCGCTGCCCACGGGCATGGCCCCGTGTCGTTCTGCTTCGCGCTTCACCATTTCATAGACGCGGTGCATGGGAGTTTGCTCGAAATCGGTGAGGTTGATCGAGACCTGGGCAAGATTGCGCGCTTTCAGCTCCACACCCATGGATTTAACGTAACGGAGGCCTCCGGAAGAAAACCGGATGGCTCTTGCAATTTTGTTGGCAATGCCGACGTCGGAGGTGTTCAGGTTGACGTTGTAGGCGATCAAAAACTTGCGCGCACCAATTACCGTCACACCGGCCGTCGGGTGCACCTTTGGCTCGCCAACATCCGGCTGGCGGTCGTGATTGTGCTTCATCTCCTCGCGGAGTGCTTCAAACTGGCCGCGGCGCACATTTTCGAGATTGACGCGGTCTGGGCGTACCGCAGCCGCTTCGTAGAAAAACACCGGAATTCTATAGCGCGCCCAAATTTCATGGCCGGTTCGCCGCGCCAATGCGACGCAATCTTCGATGGTGACCCCTTCGATGGGAATGAAGGGAATAACGTCCGCTGCGCCCACGCGCGGGTGTGCCCCGGTGTGTTTCGTTAGATCGACCAGCTCCATGGCTTTGCCTACGCCGCGCAGAGCAGCTTCGGCGACGGCATCCGGATCGCCCGCCAGCGTGACTACGCAGCGATTATGATCGGCGTCCATTTCGCGATCGAGAACATAAACGCCGGAGACGCCGCTCATCGCCGAGACGATGGCATCCACCTTCGCGGGATCTCGCCCCTCGGAGAAATTCGGCACGCATTCAATCAATCGTTTCATCGCAAACGTGTCCCTCGCGTCTCACCAGACCATCATAGGAGATTTTGTGCCTCTAGAGCCACCCGCGCGCCGCAAAAGTTGTTGGCGAGATGGCCAAGATTTTCGCGGATTATTTTGGCGGCTTAATAAAAGGGCTCGGCGGAGGATATCTTTTGTCACCCGCAGGCGGCATCGGACGGAAATCCTTGCTTACTCTGGGCAAGGCGGGCGGAGTGTACTTTTTTGAGGGCAGCGACGCTAAGGGTTTTTTCTCTGCCTTCTTCGGAGCGGGTTCGCCCTTTACGAATCGAACTACCTGCCGGACACAAAAGAGGATGCCCACGATCCAGATCCCAATGACCGCCGATTCGTACAAAGTGAAGTCGAAACCTGTCAGGAAAATCGTCACGACCAAAAAGAGAATTCCCAATGCGGGATAAAAGTACTCCAACAACAAAGACTTCTGCTGCGTCCTCTTTACTTGCAGGACTTTAATCTTTTTTTCCGGTCTTTTCCGCGGGCTAGGCTTTGGTTTTGTCGGCGGCATGGACCACAACACCCCGCTTCATGGTCAACCAGCAGGTGTTCATACCAAAATAATAAGGAATTTCGCGGTAATCGGCCACTTCGAAGACGGCGAGGTCCGCCAATTTGCCAACCCCAAGGCAGCCGATGGATTTCTCACGGCGCAAGGCATAGGCCCCGTTGATGGTCGCGGAGGCGATGGCCTCGGCGGGTGTCATGCGCAGCTGCGTGCAGGCTAACGAGAGGATCATGGGCATGCTCAGCGTGGGGCTGGTGCCGGGGTTGTAGTCCGTGGCAAGGGCAACGATAGCCCCCGCATCGATTAGTTTGCGGGCTGGAGTGTATTTCGCGAGGCCAAGATGGAAATCGCACCCGGGCAGGAGCGTGGCAACGGTCTCTGACTTTGCCAGAGCGGCGATGTCGCTGGAATTGACTTGCTCGAGATGGTCGCAACTGGCCGCTCTGAGTTTCACGGCAAGTTGTGTTGCTCCCGTTCGCGTAAGCTGTTCCGCGTGCAGCCTGGGCAGAAGGCCGTGCTGCTTGCCAACTTCAAGAATTTGTTTGGCTTGCTCTCGAGTGAACGCACCTCGATCGCAGAAGACGTCGCAGAATTCGGCGAGTTTTTCTTCCGCCACTTCGGGGATCAGTTTCTCGGTGAGCAGTGCAATGTATTTATTCACCCCTGCAGAGGATCCACGATATTCGGCGGGAACGACATGAGCGCCCAGGAACGTCGATACGATATCGAGAGGCTGCTCCGTGGCTAATTCCTTGTGCAAACGGAGAATCTTCAACTCGCTCGCGACATCCAGGCCATATCCGCTTTTTGCTTCAATCGTGGTCGTGCCATAAGCCGCGAATTGCGTAAGCGCCCGGAGTGCCCGCTTCTTCAAAGCATCCGAGGTGGCCGCCCGTAGTTTTTCTACAGAGTTCAAGATTCCGCCGCCCTTGCGGGCAATCTCCTCATAACTTGCGCCAGCGATTTTCAGCTCATATTCCTCCGCGCGGCTCGCGGCATGGATCAGATGGGTGTGGGAATCGACGAAACCAGGCAGCACCACGCGGCCGCCGAGATCCATCTTTTCCGCAGCCTTGGATTCCGGGAGTGCTTCGATTTTCGCGCGCGACCCTACGGCGGCGATCAAGCCGTCGCGCACCAAAAGCGCGCCGTCATTGATGAGACCGAGTTCGGCAAGCGCGGCACCGCGCCGTGGGCCGCGGCCCAGCAGCGTTAGAAGTTGTGAGGCGCCGGTGATGAGCAGGGAAGTTGGCAAGGCCCGGCTATTATGCCGGATAGAAAAGGATCGTGCACGGCACGAGTGGGACAGGCATTCCCGCCTACCTCTCGCTTCTGTGCTGACCATGTGAAAAAAACCGGAAAGATACGAGTGTCTGTCCTACCTTCAAGCGCTCGTAGCCTGCCCTTTATAGGCTGGAACAAACACTCTGTGCACAAACTCCTCGAACTGCGTGGGCGTCGTGTTCGCCGCCGACCGCGCCTCAAGCATGCGCATATGCCCGCTGTTCAATGCGTCCGCCATTTCACAAATGAGCGTCGCCATATTCTTCGAAATGCCCATCTGCGTCATCGCTTGAATCACCTGGTCGGCAGGCAGTTGAACATAAGTCAAATTTGGGATCCCGATCGCGGCGCCAACGATTTTCGCCATCTCCAAATAGTTCAAGTCGCGCTGCCCATGCAATTCGCGCGTCTGGTGCCCCGCGAAATCGAGTTTGGCCAGCGCCTCTGCGGCCGCCACGGCGATGTCGTAAGTGGCGATCATCGGCAGCTTCATATCTGCGTCGACCGGCCCGGCCATCATTCCAAAATTCTTAATGATCCCCGCCTGCGCCAGCAGGTTCTCCATGAAGTATCCGGCCCGCAAGAAAAGAGCATTTAGCTTTGGGATTTGTGAAAATCTTTCCTCCATTATGTGGAGTCCAGCAACAGGCCCCGTCTTGTCCAGCTTATCGGCGCCAAAGCTGCTCAGGGCCACCACGTGAGTCACGCCCGAGGCTTCCAGCGCCTTGGCGATCGAAGCCGATGCCGCATCTTGGTCGGCTCGATAATCCTTACTGGCCAGATCGGGCGGCACCAGCGCGTACACCGCCCGCGCTCCCGTAAAAGCCGTCGTCAGAGCGGCGGAATCTGTGACGTTCGCTTCGAACACATCCGCGCCAAGAACAGTAAATCCCTCCAGGCGCCCCTTATTGCGCCCCACGACTCGCACCTTTTGGCCGCTGTCCAAGAGGGTTTCTGCGACAACTTTTCCCGTGTTTCCTGAGGCACCTAAAATGACGTACATGCTTCCTCCTCGATGCACCTTCTGAGTGTTTACGATGCGCGGCCAAACGGAGAAGATACGCCCTATAGCATGGGTATTTTGACGCCGGTCTTTTTCGCGAATTCGATTGCGTCCGGATATCCTGCGTCTACATGGCGCGCAACGCCCATGCCGGGGTCGTTTGTCAGCACACGTTCGATGCGCGCGGCCATTTCTTTTGTGCCGTCGGCGACCGTGACTTGTCCGGCGTGCTGCGAATAGCCAATGCCTACGCCGCCGCCATTGTGAATGGAAACCCACGACGCGCCGCTGGCGGTATTCACGAGGGCGTTGAGCAGCGGCCAATCGGCAACCGCGTCGGAACCGTCGAGCATGGACTCCGTTTCGCGATACGGAGAAGAGACCGAGCCGCAGTCGAGATGATCTCGCCCCATCACTACCGGCGCTTTCAGCTCGCCGCGCGCGACCAGTTCGTTGAGCGCGAGGCCGAATTTGTCTCGCTCGCCGTAGCCCAGCCAGCAAATCCGCGATGGCAGCCCTTGAAACTTCACGCGTTTTTGCGCCAGCTTGATCCAGCGCGTCAGGTGCTCGTCCTGCGGAAACATTTCGAGGACGAGTTGGTCCGTACGCGCGATGTCCGAAGCTTCGCCGGAAAGTGCTGCCCAGCGGAACGGCCCTTTGCCTTCGCAAAAAAGCGGCCGGATATAAACCGGGACAAATCCCGGAAAGTCGTAGGCGTTCTTGACGCCGTGCTCGAATGCAAACGTTCGAATATTGTTGCCGTAATCAAAAGTGACTGCGCCGAGCTTCTGCAAATCAAGCATGCCCTGGACGTGCTGGGCCATCGCGGCAAGCGCGTGCTTGCGGTACTCCTGCGGATTATTCTTGCGCAGCTCCAGCGCGACTTCGAGCGACATGCCATTCGGGACATAGCCACCAATGGGATCGTGCGCGCTCGTTTGATCGGTCAAAAGATCCGGCACAACTCCACGCTTCGCCAGTTCTGGAATCAAATCGGCGCAGTTGCCCACTAGCCCTACCGAAGTCGCTTCGCGCTTTCTCACGGCATTTTTCAGAATGCGCAGCGCCTCGTCGAGGCTCGTCACCATCACGTCACAATAGCCGCCCTTCACTCGCCGCTTGATACGCTCCGGGTCGACGTCAATCCCCAAAAACGCCGCGCCATTCATCGTTGCGGCCAGCGGTTGTGCGCCGCCCATCCCGCCCATGCCGCCGGTCACCACCAGCTTGCCGGCCAGGTCGCCGCCAAAATGTTTTCGAGCTGCCGCTGCAAAGGTTTCGTAGGTTCCCTGCAAAATTCCCTGCGTGCCGATGTAAATCCAGCTGCCCGCGGTCATCTGCCCGTACATCATTAGCCCGGCGCGGTCCAGCTCGTTGAATCGCTCCCAGTTGTTCCAGTGTCCCGTCAGGTTGGAATTGCAAAGCAAAACGCGCGGCGCATACTCATGCGTACGGAAAACGGCCACCGGCTTGCCCGATTGCACCAAGAGCGTCTCATCCGATTCGAGCGCCTTCAACGACCGCACAATCGCATGAAAACATTCCCAATTCCGCGCCGCTTTCCCCGTCCCACCGTAAACCACCAAATCTTCCGGCTTCTCGGCCACCTCGGGATCGAGATTGTTCATCAACATGCGCAGAGCCGCTTCCTGCTGCCACCCTTTGCAGGAAAGCGTCGTCCCGCGCGCCGCGCGAAAAGGCCCGCGCGACAAAGCCCCGTCAGCCACCGTTCCCGAAAGCGTAGCGCTCATCAAGAAGCTCCGCGATTCATTTTAACGCAGCGCCTGTTTCCGCACCACAGGGGCCCGGTCCACCTTCCTGACGCGTTGGCCATGCTTAACAATGGGATAGTCCGTCAGTTTCAAATTATGTGTCAATCGGGAGTTCATGAGCTCCAAGTGTCCCAAAGAGCTAAATCCGAGATGTTACAATCTTTGTGTTAACCCAAAGGCAAAACTATGAAAGCAAAAAACGGATTTATTTTTATCTTTTTACTTGGCCTGGCGGCGCTAAATGCGATGGGGCAAGGCACTCTAGATTCCTTGAGACAGGCTGCCCAGAAAGGCGACGCGGCCGCTCAGGTGCAACTCGGTGATGTTTTTCGAACCGGGCAAGGCTTGCCGCAAGATTTCGGAGAAGCAGTGAAATGGTACAGACTCGCCGCAGGACAGGGTGACATGGCCGCCCAAATTAACCTCGGTACCATGTACCACCTCGGCCTTGGTGTTGCCAAGGATGACGCTCAAGCAGCTAAATGGTATCTGGCTCCGGCCAAGCAAGGAGATCCTACTGCGGAGTTCATGCTCGCTCAAATCTACAAGCAGGGTGACGGGGTGAAGCAAGACTTACCAGAAGCGGTGAGGCTGTTCGACAAGAGCATGAGTCAGGGGTTCGGACCAGCCAGTGCAGCTCTAGGGGAAATGTATTACAAGGGGCAAGGCGTATCCCAAGATTATGGTAAGGCCATGCAGTTACTGCTCCCGGCGGCTTCAAAGGGTGATCCACTCTCTCAATTGCTAGTGGGACTGATGTACAAGTCGGGCTTTGGTACTAAGCAGAGCGAATCTGAATCCGCAAAATGGATTTCCAAATCAGCAGAATGGGGTCTTGTACCCGCGCAATTGGAGTACGGAGCCATGCTGCGGGACGGAACGGGGCTGCCAAAGAACGAGGTTGAGGCGTACAAATGGTTTTTGGTTGCAGCGGAACGAGGGGGCGGAGAGAACAAATCAAAGGCGAAGATCGCACTGAAGGGTATGCAAACTCGCCTGAGCACCGAACAAATAGTTACTGCCCAAAAAGAAGCGAATACGTGGTTCGACGCTCACAAGCCAGCTTATCCAGGGCAGCTTAGGTCAAACTGAAGCTTGCTATTTACCGTCAGCGAATCCACCAGTACTGGAGTCGGATTGCGCGCCGAAATGGCCTAGGGTAGAGTCAAGGATTCCAATGAACTACGGCACGCTTCCCTCGCGATTGCTCAACGCGGTCGACTCCCTGCCGAACCCGCGCGCGCAAATGTTCCGTGCCGCCGATGGTTGGAAGCCAATCGCCTCCGAAGAATTCTTGCGCCGCGTCGCGGGCCTATCCACGGCATTTGTCGAACTTGGCGTGAAGCCCGGCGACCGCGTCGGCCTTTTTTCCGCCAATCGCCCCGAGTGGCACACCGCCGACTTCGCGATCACTGGCGCGGGCGGCGTCACCGTTCCTATCTATTTCAACGAATCGCCGGAGCGCATTACCTACATCCTCAAACATTGCGGCGCAAAATTTGTCTTCGCCGCGGGTTCCGCGCAAATGCACAAGTTGCAGGCTGTTCGCACACAGCTTCCAGAGTTGGAGCAAATCATCCTCGCCGATTGCGGCCCCGACCTGCCATCGGATTACCTCCGTTACGAAACACTGATCGCCGCCGCAGGTGGCGCCGATGTCGCGGCCTACCGCATGCGCTCGTCGCAAGTCCTTCCCGGCCAACTGGCCTCCATCATCTACACCTCCGGCACGACCGGCGAACCCAAGGGCGTCATGCTGACGCACACAAATTTTTGTTCGAACGTCACGGACTCCTGCGCCAACGTGAAATTCGAATCGAAGGATGACGTGGCCATTTCCTTCCTTCCACTCGCCCACGTCTACGGCCGCACTCTCGACTATGCCCATCTTTTTCACGGTGTAACCATCGCTTACGTCGAGGCGGTCGAGCATGTCGCGCAAGCTCTCCTCGAAATTCAGCCCACGCTGCTTGCCGCGGTACCCCGTGTCTTCGAGAAAATCTACACTCGAGTGATAGAGCAGGGAAGCAAACAGACGGGTTATAAACGAAAGATATTTGACTGGGCGATGGAAGTCGCGAGCCGTTCCGCATTGTGGCGCTCCGGCGAAAAGGACGCCAACGCCCAGGTAAAGCTTGCCTGGGGACTCGCTGATAAACTCGTCTACTCCAAGATTCGCGAGGGAACCGGCGGAAAGCTGCGGCTCGTTTTTTCCGGGGGCGCGCCGCTTGCCAAAGAACTTGCCGAGTTTTTCTGGGCGGTAGGCGTTCCGATTTACCAGGGCTATGGCCTCACGGAAACGGCCCCGGTTTTGACTTCCAACTATCCGGATAACCGGATGGGCAGTTCCGGCAAGCCCATTCCCAACGTCGAGCTTCGCATTGCGGAAGACGGCGAAATCCTCGCCAAAGGCCCGTGCGTCATGCAAGGCTATTACAAAAGCTCCGAAGCGACGCGGGAAGTGCTGAGCGCGGACGGCTGGTTCAGCACCGGCGACATCGGCTACCTCGACAAAGATAACTATCTGTTCATCACGGACCGGAAAAAAGATCTCATCAAGACCGCCGCGGGCAAATTCGTCGCGCCGCAGCCGATTGAAAACGCGCTGAAGACCAGCCCATTCATCCTGAATGCCATGGTTATCGGCGACAAGCGAAAATTTATTTCGGCGCTGATCGTGCCGAATCCCGTCACGGTCGCGGCAAAAGCCGCGGCGCAGGGAATCAAGTTTTCTTCGAATACGGAAATGGTTGAGCATCCCTTTGTGCGCTTGCTCATCGAGGGCGAAGTAAAGCGCCTGACCGCCAACCTCGCTCAGTATGAAACCATCAAGCGCTTTGCGCTTCTGCCGGAGGACTTCACGTTTGACAACGGAGGCCTTACCTTCACGCTGAAGCTCAGGCGCCGCGTCGTGGAGCAGCAGCTTCACGATGTGATCGAGCGCCTCTACGCCGACGTCTCCGAGCCCCGCCCCATTTTGCAGAACTGACGAAGGCGAGCCACAGTTTTGTGTTTTTCCGACGGGAATCTTTAAAGCGCTGCTATGGATTGTTCTTCCAGTTTGTCCCCAAGCCCGTGGGGGTCTAAAATCTCAGTGGGGATACCAATGTCTGACGAACTGATCATTGCCGGCCGCGCCTTCAAATCCCGCTTGATCGTGGGGACCGGCAAATACCGCAGCTTTCCGGAAATGGCTCGCGCTCACGCCGCTTCGGGCGCGGACATGGTCACTGTCGCCGTCCGCCGCGTAAATCTCACAGACCGCTCGAAGGAGTCGCTTCTCGATTACATCGATCGCGAAAAAATCTTCATCTTGCCGAATACGGCTGCTTGTTACACCGCCGACGAAGCCATTCGCACCGCCCGTCTCGCTCGCGAAGTCGGCCTATCCCATTGGGTAAAGCTGGAAGTCATCGGCGACCAGCAAACTCTTTTCCCAGATACCGAGCAGCTTATCGAAGCCACGCGCGTGCTCGTAAAGGAAGGCTTTGTGGTTCTCCCCTACACGAACGACGATCTGATCGCCGCACGCAAACTCATCGATGCGGGCGCCGCCGCGGTCATGCCGCTCGCCGCGCCCATTGGCTCCGGCCTCGGCATCCAGAATCCCGCCAATCTGCGCATCCTCCGCGAACGCATCACCGAAGTGCCCATGATTGTCGACGCAGGGGTGGGCACCGCTTCCGATGCCGCCGTCGCCATGGAATTGGGCGCCGATGGCGTGCTTATGAACACAGCTATCGCGGAAGCCGCCGATGCGGTACTCATGGCTGAGGCGATGCGCGAAGCCGTCTCCGCCGGCCGCAAAGCCTGGCTCGCCGGCCGCATGCCGAAGCGTCTCTACGCTTCCGCTTCCAGCCCACTCAGCGGCGTTGTGCGTTAATTTGGCGTTCCGAAGTTGGTGCGGTCTGCCCGGGCGTTGCTTCCGCGCGCTTGATAATTTTATATGCCTGGAATGAATTGGGGAGCCGGATAGGAATCCGCCTCCCCAATTTGCATCCTCATGACCAGGCTTTGGTCGGCCCGAATAGGGTCTTTTCAATACTTAGAGAGAAGATTAGTACCTGCCAGGGTGATCGTGGCGCCAGTTCCAATAGTCGCGCTGTTGTTCTTTGCTCAGCCGATTGTAGTCGCGGTACTCGTAATGTCTCTCCCCTATCCATACGCGGTACGCGCGTATCTCACCGTCGTTCCAAGGATGATAATCCGCGTGATACTCGTCGTAATATCGCGCGTGTGCGGCGCATCCGCTTGCTAACACCGGCGCAAGCATGGCCGCGCTCAAGAACAGGGTCCCCAAAAATCCCTTTATTCGGAACATTTCGCAATCCTCCTCAGGATTCGCAGCTTCTCATCCGTGCTTTGTGGCTGACGATACGGCGATTCGTGTAGAGTCCGCTGGGACTTACTTGACTCTTCAGGTCAGCTATTCATGAAACAAGGGAAGCGCGTCCAAGTTGCGATTTGCACCGAACGTTTTCCGAAAATATCAGTCAGGAAATGGAACGCAGCTACGCCTGCGCCGCTTTTCTCGCCTGCTCAGCGTCGTAGCTTTCGCCGTAAATCGAAGGCACCTTGGCGCCCATACAGCGCAAGTAGGAGCTCAGTTGCCCGCGATGGTGAATTGTGTGGTGCAGCCCCAACATTAGAAATATTATTGCCGGCCGTTGAAACATCCCTCGAAAATCCACCATCTTGATCAACTGTTCGCCCGTCAGCTTTGTCAACGCTTCAAACTTTTCCGCATGTCGCTGCTCATACCACGCCGCAATCTCCGGTGGTGTCTTCAATCCCTCTGGGATGACTGCCCCCGTGTTGAACTGTCCCGTAATCACTGTATCTACAAAGCGAATATCCGCCGCCGCAATGTGCCTCAACAGCTCAATCGCGCTCTTCGATATTGGATCCGGCCGGTAGTCGGCTTTTTCGTTGGGCACCGCTTCGATTACTTTCTTCGTCAATTTGCTCTCATTTTTCAACGCTGGCAAATATACGCCTTGCAACAAGAACATCGCGTTATCCGCAGTCATCTCTTTCATTGTTTGTTCCTCTCCTGAAATCGTCAGGTTTGGCCCGCTACGCCTTCCCTTGGATGAACTATCCCACAACCCGCTTCATCGCGCACCCCGAAGTCCCTCCAGTACCCTTCCCGTACCGTATAAATAGCTATAACTGTTCGTACGGTCAGGATATCAGCAGCACACAACACTGCCGTTCCTTTCATTGTTGAAGGGCGCCGCCTCCTCATAATTGTTCCTAGACAAACGGAGGGTGGTCGATTTCCATGCATCTCACTTTTGCCAAGAGAGTCTGCGAATGCCCTGTCTGCGAAAGCAGTTCGGTGCGCAGATCTACGAGAAAAGGGTTCGTCGAGCGAGTCTGGTTCCGCTTCGCCTTCGTCTGGCCCTATCGCTGTGATGACTGCGATTCGCGCTTCTGGGGTTTCCGCCGTTCGTATCAGGCCAGCGACCGTACGTTTGTCTCAGGCTTGTCAGGCTTCATGCGCCAACTGGGCCTTCGCAACCTCCTGAAACCATCGCTTCAACCAGTCCCAGTCCGCTCAGAAGAGTCTCGCATTCATTCATACCGAAGTGTCTGAATCGGGTCCACTCTTGTCGCGCGCCTCGCTGGTATATAGCAAGCTGCCAGCGCGACTCCGAAGAGCACGGCGGTCACGCTTGCAAACGTCGCCAAGTCCGTTGGAGTCACGCCAAAGAGCAGGCTCGCCATCAGCCTCGTAAAGAAGATCGCGAGGAGCAGGCCGAACGCAACTCCTATTGCAATCATCCCCGCGCCCTGTTTCATCACCAGTCCGAGCACATCGCCCGTTTGTGCGCCCAGCACCATGCGCAATCCAAATTCCTTCGTGCGACGCGCCACCGAGTATGAAACCACTCCGTAAATCCCCACCGTCGCTATAGCCAGCGCAACTACGGAGAAAAGCGTCAGCAGAAGCGTCAGAAATCTTGGCCGCGCCTGCGCGCGAGAAAGCACATCTTCCATGAGCCGCACATCCGCAAGGGGCAGCGATGGATCGATCTCGTTCATCTGTTGGCGCACTTCTCCCGCCAAAGACCGCGGATCGCCTCCCTGCGCTCGCATAACCACGAACATGTCCGTGTTACCCTCGCCAGCCGGCTGCCGGTAAGGGAGATACAATTCAGTTCCCGCCGGCCGGTCCAGTCCGGCGTTTTTCACGTCGTCCACGATTCCGATTACAGGGCACCATTCTTTGGTTCCGCCGGGACGGATACGCCGCCCAATGGGGTTTTGGTTCGGCCAAAAAGTAGCTGCCATCGCTTTGTTGATGATGACGACCTGCGGCGCATCCTTTCCGTCGCGGTCGTCAAACAGACGGCCATCCATCAGCCGGATTCCCATCGTCGCGAAGTAGTCTTTGCTCACCGCCTGATAAAAATCCACGTTTTGGATCGGCCCGTCCTTCGTCATCACAAATCCTTCGATGTCCGTGTCGTTCATATTCGGCGGCCGCATCGGCGCCAGTCCCGAAACTAATGCGGCGGATTGCACTCCCGGAAGACCCGTCAGTCGTGCGTCCAACCTCGTCCAAAAATCCGTGATTTTTGCGTTGTCGGTATACGTACCACTAGGCAGCGACACGCGCATCGTAATCACATTGTCCGGGCGAAGGCCGGTGTGGACTTCTTGCAGCTTCCAAAAAGCTCGCAGTATTAGTCCGCAGCCGATTAGCAGTACCAAAGCCATCGCCAGTTCGCCGGCCACCAGCGCCCGGCGAAATAGCTGCGCGCCGGCTGCGGCCGTCGTACTTCCCGCAGTGTCCTTTAGCGATTCGGAAATTCCGCTCATAATCAGCGGCACTAGGGGCGCCAATCCAAAAAACACTCCGGTCAACAAACTCATCACCAGCGTAAATGCAAGTACTCGCCAGTCCATCGCGATTTCGTCGGCGCGCGGTATTCCCCCAGCATTGGTGAGCTGAACCAGCCGCACTCCTGCAAATGCCAGTGCCACACCCAGAAGCCCTCCGAAGAACGCCAGCAAAATTCCTTCCGTCACAAACTGCCTCGCCAGCCGAGCCAGGCTTGCTCCCAGCGCTCCACGAATGGCAATTTCCCTGCGCCGAGCTTCGGCTCTCGCCAACAGTAAGTTTGCGACATTCACGCTGGCGATCAGCAGAACAAACGCCACCGCTCCCAGCAGCACGAGCAAAGCCGGCCGCACACTTGAAACAACTTCCGCCTGCAACGGAAAACTCACGAGCGTGTGACTCTTCGGATCAAAGCTGTGGGTCTTCGGGGCTTTGTGTTCCCCATAAGATTGCACTAGGGCTGCCAACTCACCCTGTGCCTGCGCTGCGGACACGCCAGGCTTTGCTCGGCCCAGCAGGTAGTAATTGTGCGAACCTCGCCCGCCTGGCTTGGCCGGGTCGAGCTGCAACGCGCTCCAGACTTGCGGTGGATCCTGCTCCCCCGGCGGAAATTGAAAACCCTTGGGCATCACGCCGATGATCGTGCACTTCAGGCCGTCCAGCCGCGTTTCGCGGCCGATAATGTCTGGATCTCCCGCAAATACGGTCTCCCAGGTCCCGTAGGAAATGTCCGCGACGACCGCGGCTCCCGGCACATCATCTGATGGTGCAATCAAACGCCCCTTAATTGGAGACACGCCCAGCGTTTCCAGAAGTCCGCCGCTCAGATACGCCGCCGTGACTCGCTCAGGTTGCGCCTTGCCTGCTAGATTCGCTCCTCCGGTGACCCATACATCGAGCGTCGCCCACGAGTGCGTGTCACGCTTCAAATCCAAAAATTCTGGCCCCGAAGTCCAGAAACGGTGCAGTCCGCCATTCGGAAACGTCGGAAACTCGGTGTAGACGCGAACCAGCTGCTCGGGATGCGCATAGGGAAGCGGCTGTAGCAGCACGGCATTCACGACCGTAAAAATCCCTGTCGTGGCTCCAATTCCCAGCATCAGGCACAGCACTGCCGCCGTCGTAAATCCCAGGTTCTTGCGCATCATCCGAAGCGCAAATTGAATGTCCTGCCGCAACGTTCCCATCGGGAGCCTCCGCTGCTTACATGTACGTTGGAATCCGTCTTATGTTCCGGCCGTTTTGAACTCTAAACACAACAGACGGCCCAAACGCGTCTTCGTTTCGCCGTAAAAATGTCGCCTTATCCCGTTCGGAACAAGAAGTGCCAAGTCACATCGACCAACGCATGCACAATCGCCGACGCAAAGATCGACCCCGTCTTCCGCCAAGTCCACCCGTAGAAAATCCCGGCAATCGACGCAAGAATCACGTACCGCCAGTTCGGAAATCCCAGATTCGTGATGTGCGAAAACCCAAACAGCACTGACGCCGTCCACCACCCCGCCAAATCGCTTTTGCACGCGCGCGAAAGCATGTTCTGCAGCAACCCTCGAAAAAGAAACTCCTCCGGCCACGCCGTGAAAAAGAAAATTCCCAGTGAAGTGAACAGCAGAGAACCCCACGCATGCCATTGCGGCGCAAACGCGATGAAACGCATCGCCGTGCCCAACGGTATGGCAATGCACCCGAACACCGCAAAACTTCCGAGTGTGAAGAATCCCCAGTGCCGTCCCCAACCAATCGAGTAGCCAATCCCATCCACACGCCGCATCAGAACGAACACTGCCAGCGCCACGTTCACCGCTAGCAGCACCATGAAAACATAAGCAAGGCGTCCACCCGGATAAGGCCACAGCCAATGCGACGGGCCAAACTTTACCGCCACCCAGACGCCCGCAAGCGTCAAAAAATCCTGCCACGTCCCGCCTGGCTTGCGCTCCGCCGACGCCGTCAGCGCCATCGGCACAAAAACGAGACACCCCACGGCTCCAGCCCGCGCCAAAGTAAAAGTATTTGTCCCCAGCCCGTAAATCAGGTATGCAAGGAACGCGACGGCGCCCAGCGCGATGCCTCCGCCTGGGCCGAAGCGCGCTGCAACGCCGTCAGCAACGCCGCGCGCGGCGAAAAGCAGCAGCACCAGAAAGAAGAACGCAAATGCCGTCAGCGTGGCCGCGAATTCGCGGCCGCCATAGCCGTGCCAGGTGGCATAAAACGTTCCCGTAAGGCACAACCCGGCCCAGAGGCCGAGCATAGGAAGCACACCGAGTTGGCGCGTCGCTGGCAAATTGTCTACTTAACATTCAAAAAGAAAGAGAAGATTGTAGCGTATAGACATCGCATCCCAAACCGAACTCAAAGCCATGCCGAACCCTATGCGTTTTGCTGAAATGATTTTTCTGCCTGGCAGTCGCGAGCAATGAAACGCCTCTCCTACATCGACTGGATGCGCGGCCTCGCCTGCGTCCTGATGTTTCAAACCCACTGCTACGACTCCTGGCTCAGTCCGGAAGCGCGAAACTCCCCCGTCTTTGTCTGGTCGCAACTCGGCGGTACGCTCCCTGCCCCACTCTTCATCTTTCTTGCCGGCATTTCCTTCGCGCTGGTCACAGAACGTCTCCGTGAAAAAGGTGCCTCCAATCTGGAAATCGCAAAAACCACCATCGGCCGCGGCGCCGAAATTTTCGCCCTGGGCCTGCTTTTCCGTATCCAGGAATACGCTCTCGGCTACCACTGGGTTTCTTGGACCGATCTCCTGCGCGTCGATATCCTTAACATTCTCGGCCTCTCCATGATGCTGATGGGGATTCTCTGCTGGTTCGTCGCCGATCACAGCCCTGCAAACGCCACTGCCCTCCCGCAAATCGTTGCCAAATCGCGAAACCGCGGAATCTTCGCGAGCCTGCTGGTCGCGACACTTGTGGCCATGGCGACTCCGTTCCTCTGGACCACCTATCGACCGCGCCAGCTCCCTTGGCCGCTTGAGTCCTATATCAACGGCGTCCACATTTTCGGCCATCCGCAACCGTGGCTCTTCCCACTCTTCCCTTGGTCAGGTTTCGCGTTCGTTGGCCTGGCCGTAGGTTTCTTCCTTTTTACAAACATCGCCAAGCGGTTCGAAGGTGCCAGCTTTGCAGCGCTGGGTGGGATGGGCATTTTTGCCTGTTTCCTCTCTATCAAGCTCGACGAATCCCATCTGCAGCTCTATTCCGTCTACGACTACTGGCACACTAGTCCAAATTTTTTCCTGATGCGCTGTGGCATTCTCCTGATTATTTTGTTTTGCGTTTACGCTTGGTGCCGCTGGGGCCTGGCACAAATGGGATTCAGTCCCATCATCCAGTTAGGCAAAACCTCCCTCCTGGTCTACTGGGTGCACATTGAATTTGTGTATGGTCGCTTTTCAATCCTACCCAAACACAAGTGCAGCGTCCTTCAAGCCAGCCTGGGCCTGCTCGTCATCTTTCTCGCGATGCTAGTGCTGTCGCTGCTGCGGACTAACTGGAAGAATCGCCACGCCAAAGCGCAAAAGCTAGCCTCGGGGCTGCAGTGACCTAACAGGCCCGCCCAAGAAAATGAATTTTCAGTAAGGAATTAGTCGATAGGGAACTGAGCCTGTTCGAGAGCTCAACCTAGCGTTTCACAACGGGACTCTGTTCCAGCTGCTGCCCCTGCGGAATCCTGATAATAATCTCGCCCGGCCGCGCCAGACCCAAATCATCGCGCGCAATTTTCTCAATCAAACGCGGATCGCTATTTAGATCCTTCACTTCCTGCGCGAGCGCCGCATTTTCTTTGCTCAGCGCATCGAGATCCGCCTTCACCTTCTTGATCTCGTTTTGCGTCCGCCGCATCGCCAAAAATCCGTGCGTCCCAAAAACGTCGTGCACAATCATCACCAACACCAGCAAGCCCAAAAGCCCGCGTCCATACTGCCGCATTAGCGCCCGCAGTTTCTCTTCGATCGGCACGTTCTTCACTTTCTTCTTCAGCTTTCCAATACCCACTTCGTTGCCTCGCCAGTCAATTTCGCGGAAGCCGCCGCGCTATTTGCCTCTACATACAAGCGCAACAACGGTTCCGTCCCGGACAGCCGCAAAAGCATCCACGAGCCGTCCTCAAAACTGAATTTTGCTCCGTCCGTGCGGTCAATCGATACAACTTTCCGCCCCAACAGTGTCGAAGCGTCCACCGCCACCTTCTTCACCGCGTTTGCCTTTTGTTCGTCACTCAGGTGCAAATTCTCGCGCACCGGCCAGAATTCACATCCCACTTTCTTGAAAAGCCCACGAATCTGCTCGCCCAGCGATGCTCCCCGCGCCGCAATCATCTCCGCCACGAGTAGGCACGCCAGAATCCCATCCTTCTCCGGCACATGCCCGCGGATCGTCAATCCCGCGCTCTCTTCTGCGCCCAGCGCAATCTTGTCCTCGCGAATCAGTTGTCCGATATATTTGAAACCTACAGGCGTCTGATACGTTTTCTGACCATGCGACTTCGCCGCCCCATCGATCAATTGCGACGTCGCCACGCTACGCGCCGCCGCCATATTCCATCCGCGCGTCTCCACCAAGTAGTCATACACCAGCGCCAGAATATGATTCGGTTGAATCCACGTCCCGTCGCGATCGATTACTCCAAAACGGTCGGCATCCCCGTCCGTCGCCAATCCCGCCGCCGCGCCTGAATCCACCACCGCCTTATGCAACGGCGCCAGATTTTCTTCGCTCACGTCCGGTCCCGTCCCGTCAAACAAACAATCGCGATTCGTCCGCCTCGCCTGCACCGTGACGCCGTGCTGCGCCAGAGCCCGATCCAGATATCCCGCTCCGCAACCGTGAAGCGCGTCCGTCACGAAATTGACCTTCGCTTTTCGCAGCACGTCGAACCGCACCAACTCGCCTAGCCGCTTCAAATAATTCTCGCGAAGATTCACCGTCTCCGTCTTCACTCCGCCCGAAGGAACCGCAGGCGAAGTAGGATGCGCGCCATCTTTAGTGATGATTCTTGCCACGCGCGCTTCGATATCCTTCGTCACTTCAGGAAGCGCCGGCCCTGCATCCGCCGAAGAAAACTTCAACCCATGATATTGCGCGGGATTATGGCTGGCCGTGAAGTTGATCGCGCCATCGAGCTTCGATCGCTGGATCTCGTAAGCAATGGCAGGCGTCGGCGTAAACGTCTCGCAGAGCAATGTTCGAATCTTGTGCTGCTGCAAAATCGCCACCGCCAGCTGCGAAAACTCTTCCGAATAAAATCGCGTGTCGTACCCAACCAAGATCGTCGGATTCTTCGTTTTGCTGTTCACGTGTTCCGCGATCGCCGTCACCGCTAGCCGCACCTTCGCAAACGTAAAATCGTCGGCAATCAACCCGCGCCATCCGGACGTGCCGAACTTGATCGGCGATGCATTCAATGTAGGTGAAGCGCTCATAGCGTCGTATTCTATCCGAGTTTTTCCAATACGAAGCACCTCTACACAGGTGGGGCGAAACAGACCTTGTCCGGAAGAGGCTCACGCTGTCCGGGCAAAGCCCACCACTGTAGGGGCGGGGCTTGCCCCGCCCTATATGCAAAATCGACTGGATTCACTGATTGGAGACCGCCCCATGAAGCCCGCCGAAACCTATCGTTTGGTTCTAGTCATCTGCGCCAATCCCATTCAGGCAAAACTCATCGCCCGCAGCGTCGTCGAAAAACGCGTGGCCGCCTGCGTCAACATTCTCCGCAGCCCCGTCGACTCCTACTATCGTTGGAAAGACAAAGTGGAAAAAGCACGCGAGTATTTGCTTCTAATCAAAACCACCGAAAGAAAGCTGGGCGGCCTCGAAAGGGAAGTAAAGCGCCTCCACAGCTACGAAGTCCCCGAATTCATCGCCCTGCCCATCGTCGCCGGCTCGAAAGCGTACCTCGACTGGCTCAACGAGAATACCTAGTCCATCAACAATCGCCCCTACTCCAGCACGAACGCGTTAACTGGAATCTCTTCGAGGCAGAATTCTGCTTCAGGAGAAGAATGGAACAGCCGCGGTGGCCGCGGCGCTCGGAGCAAACTCAGATTCGCTATATTATGGGGTTAAGGCCGCCTCGCCGTTCAACAGCTGACGACTCAAGGTCGAAGCCCAATTACCCATCCAGCCTTGAAGGTTCCAAGCAAGGCGAGGAGCAGCAAGGCCGAAGCGATCCCTTTTGTAAGACCCCGCGCGTCCGAATAAATCAGGATGGACCAGAGGACGGATGCAAGAACCCACATATAAGGGCCAAACCCAGCGACAATCATGTACGTTGTAAATATTAGGATGCTGTACGTTTGGCTGTGCGCTCCTTCTTTAGCAGTAAGATGATAGGCAAACCAGAGGGCTCCAAGCCAATCCGCAGGTAGACATAAGACGGCCATTGGGGTAAGCAGCCACGATTGCCAGACTGATTTTCTATCTTGGACTGCAGTTGACGTCGACATCGGCCACCTGCTCGCGCCCCCAAGCTGCCCCCGCCCTATCGAAGCCGACATACAAAAAGTGATCCGCTGGCCAAAATAACGCTTAGCCCCAAAAGGAAAATCAAACGTACAGCAGTGCCTGATCCAAATCCGCCATGATATCTTCCACGTCTTCGATTCCCACCGAAATCCGAACCAATCCTTCCGTTATACCTATCCGCTCTCGGACTTCTGTCGGCATCGATGCATGCGTCATCTGCGCCGGCAACGACACAAGCGTTTCCACTCCCCCCAAACTTTCTGCCAGCGAGCACATTTTCAACTGGTTCAAAAATCGCCGCGCCGCTTCCAGCGAGCCCAAATCAATTGCGATCATCGCTCCGGGCCCTTTTTGTTGCCGTCGCGCAATATCGTGTTGCGGATGCGTCGGCAACCCCGGGTAGTGCGTCTTCCGCACCTTCGGGTGCGCATCCAGGTGCCGTGCCACGGTGATCCCGTTGGCGTTGTGCTGCAACATACGAATGGCTAGCGTCTTCAGCCCCCGCGAAATCAGAAAGCAATCCATCGGCGCCAGCCCTGCGCCCGCCGACCTCTGAATGAAATAAATTTTCTCCGCGTCGTCCGGCCGCGTCAGCACCACGGCTCCCCCGGTTGAGTCGCTGTGCCCATTCAAGTATTTCGTCATCGAGTGCACAACGATTTGGGCTCCAAGCTCGATGGGCCGCTGCAAATAAGGACTGAGAAACGTATTGTCGACCGCCAGCGTGACATTCCGCTCATTAGCCAGCTTCGCGATCGCCCCGATGTCCGTGACGCGCATCGTCGGATTCGTCGGCGTCTCGATGTAAATCATTTTGGTATTCGGCCGCAAGGCCGCCAGCACGCACGCTGGAATCGACGTATCCACAAAACTAAACTCCAACCCGAAGTGCACCAGCAGTTGGGTCGAAAGCCGGTACACGCCCCCATAGACCGCTTCAGATAGCACTATATGGTCGCCAGGCCGGTACAGACGGAAGACCGCGTCGATCGCCGCCATTCCCGAAGTGAAAACGTACGCACTATGTCCGCCTTCCAGCTTTGCGACGGTACGTTCCAGCGCTTTCCGGTTCGGATGGTTGGACCGCGCGTAGTCATATCCCTTGTGTTTGCCAAGCTCCTCATACACGTACGTCGAAGTCTGATAGATCGGCGCAACGATCGCACCCGTCGCTGGATCAGGCTCCTGACCTACGTGAATGGCGTTCGTGGCAAATCCCATTGTGGTCTCCTCTTACTTCGCGAGCCTTATCGCCAAGCCGCTGGCCTTTTGCAGCGCGGAAATGCTGCTGCGGTTCCACTGCAATGTGGAAGTTGCGGGACTAGCGGCACATCGCTGCGCTTGCGGCTCTCAACTACCTGCAGGGCAGATTCTTTCGAAGTTACAGGACCAAATCCAGCGAGTCAAACTCGCCGCAAAGCCGTGTTGCGTGGAATACATCGGTTAGCCTCACTAATCCGGCGTCAGCCGAGCAGCATCCAGGCCCGCGTTTGCATCTTAGCTCTCAGCGGAGTAACTTGACGCCATAGCGTATTTCCATGACGGATGGGGTCCACAGGAACATGAAATCTACTCGGTCAAGATTCGCTACCCTTTTTCTCATCATGCTGATTGCAGTTGTGGTTTGTATCGCTGCGCAGGATGCGCCCGCGCCCCCAGCAAAAGCTCCCGCACCATCTGAAGAACCAAGCCGATTGACGATCGAAGTCACCGGCGGCGAAAAGGGCGTTCCCGTTGAAAACGCCAGCGTCTATGTGAAGTACGTGGAAGAGCACGCCATCAAGAAGGACAAGAAAGTCGAACTAAACGTCAAAACCAACCGCGATGGCATCGCGCATGTCGCTGAAGCCCCTCTCGGCCGCGCTCTGGTCCAAATTATTGCGGAAGGTTGGAAGACCTACGGTCGCTGGTACGACATCACCGATCCTCATCAAGTCATCAAAGTTCGCCTCGAACGACCTCCGAAGTGGTACTAATTTGTTTCGAACAGCAAAATTTTCAACGGAACATCGCAGCTTCGCAAATATTTCCGTGTTCAGCCGACGCAGTGATCTGATTTTGCGAGCTTTGCGCTGCGCAACCGCTCTCGTGTCGCCGGAAAATTCCGCCGAGGAAAAAATCGATTGCACTGGAATAGTGCAAACAGGAGCAGGACGTTGAAGAAAGTGAAGTTAGCTGCCAGCGCGAGCCGATTTTCCACACACTTATCAACAAATGTGTTGAAAACTTAATCGTGCAGAAATATTTTTATTACCGTTCGGCACAACTCTTGCCTGCCCGATCTTCCATACTTTTGACCGCTGCTAAACCCGGATGATACAGTGGCCCTTCGGACTTCTTCATGAATGAAACATTCGACGGCACTTTCTCGCTCTTGCAAATGTTGTGGGGAAATATCGTCGCTCGCCCGTTGCGAAGCTGCCTCAGCGTGATCGCCATCGCCATCCAAGTGATTTTGGTTCTGCTCATTGTTGGGTTCACTTCGGGAATTCTGTCGGAGTGGGGGAAACGTGTCGAGGGTGTCGGAGCAGATCTTCTCGTCCAGCCACCCAACTCTTCTATTTTCTTCGCGTTCTCCAGTGCAGTGATGCAGGAATCTCTAGCCGACAAAATTGCCGCGCTCCCCGGCGTCGATGAAGTCGCCCCCACGCTTATCCTCACGGAACCAAAGAACTTGACCCTCGTCTACGGCATCGACTACAAACGCTTCAACGCCCTCAGTCGCGGATTCTTATTCCGCGCCGGACGCCCGTTCGAATCCTCCGACGAAGCGATCGCCGACGACATCATCGCTCAAACCAAACACTTGAAGGTGGGACAGCAAATCACTCTTTTGAATCATTCGTTTACCATTTGCGGAATCGTGGCTCACGGCAAAGGCGCGCGTTATTTTATTCCTCTGAAGACCGCCCAGGACATTGCCGGCGCGGAAAAACGTGTCTCCATGTTTTACGTCCGCAGCAAAGGCGACACCGAAGGCACCCGCGCGCAAATTGTTGCGCTCAGCCCGCTGGACAGTGTCCGCTCCACCTACGAACTCGTGACTCTTATGAGCTCTTCCAATCTTCCTCAATTGAGACCTTTTACGCGCAGCATGGTCGGACTTGGATTGGTCATCAGCTTTCTTGTCGTGCTTCTGAATATGCACACCATGGTTATGGAACGGACTCGCGAGATCGGTATCCTCAAAGCTTTAGGTCTTTCCAGGTTGGGAATCCTCCGCATGTTGCTTGGAGAGACCCTCCTTCTCGCCGTCGTCGGATGCGTCTTGGGAATTGTCCTGACGTTTGCCTTCCAGGCCATCCTGCAAGAGACGAATCCCAGCCTGATGATCTTGATTACCACCCAATGGGTCTTTTCCGCCGCTTTGCTGGCGCTCGTCGGCGCTTCCATCGGCGCCATTTATCCGGCACTGCGCGCCGCGAGTTACGACCCGGTTGTCGCTCTGGCCTACGAATAAGTTCTTTCTCTCGTGCGAGTTCACTCTGCCGCAGATTGCTCTCGGCAACCAAGGCCATATTCTTTTTGGATACTAGAGTTTTCCGTGCCGATTGCTTCGCCTCCGCCGAACTGATAATTTTGGGGCACTCTCCAGCCTTTCCGCGCTTGAGATTTCCGCCCTCTCGGCGGCGCTGCTCACTAAAAGGAGCTCCAGAATGAAGCGACTGCACGTATTGCTAGTAGCCGTTGTGCTTTGCCTGCTGGTCGGAACCGCCGTCCGCGCGCAGATGGGCATGGAATTTTTCAAGAAGCCGGCGATTGCCGATATTTTCAAGCCCGTAGTTGGAAATGGCGCCGTCTATGAAACCGAACGCGACCAAAAGAAAAGCACCATCGAAATGACTGTGGTCGCCCAGGAATCCGTCGACGGTAAGGACGGCTTTTGGCTCGAGATTGGCCACGCCGATCAACGAACTGGCGGGATGGTCTACGCTAAAATGCTTGTCACAAGGGATGACTTCCAGTTTCATCGCATGATCTTTCAGCAGCCCGGCCAGCCCGCCATGGAAATGCCCATGAACCCGAGCGCTCAGCAGCGGTCTCACATGACTGAAGAAATGGAGAAGTGGCACAAAGTGGGAACGGAGACCATAACGGTCCCGGCCGGCACCTTCCTCTGCGATCACTGGGCCAAAGACGACGGCAAAGGCGACGTCTGGGTCAGCTCCAAGATCACTCCTATGAGCTTAGTGAAGGAAACTACGCCAACGAATTCAATGATCCTCGTGAAGGCGATTACTGATGCGAAAGACCACATCACCGGTACCCCCACGAAATTCGATCCGGAACTGATGAAGCGTCAGATGATGCAGCAGCAGATGCAAAAGCAGCAACAACAGAACCCGCAGTGATGCCGAAGGTCGGGCACCGAGAAGTCTGTGCGTTCTGAAGTCAATACAGGGTAAGAAAGGCAGGAGAATTCCTGCTGAAGGCGTTTGTCTCCGAGAGTCTGTATTTTAGGAAGCTGGAGCGAAGGTAGCAAGCTCGCGGGAAACGTCATCGATGGTGGACAGCGGGCACGAGACATGCACCGTTTGACCTGGCTCTTCCGCATCAATCAACAAATTGCCGTTATGCGTGCGGATACGAACGTATTGTGGGCCGTCGTGAACTTCAACCAGTTCGGCCTCCGGATATTTTTGCAGCTCCTTTGAAACCGCATGCACCAACGGCATAAAGTCAGCAGCCCTTTCTCCAGCGTTGCGCATCCTATCCCGCGGGACAAAATGCATGGCCATTGGAACGATTGCCGCCGGCACCCAGACATGGACGTGGTGTCCCTGACCGCGGGTCTCGTCGACATCCACGCGGAGCAAGCCCTCGCGAAAAGTATAAGCACCCGCCAACGCCACTGTGGCCCCAAAACCCAGAGCGATCTTCGCGAGCAGTACCATGATTCTTATCCTTTCCCGTCTCTCGCTCCCTGCGCGAGATCCTTTCCGTACCTAAAAACAAGAGCCTTACTGCTTAGTCCGTGGTGATGTTCTTGGAATCCAGCCAGACGCGAATGGTGTTGTCGTCATCCTTCACCGAGACCAGCTCGACATCGCCTTGCCCCGCAAGCGCGTGCAATCCAGCCACAATGTCCAGCTCGTCTTTGGATCCAGAGAGCAGTGCTTCGACGACCTTCATCGGAACCTTGACTTCTACCTGCGAATGCTTGGGCTTGTTCTTGTCGTGGACGTGAACGAACAACATTCCTTCCTTTTTCATTACGCTGATGTCGGCATCATTGCTCTGCACCGTCACGAACTCGCCGTCTTTGCTCGAGTGAACCGCTTCAAAAATGGTGCGAATATCCACTCCATCGCAATCCATGCATCCGATACGCACTTTGCCGTTGTGGAGGCGATCGTGGTCAATGGCCGGCAAAACCTTCTCCGCCAATTCGAGAGGAACGTTTACGCGGACGGTCTCGCCTTTGGAATTGGTGCTAATGACGCGCACGTGCAGCCAGCGATCTCCATGGGCGGATGTGCTTGATTGGCTTGCACTTGTTTGGGCTTGAACGCCCAGCGGGGCGTAGAGGAATGCGGCGGCCAGGAAAGCCATTACGGGGAGCAGGCGTCGGGTGCTGGTGCTCATAGCGGGATGCCTCCTTTAGGCATTTGGCGATAGATACGTTTAAGACGCCGGAAAAGTTCCGGTATTAACAACCTTTTCGTTTGAAACGAAGGACAGAGGCCGACGGGGGTAGGCCGCGAAGCCGCGCAGCTTGTTTAACTCGGGCAGGGTGTGCCGTGCTCCTGCGGGAGAGCAGATCGGCCAGACGGGCGCGTGGTTGGCTTAGCTCGGCTGCCACTTCAGAAAGACAGCGGCTAGAGGGGGCAAGGTGAGGCAGAGGGAGTTCGCGCGGCCTTGCGAGGGCTGATCTGAGGCGTTTTGGCCACCCAGATTGCCCACGTTAGAGCCGCCGTATCCAGCGGCGTCCGTGTTCAGGATTTCAGAGTAGAAACCCGGTTGAGGAACGCCGATGCGGTAGCCCTCACGGACGACCGGCGTGGCATTGAGAATGACGATCAGCAAGTCTTCGGGCTTTTTGCCATGACGCGCGAACGCGAAGACGCTGTTGTCGGCGTCGTTGGCGTCAATCCACTCGAAACCCTGCCAATTGAAATCGACTTCATGCAACGCGGGTTCCGCGGCGAGCAGCTTGTTTAAGTCGCGGACCAGCTTTTGGACGCCTTTGTGAGAATCGTATTGCAGGAGGTGCCAGTCCAGGCTGCGCGCCTCGTACCACTCGCTGCGCTGAGCGAGTTCCTGGCCCATGAAGAGGAGCTTTTTTCCGGGGTGGGCGCACTGATATGCGAACAGAAGGCGGAGGTTTGCAAACTGCTGCCACAGATCGCCGGGCATTTTGTGGAGAAGCGAGTTTTTTCCGTGGACGACTTCGTCGTGGGAGAAGGGCAGCATGAAATTTTCGGAGAAAGCGTAGAGCATCGAAAAGGTCAGCTTGTTGTGCTCGTACTTGCGATGGACCGGATTCGTGGAGAAATATTTCAGCGTGTCGTTCATCCAGCCCATGTTCCATTTGAGGCCGAAGCCGAGGCCGCCCAAATACGTGGGCCGGGTCACGCTCGGCCAGGACGTGGATTCTTCGGCGATGGTGAGAACACCGGGGAAGCGGCCGTAAGCGACTTCGTTCATGCGCTTGAGGAAGGCAATGGCGTGAAGATTTTCGCGGCCGCCGAATTCGTTGGGGATCCACTCGCCGGCTTTGCGGGAATAATCGAGATAGAGCATGGAAGCAACGGCGTCCACACGGAGACCATCAATGTGGTATTTGTCGAGCCAGAATAAAGCGTTGGAGATGAGATAGTTTTGGACTTCGTTGCGGCCGTAGTTGTAGACGAGCGTGCCCCAGTCGGGATGCGTGCCTTGTCGCGGGTCGGCGTGCTCGTAAAGATGCGTGCCATCGAACTGGGCGAGGCCGAACGTGTCTCGCGGGAAGTGCGCGGGAGTCCAGTCCAGAAAAACGCCAATGCCCGCGCGATGGCAGCGGTCAATAAATTCCATGAATTCAGCGGGAGAGCCGTAGCGGCTGGTGGCAGCGAAGTAGCCAATCGTCTGATAGCCCCAGGAGCCATCGAACGGATGCTCCATGATGGGAAGCAACTCTATGTGGGTGTAACCGAGATCTTTCACGTGCGGAATGAGCTGATCGCCGAGTTCGCGATAGGTCAGCCAGCGATTGCCTTCCTCGGGGACGCGGCGCCAGGAGCCCAGGTGCACTTCGTAGACGGAGATCGGTGATTCGAGCCAGTTTTTCTCGGGGCGGCTGTTCATCCACTTGGTGTCGGTCCATTGATAGGTGTCCAGGTTAACGACGACCGATCCGGTATTCGGGCGAAGCTCTCCTCGGAAGGCGTAGGGGTCCGCTTTGAGGGGGAGCATCGCGCCGCTTGCGCCGATGATTTCGTATTTGTAGATGGCGCCTTCGCCGAGTTCTGGAATGAAGAGTTCCCAGATTCCGGAAGAGCCGCGGGCGCGCATGGGATTGACGCGGCCGTCCCAGCGGTTGAAGTCGCCAACGATGCTGACGCGGCGAGCGCTGGGCGCCCAGACAGCGAAATGCACGCCGCGGACGCCTTCGAGAGTTCTCAGATGGGCGCCGAGTTTTTCGTAGGTGTCGTAGTGGCGGCCTTCCCCCATAAGATGAAGATCGAATTCGCTGAGAAGGTAGGGAAAGGCGTAGGTATCGAAAGTTTCGACGGTTTCGCCGTAGCCAGTGCGATAGCGAATCCGATAGTGACCGGGAGCGGGCGAGCCTTGATGCGAATCAGGAAGCGTGGCCTCAAAAAAACCTTCCGGGCGTAGCTTGCGCGCCGGGATGGGTTCGGAAATTCCCTGGACCAACACGCTCGCGTCCGCGGCGCCGGGCCGGAAGAATCGAATAGCCCATCCGTGGCCCAGCGGCGACCAGATGGGATGCGGCCCGAGAACGGCAAACGGATCGGCGCAGCGCCCGGCGAGCAGAGCGTCAATCACCGTGTCCTTGTTGGAGTCGGGAGCGGTGGCAGGAGCGGCTGAGGTCAGCTTGTTTTCTTCGGGCATGGGGCTTGGCTCCGCAAGGATTGCGTGGCGGAGGCGGGTACAGTGTACAGCGGGCTGTGAGTAGTGGGTAGTGAGGAGTGAGTGGGCCGAAGGATTGGGGGCCGGAGGGACACCCCAGCGTATCCAGAGAATCGTGGGCCGCTGTAGATGCAGGGCGATCCGGGTGATAGAATGTGTTTATGGCGAACACACGAAGCGCGACACTCAGTATGAGGTTGAAGCCGGAGATCAAGAAGCGGCTGGCGAAGTTGGCCAAGGCTTCGGGGCGCAGCTCCAACTTTCTGATCTCTGACGCCGTCGAAGCCTACGTCGCCGATCAAGAAAGAATGCTGGCCGAAACGCGCCAGGCGGATCGGCAGGTAAAGTCCGGGCACTACGTCAAGCAAGAGGATATGAAAGCGTGGCTGCTTTCCTGGGGCACAGAGCGCGAATTGCCGCCGCCGAAATGCGTTTGCGGGAAAAACCATGATGACGAGGCGCTGTGCCGGTAGAGATTGTCTGGTCGCCGTTGGCGCGGGCAAGACTTCGAGAAATTCATGCCTTCGTGGCGCTGGACAAACCCGAAGCCGCAAGGCATCTGGCTACAAGAATTGTCGCGGTGGTTGAGACGTTGAGGATGCACCCGCACCTGGGGCGAGTGGGAGCAGAGCCTGGAATTCGCGAGCTGGTCATCGGGGGAACACCCCATTGCATACTCTACCGAGTACGGGGCCGGCGCGTGACGATCAGCACTATTTGGCACGCCGCGCAGGAAAGGTGAAGGAGTTCAGGGGTAAGCCAGCAACTGGCTAGTTCTTGTTGAACGGAGTCCGCCGCTACTGGTTCAGCGTAATCTCAAGGTGACATTGCGGCGTTATTAACTCTACCTGTTTTTCCTGCTTTTCGACGAACAGCGTTAATCGCTCGCGCTCGGTTTTGTCCTTTTCTGACGGAGCGCCTATGTTTTGCGCAGCCGTCCGTTGCACCATTCGCATATTTGAAATTCCAGCCTGCAAGAACCCAACTTCTGAAGACTCGACATCGTAGGGGCCATCCGGGTTATGAGCCATCGACTCTGCGGCGGCCTTGGCCAATTCGGTTATGGCCGCCTTCGTCGGGTGATCGTTGGAAGCATCAGCTAACGCAGCTCTGACGATCTCGTTGACTTTCTTCATCGCCAGCAACTGACTTTGCCGACGACCCAACATCCTCTTGAATTGATCTTCGTTTTGCTCATCGAATGTGCCGTCGGCATAAAAAGCTACATCGACAACGACATTCACGTCGGCGCTATCGATGTTGGCCACGCTTATGTCGCGCGTCGCGCCTGCATTGAAGAGTCCGACGCCACTTTCCTGCAATCGACGTTCATAGGCGGTTGGGTCCGTCGCCATTTGGATGCTCGCCAGAGTGAGCATTTGCTCACTAAGTTGCCCGGAATAGCCCGACTTGTCGAAAGTGCCGTCCGGGAGCTTACGGCGAACTGAAATAAAGTAGGCGTCGATGTCTTTGCCAGAATTGTTGGTGGCATGTACAAGGAGCGTCTTCGCCTCCGCGCGATAATCCCAAGTGACCATCACGGGCACTTTCTGAGCCTCCGCCTGAGTAGCTATTCCGGGGGCGGCGGTGTTGGCGCCCATGACAGTGTTGGCCTTAGAAGTCGTGCCGCAAACCAGGGCTAACAACGCGGCAACGAGAATGATCATGTGGCGCGTCATTCGTGGGACTCCTTCTAACAAGACGCAGAGAATATCGAATCCGTTACGCATCACTCGTGCAAGTCAGACGCACGTATAGTAACGCAATACTAAATGAAGGGCACTTCGGGAAGAACAAGTACATGCGTGCGAGCAAGAGGGACGGGCACACCCAATGGCCGGATTTGCCACGCACGCATGGAAGCTCGTTGTGAAAAGCAGATGATGGTGGGGAAGAAGGGGTAAAGACAGACCCGCTTTGATGATGCTTGTGACGGATGATACTGTATGCGACGCGAGTGATGGATGAAGGATTCTGCGGACGGGACGGCAGAGATTTGGGGGGCTGATGAGACGGAACGCGGGATGGATGCAGGCGACTGGCGCGGCAGCAATGATGGTTTGCGTCGCGCTTGTGTCGGCAGCAGGTAACGATACGAAAACGGGCGGCGCTCAAGATTATTTCCGAATGAAACATGTGCAGGTGATCGATCAGGGCGGGTTCGAAAAGCCCGTCGCCGCCGCCGATCTGCTGATTCCGACGGACTGGAAGTTCGAGAGCAAGGTGCAATGGGCCAACCGCGGATGCTTCGCGGACCTGGCAGCTATCAGCTTTCGCGCGGAGAGTCCCGACGGCCGGTTGGTGATCGAAGCGTTTCCCTCGTTCTCCTGGCAATTCTCGAAGGATCCAGCGGTTCAGAAATATCTGGTGATGGAAAATCAGGCCGGGGCAAAGGTGGGGTTGAAACCCTGCCCGGTAAATGCACCCGTTCCTGCGGAAGATGTTCTTCGGAAAGTGGTCGTCCCGCGGGTGAGGCCGGGAAAGGAAATCGTTTCCGTCGAGCCTATGCCCGAATTGAACCAAGCTATGAACAGCCGTTCGGCCGGCGTCCAACAACAGGCCCAGCGCGATGGGCAGCAGGTGCAGGTTCGCGCGGACGCGGCAAGGGCTCGTCTCAAATACGATCTCGATGGTCAAGCTGTGGAAGAGTGGATCACGGCGGTGAGTTTCGCGCAGGCCACCGCCATCTCGACAGGCGGGAGCACGACACAAGGAATTGATTGCCGCGCGGTCATGCTGTTTGCCATGCGGGCACCGCAGGGACAGCTGGAGGCCAACGAGAAACTATTCCGGACGATTCGCGAAAGTGTGAGGTCGGAACCCGACTGGATGCGTCAATACCTGGGAATGGTGAACAAGCTATCGCAGGCCCAACAAAGCCAGCGGCAAATACGAGCGGAAATCATTCGGCAGTTTCAGCAGCACGAAATCGAGGTCATCCAGGGAGTCGTTGCAAATCAGCAGCGAGGCGCCAATCAAGCGGCTGTCGGGCCTGATCGCATCACTCGAGGCGTGGAACCGTATCGCGACCCGGCAACCGGGAAAACCTATGAGCTTAGCTATATGTATGGGAACGCTTGGGTGAATGGGAACAATAACAATGAGGTCGTCTTGAGTGATAATCCGAATTTCAATCCAGCGTCCGTTTTCACCGGAAACTGGAGCCCGTTGGAACACGTCCAGCCCACGCCATGAGGCAGGTGATTGGCTGGGGTATAAAGGCGTGCCCCCACATCTGGCCGCTCGCGCATTTTATAAAGGAGGCCGGAAATGCCGTGGTACTTCTACGTGCTCGAATTTCTTAGTGGACTGTTGCTTACCAACGGCGTGCCGCATTTCGTGCAGGGCGTTAGTGGCAGACCGTTTCAGTCACCGTTTGCTTCGCCGCGTGGGGTGGGGGAATCCTCTCCGCCGGTGAATGCACTTTGGGGATTTGCAAATTTGGCGGGCGGATTTGTGCTTTTGTCGTTCTTCAGGCCGCAAGGGTCTGCAGCTGTGGCTGGGTGGATCGTAGTGGGCGCGGGCGCGCTACTCGCGGCTGTCCAGCTATCGACCTATTTCGGCAAGGTGCGCTCGAAGGCCAGCTAGAAGTTCGCGCAAAAGTCCTACTACAGCTATCAGTACTTGCAACGCAGTGTTCATGGATTCTTAACACGACCGAAAAGCGTGGGCACGTCTCAGCTAGCAGCATCTTTGCGCCTTGGAGGGGCCTACATGAAAAAAACAGTTACAGCAGCAGTTTTAGCAGTGGCAACCGCGTTTGGATTGGCGGGAGCAGTGTTTGTGAGCAGAATGGCCGCGGATGATGACGATCATCACGATCGGCATTTTCGCTTTGCAGAAGATAGCTTGGTGTTGAGCAAGAGCGTGTACGCGGGAAACGCTTCAACGGTAATTGTAGGCGAAGCTTTGCCGCCGGGTTGCATGGGGGGCGCAACCGGATTGACGGTGCAAGTGCCGTTGATCGCGGGAGGCACCACGCCCGTGGCCGTTCCTTGCGGCTTCGCCAGCGATAACGGCGAATACCCCAACGATCAGGACACGCACAACGTCTGGAATAACGCCGTCACGGACGGCAGCTTTGGAATCACTTCACCGATTTTTCTGGACAATATTACCGAGGATGGCTGGGTCCTGGGTACCTTGCCGATCCCCAGTGATAAGCTCGTGACGAGCTTCAGCTCGAAGTCAGAGCTGGCGCTGAACCTCTCCGCCGATGGCAAGTCGCTGACATTTGTGGGCTACCACGGCGGCGTGGGATGCGGCGGCACTGACGTTTCTCCTACGGCGCCAAATCTGATAGACGTTTCGAATTCCAACACGCCAGGGATATGCGATCCGACGAATCCGGTGATCTCGAGCTTGCAAAGCACGCCGAATATCCCCACAGCCTTCTATCGAGCAGTGGCGGAAGTGGACGCGGATGGTCACCTCAGCATCACCGACGGAAATGCCTACAGCGGCGACAACGGGCGCGCCGCGATCAAGGCCAGCAACGGCAACTACTACATGGCGGGCAACGACAACAACGGGAATATCGGGAAGAAGCAGCTGGCACTTACTGTGCCGGGATTTGAACTGATCAATGCGACGGGCGCGGAACTGTTGCTTCCTGGGTTGATACCGCCTGTACCCCCTAACGTGGCCATGATTGGCCGGCTGGAGTTCGAATCGACCGACAAGCCTGGCAAGGACACAAATTTCCGTGGCATAACCATTTTTAACAACACGGTGTACGTCAGCAAAGGCAGCGGAGGCAACGGAATCAACTCGGTGTTCCAAGAGGGTACTGCAGGCACGTTGCCGACCGGCACCGCAGCGGAGTTGGCCACGGTACCGCTGACGATTCTGCCCGGCTTCCCGAACACGGAGGCAAGCACAAGCACGAATTTTCCATTCGGGATGTTCTTCGCGAATGCGAACACTCTGTACGTTTGCGACGAGGGCGACGGAACATATGTAACGCCGCCTGTGAACGGCAATGTCGCTGACGCGCAGTCACAGGCAACCGCAGGCTTGCAGAAGTGGGTGCTCGAGAACGGCGTCTGGACCATGGTTTACGTACTGCAGAATGGCCTGAACATCGGGGTGCAATACAGCGTGGACCACTATCCGGCTTCGATCGATCCGGCGACGGGTGGGTGCCGAAACATCGCCGGGCGCGTGAATCACGACGGCACCGTGACGATCTGGGCCATCACGTCAACGGTCAGCGCCAATGGCGACAGCGGCGCAGATCCCAACAAACTGGTAAAGGTGACCGACCAGATCTCGGCGACGACCTTGCCGAGCGCGGGCAGCTGGCTGGGAACCTTCCAGACGGTGCGTTCTGCGCGAGCGGGAGAGGTCTTCCGCGGAGTGGCGTTTGCACCGGCTTCGAATCACGATGACCATCACGGTCAGTGGTAGTTGCTGAAGCTCTAGAAACGGTTCAACAAAACTCCCCGGGGCAAAACTGAGCCTGGGGAGTTTTGCTTTTAGCTTGGACTGTTTTCGCTTGGGTTCAAGGATCAAGAGCTCGCGCTGCGAGAGTAAGAGGAGACTTTGATTTGCCCGGCGATGTAAGATGCGGGGCGCCGCTGGACGATCTGCGCGGGGGTTGAGAGGGAGCATGCGAAATCGGCTGCGAAGGCTGGGGATAATTGTGATGGCGGGGGCGATGGCGATGATCGCGGTGAATTCGGATGCGCAAGACCGGAGCCAGACGCGGTCAATGGTGATTTCCAAGGGCGGGATTGTGGCTTCAGAGTCGCCACTGGCCTCGCAGGCGGGTGTGCGGATTTTGGAGCATGGCGGGAACGCTGTGGACGCGGCGATTGCTACGAACGCGATGATGGGTGTGGTTGAGCCGATGATGAACGGCATCGGCGGGGATTTGTTTGTGATTGTGTACGACGCCAAGGCGAACAAGCTTTATGGATTGAACGCCAGTGGGTGGGCGCCGAAGGGATTGACGATCGAGTTTTTGCACAAGCAGGGGTTGCGGGATATGCCGCAGACGGGCGTGCACTCGATCACCGTGCCAGGTGTGGTCGACGGTTGGCAGAAGTTGGCGGACAAATTTGGAAGAAAGAAATTGAAAGAAGATTTGGCGGCCGCGATTCGAACGGCGCAGGACGGTTTTCCGGTGCCGGAGTGGGATGCGGCATATTGGGCGGCAGAAGTGGATCTTTTGCGGACGGACGATGCGGCGACAAGTCTATATTTGCCGGGAGACCACGCGCCTAAGGTAGGAGAAATTTTCAAGAACCCAGACTTGGCGGCTTCCTTGGGACAGATTGCGGAGCATGGGAGAGATGCTTTTTATAAAGGAGAAATTTCGAAGAAGATTCTGGACGCGATGAAGCGCCACAACGGAACGATGACGGAGAAGGATTTGGCTGAGTACTCAAGCGAATGGGTTGAGCCGATTTCGACCACGTACCGTGATTGGACGGTGTACGAGATGCCGCCGAACGGGCAGGGGATGGCGGCCCTCGAGATGCTAAACATCATGGAGAATTTTCCCCTGGGGGAGAAGGATTCAGGTTTTGGCTCGACCAAGGCGCTGCATGCCGAGATCGAGGCTAAGAAACTGGCATATACGGACACGGGGAAATATTTGGGCGATCCGCGCGGCCAGAAAATTCCGGTGGTGACGCTGATTTCGAAGGCTTGGGCGGCGGAACGGGCGAAACTGATCGATCCGGACAAGGCAGCGTGCGATACCGCAGCGGGAGAGATCGCCGGCGGGAGCGACACGACGTACTTGAGCGTGGTGGACCGCGATGGAAACATGGTGTCCTTGATTCAAAGCAATTATTCGGCGTTTGGGTCGGGGATTGTTCCGGCGGGAGCTGGATTTGTGATGCACAATCGCGGCGGGTTGTTCACGCTGGACGCAGCGTCGCCGAATGCGTTGGCGGGGCGCAAGCGGCCGCGGCATACGATTATTCCGGGGTTTGCGCAGAATGGTGATAAACGAATAGCGTTCGGAATTATGGGCGGGTGGAACCAGGCGCAGGCGCATGCCCAGTTCATCGCGAATATCGCGGATTTCAAGATGAACATTCAGGCGGCGATGGAGGCGGCGCGGTTTACGAAATACACATTTACGGGCTGCGATGTGGAGATGGAGAACCGAATCAACGGAAAGGTGCGGGACGAATTGACCGCCAAGGGGCACCAAATCAAAGTGCTGGGCACATTTTCTAGTCGTGTGGGAGGCGGCCAGGTCGTGTTGCGAGATTTTGCGACAGGCGTGAATTATGGCGCGTCGGATCCTCGGAAGGATGGGCAGGCGGCGGCGGAGTTAACAGTTGAGTAACTGATATGCACTTTAAAAATAGCTGAGAAGGGAGGGCGACCCTTCCAGGGAAAACTCCTCCGGACTGCGAAAAAGGGGAAGGAATGTTCCCAGGAGAAGGCGAAGTACAGGTCGGGTGATTCGTTAAGTTGTTTATTATTTGTAGGTTGCGTAGTACAGGCTTGGCTGGTAAGTTGCACCTGTACCAATGGCCAGGGACGGTGCCCGCAGCAACGCGTCCTGGGTTCGGAGACCCCATGGGACTCGATCGCGTGGCGCAGAGCTTTTTGAGATATGTGGCCTTTTCGGTGCTCTGTATCGTGCTCAATCCTGCAGCGAGGGCGCAGGCGGTGGATGTTTCGGGCAGTTACCAATGCACGCAGGCGGTGATGCAGGGGAAAGTGATCGCTTGCACGGCGGCCCCATTAATCCTCAAGAATGACGGGCACTTTGAGTTGCGAGGCTGGGAAGGCAGTTACCTGGTCGACGGGCAGTGGGTGACGCTCTCGGATTCTTTGACGAAGGCACGGGCGAAGATCGTGCCGGGCCATAAGATCGTGCTGCGGTACTACGGAAAGCATGGCTGGGCGGAAATGACGTATGAACGGCGCGTGGCGGAGATGGGCAAGGCTTCGCTAAGTTGAATTGGTCACATTGAGCAATTCTTCGGCCTGTAGCGGGCACTCTGGCGCATCAAAGTGCATGTAGTAAGCAAAGACTTCGCCTTGCTGAGCTAAACTTCGCGCTCTGCTCGCGTTAGCTTTGCGATCGTTCGCTGAATATCCTTCCTTTCGCAAACGCAAATAGCAAAAATCAGCGGTTCGCTTGTCGGGAGTGACAAGGTCATCGCTTTCGGCTAAGCAAAGTGCAACGTTTCGCTTCGTTAGAGCGCCGAACACATCCTTGACAAACCACGATGCGTCACGGAATTCGATCGTACAGCGCGTTTTGCCCGGCAGATCCGCAAGAAAGTCTTGCAAGAGTTTCAAATCAAATTTCAGATTGGGCGGGAGTTGAAAGAGCACGGGCCCGAGCTTGTTTGCTTCTTCCAGAGGTTTTAGAGAGGCGATGAATTTTGCGGTCGCGTCGGCTACGTTTTTAAGGCGCTTGATGTGAGTGATGCTTTGGTGTGCCTTCACGGCGAATTTGAAATCGGGAGGAGTTGCAGCAATCCAATTTTCAAGCAATTTTTCCGTGGGGAATGCTCGGAACGTGTAATTTACCTCGACTGAGTTCAGGCGGTTGGAGTAGTAACCCAAGAACTTGGCGGAAGCGAGTTTGGCCGGATAGAAACCAGGCTTCCATTTGGCGTAAGCCCAGCCGGAAACTCCACAAAAAACTCTTTCCATATTTAGCAGCACTCTCTCGATCGCTAGTGTACGTCTTGTTGCCAGCCTCGGCCGCGAAGAACTTTGCCGGCGGTGGCGCCGGTGAGTTTGCCTTGATCGTATTCGATCTGGCCGTTGACGATAGTATAGGCGATGCCTTCGGAGATTTGCGCGGGATTGACAAAGGTAGCCTTATCGATGATCGTCGCCGGATCGAAGATGGTGACGTCGGCGAAATAGCCAGGTTTCAGGAGGCCGCGGTTTTCGAGATGCTCGCGCTGCGCGGGGAAGGAAGTGATTTTGCGGATGCCGGATTCGAGCGGCATCAAATGTTCGTCGCGAACGTAGTGGCCCAGGAAGCGGGGCATGGAACCGAAGGCGCGAGGGTGCGTGTGCGCTTCGAAAATGGGGCCGTCCAGCGACATCTCGTTGGCGTCCAGGCCGATGCTGGTCCAACGCTGTTCGAGGCCGGTACGAATGTCTTCTTCGCTCGCCATGAAATAGAGAGCGCCGGTTTGCGCGGAATCGGCGATGACGAAATCCATGAGCGTGTCTTCGGGAGATTTGTTCCAGACTTTGGCGACGTCCGCGACCGTTTTGCCTTCAAATTGCTTCAGTTCGGGCTTTTCGATAGAGGCGAGCAGAACGCCAGCACCACCGCCGCAATCGTAATACAGATTTTCCCAGTTCGGATGATCGCCCTTCAATTCCTCTTTGATGCGAGCGCGCACTGCCGGATCTTTCAGCCGGGCGAGGAGTTTTTGCGTGCCGCCGTCAGCGACCCAAGGTGGAAGAGCGGAGGCGAGCGCCGTGCCGCCCGCGGGATAAGGATACATGCTGGCGGCGATATCGAGACCGGAATCGCGCGCTGCTTGAATGGCCGCGACTACTTTCTTCATATTGCCCCAACGCGCTTTGCCGCTAACTTTAAGATGGAAAACTTCGACCGGGAGATTGGCTTCGCGGCCGATGCGAATGGCTTCGGCCAGCGCTTCCATTTCAGAGGCGCCTTCGCTACGCATGTGCGTGGCGTAGAGGCCGCCGTATTTGGAAGCAACTTTCGCGAGCGCGATGAGCTCGTCGGTTTTGGCGTAGATGTTCGGTGGATAGATCAAGGCGCTGGAGACGCCAAGGGCGCCGTCTTTCATGGCTTGCTCGACCAAGGATTCCATTTGAGTGAGTTCAGCAGGAGTGGGAGCGCGATCGTCGTCGCCGATGACGGCTTCGCGAACTTGCGCGGAGCCAACGTACGTGCCGATGTTGAGGGGAGTGCCCTGCTTTTCGAGGCGGCGGAAGTATCCGTCGAGCGTGGTCCAATCGACCGTGAATTTGAATTGATCGAGAAGAGGTTTCATCGAAGCGAGAGTTTTTTCGTTTTGCGGAGCGATGGAACCACCTTCGCCGGTAATTTCGGAAGTGATGCCTTGCGAGAGTTTGCTGAGCGACCGATTGTCGAGCAGCAGAGACCATTCGGATTGACCGAGCATGTCGATGAAACCGGGAGAGACGATTTGACCTTTGGCATCGATTTCGCGTTTTGCGGCGGCGTTGCTCAGATTGCCGACGGCGGCGATGCGGTCACCCTGGATGGCGACGTCGGCGGCGTACCAGGGATTGCCAGTCCCGTCCATGATGTGGCCGTTGCGAATGATAATGTCATAGGCTGCCGGCGCGGAGGGCGATGCGGACTTGGAAGCTGAGGGCACGGGAGCGTCGAGTGGGGCGTCGTAAGCGGCGGCGGCGATTTCGCCGAGGGCTTGGCCGCCTACTTCTTGCGCGGCCTCGGGATCGGGCGGGAGAGTGACGTGATTCACGTATGCGGCGAAGGCGAGTTTCTTGCCACTGGCAGTGATAACGAAGCCGGCGAGGCCTTTGCCGTTGAGCATCATTTTGGCGTTGAGCTTGTCTTCGGAACCGAAGGTCCCGGTTTTCGCGAAGACGTGGCCCGCGCCGGGATTGTTCACTTGAATTTTGGCGAGTGTGCCGTCTTTACCGAGAATCGGCAGCGCTTTGAAGAAGACAGCGAAGTCGGGGCGCGTGCTCCAATAAGCCATGTAGTGCGCGATGAAGTCTGGACTGAAAAGGTCGGCCCAATCGCCGCCTTCGCCGTCGCCTTGCGAGGCGCCGGAGAGATCGAGCTTTGCCTCCTGGAGAAACGTGCGCTCGATTTTGAAGCCTGCGTGGACGGGATCGCTGAGATCCTTTGCGACGAGCGTGCCGAGCAGCGAGGGCCCCATGCTGGCGTGAAGATTTTGGCTGACCTTGAGGGTGACTTTGATTTCTTCGGCGAGGGGTAGGGAAACATGCTCGGCGACTTGGTTGTCCGGAGTGTAAAGGCGAGCGAACGCTTTGAAATCTGGCGCGGCGGACTTCGATGGAACTTTGATTTCGATGCCTGCGGCGATGAGGGACTCGGTGAGGACTGTTTCGGCAAATTTTGTGGGTGAGGGAACTGCGTAAGGCGCGGTGAGGGGATGTGAACCGAGCGGGAGGCTGCCAGCGAGCGTGACGGTGACTGTTCCGTCGGCATTTGCGACCGCGGCTGGGTCCTCTATATCGGGCTTCGCACCAGCGGCCGAGGTGGTGATGCGATTGACGAATGTGACGTAAGCGGTTTTGGGGGAAACGTCGAGCGTGACGGGGTCACCGGCTTTTGCGCCGGGAGTCGCGACGAGGTCGATGACGTTGTCGTTGACGACGATGCTGGAGATAACGACGCCGGTGCCGCCTTCGCGGCCGCCGTCGGGAAAGAGACTGGCGTCGACGAGGACGCGGCCTTCGATCTTGCGAATGCCTTTGGCGGCGACGGCTTTGGCCAGCTCTTTGACGACGGCGAGCGGATCGCCAGTGACGGCCGGGCCGCCGTATGCGTGATCTTCATCCACGAAGGAGAGAGTGCCGTCGGGCTGGATGCGATTCGAGAGATTGGGGTCCCCGCTGGCAACGAGGATGAGGTCGCCTTTCAGAGTCCCTTTTTTGTCGACAGGGCCAGTACGGTAAATGACGGTGTGGAATCGGAAGTCGGCGCCGAGTTTGGCGAGGACGGTACCTTCGGTGAGAGTCTTGGTCGTCGAGGCAGGAACGAATAATTTGTTGGCGTTTAGCGAGTAGACGACTTTTCCGGTGGCGATGTCGTAGAACTCGATGCCGAAATTGGCGTGGGCGAATTCGGGGCGGTCCATTACTTTCTGAATGCGCTCGGCGAGTGTGGCCGTAGATTGCGCGTGGAGCGATCGAGGCGCTGCCACGAGCGCGATTGCAAGAAGAAGCGTTGCGAAATAGTACGCAACGGGGAGATAGAAAAAGCGGCGGCTGGTATGCAAGATAAATTCCTCCAGAAAAAATGGCCGAGGCTTGCGCGCGCTACTGGGCGTTGGCGAGTCCTTGGCCGGAATGCAAATCTTCAAACTTGATATTCAAGATCGGGTATTCGTGCCAATCCTTGTAATCGAAGTGCCACCACTCGTGTTCGTAGACGGTGAAGCCTTCGGATTCCATCGCGCGGCGAAGCAAGTCGCGATGCCAGCGCTGGAGCGAGGTCCCGCCAGGGTAGTCAGGGAAGGAGCGCGGCGACATTTCGTCGTACGTACCGGGCATTTCGATCGGCTTGCCTGTGGCGAGGTCGTAGAGCGTGAGATCGACAGCGCAGCCGCGATTGTGGCGCGAACCTTGTGAAGGGTCGGCGACGAAAATTTTGCCTTCGGGGGGAGTGGCGTCCCAGAAAATCTTGGTGACGTACCACGGGCGATATGCGTCGTGAATGAGCAAACCGTAGCCGAGCAGCTGAAGTTTGTGCAGAGCGCGGACAAGCGCTTGGGCGGCGGGCCGCTGCAGGAACGCGCGCGCCTGCGTGTAAACCGACGTCCCAAGAAAATCGTTTGTCGTGGCGTAGCGAATATCCAGATGAATCGCGGGGTCGAGAGTCGTTAGCTCGACGAGCTCCGGCTTGCGAAACGTGCCGTCTTCGTGGGGCGGCGAGGACGCGAGAGCATCGGCGCGTAGTGCGCTGACGGGGTGAAGGGGAGTGATGAGGACTTGGGCGCGATCGTCAAATTCCGGAGTGATTTTAATGTCGATCACATCACCGAATTCAATCTCTCGCTGTCCAGTTTTGTTGGTTCTCAGGCCCATGTTTACTGGCGCCGTCTCACTTGCCGGAAACTTTTCTGCTCTTACGTAGTGGGCGTCGTCCGAGCTAATGGTTCGGCGCAGGAATTCAATCTGGCCGTCGCGTTCGGAGACCACGATGTCTGGTGGGGGAGAAGAGATATTCGCGCGGTATTCTCCGATCCAAGGTTTCCACGCTTGCGGGATATCCGCGGGCTTTGGTCCGGGAGCGAGCGATGCGGAAGATTGACCGGTGAGGATGCCTGGAGCCCAGAGCAAAAGCGCAGCAAGGAGCAGAGGCAACAGCTGAAAGGGAAACGTGAGTCGCGATTTTGCGGAGGCGCTTATCGCTCTGACTGGTTTGCTGCGAAGCATTTGCGTGTCCCTTGTCCGATCAAGGTGTCTGCTACAAGCGGTGAGACATAATAGCCGAGAACCGGAATCTGCGCGAGATACAAATGTTGCCGGACTGTGGCTGAACCATCATTCGAGGAGCCACGAAGCGCAAGAGCTGCGTTGTAATAGCGATTCAAGCCGTGCTTGTGCAATGGAACTCAGAAACATTTGTTGCACTATGCAAGAAAAAACGTCAAACCGTGTACCAGCGGAAGCCTTTGCGCTGCTCTTCGGCTATTTCCTTGAGGATGGCGAGCGTCTGCGGACGGCGATACTGGCCGCAGGCGGCGAGGATGGCGTTGACGAGCGCAACGGGGGCGGAATACGAGGCGCCGAAAGATGTGGATTCGACGCTGGCAAGAAAAACTTCGTCGCATTCGCGGGCGAGGGGCGAAACGTACGTGTCCGTGATGCCGACACAGTAAGCGCTGCGGGCGCGCGCCAAGTGCACTCCTTCGACCGTTTGGCGGAGGCCGCGGCGAAAGCTGATGGCCAGGACGAGGTCGCGCTGATTGACGGTGCGCACCAGGTGAGCGATGCGTCCAGCGGAAGTGGCTGTGAAGACCGGCAGGCCGAGCAGCGTAATTTGATACTCCAAGTAATCAGCCAGAATGGCGGCGAGATCACCGGCAAGAAGCACAATGCGCCGTGCGTCGTAGAAACGCTTGGCGAGCGAGACCAAACGCGGCGCATCGAGACTATTTTTGAGGCCGTGCAAGTTTTTGAGGTCTTGTTCGAGAGCTTCGCGAACATAGGCGGGCATGCTCGTTACACGGCCAGCGGACTGCATGGTGTCGAGAGAGGTGGCGAAAGCGATGGAAAGGTCGTGCAGATGACGCTGAAAGTCGCGGTAACTGGCAAAGCCGAGGCCACGGACGATGCGGACGACCGTGGCGGGGTCGGTTTTGAGGCGCTTGGCCATGGCGCGGACACTTAGGAGGACGTAGTCGCGGGGATGCTCGAGAATCGGGCGAATAATCTCCTGGCGCTTGGCGCTGAGGAGTTCGATGCGCTCGGCGAGAGAAGGTGCCGAAGCTTGAGGGGGAACGGGTGGTCGTTTCATGGCGCCAGAGAATTGCCTAAAAGCGGCGTCGTGTCAACTATGCTGAATAGTTAATTCAAATAACGATTTGAGGATATAGCCAGTCTCGGCAACAGACGAATCTTCCCATAGGACGCGCAAAACTTGCTCATCGCTTCAGATTCACAGTGCACATTCAACCGACAAAGACGGGATGAAGGTTAAGTTTGTTTCACTATTTCTTAGTGGCGGCGGCTTTTTCTTCCAGGCCGGGGGCGATGACAGGCTGAAGGAAGGGCATCATGGCGCGAAGTTTGGGGCCGAGTTGCTCGACCGCGTGGTTTTGCTCGCGCTTGCGAGTGGCCAGGAAGTTCGGGCAGCCGGCTTCGTTTTCGGCGACCCATTTTTTCGCAAAACTGCCGTCTCGAATTTCGGAGAGGATTTGGCGCATCTCTTCGCGAGTTTTTTGCGTAATAATCCGCGGGCCGGCGGTGTAGTCGCCATGCTCGGCAGTGTCGCTGACGGAATAGCGCATGTAGCTGAGACCGCCGCGATAGATGAGATCGACGATGAGCTTGAGTTCGTGCATGCACTCGAAATAAGCGACTTCGGGCTGATAGCCGGCAGCAACGAGAGTATCGAAGCCCGCTTTGATTAATTCGCTGACTCCGCCGCAGAGGACGGCTTGCTCGCCGAAGAGATCGGTCTCGGTTTCTTCCGTGAATGTGGTTTCGAGGACGCCTGCGCGGGTGCAGCCAAGACCTTTGGCGTAAGAGAGCGCGAGCGCTTTGGCGTGGCCGCTGGCGTCTTGTTCAATGGCGATGAGAGCAGGCGTGCCGCCGCCTTCGGTGAAGACTTCGCGGACGCGATGGCCAGGGGCTTTGGGGGCGATCATGGAGACGTCGACGTCGGTGGGCGGCTTGATCGTGCCGAAGCGAATGTTGAAGCCGTGGGCGAACATGAGCGTTTTACCTTTGTGAAGATGCGGCTCAATGTCATCGTGGTAGAGCTTGGGCTGCTTGGTATCGGGAGTGAGTATCATGATGACGTCCGCCCATTTGGCAGCTTGGCCGGGCGTCATCACCGTGAGACCTTGTTTTTCCGCTCGCGCGCGAGAAGAGCTACCTTCGTGCAGGCCCACGCAAACACTCACGCCGCTATCCCGCAGGTTCAGCGCGTGCGCATGGCCTTGCGAGCCGTAGCCGATGATGGCGACTTTCTTGGATTGGATGAGGGCCAGATCCGCTGAATCGTCGTAGTAGAGATTTGCCATTTTTTCCTCTTGGGCCGGGTTACGGCCGGGATTTAGAAGCTTTCAAACTTGTCCTTGAGATCGAGGCCCACCGAAGAGCGAAGAGCAGGGCCCGAAACCGGGAGATGGTATCTTCGCCCCCTCCCCCACTTTTTTGTAAATGTTGCTGATAAAGGACTTAGCGGGGCTACAAGTCTTTTAGATGCAACACTTACGGGGTTCTTGGTAACGATTGATTCTAAAGGGGTTAACTTCACTGTGGTCCCCTCCACGAAATTAGCTCGTCACCAAGGATTGTGCAGGGGCTGCGGTGGCTGCCGGCGGACGGAGCAAGTCGCCGCCGCGCGTCATGCTGATGCGGCCGCTACGCGCCATTTCGAGGACGCCGAAGGGACGCAGTACTTCAAGGAGGCCGTCGATTTTGTCGACAGTCCCGGAGACTTCGATGATGAGCGACTCGGGAGCGACGTCCACGACGCGCGCGCGGAAGACTTTGATCAGCTCCATCAGGTGCGGGCGGGATTGCTGGTCCGCGAGCACTTTGATGAGCGCCAGGTCGCGCTCGAGCAGCGAGCGCTCGGAAATGTTTTCCGCGAGAAGAACGTCGACGAGCTTTTCCAGGCTGGCTTCGAGACGATGGCCGCCTTTTTCGTCGGTGTGCGCGACGATCGTCATGCGCGCAATCTGCGGGTTATCTGTCGGGCCGACCGTCAGGGAATCGATGTTGATGGCGAGGCGGCGGGCTAGCGACGAGACGCGGTTGAGCACGCCTGGCTTGTTTTCGACGTATGCGACTAGTGTTTGCATGGGCTGTCCTTTTTGCTCGCGGCTTCGCTCATCGCTCTATGGCTCCGATGCCGTTTCAACGAGCGGGTTATTGGGGCGGCGAATCATCTCGTGGAGCGACGCGCCGGCAGGAACCATCGGGTAGACGGAATCTTCCTGCTCGACGCGGAAGTCAATGAGGACGGTTTCGTTGGATTCGCGCGCTGAGCGGATCGTGGGGAGCACATCGCCGCGCTGGGTGATGCGTTCGCCGCGGATACCGAAAGCGTTTGCGAGCGCGGCAAAATCGGGCGCTACGAGCGGCGTGGCGACGTAACGCTTGTCGTAGAAAAATTCCTGCCACTGGCGAACCATGCCGAGATAGCCATTGTTGATGATGGCGATCTTGATGTTGATTTTTTCCTGGACGATGGTGGCAAGCTCGCACATGGTCATCTGGAAGCCGCCATCGCCGACGACAACCCAGACTTCGGAGTCTGGCTTGGCGAATTTGGCGCCGATGGCGGCGGGCAGTGCAAAACCCATCGTGCCAAGGCCGCCGGAAGTGATGAGCGTGCGCGGCTGATTGTGGTGGTAATACTGCGCCTCCCACATCTGGTGCTGGCCGACGTCGGTGACCACGATGGCTTCGCCGCGCGTTTCCTTCCAGAGGTCGTTGATGACGTGCGCGGCATAGAGATGGCCGTTGTCGGGGAGGCTTTGGATGTCGCGGACGGCGGAGTCGCCTTTTAATTCCTTGATATGCGCGAGCCAGGCGCCCCGGTCGGGATTGACGATGTGCGGGACCAGCTTTTCAAGCGTTTCGCGAGCATCGCCCACAAGAGCAGCATCCACTTTGACGTTTTTATTGATTTCGGCGCGGTCGATCTCGATGTGGATTTTGCGCGCGCCCTTCGCATAGGTGCGGAGGTCGCCAGTGACGCGATCGTCGAAGCGCATGCCGATGGCGATGAGCAAATCGGACTCTTGAATGGCGTGGTTGACCCAGGCTTCGCCGTGCATGCCCATCATGCCGAGATTCATCGGATCGGAAGCAGGGAAGCAGCCGATGCCAAGCAGAGTCATGGCGACAGGAATATTGCAGGTGCGAACGAACCGCTCGAAGGCGCGCATCGCTCCGGAAAGCATGATGCCGCGGCCGGCGAGAATGATCGGGCGCTTGGCGGTGTTGAGCAGTTCGATGGCGCGATCGAATTCTTCCTGGTTGTGATCGTTGCGCA
>Ga0074044_10000259_pt1 | contig 52608 bp, 47 predicted proteins | sample BogForMeECP23OM1_FD_94443 | JGI IMG/M metagenome (GOLD analysis project Ga0074044, IMG submission 94443) | Bog forest soil microbial communities from Calvert Island, British Columbia, Canada - Bog Forest MetaG ECP23OM1 | ecosystem: Environmental > Terrestrial > Soil > Wetlands ...
GCCTCGCGCAGTTCGCGAATCTCGTCGATGCCGCGATTGGTGGCGGCATCGATCTCGATCACGTCAACGGAATTTCCAGCGCGAATCTCAGTGCAGGAATCGCAAACGCCACAAGGCTCCACTACGGGCTTTTCTGCTGAGCGGCAGTTCAGCGCCATTGCCAGGATGCGCGCCACCGTGGTCTTTCCGATTCCGCGATGTCCGCTGAAGATGTAGCCGTGCGCGATGCGCTCCTGCGCGATCGCATTCTGCAGCGTGCGTGTGACGTGTTCCTGGCCGATCACCTCGGAAAATTTCTGTGGCCGGTATTTGCGCGCCAGAACCTGGTAGCTCATCGGAATCCCTGATTATACAGGCGGCTGCGAGCCACGACCTGCGAGCCCCGAGCAATCCCAGCGCGCGCCTGATCGCTCAAGCTCAAGCTCGTAACTCGAAGCTCGCAGCTCAACCACTTGCACACCTCCCGCAGCCGAGTTACGCTCATGAATCGCGTTCTTACCGTAAATTTTGGAGAAGTGGTCTATGCAACTGAGAATGAGCACCCGAGCGCTCGAGGGCGTGCTGGTAGTGGATTGCAGTGGCCGCCTGGTGTTTGGCGAAGAATCGGCCAGCCTGCGCGACATGGTCAAGAAGCTGCTGTCCGAAAGCCCCCAGCTGGTGATGAATCTGCGCGAAGTGAATCACATCGATAGCGGCGGCCTCGGCACGCTGGTTTCGCTCTACACTACCGCCCGCAACGCCGGCGGCGCCGTAAAACTGGCCAGCCTAAGCAAGCGCGTCGGCGATCTGCTCCAGGTCACCAAGCTGCTCACGATTTTTGAGGTTTTCGACGACGAGGAAGCCGCCGCCCGCTCCTTCAATGCCGGCTAATCCGTGTCCGTCAACTCCAGGAATAACGAATCCATGGTCGTTCCGCCCTGCACGTCTGTCAGCACCAGCGTCCGCACCGCTCCCACCGCTCCCGGATTGATCGTCTCGCTGATGATTGGATTCATGCTCCCCGATGCCGTGACGTACACCGTAAAGCCCGGCGGGATGGGGTCGTCATTGGGGTTGTAAGCGAACGACATATATGGGCTCGCCTGCGTGTACGCCAGCCCTTGAATCGTAATCGGCAACGCCGGACCGTTGTTCGGATTCAGTTCGATGTAAACATCCACCGTGCCCGGTCCGCTAGGCGAGGCATGGATAACGCGGAAAGCAACGTCACCCGCCGGCGGCGTGGGAATGTTGTCCGGAATCGACAAGAGAACAACGTTGGCGCCGTTCGTGCCGGTTTCAAATCCCGTCGCAATCACCGTATACTCCGCTCCGCCGCGCCAGGTCACCGTGTCGCTGAAAGCTTCGGTGGTAGTGCCGGTCAAAACCCCTTCCATGGTGTCCGATCCCGACGGTATGCTGGTATAGCCCGGTTGGTTCGGCAGAACTCCGCGGAACGATATGTCAGTAAAATCCTGGGTTCCATTGACGTCGATATCCAAGGCCCCGGCGTCCTGTATGGCATGGACAAAACGCAAATGCGCCTGACTGCTGTTCCCGCAGCTGGCCGCGAAGATGCTCAAGGCCGCCAGGGCCAACATCAGGGGCACGGCTTTCAACCAGCGCGACATCCTCTCTCGTTCTCCTACGGAAAGTTTAATGGTGAGCAAAAAGGATTCTAGCAGTTTAGATGCTTCGCCGGGCACCGGCATTACACAGTGCTTAAAAACACAAGTTTCGTATAAAAACTCAAGTTTCGTAATAAAAACACAAGTTTCGTAATAAAAACTCAAGTTTCGTAATAAGAACTCAAGTTTCGTATCAGGGCATCGCTTCAGCGATGCCGTAAGCTCTTGAAATTGAAATTCCCCTTTAGGGGCTGCACACCGAACGCCGAGTTTTCCGCAACCGATTTACCCGCTGCGGGAAGGGTTCGTTCCTTTTGCGCTCCGGCGCCACGTCCGCCATCAATTCAGGTCATCCAACTCGATGAATTGCGGATTCAGTTCCTGCACCCCCTGCTGATCCGTAAGGATCAGCGTGCGAATCGACCCCTCATTGGGACCGCCGACAACAAAGGTCTGCCTAAACAGCTGGTCCGTCGTTCCTGCCGGACACACATACACCGTGTAGCCGGCGCCCGACGTGTTATAGGCTTCCGGCAAGTACTTGCTCGTCTCCTGGTAGGCAAGGCCGCTGATCGTGGCGGGCGGCGTCAGCCCCTCCACCTGCGCCGGCTGGATGTAAATATCCACTGCGCCGCCGCTTCCGTTGGAGCCGCTGGGCGAGGCATTAATCACGCGAAACTTGATGGTGCCGTTACCCGGCTCCGTGTTGTCGTCAGACGGATTCAAGATGATAACGTCGTTGGTGCTGCCCGCGACAAATCCAGTGGCCACCACCGTGTAGTCTGTGCCACCGACCAGCTTAATGCCCGATGTGCTGAATGCCTCCGTGGAGGTGCCCGTCAAAAACCCTTCGACTGTGTCAATGCCTGACTGCACCGCCGTGTAGCCGGTCAACGGCTGCAAGTTGCCAAATGCCACGTTGGTAAAATCCTTGGTTCCGTTGACCTCGATATCCAAGGCGCTAGCGTCCTCGATGGCATGGACAAAACGTACCTGCGCTTGACCGTTGTTATTGCAACTGACCGTAATCACGCCTAAGGCGGCAATCCCCGCTGCCAGAACCACGGCCTTCAACAAGCGCAACATCTCGATTCTCCCAAGGGCTTTTCGCTGGTGAGCAAGGAGGATTCTAGCAGTTTGCCAAAGGGTTCGCCGGGCCTCGATCGAGGCCCGGTTTTTATGAAGTGCTGCAGCGAGACGCGCGGCTGGGATCGAGGCGGCGTGTCCGCGATTAGTTGAGATCATTCAGCACGATGGGACTCGAATCCATTCCAGTCCCGCCCGAGTTGTCCGTCAGGACCACTGTCCGAATCGATCCTTCATTGGGGCCTCCAATAGTCCCGAGGCCAAACCCACTGAAGATTGGGTTCCCGCCTTCCGCGTTACAAACGAACAACGTGTAACCATCGGCGTTATAAGTAATGGGCACGTAGGTGCTTGTCGATTGGTAGGTGAGGCTGCTTACCGTAACCGTGCCACCACAGCCATTGCCGATAACCGGGTTCCGCACGACGTAGATATACACAGTGCCGGGCCCATCGGGCGAGGCGTGAATGAAGCGGAAACTTACCATGTTATTGGCAGGCTCCGTGTTGTCGTCGGACGGGTTCAGGATGACGACGTTGCCGTTCCCGCCGCCAGCAATATTTCCCGTTGCCACCACCGTATACTCGGATCCTGCGGAGAGGCTAACGTTGTCCGCTTCGAAGGCTTCGGTGGTGGTGCCGGTGGCAAACCCTTCGACCGTGTCACTCCCCGCAGGCACCGGCCTATAGCCCGAGGTCGGCTGTACACCGAGAAAGGCTACGTCGGTAATGTCCTTCGCCCCGTTGAATTCGATATCCAATGCGCCGGCGTCCCAGATAGCATGAACAAAACGGATCTGCGCCTGGCTATTGTTATTGCAACTGGTGAGCACCAGGCCCATTCCGGCAAGCGCGAGCACCAGGGCCAACGTAAGAGGCAGAACCTTCAAGAAACGACGCATAGTATTCTCCAATGCATTCTCCAATGGCAATTTGGGATTAGAACATGAGATGCCATCATCGTAATCCCAGGTTTTACGCACCTTGTGTAAAATTTTGTATCGGCGAATCTAAGTTAGCACATCTCGCGCGAAACGTTTCGCCTTGAACGTGGTGCTGGGTGCCCCATCCTTGCGCGTTTTGTGCGCAAGAGCCTGCCCTGAGCGAAGTCGAAGGGGTGGGATTCCACGGAAGCGTGGAACCAGGGATTTTTGCCTCTGCTTTTGATTTCGCTTTGAAGTTGTGGTGGTATTCCACGGAAGCGTCCATCTAGGCTTTTGTATTTGATTTTGCTTTTGGGTGGCGCAGCGGTTTACCGCTGCGTTAGCGGCATTGTTGTGATTCGGCTTTAGCCGCCGAGCGACGATGTTCTCCCATACCGCATAACTAACGAACAACGAACGCTGAACCGTGAATCCCTCGGCCCCACTCGAATTCAACGGGAAAGCCCGCTAAAACCATGCCGCAAAATAAAGTGCACAACAAGAATCGCGACAACGCCAAAAGCAAAAGCAAGAATAGAGACAGGAATAAGAATAGTAACGATGCGCAGCGCACCCGCGTCGTGCGTTCGATCCGCGCCTTGCCGCCGGGAACCGTCTCCAGTTACGGCGCCATAGCAAAAGCGGCGGGCTGGCCCGGAGCCGCTCGCCAGGTAGTGCGCATCCTGCGCCAGGTTCCCGGACTGCCCTGGCACCGCGTAGTCGGCTCAGGCGGAGCCATCAAGTTGCCCGGGGAAGCCGCCGCCGAACAAAAGTTTCGCCTGCGCATGGAAGGTGTCACCTTCCGCGGAGCCCGCGTGGATATGAAGCGCCACGAGTTCCGTTTTCCAAAAAGCGAAAGGAATTAGCCGCCGGCTGTAGTCGCTGTTACAGACGAAGCCCAGCGTTATCAATGGCTTGAACTCACATATATATGTACTTAATCATACGTACAATAATTGTAACTACAAAATGTTTCACGTGAAACATTTTGTAGTTACATTTCCCCGACCTCGCCCCGCCGGAGCTTTATGTCCTTGCTGCCTAAAGGGTTACGCGTGCGCCGGCAACTTTCCCTCCAGTAACTCAAAGAGCCTCTCCGCCGGACACCGCAACCCGACATAGAAGCTTCCGAACAGCGCATAGACCGCGCTGACATGATCGAAGCGCATTTCATAGATCAGCTTCTTGAAAACCAGCGGATCGTCGGCAAACAAATCGACGCCCCACTCCCAGTCGTCGAACCCAATCGAGCCGGTGATGATCTGCTTCACCTCTCCGGCATAGCGCCGCCCCACCAGGCCATGTTCATTCATCTGCCGCTGCCGCTCTTCCATGGGCAGCGTGTACCAGTTCTTGTCTTCGCCCCGCCGGCGATCCATGGGATAAAAGCACACGTACCGGTTCGGTGGCATCGCCGGGAACAGCCGCGGTTTCATCGCCTCTTTCTGGCGAACGATGGTTTCCGCGATCGCCTTGTTCCATTCTTCGGAATGCGGTTCCACGCCGCGCTCGGCCAGCGCCCTGTAGGTCTTCAGCGTCGATTCATAAAGCCCCAACTCGACCACCGACAAATACGAAGTTGCAGGCTCCAGAAAATCATGCAGTCGAAGCCGCGCCAAGTCGAGCTCGGCCTGATTGAGCTGGTCGAAGCTCGGGCGAAAGTGAATCAGCATCAGGTCGCCCTTGTGTCCAAGCAAAGAGAAGAGCGCCGACTGCCCATCAGACCGGGCCTCCATCTCGCCCAGCAATTTCGCGGCTTCGGCGGCGATCTCGCGGCGCACGTTCTCCGCCGTCGCGCGCCACGCTGTCCAGCGGAAGCGCATCATCTGGTGAAGCGTGGCGAAGCCTTCCAGCGTCAGCGGCACCGCGGGCAGTTGCCCGGCGGCCACCGGCAGAGTTTCGGGATGAGTTGGATTCATGGATTTACCCCGGGACTATTGTAAACAGGATTGAATCATTGAGACATTGAGTCATTGAGAGATTTAAGCCTGTGACCTTCAATCATTCAGTGACTTAATCATTCAATGTCTCAATCATTCAATGACTAAATGGTGACCCTCACCGTTGGCGGATTGCTCCGACCCGCACCAGTGTGCTACAAGCAGCTATATGCGCAAATGGATGAGCGAGCGCCTGAAGCGCCGCAAGAAGACAGGAACCGGTGCTACCAAGGAAGCAAGCAATGCCCCCGCACCAGAGCCTTTGCAGCCGAGGTTCTATGACGATGAGCCCGCGGCGCCAACCGCTGCTGCTTCTGTTGTCGAAGCGCCGGCGGAAGTTCCCGTAGTCGAGACGCGTCGTCCATCGAAGCGCGACCCAGAGCCCGCGCCGGCGCCTGAGCCCACTCTGGCTTCGGCTCCAACTTCGGCGCCAGCGGAACCGAAACCTCGAGTGTCGCGTCGTCGTCGCAGCCGTGGAGGTCGTAGTGGATCTCGTCCGCGTCCGTCACAGGCGCCCGCGGCCGCCGAGATTCCCGCGGCCGAAGTGTCGCTGCCAGAGGCATCTGTTGCGGAAGCATCCGCCGAGCCAATGATCGGCGAAACGACTCTTGCCGAAACGCCGCGTGCTGCTTCGTTACCAACTCCCTCGGTTCCGGCTGCAGCGGCTGTTCCCGCCCGCGCCAGCAAGGGAACGGTCGTGCTTGCGATCGGATTGCCCGGATCTGGCAAGAGTTCGTGGTTTAAGCGTCACAACATTCATCCGCTTTCCAGCGATCTGTTGCGCGAGTTGCTTTTCGATGACGCCCAGGAGCAGCGCTTTCAGGACCTAGTCTTTTCTAACCTGCGATCGATGTTGAAGGCTCGGTTGATTGCGCGCCGTCCCATGAACTACGTCGATGCCACCAACCTCACGCCCCACGACCGCCATAGCTGGATCAAGCTGGCCAAGGATTACGGCTACGATGTGCAAGGCGTGTTCTTCGATGTTCCCCTGGAGATTTGCCTGGAACGCCACCAGCGCCGCGGCCGCGTGGTCCCGGAAGATGTCATGCGCAAGATGGCCGGCAAATTGAAGCCTCCGACGTTTGAGGAAGGCTTCTCGAAAATCACAGTAGTGCGGGTCAAACAGAAAGAAGCGACCGCCAGGTAAGTCAGTAGTTGGTCGTTAGTCGATCGTCGATAGTCATTGGTCGCTCGCGGGTTTGCTAACGACCAACGACGACCGACCGAGTCTCACCCCTTCAAATACGGCAGCAGCTCTCGAAACGCGGGCGCGCCCGACGACCGCAACAACTCATAGATCATCATCTCGGTCGAGGAAAGAATCGCTCCTGCCGCGCGCATGCGATCCAGTCCGATGCGCCAGTTTAGTTCCGTCCGCGAGCTCACCGCATCCGAGGCCACATGCACCAGATAGCCTTCCCGCAGCGCTCCGAGCGCGGTCTGCATTACGCAGATGTGTGATTCCATGCCGCACAGCAGTGCTGTCGTACGTTGACCCGGTAAGCGTTTGAGCAAGGAGCAGAACACATCGCTCCCGAAGCAAGAGAACGTCAGCTTGTCGATGGGCGGATTGTCCGGTAGGAGCGATGCAACTTCAGGCACAGTGTTGCCCAGGCCCTTGGCATATTGCACCGTGACCAGCGCGGGAATCTTCAGAATTCCAGCGAGGCGAATCAGCAGTTGTACATTTCGCACCAGGCGTTCTTTCTCCCAGATCGGCGGCAGCAATTTCTCCTGCATGTCGACGACGATCAGGGCGCACTGCTCGGCCTCCAGCGGACGACGCGCCATCTCTTCGTAATCGCTTTCCATGGTCACAATATTTCCCGTCGTAATCTTTCCGGTCAAAGTCCCGCTGCTAGTCATGGCGACTCCTTTGTCAGTGACGTCGGTGCACAACGGATTCTAACTCGGGAAAAGATTAAGGTGTCGCAGTGACGACTGTGGCGAAGCTCTCGAAGTCCATCGTGATCGCTTCGTGCGACTGGGTTCGGCTGAGACCCCTCCTGGTGCGATCTTTTGGAATCAAAGACTTAGCGGGCACTAATATCGCTGACTGACTATCATGGCTATCTTCGTATCCCACTGTCAAGCTGATGGGAGCCTTAATGCTCACTTCCGAGGCAAACCGCTCCGAGCGAAAGAGGGTTTATCTGCAGTGGCGGTCTGGCATACTGCAGTGTTCGGAAGTAATGGCGACAATCCTTAGGCAAACTCTTTTCATTAGCCGTATGCGCTTCCAAATCTCTTTCCGACTAAACTGCCTTCCGACATTCTGCGCTGTTTCGCTGCCGTGAGCTATCGCATTGCGATAGCCGACTACCTCGTCAAGTCGATACGGTTGGTGTCGGCGCAGCGTTAGCTTCCGATTTATCCCAAGCGACTTGAGAACGATGTTGGCCTGTGTGTGTCTGAAGTGGCTTCCATCGTGCGGAATGGTCGCAACTGCAGTAATAGGGGAGTTTGATAGGGATTTCTTAAAAAGCTCTAGGCGGTTTGCCCACAGGCTGGATTCGGGACATTCGCGCAGCGCCTTCAGTTGAGGGTCTAGGAATATTGCGAGCAAAGGCGCTCGAAGATCGGAGTACAGATGGCGATTCGCAGTTATTTCTGCGATTGCAAGTCCTACAGATGCCCTGACGGTGTGCTCGTAGGCCGCATAAATTTGTACGAATACGAGACCCTTGGCAATTTGCCCCAAATCGCCAGTCTTTGGGGATTTGCGGAAAAATTGCTCTACTGCAGTAAATCGGTCGAGTATTTCAAGCTGCAGATTTGGGAACATAAGGTTTGCCCAAGAAACGATCTCTGCAGAATTCTATGCGGCCGCGAACTGCAGCCCTGTCGTTAGTTGCTCCCGTGGTAAAGTCGCGCAATTCTTTACTTTCCACCCATTTATCCAAACCGGCGGTGTGGAGTTTTGGTACCCTGTCCAGCGCCAGGGAAGCACCGACGCTAATGCCCTCGTATAGGTTAAGTGGAGTCGTAGTGCGACTTTGCCGACTTACGCCTTCCGGGAAAACGCGGGCCAATTCGTCGAACTTTCTCTGAAACACTACCTCTTGATGTCCATAACTAAATTCCTTCGCGGCATCTGCCATGTAGTCATTCAAAAACTCTTTAACGCTATGCTCAAAATCCTTGTATCTGTCTCTAAACGCAAAAAATCGCAGTACGCACTCTTCTGCGGTAGCGTCCCTTTGCTGAAGTGGCTTTAGCTTCACGACCCTGCGGAAGGATGGCAATTTTGCCCATTCTTCAAGTTTGTCCGCGAAATCTCCCTGAAATACACAATCACGAATTTCTTGCGCACTCAACGCGACTCCACCAGTGTTAAGGCGCTCGAAGAGATCGTAACGAACTACGGGATCGCTCTTATCATTTAGCGTAATTACCTTCGTCGGTCGCGTCCAGAAGTGGAGTTGTATAGCCGATGGAAACTCATTAAAAGTGAGACCTACGAAATCGCTTAATTTCTGCAGGTCGCTCAGTACTAAGGCCTCCCCCAATCCGTGACGGTGGCGTAGTTCGTCATCGCCAGCGAACTTGATAATCGTGCTCAGGCGCTGGACTCCATCCACTACTTCCCAAGTGGCATCGGGATTGGTGGCCATGAACAAGCTAGGTATGGGAATTCCTAGCAGTATGGATTCAATGAATTGCGAGCACTGTCCTAGCGTCCATCTGAATTTTCGCTGGTACTTTGGCGAAACTTGGATCTGTTTCCCCTTTAACATCGACAGGAATTGCTGCATGTGAATGTCGAAAGTATCGAAGTCCACGGTTCTCCTCTGCTTAGCGAGTTGACCCGACAATGCGGTAGGAGAATGGTCTGGTGGTTGTTCTGGAACTTGGGGCATGAATTGCTCCTGCTTATAGGGCGATTGACTTTTGCGTAGCACTGCGCGACACTCCATTCTAGGAGCGTTGCGCGAGAACATGGCCAATCACCCTAAACCTTCCGCCAAGAATGAGACGGGCGATTTTGCCAAGTTTACCGATTTTATGCGGAAACTTGTGGCCGTTCCGCACTCCACTATTAAGGCAAGGCTTGACGCCGAGAAACTGAGAAAGACGCGGAAGAAGCCTTCTCCCCGCGCTTCCCACGAAAACGATTAGAAGGCCGTTTCTCCCACCTTGCCACCTCTGCATAGGTTAACCGCTTCCCCGCGATCTGCGATAAAGCCAGATGGAACCTGTCCGCGTCAGTCAAAGGGTTGTCTTTAGTGGCGCGGTTGTTGTAACGGAAAATCTGTTCGTCGATGTACTTCGACAGATGAAAAGGTTCCACGGCAACATAGGTGTCGTTCAGTCCACGCTTAAGCAGTGACCAGAAGTTTTCCATCCCGTTGACGTGAACATGACCGCGCACGTAACTCTGAGTCTTGTTGACTACTTCATGCACGAAACGTGAGCGCAGATCGTCGTAGGCCACAGCATCATCAGTGTAAACCTTGCTGCCAAACTTCACTTGCTTTAGCACTTCCGCTTGCAGGGTTTCGCGCTTCACATTAGGCACAATGCTTGCACGAACCTTGCGAAGGTCGCGGTCTAGAAATCCCTGTACTGCAGTCTTGCCTTGCGCTCCCCCGCGTTGCTCGTAACGGAGTTTCTTGTCGGCGTGCATGTTCTTCTTGCGACCGCCAACGAAAGTTTCATCGGTTTCGACTTCGGTCTGAGGGCCACCAAACTTGAATCCCCCATCTTCCCGCACTGCAGTACGGATGCGGTGAAGCATGAACCACGCGGACTTCTGAGTCACCCCGATAGCCTTCGCCAGTTCGTAAGAGCTAATGCCGTTCTTGCAGCTCACGAGCAACCAGACGGCGGGCAACCACTTTTCTAGCGGGATCGGCGAGTCCTCAAACACGGTTCCAACCTTGAGCGAGAACTTTTGCTTGGGGTGGTCACCGTAGCAGCGGTATACGCGGGCCTTTTCTAGGTAGGTAACTTTCTCAGACTGGCAGCGTGGGCAGCGGACCTTTTCATCTAACCAGCGAACCGCTACCATGAACTTGCGGCAGTTTTCGTAGTCGCTGAAGAACTGGATGGCCGCTTGAAGAGTCTTTGGGGTTTCCATGCACTTAAGGTAGCACACTGACTATAGTCTGTCAAGTATATTATTGCCCTTAGCGGTTGTTTTTACCGGATCTTTGAATTTAAAGGAGTTACCTGTAAGGTCTTTATTCTTCAAGCGCTTAGGTGGTTTGATCAGTAAGTAACTGACATTGAGGAGATCGGGCCATCGGGTGATCGGGTCATCTGGCCATCTAAGATCAAATGCTCTTGACTTTCGATTGGCCCAGTGCCCGATGGCCCGATTATTTCTTGAACTCAGGTAGAATGATTTAGAATTTATGCAGAGCCCGGTCGTTCAACGGTAGGACTGCAGCCTCTGGAGCTGCGTATCGGGGTTCGAATCCCTGCCGGGCTGCCAACCTTTCGGTTTCTCAATTGGAATCGTTCAGAGGTACAGCCGAGGGATCGGTCAGGGCGATCAATTTCCCGAGCGGATAGTCGTCGTGGGTAAGGGGCGTCTCCGGCTCAGGATTGACAATCGCGAGCACATCGCCGCTGAGAATTCCACGAATCCACAGGCGGTCGCCTTCGATCGCAACCACACGGTATCGCTCACCAAAGATGGATGGCCTTCCCATAACTGTTTAGATGCGAAACTTGAAGCCGGCGACTTACATCGGGTGTCATTAGTAGTAGTGGTGATCGCCAAAGTGGTGATTGCCAAGACTTGAGCTTGCACTCCGCGCGGCGGATGGGATTGCTACTGTCACGCCGTAACCGGGTCTTTGAGGGTAGCGTCTAAAGAGCGAACAAACGGCGCAAGCTTGTGCGCCTGGTTTCGACAGCTATTCGATTTCTGTGGAGAATTAGCGGATAATTGGCCCCATTTCACTCACGATCGATTCCTTCTCGTATACTTCACGCCAAGACCCTGCTACCGCCGCCTCGGAGGAATGATGGAGTATCTACTTGTCCTGAACGATTCACCATACGGAAGTCAGCGTACATATAACGCACTCCGCTTGGCCGGCGCACTGGCCAAGGGCGCAGCCATGGAAGTCTCCATTCTCTTGTTGGGCGACGGGGTGGTCAGCGGATTGCGGATGCAATCCCCGGCAGATGCGTCCTATAACGTTCAGGAAATGCTGCGGCTTTTGGCGGCGCAAGGTGTCTCGATCGGCGCCTGCCGCACTTGTTTGGAGGCGCGTGGGATTGATGACGCTTCGCTCGTCGCTGGCATCAACCGCCGCACCTTGGACGACCTTCGCAATTGGACAGAGGAAGCAACGAAGGTGTTAGTGTTCTGATCGGCTAGTTGGGGCCGCGCGCTCCCCATAGCATCAAACATGCACAATCCCCCGCTCCGACGCTGACACCTTGCACGCCGTGCCGGAAGTTTCGGACCGTACATTTAGACCGAAATAGAACTAACACGCCTCAGCTGGTGTGATATCGCGATTGCACTCATTAACCGTGTCTAAAATGTGATTTGACACCCTCCCGGCGCGGAACAATAATTGCCGTCAAGACGTTTCGCTCCCCCCTGCGGACACCCACCTCTGAGGAGGCGTAATCATGCGTTCATCCGCTTTGATACTCGCGGTGTTGCTGCTCGTCGCCGTCCACCCAGCGGCGGCGCAAACTGAGACCGTGCTCTACGAGTTTTGCTCCCATTCGAACTGTAGCGATGGCAGCGAGCCCTATTCCCGCCTCACCTCCGACGGTGCGGGTAACTTCTATGGGACGACCGAAATTGGGGGTCTGGGATACGGGACCGTGTTTGAGCTTTCGCCGAACGGCAGCGGAGGCTGGAACGAGACCGTGCTCCACACCTTCACGGGTTTTTCGGACGGAGCGTATCCATTTTTCACAACCCTGATTTTCGACAGTCGGGGCAACCTTTATGGAACAACCTCTGATGGCGGCCAGAATAATTATGGTGTTGTGTTCGAACTCAGTCCGGTGGGACAAGAATGGGTGGAGACCGTCCTGTTTAACTTTGGTGCTGATGGAGGGCCATACGGTACGAGCCCGTTCAACGGTGTAGTCATGGACGCTGCGGGCAATCTCTATGGCACATTCTTAGTTGAGGGTTTCACTCTCAACGAAGCCGTCTACGAGCTGAGCCCATCCAGCACCGGCTGGACGCTGACAACGATCTACGCCTACGACTCTCCCGCCGACGACCAGGGCGGTGGCGGGTTGACTATGGATGCCAAAGGGAACATTTTCGTAGATTTTTCGGCAGCCTACCGAGCCCCGGCCATTGTCGAATTGTCGCCCGACGGCAAGGGCGGCTGGAATCCGACCGTTCTCCATACCTTTCAAAAGTATTACTATCCAACCGGCCCTCCCCGGCTGGACAAAGCCGGAAATCTTTACGGCACGACGTTCGGCGGCGGCGCCGACGACGGTGGAACGGTCTACGAGCTCTTTCCCGGAAAAGACGGGGAATGGAAACTGAAGATTCTCTACCATTTTCGAAACGACACAACCGACGGCTCCGGGCCGTTCGCGGGAGTTGTGTTCGATGCGGCTGGGAACCTTTACGGCACTACGACGTTCGGTGGTCCTTCTAACCTGGGAACTGTTTTCGAGCTGGCGCGGGTTGGCGATTATCGCTACCAGGAGAAGGTTTTGTGGAGCTTCGACGGCCCGGATGGAAATGGGCCAATCGGGGGCCTGATTCTGGACGGCGCAGGCAATCTCTACGGCATGACCCCGAGCGGGGGCAACCCTGGATGCGATGCCAACGCGGGCTGCGGCGTCGTGTTCGAAGTGACTCCGTAGAAGGCTTTTGCTCATAGCGTCTCCCAAACGCGATAGCAACTTGCAAAAACCGGGAGAACATTATGAGGGCATTTACCCTCTCCCGCTCCTCACTACCAATCATCGCCGCTTAGCCTTATCCCATCAGGGTTCTGACGATTGGCGAAACATCTGATTTCAACAATTGAGCGTTGACGGTTGAAATAGGCGGGCGGATAATGGGATGCCTTTGGCGGAAAAACTTATATCCAGCGCTCCCCAATCCCGCAAGACATTCAAAATTTCCGATTCCCTTAACCGGCGACTCAATACGTACGCGCAGGTGGCAGCCGCAGCGGGAGTGAGTGTGCTGGCGCTGGCCGGGGCGTCTGAGGCGGAAGTTGTCTATACGAAAACGTATCAGGTGACGCACACAGGCTTTCCCCTCTATATTGATGTCAACAACGACGGCATCAAGGATTTTATGCTGCGCACGCTGTATTGCGCGGGCACCTCGGGGTTGGAGATAGGGCTCGATGCATCCGGATGCAGCGCCAACCTGGTCGCCGGTAGACGTCTTCGTAGCAGCGGTGGCTATTTTTTTTCTGCGGCGTCTGCTTTGCACGCGGGCGCTTCTATCGGACCAAAAGGCAATTTCTCGGTTCGTTACCCATTTATGGCAGAGGAGCTTTTTACCAAAGATGTCGGAAGCCAGTATTCCGACGTAGGCTTGTGGGTCCGCAAAGGTTACGGTGCAGTCCGGAACGTTAGGCGGGTTGGCGCTGGGAAGAAAATAGCGGCTCTCATTTTCCATCGTGTGCCTTCCTCGTGGAGATTGACTGGAATGAGCCACTAGCCGATGGCGTAAGAGGTTTGACAACGGCGGATGTTAAGACTATTATCAATAATGAGCAAGTAAACCATTCTTACTCGTCTGGTTCCTCTGAGTTAGCCATCTGAAAATTGTCTGCTCTTCGATTGCTCGGAAGAGTGCGAGTCGCGACACCGCCGGTCTACTTGGGGTGCATCAGTCCAAAGCCAAGCTGAATCAGCGTTTGCCAGGGTTGAGACAAATTGAAGAACCGAAGGGAACCATGAAAAACATCAAGTTCGTTGTAAAAGTCAACCGTGGCGCGCATGCCCCGCAATACGTACTGCGCGTTGATCGGCTTCCCATCCAAACCACAACCAACCGCAAGCTGGCCCTGGTGATGGGAAGGTTTACCGCGGAGGACGCGGTCAAATCGATGCAGAATTCCCATTGCATTCCGGAGTTAGTCTCCGTTCGGGTGACAGCCTAGGCTGAATCAGGCCGCGAGTGCCCGTTGTATTGTCGGGTCAAGTTATGCATAAACGCGAATGTTCGGATTGTGGTGGCGAGCTGGTTCTGGCAGTGCGTGGCAGCCAGGCTTTGACCAATCACGCTCCAACCCTGATTACCAACGCCGTTACCAGTTGGAGATGCGGGACCTGCGGTTCCGCCTTTTCCGCTGCGCAACTTCGAGAAGACAAGCGCGGCCGCGCAAAAGCTACCACTCGCTTGAGTGTTTAAAATTTTCCCTCGCTCCTAGCCTTCCTAAGCTTTCCTAGCCGTGCAAGGCCGGCGAGGTCTTCCGAATCATCTCCAGCAGAAGTACGCGGTCCGGCATCAGCAGTTCAGCTACGCGTTCCTTATTCACCTGCGCGACGATGATCTGCCCAATCTCGGTATGTACATCCGAGAAGATTCCTACACTCTTCATGCGTTGCGTCTGAAACTCGTTGTCCTCGGTTGGCGTAACGTAGTGCACCGAGGTGGCATTGTAGCGGTGAATGAGGAACAACTGCGACACCGTCATCAGGCGCTTCTTGCGCGCCGGAGCCAGCGTATTGGAGTCGCGAACCGACAGAATCCCGCGTCCGTGACGATCCAGAATGTAGGCAAACACGATGTTCGCGAGCTTCTCGCCGCTGGATTCGTTTAGCACACTCAGCTCCAGCAGATCCGAACCCGCCGTGTGTGGACGTAACAGTACGCGAATTTTGTCCTTATAGTCGTTGTGCTTGCTCCAGTCCGCGAGCCACTCTTCCAGAAGCTTGGTTGGAACCTCGGTCTGCACCAGATGCTGAAACTGGGTTGAGCCCTTGCCCATGGCCTTGGTCGCCGCGGTGCGTCCTGACGAAGCCATCAACGCGGCGTCTAAGCGTGGTCCGCCGACCAGCGTTTGCGGCGTGCGATAGGGCGACTCTAGCAGTCTGAACTTGCGTTGCAGACGGGCCAACGCCAGCATTCCATCCTGCTTCAAAGCGGTCGCGAACTCTTCGGCGGCCAGGCCGTCGATCTGATGGCCACCATAAGTGATGAAGTTGAAGACGAAGCCGAGTTTGCCGAGTTCCTCCGGGAAGCGCTTCATCTGCTCGTCGTTCATTCCGGTGGTATCCCAACTGAAGGAGGGCGAGAGGTTGTAGGCCAACATCTTGTCGGGGAACTGGGCATGAATCGCGTGGGCGAATTTTGCCGCATCCTCGAGATCCGCGGTCTTGGTTTCCATCCACAGGATGTCGGCAAAGGGCGCCACTGCCAGCGATTTGGCGACAGCATAATCGATGCCCGCCTGCACGTGATAGAAACCTTCGGGAGTTTTCGGCAACTCGCAATCCCAGATTACGTGAATGCCCATCGACTTGGCGCGCTCGCGCGCCTCGTAGAAAGAAGCCCGTTTAGCGAACGCCAGCCACTGGTCGACGGTCACATCGAAACGCTCGCCCTCGGCCAGACGGAACTCCAGCACCTCGGCGACCGCGAGACCATAGGTCTTCATTCCGGCTTCGGCGCGCCATGCGTCGACAAAACGGGTATCGATCTTGTCGAGCGCCGCATCCAAGTCGGCCGCCGACATATCTCGGAGAGCCGGTGCGCGCTCGGTGAGCACGGACATGAGGCCCACTCGCTCCAGCCAATCGAAGGCGGCCGCGTACTCAGCCTCGGACATAGCAAAAAGCATGTGACCGCGAACCTCGTCGACGCCCAGTTCGAAGAGCTTTCTGAGGATGGCCAGATACCCGGCCTTGTAGCTGGGCAGGTCGACGTTCGTGGCGCCCAGGATGAACGGCTGATCGCGCTCGTCGCTCCGGCTCTCAATGAAGGTTGCGGACTCGGCATCAGTTCGGGCCACAAGGATGCCCGGAACCCGCATGATATCGAGCTGGAGGCGAGCAGCATTCAGACGCTTGATCTGCTCGTCCTCAGCCACCACCACCTTACCGCCCTGATGGCCGCATTTCTTCGCTCCCGGCTTCTGATCTTCGATGTGATATCCCGGAACGCCGACTTCTACAAAGCGGCGAATCAGATTGCGGACGTGCGCGTCGCCGCCGTGACCGGTGTCGGCGTCGGCGATGATGAAGGGCCGGAAATCCACGGCCGGAGTTGTCTTGCGCTGCTCTTCGGTCATGCGCGCCCGCGCGAAGTGCTGATTCTTGTCGGCGGTCAGAAGCGCCCGCACTAATCCGGCGGCTTCGTCCGGCACCTGGCTTAGCGGATAGCTGGCCAAATCCGGGCCGGGGTCCTCGGCCAGCGATCCACGGGCTGAGGTTGCCCAGCCGCCGAGATAAATGGCTTCCATTCCAATCCGCTTCATCATGACCGTTTGGCCCGGCGAGTAGGGACCGAAAGTGGTGATCTGTTTGCGCTGCTCGAAGAGTTCGCGCAGGCGGAGGTAGAACGCTTCCGCAGCTTCTCGCGCTACGGTGAAGTCGCCGGAAAACGAGCCCTGCTGCTCCGCCACCTGGCGCGGAGAGTAGAGACGAGTGATGCCGTCGAATCGGGGCCGCGCGAACCATTGCTTCGCGGCTGCGATCTGTTGCTCGAGCGTTTGCTCGGATTTTGTCGTCGTGGTTTTCTGATTGTCAGCGCTGGTCAACACCGTAGGGCCTCCAGGGAGATTCGGATAATTGCGTTCCAACTTATCGGTAATGCAGACATACTACTCTTCTTGCAAGCGCGGCGGCTGCCCACTTTGGAGCGAGTTCTGATGAATTGCTTTTGGCTAGGGGACAGCTTCACAGCCTGCGGAAAGACGCACATTGGTGCAAACAGTTGTGGAAGAGCGGCCCTACGCCGCGTCGCTCCTCCGCGGCTAAAGCCGGCACTGAAAACGCGGCGTTGATCGCAGCGGTAAACCGCTCCGCCCGATCATGCGAACACCAGGCGTGCTGGGGACCCGGCGCTGCGCCACCCAAAAATAAGGCCAAAATCGAGTTTTTCAGCAATTCTCTTCAGCCCGGACGGACTAGTCTCCCGACGGGAGCAATTCGTCGTCCCAGCAATTTTCCGCGAGAGACGGATAGTACAGAGCCGAAGCGGCGGAGCTATAGCTGTTTCCCAACTCCGCGATTGTGTCGTCGATGTTGCTGCTGTGCCGGTTGTAATTCGAAGTCGTCATGTTCTCACCCCACTCAGGAATTCGCGTCCATCACCCGCGCCCAGCAGTAGTAGACCCTGAAACGCCCCGCCGGGCAAACCGCGAAGTCCGTCCGGGACTACTGGGTCAAAATGACCTAGTGTGCCGCGCTTGCGCCATGCGGGGGCTATGATGTTCACTTATGAATGCCATGACTTCCTTTCAGAACCCTGCGAGTGAGAGCCCGACCCTGACTGACCTGGAAAACAGCGTTCTTACGCCGGAAGCCCGGGCATTCCTGGTGAGGCTGGCGGAGCGGTTCGAGTCGCGGCGGCAGGAGTTGCTGGCGCGGCGGAAAACGGTGCAGCAGGAAATCAATCAGGGCAAGTTTCCGCATTTTCTGCCGGAGACGGCTGCCATCCGGCAGGGCGATTGGAAAGTGGCGCCGATCCCGAAGGATTTGCGCGATCGCCGCGTGGAGATCACCGGCCCGGTCGATCGCAAGATGATCATCAACGCATTGAACTCGGGCGCGAATGTTTTCATGGCTGATTTCGAGGACTCGAATTCTCCGACCTGGAGCAACAACATCGAAGGGCAGCAAAACTTGCGCGATGCGATTCGAGGGACGATCCGGTACGAGAGTCCGGAGGGCAAAAAGTACGAACTCGATGCCAAACTGGCCACGCTAGTAGTGCGGCCGCGCGGATGGCACTTGAACGAAAAGCATTTCTTAGTGGAGGGAAAGCCGATCTCGGCGTCCCTGTTCGATTTTGGTCTATTCTTTTTTCACAACGGGGCCGCGCTGGTAAACAAAGGCACGGGCCCTTACTTCTACCTGCCGAAGCTGGAGAGTCACCTCGAAGCGAGGTTGTGGAATGACGTCTTCTGTTTTGCGCAGGATGAGTGCGGCGTTCCGCGGGGATCGATTCGCGCCACTGTCCTGATTGAAACCATTCTGGCGGCGTTCGAAATGGACGAGATTCTTTACGAATTGCGCGAACATTCCTCAGGGCTGAATTGTGGACGCTGGGACTACATTTTCAGCTATATCAAAAAGTTTCAAGCGCATCCTGAATTTGTACTGCCCGACCGGTCGCTGGTCACGATGGAGACGCATTTCCTCAGTTCCTACGTCGAATTGCTGGTGGAAACCTGCCACCGGCGCGGCATTCATGCCATGGGAGGAATGGCGGCACAGATTCCCATCCGCAACGATGCGGCAGCTAACGAACAGGCGCTGGAGAAAGTGCGCCGCGACAAGCTTCGCGAAGTGCAAGCCGGCCACGATGGGACTTGGGTTGCGCATCCGGGGCTGGTTGCGGTGGCCAAGGAAATTTTCGACAAGTACATGCCGGAACCAAATCAGATTTCGAAGCCGCGAGTGCATCGCACTGTCGAAGCGCGGGATCTTCTTGAGGTTCCCAAGGGCGATATCACCGAGGCTGGTTTGCGTTGGAATATCGACGTGGGCCTGCAGTATCTGCATTCGTGGCTGAAGGGGTCGGGTTGTGTTCCGATTTACAACCTGATGGAGGACGCCGCCACGGCGGAAATCTGCCGGGCGCAGGTGTGGCAGTGGCTAAGGCACGGGGCTCACGTGAAAGATGGAACGCCCGTGACCGATGCCATGGTGGAAGGGATAATCCATAAGCGAGCGGCCGAACTGGGCAGTGCCAACGACAAGAAACTGCAGCAGGCGGCTCGGGTTCTCGAAGACCTGACGACAAGCCGGGAATTTGCCGAGTTTCTAACCCTTGCCAGTTACGATTTATTGGACTAAAACGTCAAGGAATGGTGACGGGCGCGCGCAGAGGTACTCCGGCTGGCCTGCCGATTGGCTCTGTTCCGATTGAGCCTGGCTTTCTCTCGCAATTGCAAGAGCATGTTGCGGCGCGCGAAGTTGAGCGCGGCATCGCCTGTCTGCGCTCGCACCAGGATTTGATCGCCAACCTCGATCCCTGCGAAAAGAACGCCGCGCGCCTGCTGGCGCAACTTGCGATATGGACGGATATCGGATTCACCGCGCCGCCGCTGCGGCAAATTCTCAAGCGCTTTGAGGCAGCGCAGCGGTCGAAGCTCTCCATTGCCGACTACATCTGCTTGCGCATGGCCGAGGGCATGGCTGCGATGGTGGAAGAGGCGATGGAGCCGGCCATTGCTCATTTCGACTTCGTCCTCAGCCTGAAAGAGGAGTTGGACGACCGTTTTCTGCTGGCCATCGTTTATTTCTGGAAGGGGCGCTGCCTGCGCCGACGAGGCGACTACGACGAAGCCCTGATCTACACCTGCAAAGGAAGAGACCTGGCGATGGAGTTAGGGCATCCTCGGATGGCGGCGGTGATGCGGGTGCTCGAGGGCTGGCTGTTGTTCCAGCAGGGCAAGTGGAAAGAAGCAGTGCGGATTTCGCAGCAGGCGGAAAGCGTGCTGCGCGAGACTGATGATTATGTGACGCTGGGCAACATTCAATCCTTTTACGGGCGCATGGCGCGTCGCGAAGGCCGTTTCGACAAAGCGATTGAGTTTTTCGAAAGGGCCATCCGCTATTACGGCAAGCGCGATCCACGGCATCCGAACCTGGCGCGATCCTTGGCCAATATGGCGCTGGCCAAGCGCGGCATCGCTCTGCAGTTGCAGAAGAGAATCGACCGCGAGGTGCAACGCCGCCGCAAGACGTCAACCGGCCGCAGTTCCGAGGACAAACCGAGCACCAGCCGACATGATTATCGCGGGCGCTTGGCCCAACTCCGCCGCGAAGCCCTCGATCACCTCAAGGCCGCGCAAGCCATCTATGAACAGCGCCCGAACCATCACGGAGCCGGCACCGTGTACCTGAATGCCGCCTACATCCACCTTGACAATGGCGACTTTCAGCGCGCCGAGGAGGAAGCGGCCTCGGGGTATGAGATAGCGGAAGAAAAGCAAGACTACATTCTGATGGGGCGGGCGCGGATTCTGCAGTGCATGATTGAAAATGCGAAGGTGGAGGAAGAGATCGGCGAAGGCGCCGACCCGGGCAGCCACGCGCGGCGCGCCCTGGAGTTCAGTCAGGAGGCGATTGATCTGGCCAAGAATACGCAGCACCATCTGCTGCTGGCGAATGCCTATTTGTGGCAGGGATTGACGCAGTGCAATTCGTTTTTCGACAATCCGGAAGCGGCGCGCGAGTCGTATGATCTGGCGCGAGCATCCTGCGGGGCGAATCAGCCCGACAACAACATGGCGCAGGATCTGCAAATGTTAAGCGCGCGAATTCTGCGTAAGGGAAGCGTTCATCCCGCCCTGAAGGCTTGGTCGCAGGGCGCCGTGGGCGAGAAGACGTTCCGGCAAATCAGCGATGAGTTCGCCGAGATTGTAATCGCGCAGGTGTGGGAGCGCGAAAATCGCAAGGTGTCGCGAGTGGCGTCGCGGCTGTCGATTTCTCCGAAGAAGGTGCGACGCATCCTGGCACGTGTGGGAGGGAGAAAACCGCGTCCGCGCTAGTCGAAGCCGCAGATTTAACCGCGGTGTGATTTGCGTCGCAACACATATATAAGTAACATAGTAGAGTTACTGGAGTTGAACACGCCGTACCGCTGATTTCTCGGGCGTTGATCCCACAAGAAAAGAGTCGGATGCACATGAAAATCGCAAACAATGTAACGGAACTGATTGGCCACACTCCCCTGGTGCGTTTGAACCGGGTCACCGAGGGCGCGGTCGCCGAAGTCGTGGCGAAACTGGAGAGCCAGAATCCTCTCGCCAGCGTCAAAGACCGCATCGGTGTCAGCATGATTGAGGATGCCGAAAAGGCCGGAAGAATTCAGCCGGGCAAAACCGTTCTGATCGAGCCGACCAGCGGCAATACCGGAATCGCTCTCGCCTTTGTGGCCGCGGTGAAAGGCTACAAACTCATCCTCACCATGCCGGAGACCATGAGCCTGGAGCGCCGCGTGCTCCTGCTCGCTCTGGGCGCTGAGATCGTCCTTACGCCCGGTCCGCGGGGGATGAAAGGCGCGGTCTTGAAAGCCGAAGAACTGCTGGCCAATACTCCCAACGGCTACATGCTTCAGCAATTCGACAATCCCGCAAATCCAAAGATTCATTTCGAAACCACCGGTCCCGAGATCTGGGAAGACACCGACGGCCGCGTCGATTTTCTCATCTCCGGAGTGGGCACTGGCGGAACCATCACTGGCGTCTCCGAATACATCAAGGCGAAGAAGCCTTCGTTCAAGGCCGTGGCCGTCGAGCCGGTCGATAGCCCGATCCTCTCCGGTGGAAAACCAGGGCCGCACAAAATTCAGGGAATCGGCGCCGGTTTTGTTCCCAGCATCCTGCGCCGGGATTACGTTGACGAAGTGATCACCGTCAGCAACGACGACTCCATCAACATGGCGCGCAGACTGCCGCTGGAAGAAGGCTTGCTGGTCGGCATCTCTTCGGGAGCGGCGGTGGTTGCGGCATTGCAGGTGGCGCGGCGCCCGGAAAATAAGGGGAAATTGATTGTCGTGGTTCTGCCTTCGTTCGGCGAGCGCTACCTCAGTAGTATTCTCTTCGAAGGACTCCGGAACCAGGCGTTGCAGATTCCGACATCGCAGGTTCCGGCCTGATTTTCGAAGTCATGCCGCATCTACTGTCGCTAATCCGCGAGGACGTTGCTACCGTGCTCGATCGTGATCCGGCGGCGAAGTCGCGCCTGGAAGTTTATCTCTGCTATTCCGGCCTGCATGCGGTGTGGTTCTATCGCATGAATCACTGGCTGTGGAACCACAATTTTCTGCTGCTGGCGCGCTGGTTGTCGCAGGTCGCGCGCCTTCTCACCGCCATCGAAATCCATCCCGGAGCACAGATCGGCCGACGTTTATTCATCGATCACGGAATGGGTGTGGTGATCGGCGAGACCGCAATTGTCGGCGAGGACGTCACGTTGTACCAAGGTGTAACCCTCGGCGGAACTGGCAAGGAACACGGTAAGCGGCACCCCACGCTTCTCGACAACGTAGTGGTTGGCGGAGGTGCGAAGATTCTTGGCAACATCACGGTGGGGCACAACTGCCGAATTGGCGCCGGATCGGTGGTGCTGCGCAACGTGCCAGATGATTCGACCGTGGTGGGCGTGCCCGGACACATCATTTTTCGGGAAGGCAAGCGGGTGGTGATCACCGATCCGAAACAAATCAACGATCCCCTATCCGAGGCGCTCGCCGCGGTCGCGTCCGAAGTGAACCGGCTAGCGGAACGAGTGCGGGTGCTGGAGGGTACGGGCGGAAGTGAGCCTGTTTCCGAATCCATGCAGCGGATTATCGAGGACATCGATTACCAGATTTAGCGGAGGCAATTTAGCCACCGGGATACGATCTTTGGCCACTGACGTAGTTCAATCATGCCCTAAAGTAACTTCCCGGCGGCTGGCACGGCAGCCTAAAATTTGGCGAGTCTAAAACCGCAATTTCGGGTTTACTACAACGAGTTCCATTCTGCCGAAAGGCTATTCGAGGAGACTATGAAGACTGTTCGACACTGTGCCGTAATCGTGTTTCTTGTTGCTGTCTGCGCCACCCTGACCTTCGCCGACGATCCAGGAAGGCATCCGGCTTATCTGCACGCTCTCAGCGATCTACGCGACGCGCGCGCTCATCTGGAGCGTGGGACATGGTCCGGGCGGATGGATCGAGAAGAAGATCACGCCATCGAAGAGATCGACAAAGCCATCAGCGAGATCAAGCGTGCTGCGATCGATGACGGCAAGAATTTGAATGACCATCCCGCGGTCGACGCCCACATGGGACACAGAGGCCGCTATCATCGGGCTTTGGAGTTGCTCGACTCGGCCCATCACGATATCAAAGAGAAGGAAGATGACGGCTTTGCCCATGGCCTGCGTCATCGCGCCCTGGAACACGTCGACGAAGCGCACCGCATTGTCGAACACCTGATCGAGCAAGCCAACGACTAACCGTTCTATTGCGGAGGGACGGAGCCGGGCGGCGATGCCCGGCTCTCCGCCCGCGAGCCTCAGCAACGCCACTCCCCTTTCGCCGGACCCAAAGTATGATTGTCGTACATACTTCGGGTCGAACTTCAGCGGATGAAATACGGCTTCGTAATCGATAACCGCAAGTGCATCGGATGCCACGCCTGCACGGTGGCGTGCAAAACCGAGAACCAAGTGCCGGTGGGCGTGAACCGGACCTGGGTCAAGTATGTCGAGAAGGGCGTTTTCCCCAACACCCGCCGCGTGTTTCAAGTCACGCGCTGCAATCATTGTGAGAAGCCCCCGTGCGTCACTATCTGTCCGGTGACGGCGATGTATCAGCGCAAAGACGGAATTGTCGACTTCAATTCCGAGCGCTGCATTGGCTGCAAGGCCTGCATGCAGGCCTGTCCGTACGATTCGATTTATATCGATCCTGACGATGGCACCGCGACGAAGTGCCACTTCTGCGCGCATCGCACCGAAGTCGGATTGGAACCGGCCTGCGTGATCGTGTGTCCGGAACACGCCATCATTGCCGGAGATCTGAGCGACCCAACCAGCGAAGCGGCCCAACTGGTGGCGCGCGAACCGGTGCGCGTCCGCAAGCCCGAGCAAGGAACTCAGCCCAAACTCTACTACATCGATGGAGATGAAAGTGCCATCGTGCCGACTGCGGCGCGGCACGAGTCGATTTACATGTGGTCGCAGCGGAACGCGGCGGTGTTTGGGGGCGGCGCCATTTATCCGCTCGATAGCCCGTTGCTGCAAAAGGATGCTGTCGCAGCCTATGACGTTTCCCATGCGCGTCCGTGGGGATGGCAAGTTCCCGCCTACTGCTGGACCAAATCGATCGGTGCGGGCGCGCTCGCGGTTACGGCCATCGCGATGCTGTTCGGCAGACTTTCGGGCGATCGCGTCCGCGATATCGCGCTGGCGACGGTCGGGCTCCTGTTCACGGCCCTCACCACGGTGCTGCTGGTTTGGGATCTTGACCACAAAGAGCGATTCCTCCGCGTGGTGTTCACGCCGCAGAGCAAATCGTGGCTGGCGCGTGGAGCATTTATTCTGATCACCTACAGCACGTTGTGCGGCGTGTTCTGGCTGGCCGCGATTGCGGGATTCTCGGTCGTAACGTCAATTTTGCTGTGGCCGACCGTGCTGGTTGGATTTTGCGCGGCTGCCTACACCGCATTTCTTTTTGGACAATGCGAAGGTCGCGACTTGTGGCAAACGCCGCTTCTGCCCGCCCATTTGATTGTGCAAGCCTTGCTGTGCGGAGCCGCCGTGCTGGCGCTGCTTCCCGATTCGATCGGCGGTTCGTCGCAAGCGCTCGCATTTGCGGCTCCCACGTTGGTCGTCACTTTGGGATTGCACTTGCTGATGTTGCTGGGCGAGGTCGCCATGCCCCACACCACTGACAATGCTCGTTACGCAGCGCGCCTGATGACTCATGGACCATTTGCCAACGCTTTCTGGGGTGGAGCGGTTGTAGCGGGGGGGATCGTTCCGATGGCACTGTTGCTACTTAGTTCTTTACTCGGCGCGTCGACCCGCATCGCAGCCGGAGCGGCGAGTGTACTGGCTCTGGTTGGACTCTTGATTTTTGAATGGTGTTTCGTGATGGCCGGACAAAGCGTGCCAAACAGCTAGGAAGGCATTCGGTGGAGCGAATGGAGATTCAGCAATGACCGATTTTAAGCGCGACGGCAGCCACCTTTCCTTTTGTCCGCCGGTCGAGAAGTGGGACGATTGGGTTGAGTACGATGCCGAAGCGTGGCCCCGCCGCGTCGAAAAGCATTATCAGCTCGTTCCCACCATCTGCTTCAACTGTGAGTCCGCCTGCGGCCTTCTTGCCTATGTCGATAAGGGAACCGGACAAGTCGCGAAGTTTGAAGGTAATCCCAAGCATCCCGCCAGCCGCGGGCGCCTGTGCGCGAAAGGCCCGGCCACCATCACCCAGATTCACGATCCCGATCGCATCCTCTATCCCATGAAGCGCACCGGCCCGCGCGGTGGAGGGAAGTGGGCCCGCACTTCCTGGGACGAGGTGCTGGAGACTTTCGGCCAGCGCATGCGCAAGGCATTTCAGGAAAACCGTGGCGAAGAAGTCATGTACCACGTGGGCCGTCCCGGACACGACTTCATCATGGATCGCACCTTGCAAGCGTGGGGCATCGACGGTCACAACTCTCATACGAATGTGTGTTCATCGTCGGCGCGTCTCGGCTATCTGCTGTGGCATTATGCCGACCGTCCCTCGCCCGACCACGCCAACGCGCGATTTATTCTTCTGCTCTCCGCGCATCTTGAGTCGGGCCATTATTTCAATCCGCACGCCCAGCGCATCATCGACGGAAAAATGGCGGGAGCGAAACTCGCCGTTATGGACCCACGGCTCTCTAACACGGCGAGCATGGCAGATTACTGGATGCCGAGTTATCCCGGCACTGAAGCAGCGGTGCTGCTGGCGATGGCGATGGTCATCCTGGGAGAAAATCGCTTCGACGCCACCTTCGTTAAGAATTGGACCAACTGGGAAGAACTGGAAGTCGATGGATTTCGGGCCCAAGGCCAAACTTTCGAAGCACTGATCGAAGCGCTGAAGCGTCACTATGCGAAATTCACTCCAGAGTTTGCCGAAAAAGAAAGTGGAGTGAAAGCGGAGATCATCGTCAAAACGGCGCGCGAGATCGCGACCGCCGGCAGCCGCTTCGCCTCGCACTTGTGGCGAGGCAGCGCCTCCGGCAATTTGGGCGGATGGCAATCGGCGCGCGCCCTAATGTTGCTCCACGTACTGACCGGTTCGGTGGGAACGCCGGGCGGACATAATCTGAATGCTTGGAATAAATTTGTTCCGCGGCCCTACAAAAATCCGCCGCCGCAGAAAAACTGGAATGAATTGCTTTACCCGTTAGAGTGGCCGCTCTGTACGCACGAAATGTCGCCACTGCTTCCGCACTTTTTGAAGGAAGGCCGAGGCCGCGTTGACGCGTATTTTACGCGCGTTTTCAATCCCGTCTGGACGTATCCCGACGGATTTTCCTGGATCGAGATGTTACGCGACGAAGAGAAAGTTGGCCTGCACGCCGCGTTGACGCCGACCTGGAGCGAAACTGCATGGTTCGCAGATTACGTCTTGCCGATGGGCTTCAGTTCCGAGCGTCACGACCTGATGAGCCAGGAAACCCACGCCGGAAAGTGGATCGGATTTCGGCAACCCGTGCTGCGCGTTCTGCAGGAACGGGAAGGGAAGAAGTTCGACTACACCTATCAGGCGAATCCGGGAGAAGTTTGGGAAGAAGATGAATTCTGGATCAATCTTTCATGGGCGATCGATCCCGATGGTTCGATGGGAATTCGCCAGTGGTTCGAATCTCCGTACCGCCCCGGCCGGAAACTGACGGTCGACGAATATTACGGATGGATGTTCGAAAACTCAGTTCCTGGTCTGCCCGAAGCCGCGGCTAAGGAAGGACTGAAGCCGCTCGAATATATGCGCAAGTACGGCGCTTATGAAGTGACAACCGACGTTTACAAGCTGAATGAAAAGCCGGTGGCTCCGGCCGACCTCGCCGGATCGAAAGTTGACGCGAACGGACTCATCACGAAAGAAGGCAAGGCGGTGGGCGTGATGGTCGACGGCCAGCCGGTCGTCGGCTACAACACACCGTCGCGCAAACTTGAGTTGTTTTCGAAGACGATGGCCGATTGGAAGTGGCCTGAATTCGCACTTCCGGAATACTATCGCAGCCACATTCACAAATCAGCGCAAGCGGCGTCGCTGGCAAAACCTGGAGAAAATGTCGATCCAGATTTCGATTCAGCTTTCGATAGAGGCCACGTGCCGCGCGTGGAATGGCCGAAGGATGCGAAGGGCGAGGTATTCACGTTGCTGCCGATTTTCCGGTTGCCGCATCTGATTCACACGCGCTCGGGCAACTCGAAATTTCTGTACGAGATCGCGCACAAGAATCCGCTGTGGGTAAATCCGGTAGACGCAAAGAGGCTCGGCAACATTCGCACCGGCGACTTGCTCAAAGTGCATACTGAAATTGGCTTTTTCGTCTTGCATGCATGGGTTACCGAAGGGCTCGCGCCCGGAGTGGTCGCCTGCTCTCACCACATGGGGCGCTGGCGGCTGAATAAAGAGGATCATGTCGAACGCATGTCGAGCGCGTGGGTGGACTTGAAAGAAGTCGGCAAAGGGCAATGGAAGATGCGGCAAGCTTCTGGAGTTGAGCCCTACCTGACGACCGATCCCGATACGCAGCGGGTGTGGTGGAGCGATGCCGGCGTGCACCAGAACCTGACGTTCCCAGTGCATCCCGACCCCATCACGGGGATGCACTGCTGGCACCAGATGGTGCGCGTGGAGCGCGCCGCGGCCGGCGATCGCTATGGTGATATCTTCGTCGACACCAATCTTTCGTTTGCGGTCTATCAAAGGTGGAAGGCGCTTACTCGTCCCGCGCCGGGGCCGGGTGGACTTCGCCGCCCGCTTTGGATCCCGCGAGTAGTGCGTCCGGAGGAATCGGCATTCTACATCAGTGCAAAGAAAGCCTGAGCTTCTGCCACGACGTTGTAAAATAACAACCATGCCTTTGCCGCCAGGAAATCCAGCGTTCAACAAAAAGCGCACGCCGCCTCCGGATGAGACTTTTGAAGAGGCGGCCTATCTCAAGGCGCTGGGCGAAAAGCAGAGGGTCGTGAGCTTGAAACTGGCCGACGGCGAAGTAGTGCGCGGCTGGATCGAGTATTACGACAAGAACATGGTGCGAGTCACGCGCGAGGATGGTCCGAATCTGTTCATCTTCAAACACGAAATTGTGTATATCGCGGAAGACGCGAAGAAGAAGTAGAGCGTGAGGCCCTCCGTCCCCGAAAGCTGCAACATACCTCGGATTGTCATCCTGAGCGCGGCGAAGGGGCATTGTCTTGCTTCGGCAAGAGACAGCAGGTCCTTCGCTTCGCTCAGGATGACAAGATCGATAAGGTCGTAACTAATCCCGAAAATGAAAGTCCAGGCAGCGCATGACCTCGCATCCCTCTCTTGATCTGATTACTCCAATGCAAGCGATGGCTCGTGAAGCGGGTAGCCTGCTGATGGAGTACTTTCGGCAGCACGTCAAAATTGAATACAAGGGCGACGTAGATCTGGTCACCGTAGCCGATCGCAAATCGGAAGCGCTGATTCTGGAGAGAATTCGCCACCAGTTCCCCACGCATGACGTAATGGGCGAGGAGGGAGCACGCATCGAAACCGGCAGCGAATACAAGTGGTACGTCGATCCGCTTGATGGCACCACGAACTTCGCCCATAGTTTCCCGGTCTTTTGCGTTTCGCTGGCAGTCGAGCGCCGGGGACAACGAGTCGCCGGAGTGATTTACGATCCGACGCGCGATGAAATGTTCACCGCTGAACTGGGCAGCGGCGCACGGCTGAACGGCCAACCGATGCATGTATCGACCATAGGGAATCTGGGAGAGAGCCTGGTGGGAACTGGCTTTCCAAGCCACAAGAGGCACAAGAACCCTAACATTTATTTTTATCACCAGATCACGCTGCGCACTCACGGCGTAAGGCGCGCGGGTTCGGCCGCGCTCGATCTCTGCAATGTGGCATCGGGACGCTTCGATGGCTACTGGGAATTTAATCTCAATCCGTGGGACACGGCTGCGGGGGTCCTGATGGTCGAAGAAGCCGGCGGGAAGGTTACGAACTTTTCCGGCGGACCATTTCAGATCGCCAGCCGCGAAACGCTGGCGTCGAATGGACTGGTGCACAATGCTCTACTGCACGAGTTTCAGGAGATCCTCGCTGGCCGCGGGTTGGAAGAGTTGCCTAGTCCGGTCGCCTACGCGAACAGTCGAAAGTCATAATCGTCAAAAGAGGAGGGCTTGCCGCTGCTTGTTTGCTGAAAAAATCGATTGCGCGCTGCGTCGCTCCCTCAGCGGCTAAAGCCGGCACTGAAAATAAGGTCTTTATCGCAGCGGTAAACCGCTGCGCCACCCAAAAGCAAGACCAAAATCGAGTTTTTCAGCAAGCTGCTAAGCCAACAAGCGGTACAATAATTCGCGTGATTTCATCTCTTCTTGAACGCCAAATCGAAAAGCGTCCGGGCCAAGTACGGCTACAGGGGCGCATTCTTTTTCTCACCGAAGACCCGGAGTTGATCAAAAAGCAGCTGACGGGGTGGGATCTGCCTTGGGACACGAAAAATCCCGCCAGTAATCCCAAACTTCGCGACGACATTTCTACCGATGAGATCACGCCCGCCCACTACTGCTTCTACTTTGACCGGACGCTTGGCGAGATTCCGTACATGGGTTTGCGCTGCGGCGACACGCTGCCGATTGGGCGCGGCGACGTTAAGAAGGGCGGCTTCGTGTGCTCAGTGAGCGGCAAGCGGCGCGGCAAAGGTTCCAGCCGCGAGCAATCGCCCTATGCCGAGATGTGCGCCGGAATTCAAGTTGCGATTGGCGAAAACATTGAACGCATCTACAAGCAGAATTGCCAGAACCTCGGGCTGCTCACGTCGACCAACTTTTCTTTGATCGACCGAATTCGTGGCGGAGAAGAAATCGCGCTCAGTGAATTTACCGCGGGGGAAGATGAGATCACGAAGCAGGTGATCGAATACGGCGGGTTGTTTCCCTTCAATGTTGCGCGTATGCAGAAGAAGGTGTTCTTGCCGCTGATCGAGACTGTCAAGCGTCCGATGACGTTGGCGGAGAAGATTTTTTCGGCGCATATGATTCCGGGCTCATCGGAGAACGCCTCGCTGCGCTCGGCGGGACGGACGAATGCGTCCGTCCCCACGCGGTCTTTGCCAGGGCGTTACGTCAAGCCTGGCGATACAGGGTTTACTCGCGTTGATCTGCGCTTCAGTCACGAGTACGTCACGCCGATGGCTTCGATTTTCTACGAGCAATATGTCGGCAAAAATGTTCCGGTGAACGACGCTTCGACCATCTGCTTCTTCCGCGACCATCTGACTTTTCTCGACGAAGTAATTTCCGAAGAAAAGAAAAAAATCGGCCTGCTCGATTTGGCCACGCAACTGAAGCTGAAGCAGGAAGAGTTCGCCAAACAGCAGGGAATCAAATTGCACGGTGAACTCACCGATCGCAAGGGTTCCGAGGGCATCTGCCATTCGGTGATGCTGGAGACCTACGCGCTGCCCGGGCAGGTGAACGTGGGCTCCGATTCGCACACGCCGCATGTCGGCGCCATCGGATGCATCGCCTTCGGCATTGGCACCACCGACGTTTTCAATTCCTGGATCACGAAAGACGTTCGCGTCAAAGTCCCGGAGTCGGTCAAGATTGTCATTCGCGGCAAAAAACACGCCAACGTGACGGCGAAAGATTTCATTCTGAAAATTCTTTCGCTGGATTACGTGCGAAGCGGCAAAGCGCTAGCCAAAGTCATGGAGTACGCGGGCGAAGCGGTCGAGGCGCTCTCGGTCGACGAGCGCGCCACCATGACCAATATGGCGGCTGAAATCGGGGGCTTCACCGGCATCGTGGCCCCGGATGAAAAAGTGGTCGAGTTTTTAATGGAGCGACGCGGCCTGGAACGCGCCGAGGTCGAGAAGATGATCCAAGGATTGCAGAGCGATCCGGATGCCGAGTATGCCGAAGTGATCGAACTCGATGCGGCGGAGATCACGCCCATGGTCGCGACTCCGGGCGATCCCGGAAACGGTAAGCACATCCGCGACCTCAACGCGCGGGTGCCGATAGAAATCGCCTACGGTGGAACTTGTACAGCCGGGAAGAACGAAGACATGGACATGTACGCGTCGGTTCTAGCCGATGCGCTGCAACAAGGGCGGCGAGTTTCGAAGGGTGTCGAATTCTGGATTCAGTTCGGCTCGCAGGAAACGCGCGAGTATTCGAAGCGCCGAGGCTATCTCGATATTTTCGAAAGAGCCGGCGCTCGCGTGATCGAGCCTAGCTGTGGCGCCTGCATCAACGCCGGCCCGGGAGTCTCGACGCGTCCCGATCAAGTCGTAATCAGCGCGCAGAACCGAAACTTTCCCGGACGCAGCGGTCCCGGCCAAATGTATCTGGCATCGCCGCTGACGGTGGCTGCCAGCGCCGTGGCTGGCTACATTGTCGAGTACGAGCCAAGTCGGCAGCGCGAACTAACAACCGCCTGAATAAAACGCGAAGTTCTTCCCAGCGGCGATAGGTAATGCACTGCGGAAACTCCTTCGATCCGTGAGCACGGAAGGAAGCATGTTCGGCGACAGCCTCAGGCCGATAGTTTCAGAATGGGAACTGGCCTCCGCCAAACCAAGTTAATAAAACCGCCTTCCGCGAATCACATACCACTGTCCGTGTATACTGTACGCTAGGTTACATTCAACTGTACCCTTATAACCGCATAGCGTCAGAGCAAGCCTACGCTCTGGTGTAACTGATTTTTCCTAGCAACCCTGGCACTCAGCAAAGCGGCGCTTTGCGGAATCGCGAATCACCTCATGAAAATCCTGCTCTATAACCCCGACAACGGGGTCACACGTAATTTTATGCCTCATCTGTGGATGTTCCTGTTGCAGGCGCTCACGCCGCCGGGTCACGAGGTATTGCTGGTGGATGGCAACGCCCAAGCCATGGATGAAGCGGGCATCGCGCGGTATGTGCGCGACAACCAGATTGGATTAGTCGGTATCGGCGCTATGACTCGCATGATCGCTAAGGCATATCGAATGGCGGATGCGGTTCGCGCCGCGGGCGTTCCAGTGGTGATGGGCGGTCCGCACGTGACCGAGATGGCCGATGAGGCACTCGGCCGCGACGGTGGTCCGCGTCACGCCGATGCCGTTGCGCTCGGCGAAGCCGATGCCACCTGGCCCCTGATCGTAGATGATGCCGCGCGCGGCCAATTGAAAGATGTCTATGAGCCCGTCGACGCCTTTGGCCAGGAGAGTAAGCCTACCCTGCAGGATTATCCCGTAATCCCGTGGCACTCGATTGATCTTAAGCAGTTCAATCTGGTGCCCAAGGTTGCCAAACGCCTGCTGCAGAAAATCGGAGCAGGCTGGGGAACCTTCCGCCTGATTCCCGTCGAATCGGGACGAGGTTGTCCATACGGGTGCGAGTTCTGCACTGTGACTGGATTCTTCGGAGACAAGATTCGCTTCCGCAGCAATGAAAGCGTTGTCAATGAGCTGCTTCTGCTGAAAGCGCGCGCTCGCAGCGAAAAGGGACAGATGGCGGTCTTTTTCATCGACGACAATTTCGCCATCAACGTTAAGCGCACCAAGTCGCTGTTGCGCGACATCATCGCCGCCGGAGCGCAAGTGCATTGGGTCGCGCAGATCAGTGCGAATTTATTGCGCGACGAAGAACTGGTGGACTTGATTGCGGCCTCTGGAGGCAAATGGATCTTCATCGGCATGGAGTCGATCGATCCCGCTAATTTGAAAGACGTGAACAAGGGATTTAACAAGCCGGGCGAATATGCGGCGGTGCTCGAGCGGCTGGCATCGCGCAATGTTTACGCCATCACGTCGTTTATCTTTGGCATGGACAACGATACAACGGGAGTCGCCGAGCGCACGCTCGATCAGGTACGCACCTGGCCGCCGGGTCTTCCAATTTTTGGTTTGCTCACTCCCTTGCCTGCGACGCCGCTCTATAAGCGCCTGGAGAAAGCCGGCCGCCTGACTCGCCCCAAGCACTGGCAGGAGTTCATTCCTTTTGCCATGGCTCACACGCCGCTTAAGATGACTATCGAAGAAGCTCATGCCGAGGTGAATCGTGGCTGGGAGCAGGCGTATAGTCCGGAGGCATTGAGTGCGGCGGTCAACTCTTTGCGCGACCAGCCGCTGGGTTTTCGGGTGAACATCTTTCTGGCGCGCCTCTGTTTCCGGGGCATATATTTTCCCATGATGGGCAAAATGGCATGGCTCAAGGTGATCGTGCAAAATAGACGAACTATCTTCAAACTGGTCAGAGAAGGATGCAAAGCCGGCGCCTGGCCAGACATACCAGCGAGAATCCCGGCGACGCCGGAGCCACAGGCGGAAGCGGGTGAAGCGGCGTGGTTCTCAGCCGATTGAAAATCGCCCAAGTTGGAATTGCTGCCAGGAAAAAGCAGGTCCTTCGCTGCGCCCAGGATGACAATTGGTTGGGGATTAGCCAAAGTGGGACACCACCCCCCGAAAGGTCATCCTTGGGACGCGCTCGCATTGCCGGTAGTGAGCAGGACTGAAAGAAGTGTGCAACACTTTGAAACACTCCCGAGGCAGCAATTCTGAAACGATGCGCGCCCAACAGCAGGAAAACCACGCGGTCGACATTTATTCTCTTCAAGTTGCAAGGACTATCGAAACCGTTGCCTGGAATCTGACACTGGCCCCACAGTTGCAGTTTCCGTTGCGTCTCCGCTCCTTCTGAACGCTTTGCTGGCGCGAGACGCACAAGTGGGCGGGAACCACGCCCCGCGCAATTCTCTCAGCCAGCCTGCGCCGCGCTGCGATGTAAACGCATTGCAACCGGCGCTCTAGAAACCGGGCCTACTGCCCGGTTTCGTTTTTTGCGAGGCTGCTGCGTCAAGACGGCGTTGGCGGGATTTACCTGCGGGGGAGACGCGGGAAGCCGCGTCTCTACTGGGACCGGTCTTAGTCGCCGGCCGTTTCCAGCAGGAATCCGTTGGCTTCCTCTTCCGCGGCTACCAATCCTTCGGGCAGGCTGCCTCGGTTGTACTCCGCCATACGGTTTTTCCACTTCAGGAAATCGGTGATGCTCTCGGGTTCGATGCGGATTTCGACCCGCCGCAGACTTGCCAGCAGAAGATTCATCTCGTTCTGGAAACCGATTGCGGAACGCAGGTTCTTGGCCGACGCCTTGATGCGCTCGATGTGACGGCCGCACACTTCGAGCAGGCCCCAGCCCGCGGGAAGTTCCTCGGTTCGTAGCAGACCGCGTGGGGTCAGGTAGTAGCGCTCACAGCCGACGCCAAGCTCGGGCTTTTGCCGGAAAGGCTTGTCGCGATCGGCCAGGAAATCCGCGCGCGACACTTTGCTTTCGACCAGCACCGAATGGCATGCTTTCTTCCAGCCGATGGCGTCAGGCATCTCGCCGCTGACACAGGCCTGCTCGCTCAGCACTACTCCGCAGCGATAGCAGCGCAGCCACTTCACCGCTAGCGCGACTAATTTTGCATGGGTCACAGTTGCTTCCAACCACAGTTGCTTCCGATCACTCTTCGGTGGGCACAATGAAAGTTTGGAAGGCAGGCGTCGTTCTGAGAAGTATCAGAGTAGGTCCGGAAAGAATGGTCGTTGGTCGCTAGTCGTTGGTCGTGAGGATCACTTCGGGCGAGTTTGCCAACAACCAACGACTATCGACTAACGGCCGACTCCGCTGCCGCGCCCCACTAGTGTTACGCTCGTAACCCCTTTCACCAGCGGGGATTACAGAACTATTACAACGAAGTACGCGCAATCTTGGTATTGTCCTATCCGGACTTCCATCCAATAGGTATACGGAGAAAAGAGAAACGAATGAGCGAGACAGCGCGCGAAAGAATGAGTGCAGCAACCAGCCAGGCTATGAATGCAGCCGGAGACGGCATCAATCGCAGAGCCCGCGCCAGCCAGGATGGTTTCAACTGGGTTACGGGGATTGCCATGGGCCTCTTTCATATCGGCGCCATCGCGGCATTATTTTTCTTTACCTGGCCGGCATTTTTCGTAGCCATTTTCTTATGGTGGGTTTCAGGCAGTCTCGGCATTGGGATGAGCTATCACCGTTTGCTGACTCATCGCGGATACAGGACGCCAAAATGGATCGAATACTTCCTGACCTGGTGCGCTACGCTGGCGCTCGAAGGCGGTCCGATTTTCTGGGTGGCAACTCATCGCATTCATCATCAGTTTTCCGACGAAGACGGCGATCCGCACTCTCCCATCGACGGCAAATGGTGGTCGCACATGGGCTGGATCCTGAGCGGCAAGTCGATGCATCACGACACCACGACCCTGGCGCGTTACGTCCCCGACTTGACCAAAGATAAAGTTCACGTCTGGCTGACCAAGTATCACTGGACTTCGAACATTATTCTGGGCGTCATTCTTTATGCCATCGGCGGATTGCCGTGGCTGCTCTGGGGCGTGTTTGCGCGCACCGTGGTTGGACTGCATGCTACCTGGATGGTGAACTCGGTGACGCACCTCTGGGGATCGCGCCGCTTCGCCACCAAAGATCTGTCGACCAACAACTTCGTTGTGGCCGTTCTCACCTTCGGCGAAGGCTGGCACAACAATCATCATGCGCATCCAGTGTCGGCGCGGCACGGCTTGCGCTGGTACGAAATTGATATGAACTGGTATGGCATCTGGACACTGAAGAAGTTGGGCCTGGCACGGCACGTTTATAAAGTCGAGCTCGATCACCTGCCGCCTAAGCCGGCGCTGGTGCGGGACGTTGAGGCGGCTGCGGTGATGGCGGCTGCGGGCAACGACTAAAGCTTAACGCGGAGGACGCCGAGTCTTACGCGGAGTTCGCAGAGAAAAACCGGGGAAATGCCCGGTTTTTTCTTTTGCCTGTACTTCTGCCTATATTTCTCTGCGGACTCTGCAATTTCCCTGTGTGCTCTGCGTTTATGCTTGTTTCCCGCTAAAATCACCGTGTGCGCATCATCAGCCGGCAGAAAGCGATCTATACGTTTCTCTCGCTGGGCGTTTGCCTGGCAGCGGTGGCGTTTGCGGTCGGCAGCGGATGGATCATTCTTAACTGGCGCGAAGGGATCAAAGTTTTTCTTGGCATTATCTTCTTCGGAGCCATTGTCGCCGGTCTGGTCCTGAATACGATTTTTCTGGTGCGCGAAATTCGGCGCAACGAGCAGCACGACAGTTTCATTAACGCCGTTACGCATGAATTGAAGACCCCGATCGCTTCCATCCGGCTTTATCTCCAGACTTTGCAGAAGCGGGAGGTAGACGATGCGCAACGGAGGGAGTTCTACAACTCGATGCTGCTCGATACCGATCGCCTGCTGCACACCGTGGAACAGGTGCTAAAAGCGGGCGCGGCGGCGCAAAAGAAAGGCCTGCGGCAGCGCTTGCCGGTGGAATTCGACACGCTGGTGCGCGAATGCATGGAACTGGCGCGCGTGCGCCATAATTTACAGGCAGCGGATCTCGACTACCGCGAGTCTTCGTCTTTATCTTTATCTACGTCATTATCAGCGCAGAACGGAGGCGGAGCGTGCGTTCTGGGCGATGCCGAGGAGTTGAGGACCGCGGTTTCAAACCTGCTGGATAACGCCGTTAAGTACTCGCCGGATGGCGTACACATTTCCGTGGAACTCGATGCTCCCGATGAGGAGCGCGTGGTGTTGCGAGTGCGCGATCACGGGGTGGGGATTCCGCAGCAGGAGTTGAAACGCATTTTCAAGCGCTTCTACCGGGTCACGCAGCGGTCGCTCTCGCAAGTGAAGGGCACGGGGTTGGGATTGTTCATCGTGCGCTCGATCGCGCGTAAGCACGGCGGACGGGTGTTCGCCGAGAGTGAAGGCGCCGGCAAGGGGACGACGGTGACTCTCGAATTGCCGAGGAAAGAATTGCCGCGGAAGGAATTGCTGCGGAGGACAACATGACCCGGGTGCTGGTGGTGGAGGACGAGGCGCACCTGGCCCAGGGCTTGCGCTACAACCTGCAAGCCGAAGGACATGCGGTGGAGGTTGCGGCCGACGGCGAGACTGCTTTGGAGCGCCTGGTCGAGAAAAGAGAGCGCTTCGACGCGGTGGTTCTCGATGTCATGTTGCCGGGCAAGAGCGGCTTTGAAGTCGCGGCTCTGCTGCGCGGGAAAAAGAATTATGTGCCGATTCTAATGCTGACCGCGCGCGGACGTCCGGAAGACGTGTTGCAGGGGTTCGCATCGGGAGCAGATGATTACCTGCCGAAGCCCTTTGAACTGGCGATCCTGATCGCCCGCCTGGAAAGCCTGCTTCGGCGCAGCGCGTGGATGAAACGTGCCCAGCCGTCGGGCGAGGAATCCGGAGCTCCAAAACCGCCAGAGGTTGATAGGACAAGCGGGCAGCCCCTCGATACTTTCAGCTTTAGCAGCAAGACTATCGACTTCGGAGAACTGGAACTGCGCACGCTGGGAAATACCATCCATCTGACGGTGATGGAGGCGGAATTTCTGCGCTATCTGGTGCAGAGCGAAGGGCGCGTGGTTTCGCGCAAGGCGATTTTGGAAGAAGTGTGGGGACTGCGAGAAGATACCGATACGCGCGCGATCGATAATTTTGTGGTGCGGCTGCGGCGCTACATTGAAGAGGATCCATCGCGTCCGAAGCATCTGCAGACGGTACGGGGAGTGGGGTATCGCTTTGTAGCAGAGCCGGAGTAGCGGGCGCGAATAGCCCAGCGGACATCATGAGCAGAATTGGTGGAGCTGGCCGGGATCGAACCGACGACCTCTCCTGACGGGGCCGAACCACGTACAAAGTGGTCTGATTTGACCAGACATCCAACCTCGCATCGCCTAGGATTATGCTAGGAATAAAGCGAGAACAGGTGGAGATGTTTCGCCGGGCCCTAATTCCGGCTTCCACAAACGCAGGTGCCTGAGTCAGGAATTGTTTCCTCGTAGGACCTCCCAAGACAAGTGGATGTATGGCAAGGAGGCCCCCATGAGGGCATTTTGGTCCGTGGCTGCGATCGCTGTCCTGGTTTTGGCTGGAACTCTATACCTGCGTGACCGGAACGATCGAGGCAGAACGAATCGAACCGGAACGGCGGCTGGGGATGAGCAAAGCAGTGGAGTGCCTTTAAAAGCCACTCCAGTTAAGTCCAGAGTCGGCACGGGACACGATTTTGTGCCTGGCGGCATCCTTTCGGTGGCACAATTTCAGCAATCTTTTCGGACCGATGCGGCATTGGCGGCGCAATTTCCGGATTTCAACTTCAGCCGGGCCCGCTTCAGGCTTTTAAGCAAGGATACGTGCGCATTTGTCGCGTATCGAGCAGCCGCCAAATTCGGCTGGACCAGACACTGCATCATGCTGAGGAGAAATGAAACGGTCCTCACGGATGGGCACTATGCACTGCGAGCTCGATGCGGAAACCTGATTTCTGGAACGGCGAAAATTCCGCTGCTCCCGCAACCGGTGCAAGACGAAATCGACGAAAGTGAGATTCTACCAACTCCGGCGGGTTATGGCGTGGCTGCGGTTCCGGCACCTGCGGATGTTCCGGGGACGGACTCGCCCCTGAGTCCGGCTCCAATTCCTGATTCGCCAGGCCCGATCACCGGCCCTGAGCCGTTTCCCATTGGTCCGAGTCCGATAGAAGGCCCGCTGCCTCCGGGCGGCTTTCCCGTGCCTTGCTGCCGTCCGCCAGGAAGACCCACACCCGTAAACGTACCGGACGGTGACAAGTATGTCGGACTTGTGGCTGTCTTGGTGCTGATCGTGGCCGGAGTTTACCTCGCAGCCGAGAGAAAACGAAGACAAAGATAGGCACGCGGGATGGCTGAGGAGCTGAAATCGTGGACCTGGCCTCTTCCATGCCATTTAGCCCGTATTAGGAAATCCAACAACTTACAGCGCCCAGAAGGCCGTCTCTTGGGTTTTTGACCCCGTAAAGCAGGTAAGGATCACAGGGGCCGAAGAAACTTGCCTTTGCATGTAAAATACGCTTGACATTGTGTCAACTAAGCTTTACTATGTAGATGAGGTTCCAAGCGATGACTAATCGAACGTTTCCCTCCCGCTTCACCCGCCCTGTTTTTCTCTGGGCGGTGGCTGCCGCTCTGACCGAGCTCCTGGTGACGTGGCTTGTGGTTCACAGGCAAGTACCGCGTTGGCTGGGGCTTTTACCGGTTCTGCCCTACCTGATCTTTTTCGCGGCAATGGTACGCAGCGTCCTGAAGATGGACGAGATGCAAAAGCGCATCTGCCTCGAGTCGACATCGATCGCGTTCCTGTTGACGCTCATCATCACTGCCTTTTTCAGTGGCGTTGTGCAAGCGGGAATCGGCCACCCGCCATGGGAGAAGGTAGGAAGTTTCATGATGCTGCTATGGGCAGGCGCCTATGCGGTCTCAGCCTGGAGATACCGATGAAGCGGCAATGCGTCACGGATCGCCTACGAGGCGGTGCGCGATGAAAAACCGTCTTCGGGTTCTCCGGGCAGAGCGCGAGTGGTCCCAGGCGGATCTGGCTGGCCGGCTCAAGGTATCGCGGCAAACGGTGAATGCCATCGAAACCGGCAAGTACGACCCGAGTCTGCCGCTGGCTTTTGCCATCGCACGACTCTTCGAGCAACCCATTGAAACCATCTTTGAACCCGGCGATAGCAAATCCGCCGGCTGACCGCGCCAGCCTGTTTTAGCTGGCGGCTAAACCATTCACAATCAACCAAAGGAGGATTACCTGATGAACATGAATAAGGCGTTACGCTTCGGATTTTCGGCAGCGCTGCTGACCATGATGGCATCGGCATTGGCCCTTGGCACCATGACCACGGCTTTGGTCTCGGCGGCGATCGGTGATTGGGAAGGAAAGATCGACACCGGCGATGGCAGCCTGCGAGTGATCGTTCACCTTTCACAGGCAGCCGATGGAACATTAAACGGAAGCCTGGACAGCCCGGACCAGGGCGCGACCGGGACGGCGATCGACTCCGTCACTTACAGGGAGCCTGATTTGCACTTTGCAATTCAAAGCTTCGGAAGCACCTTTGACGGCCAGATGAACAACGACCACTCGGAGATCGCGGGCGTGTGGAAGCAGAGTGGCCGCTCCCTGCCGCTCGTGTTCAAGCGGCGCTTGCCTCTAACAAACCTCAGGGGAAAATAAGCGGGGCCAGTTTGCAAAGGACTACATCCGGCCACGTTTCGTAGAGCACGGCCTCATTGAGGCCGACTACACGGGACTGGCCGGCCTCCATGCCTTCAGCCGATCAAAATGGCGATGGGAGCTAAACCATTGAGAGATTTGGTGGACCTGGTCGGGATCGAACCGACGACCTCTTCCATGCCATGGAAGCGCGCTCCCAGCTGCGCCACAGGCCCACTTGGAATTGCTACGTCTTAATTCTCGCTTAGCTTGGTCGCGGCGTCAAACTGGACCCTCGACTCCGGTGCGACTACTCGACTACCACCGTGAACCTCAACTAGGATAGGGTTGGCAAAACACCAAATACACAATCGGAGCCCCATGTTGAACTTGCGGAATACTTTCGCTTGCCCGCTTTTCGGTTTCGTTGTGGCTGCTTGGCTGGCGCCGGCGATTGCTGGCGCGCAAGAGACGGCCGGGGGGACACAGCCTCCGGTCGCTTACGCTTCGGTCAGCGCGCTGAACGGGATTCTTACGCCTTTGCAGCAGACGGCGCAGAACATGCTCTCGGACCTCGGGAAAATGCGCATTGAAAAATGGAAGACCGATGCTTCGAACAAGCAGCAGACGCTGGCGAATGTGGGATCCATTCAGCGCAACCTGCAGGAGGCGCTGCCGGAAATGATCACGCAACTGAATAACGCGCCGGAGGATCTGGCAGCGAGTTTCAAACTCTACCGCAACCTTGATGCACTGTATGACGTCTTCAGTTCGGTGGCGGAATCGGCGGGGGCGTTCGGAAACCGGGATGAGTTTCAAAGCCTGAGCAACGACCTGAGCGGGCTGGAGAGCGCCCGGCGCGCGCTGGGCGAGCGGATGCAGAAATTGGCTGCCAGCAAAGAAGATGAATTGACGCGTTTGCGGGCGCAGGTCAAGACGCTGTCCGCAGCGCCGCCTCCTCCACCGAAGAAGATTGTGGTGGATGATACCGAGGAGGCTCCGAAGAAGCCGCCAGCGAAGAAGAAGACTACAAAACCGAAGCCGCCGGCGACGCAGGCTCCGGCGAGTGCTTCGCCGACGCAGTGAGGTTAGTGCCCGGCCCTAAAAGCGACTTGGTCCAGCGGGAGAGCAGCACACCTCAGGCGCTAAAGCGCGGATTCCTTTCAAGGCTTAGCGGCACGAGTGAACTCGTGCCCTTAGCTTTTCGTGAAAGTTTGTGGCTTTTCGGTATGGTTTCTTGGACAACTATTTCATCGGCGGCAAGTAGGGAATATAGCGGGCGAATAGCCAGCAGAGGAAGAACACGACTGGCACGTGAACCATTAACTGCAGCACGCCGTATCCAACAATGTCCCGGGCTTTCAATTTCAGAATGCCTAGGAGCGGCAGCATCCAGAATGGATTGACTAGATTGGGCAACGCCTCCGATGCATTGTAGATCTGCACTACCCATCCCAAATGCACCTGGTGCAGATTCGCGGCCTGCAGGACATAGGGCGCTTCGATGACCCACTTACTGCCTCCCGAGGGAATGAAAATTCCGAGCGTCGCCGAATAGATCGCCACCAGTAGCGGATAGGTATTGTGGGTGCTGATGGAGGCGAAGAGTTTCGCCAGCGCATCGGCAATCCCCGTACCTATGATCATTCCGAAGATGACAGCGTAAAACGGGAACTGGATGATCACACCGCCGGTGGCGGGAATGCATTCGGTTACGGCGCGCATGAAACGCTTTGGGCGCCAGTGCAATAAAAGCCCAACCGTGATGAACATCAGGTTGTAGGTATTCAGGTCGAGCGCGGCCAGCGCGCCTTGCGGCGAGGTGCGGAAGACGTCAACCAAATACCAGCACAGGAGCGTGACCACTAGAATTGTCAGCAGCGGACTGTATTCCAACCACTCTCCGGGCTTGGTCTTTTCTTCCAGACTGGAGCGAATCGGCTCGTATAGGATGCCATAGGATTCTGCGGTTCGGGCGTTCTCTGGCGACGGCGTCGACATGTAGGCGATGAGCACCGAGAGCACGATCAGGATTGCCGTGGTCGCGATGCTCTGCCACAAGAAGAGCGTTTGCGTGAGCGGGATCAGGCCGCTGATGTTGAACAATGTGGGCGGCATCGCCGACTTCGTGGCCATCAGCATGGCGGCGGACGACGACAATCCCATGGCCCAGACTGCTCCCAACCCGAGATAGGCGGCGGCGCCGGCGGCGCGGTAGTCCAACCCTTTGACACGATGCGCGAGTTCTCGAACGAAGAGGCCGCTGAAAATCAGGCTCAAGCCCCAGGAGATCAGCGAGGTAAGCATGGAGAAAAGCGCCACCAGGGCGACGGCTCCGCGCGGCGTCTTGGGAATTCCGGCTAAGGCTCGGATGGCGCGATACACAATCGGCGTCGAGGCGACGACATATTCGCCGACAATGATCATCACCATCTGCATGGTGAACGGGACCAGAGTCCAGAAGTTCTTGCCGCCCTGGATGGCGAGTTTCGCAGGGCTTTGATGAAGCAATACGCCGACTCCATACACCACTACGATTCCCAGCAGCGCAAAGATCAGAGGATCGGGGAACCAGCGCTCGCTCCAGTTGGCGAGGCCGAGGCCGAAACGGACCAGGGGTTGCTCCTGAGTTGCGGCTTGCTGTTCTCGTGGCATGGGCATACGCGGTCCTTTCGGTTCGGCAGGGATTGTCTTTTGCTTGGCTCTCCGGGGCTTTGCCGGAATGTCGCGGACATTGTAGCGCGAGTTCGCCGCTAGAAAAGTTGTTTGTGCCGGATTCCACGATGGGTGTAGGATGCGTCCGATTGGGCTGGCAGGATCGGCCACTCTAATTTGATCTGGAGCGAGTCATGAATACCCTTCCGGTATTGCTGGGTGCGTTGTGCGTGTACGCGATTGCTTACCGTTACTACAGCGCGTTCATTGCCGCGAAGGCTCTGGCGCTCGACGATCGTCGCACTACTCCCGGACACCTTTATGCCGATGGACATAATTATGTTGCTTCGCCACGGTGGGTGCTCTTCGGACATCACTTTGCGGCGATCGCCGGAGCGGGGCCGCTGGTGGGTCCGACTCTGGCGGCGCAGTTTGGGTTTGCGCCGGGCTTCTTGTGGATACTGATCGGCGCCGTTTTAGCCGGTTGTGTGCAGGATTTCATGGTGCTGGTGGCTTCGATACGGCACCGCGGCCGGTCTCTAGCGGATGTTGCCCGCACCGAAATCAGTCCGTTTGCCGGGCTCGTGGCCATGGTCGCGGTGCTCTTCATTCTTCTCGTCACGCTTGCCGGGCTCGGCATCGTGGTGGTCAATGCACTTTCTAATAGCCCTTGGGGAGTGTTCACGATTGGCATGACGATTCCCATCGCCGTCATCATGGGATTGTGGATGTTCAAAAGCCATGCGGGAAAGATTACGGTCACGGGCCCCAGTATTTTTGGGGTTGTGCTTTTGATCGGCAGCGTGGTCGCCGGACATTGGGTAGCGCAGAGCGGAGCCGCATCGGCGCTTACTTTCACGCCTCACGAGATCACGATCCTCATGGCGATTTATGGGCTTGTCGCTTCGGTTCTTCCCGTCTGGCTGGTGCTGGAGCCGCGCGACTATCTTTCGACCTATGTGAAGCTGGGCACGATTGCCGTGCTGGTCATCGGCGTTTTCGTGGTTCATCCCAACATTCAATTTCCGAACTTCACCGCGTTCGTTCATGGGGGCGGGCCGATCATCAAAGGAAAGCTGTACCCGTTTCTTTTTGTGACGATTGCTTGCGGCGCGATCTCAGGCTTTCACTCGCTGGTGTCGTCGGGCACCACGCCGAAAATGCTGGATAAGGAAACCGACGCTCGCTTCATTGGATATGGCGCCATGATCGCCGAGTCGCTGGTGGGATTGCTGGCTTTGATTGCGGCCTGCTCGTTGCATCCGGGCGACTACTTTGCCATCAACACTACGCCGCAGGTCTTCAGCACTCTGGGATTGTCCACGGTAAATCTGGATTTGTTCTCGCGTGAAGTGGGGGAGAAACTGGCGGGGCGCACGGGAGGCGCGGTCTCGCTGGCGATCGGCATGGCGCAAATTTTCCGCGGACTGCCGGGGATGGATCGGCTGATGGGGTACTGGTATCACTACGCCATCATGTTTGAAGCTCTTTTCATCCTGACTACGGTGGATACTGGAACGCGCGTGGCGCGCTACGTTTTGCAGGAACTCATGGGCAAAGTCTACAAACCTTTTGGCAACAACGCGTGGCTGCCGGGAAATCTGCTCACCAGTTTTTTTGTAGTTCTGGCCTGGGGATATCTGATTTACACCGGAAGTATTTCTACCTTGTGGCCGTTGTTCGGAACCGGCAACCAGTTGCTGGCGACGATCGCGCTGGCGGTCACGACTACTTTCCTGATTAATATGGGCAAGCAGAAATATGCCTGGATTACGGCGGCTCCGATGTGTTTCGTGGGCGTCACTACGCTTACGGCGGCAGTGCTCTCGATCAAGAACATTTTCTGGCCGTTGACATCCAAGCCCGGCCAGGAGTTCACGGGCTATCTGGATTCGGTGCTGATGAGCATTTTTATCCTGGGCGTCGTGCTCGTCGTGGTCGATGCGGTGCGGCGTTGGATCTTGACGCTGAACGGCTCGCCCGCACCGCGGGAGTGCTTCGGTCCTCCGCTGACCGCGACCGGCGAGGTGAAGATGGGGTGCTGCTAGGAACTTGCTTGGTATGTGCTGGCTTACAGGACTACAATCCCTCACCAGTGTTGTTATAGGCTTCGGGAGGTATGCGTGACCTCGACAACCGCTCCGTCTAAGGCTTCTTCGACATCGGCCAACCCAGTGGCGTGGATCTCTACGCTGGTCGCAGTGATTGTTGCTGCTGTCATAATTTTGAAGGCTCCGCCGCTGGCCTCTCCGTGGCCACAGAACTACGACCCGACCGGACACTGGTGGCTTTCAACATTGATCGCCGCGCTGCCGATCGTGGTGTTGCTGGGTACGCTGGCGTTGCTGCATATCAAGGCTCACTTTGCCGCCTTGCTTGGACTGAGCACGGGGCTGGCGACTGCGGTACTTGTCTTCCATATGCCGGCACGGTTAGCGGCGACGACGGCCGTCTATGGCGCGGGATACGGATTGTTTCCCATCGGCTGGATCATCTTGAACGTCATTTTTATGTACCAATTGACGGTGGAGGCGGGACAGTTCAAGGTTTTGCAATCGAGCATGACGGGCATCACGCAGGATCGCCGTCTGCAATTGTTGTTGATCGCGTTCTGCTTTGGCGCGTTCTTCGAAGGCGCGGCTGGCTTCGGAACGCCGGTGGCGGTGACGGCGGCGCTGCTGATTGGACTTGGGTTTAAACCGCTCGAGGCTTCGGGCTTGTCGTTGATCGCGAACACCGCCCCAGTCGCATTCGGCGCGCTGGGCACTCCCATCATCGCGTTGGCCAAGGTGACGGGCATGAGTGAAATTCTGCTGGGCGCGATGGCTGGCCGTATTCTGGCGCCCTTCTGCATCCTGGTTCCTTTCTGGCTGATCTGGGCGTTCGCGGGTTTCTCCGCCATGGTGGAGATTTGGCCGGCGATTCTGGTGGCGGGCGTTTCGTTCACGATACCGCAAATCCTGGTTTCCAATTTTCACGGTCCCTGGCTGGTGAATATCGTGGCCGCGGTGATCTCCATGATTTGCCTGATTGGCTTTCTGTTTGTCTGGCATCCGAAGAAGATCTGGACATTTGCCGACGAGGAGAGTAAGGGCGCTCGCGCCGCTCATGGCTACAGTCGCTCGGAGATCACCCGCGCCTGGGTGCCGTGGGTCATCCTCAGCGTGGCCGTGTTCCTGTGGGGTACGCAGACGGGCAAGACCCTGATGAACACTCCGGAGAAGGTATTCCCGTCGCTGGCCGCGTGGCATACGCCGCCGAGCGCGATCACGAATCCGGCGTTTCCGGTGAAGGGTCTGAACAATCTGGTGCAGCGGGTGCCGCCGGTGGTGCCGAAGCCGGCCAAGGAACCTGCGGTGTTCGCCCTGAACTGGCTGAGCGCGACGGGATCTGGGATCTTGGTGGCGGCCATTCTTTCTGGCCTGGTGATGGGAATCAGCATTCCAAATATTTTCAAAATTTACGGGCGCACGATTGTAAAGGTGCGCTTCTCGCTGCTGACGATCGCGGCGATGCTGGGGCTGGGCGTGTTGACTCGCTACTCGGGAGTCGACGCCACCATGGGACTGGCCTTCGCGCGCACGGGTGTGCTCTATCCATTTTTTGGAACATTGCTTGGCTGGCTGGGCGTGGCGCTGACGGGCTCAGATACTTCATCGAACGTATTATTCGGCAGCTTGCAAAAAATCACCGCGCAGCAGATTGGAATCGCACCCAGCCTGATGGCGGGAGCCAACAGCTGCGGCGGCGTCATGGGCAAGATGATTGACGCCCAGAGCATTGTCGTGGCCAGCACCGCGACCCAGTGGTACGGACACGAAGGCGACATTTTGCGTTACGTATTTTTTCACAGTTTGGCGCTGGCGGCTTTGGTAGGAATTTTCGTGACGCTCATGGCTTATGTGTATCCGTTCACTGGTCTGGTGGTGCGGTAACGACTCCCTGTGCACACCTCTGGTGGCTGAGGCAAAAATTTGAACCACAGGGGACACAGAGGTTCACAACGAGTTCCGAGGATGAGCTGTGCAACGCAAAGTATCGCTATTCGTGCCTTGCTTCGTGGATCAACTGCTGCCTGAGGTGGCGGTCGACACGGTCAAGGTGCTGCGCCGCGTGGGGTATGCAGTCGAGTTCCCGGAAGACCAGACTTGTTGCGGCCAGCCTGCTCTCAACACGGGATATTGGGACGAAGCGCGACCGTGCGCCGAGCATTTTGTGCGCGTCTTCAAGAATGCCGAGGTTGTTGTCTGCCCTTCCGGTTCGTGCGTGAGCGTGATCCGCGTGTTCTACCCGGAGCTGCTGGCGCACAGCTCATTGCGTGAAGACGCCATCTCTCTGGGCAAGCGCACCTTTGAATTTTCGGAATTTCTGGTGAAAGTCGCCGCCGTTACTCAAGTCGGCGCCAGCTTCCCACACTCGGTTACCTATCACGCTTCCTGCCACGGACTCCGCGAGCTGAAGCTGCGCGAAGAACCTCTCCAACTTTTGCGCCAGGTGGACGGGCTGAAGCTGGTAGAGATGATCCGCTTTGATGAATGCTGCGGTTTCGGTGGAACCTTTGCCGCCAAGTTCGCCGATATTTCCGGCGCCATGGGAAATTCCAAAGCAGACAGCGTGAATGCGACCGGCGCCGAGTTCGTCACCGCGATCGATCCCAGTTGTCTCATGCATCTGCAAGGCATTCTCGGCAAGCGCCGGGCAGCTGCTCGCACCATCTATCTAGCCAGCATTCTCGCCAGTCAAGCTCCGGCGAATCAAGCTCCGGCGCAGGAGAAATCGTGAGCACCGCGGCACAACGCTTTCTGCAAGACGCCGCCGTGAAATCGGCGGACTTGATGCACCGCGAGATCATCCGGCGCGGCATGGACAGCTACGATGTAGCGCATCTCAAGGGGCGCGCGCGGATCAAGGACTGGGAGGCGGCTCGCCAGAAATGTCAGGAGATCAAGCGGGAAGCCATCAATCACGTCGACCGCTATCTTTTGCAGTTCGAAGAAAAGGTAGTGGCGCGCGGGGGACACGTTTTCTGGGCAGCCAACAGCGAAGAGGCGTGCACGTACGTGAAGAACCTGGCCACGCGGCTTGGGGTGCATACGGTGGTGAAGTCGAAATCCATGGTGACGGAAGAAATCCATCTCAGTCCGGTTCTGGAGAAGGCCGGCATCAAGGTCTGGGAAACCGATTTGGGCGAGTTCATTGTGCAGTTGCGCGACGAGCCGCCTTACCACATTGTCACTCCTGCTATGCATCTTAATCGCGGCCAGATCGCCCAGTTGTTCCGCGACAAATTGGACCCGTCAATCGTCAGCGACGATCCGCGGGATTTGATGGCGGTGGCGCGGCGCAAATTGCGTGAGGCTTTTTTTGCCGCCGAGATGGGTATTTCGGGCGCGAATTTTCTGGTGGCGGATGCCGGCGTCGTTGCCATCTCCACCAACGAAGGCAACGGCCGCCTGTGCACCAGTGTTCCTCGCATTCACGTGGTGGTCACGGGGATTGAAAAGGTTATTCCGCGGCTCGAGGATCTGGCTGTGCTTTGGCCGGTGCTCGCGACTTCCGGCACGGGGCAAGGCATTACTACGTATGGCACGCTGATCGGCGGTCCGCGGCGCAAGGGCGAAGCGGATGGACCGGACGAATTCCATGTGGTGCTGGTCGACAACGGACGCAGCCAGTTGCTGGCCGATGCGGAACAACGCGAGGTACTGCACTGCATTCGTTGTGGGGCGTGTTTGAATATCTGTCCCGTCTTCCGGCACATCGGAGGACACACCTACGGCACTACGTATCCCGGACCGATCGGCAGCGTGCTTACGCCGCATCTGAACGGCATCGCGGAGTTCAAGCATCTATCGTATGCGTCGTCGTTGTGCGGCGCTTGCACGAGCGTTTGTCCGGTGAAGATCGATCTGGCTCACCACCTGCTGCAAAACCGCCGAAATGCCACGCAGGCGGGAGCTACGAAGTCGAGTGAGCGAATGATGTTTCGCGCTTGGCGCTCCGTGATGCTTCATCCCTGGATGTATGCGCTTGGTGGCTGGTCGGCGCGCACGGCTCTTCGCGTCCTCTACGGACTGGGGCTGGCGGGGTCGATTGTCGATCCGATGCGGGTGTGGAACCGTTATCGCTCGCCGGTGGCGTTGCCATCTGAATCATTTCGCGCGCGCTGGAGGAAGGGGCTTGGGTCAAACTGAAATGACTCAAACTGAAATGACCCAAAGTGAAAATTCGAGCCGCGAACGGATTCTGGAACGGATTCGCACGGGCTTGCGCACGGTGATTCCGGAGCCGGCCGCGCTGGCGTCGGATCGCGCGATCGTTGAGCCGGTCGTCCTTGAGCCGGTCATCTTTGAGCCAATCAGCAATCCTCTCGAACGATTCCAGCAGGAGTGCGTTTCGAACCTTATGGAATGCGCGCTGACCGCCGATTCTGCGGCTAGTGTTCGGCAGCTTGATGAAGTTCTACAGTCGCTGCCCGACGGAGAAATCTTTGTGCAAGACGAGCCGTCGCTGCGGCGGCTAGTCGAAACCGCAGTGCCGCGCCGGGCGATTCGATGGTCCAGTCAGGGCGCTCCGGCGGAAGCTTCGCAGGCAACGGTCACGCTGGCCGAGGCGCTCATCGCGCAGACCGGGTCTATTCTGGTGACGGCGGCTTGCGGCGGACGGGGCGCTTCGGTGGTCGCTCCTTGTCACATTGTTTATGCGACGACAGTGCAACTGGTTCCCGATTTGGCGACTGCGCTTGGGCGCGCTTCGCGGGAAGGAATCCTTGAGCGCAACTCGTTCGCATGCGTCATCAGCGGATCTAGCCGTACGGCCGATATCGAAAAAATTCTGGTGCAGGGGGCGCATGGTCCGCGGCGGTTGGTCGTCATTTTGGAGAGGTCTGGGGTGTGAGCCTCTCAGCAGAGCCAGGTTCGGGGTTGTTTACTGTTTAGGGTACTAATATAGTTGACAGACTAAGCTAATTATGCCATACTTCGTGTCATGGAAACCCTCACTGGTCTTCGCAACGCGATTATATACTTCAGCGATATTGAGCACTGTCGAGAATTTATGGTCGAATTGCGTTGGCCCGATGGCAAGGTCCAATGTCCCCGCTGCAAGTCGGAGCACGTTCTCTGGATTGCGAAAGAACGGGTTTGGAAGTGCTACGGCAAACATGATCACGCGAAGTTCTCGCTCAAGACCGGCACGATTTTTGAAGACTCTCCGATCCCGCTAGAAAAGTGGCTGCCCGCCGCATGGCTCATTATCAATTGCAAAAATGGCATCAGCAGCTACGAAGTATCCCGCGATCTTGGCGTGACGCAGAAATCGGCGTGGTTCATGATGCATCGTGTTCGGCTTGCAATGCAGAGTGGAACCTTTGAAAAACTCAGCGGCGAAGTTGAGGCCGATGAGACATTCATCGGCGGCAAAGCACGAAACATGCACGCGTCAAAGAAAGTCGGCAAGGGCTATCGCCATCGCGGGATTATCAACAAGACAATTGTCATGGGGATGCTAGAGCGTGGTGGGAAGGTGCGAACGCAGGTACTCCAAGATCGCGAGCAGGAAACCCTGCATAGCCAGATTCGCGCTTGCATCGAAGAAGGCACTTCGCTTTACACCGATGAATGGCGGCCATATACGGGCCTCAGCGAGGATTACGTTCATCAGGTCATCAATCACGCCGAGAAGTATGTGGACGGTCGCGTACATACAAACGGGATGGAAAATTTCTGGTCGCTGCTGAAGCGCAGTTTGACCGGAACCTATGTCAGCGTCGAACCGTTTCATTTGTTTCGTTATCTTGATGAACAAAGTTTTCGATTCAACGAAAGAAAATCGACGGATGCGGAGCGTTTCGTTAAAGTGATGAAGCAGATAGTCGGACGGCGTCTCACCTTCGACCAACTCACTGGCAAGGCCGACAAACCCCAATTACAAATGCGCCCCCAATGAAACGACAGGGGCGCGGGAAAAGAAAACAGTCGAATCGCTCAAGGCAAAAGAGTAGAATGACGGCGTGAAACCCGCCGCATTCAACTCTACGCCTGAGTTCCAGCACTTCAAGAATGTGATGCGGAAAGTGCTGGTAGTTCCAAAAGAAGAATTAGACGAATTGGTCCGAATATCCAAAGATGAATCCCCCCGTAACGGCAATCCTCATGCCCCCGGTCGCAAGCCAAAGAAACTCTCCGAGCGCCGATCATCTCTCAAGAGCAATCCCCACCTAAAATAAAGTTGCAAAAGTTTACCGCATCATCTCTTTTTGAGTTATAGTTGAATCCAGCAATATAGGCGGGGGAGATGATGGAGATGAATCCTGACATTCTAAAAGCTGTGGCGATCATTGATCAGCGGATCGACAACCTGATGGAGATAAGGAACAAGCTGACCGAAGAATTCGGCGCTGTCCCTCGTGAGTGGAGACCGCCCGCTGTGGCAGCGAAAGTCGCGAGCAATGGCAACGGTAATGGCAACCAGAGCCGGAAAGAGCAACTTGCAAAATTCCTGATTGAGAACGGCCCGTCGAAGCGGGGAGTCATCAATGAGAAGTCCGGCATTCCCAAAGGAACGATTGCCAATTTGCTCAACAAGGATGGTTTTGTTCGCCGCTACGGGAAGTGGACGGTAGTGGAAACACCAGGTTCTGCGACGCAGGAGACCACGCACTGACGGGATGGCCGATGACGAAGTTAAAATCTTAGTCCCGTCAGAGTCGACGGTTCCATGCTGAACGGGGCAATAACCAAGCAATAAAAAGGGCCGCCCGCTGGCTCCTGATCAGAAACGGCGGATACGGCCCCATGTGGAACTAACAAAGAAGCTAAATGAAGTTTAACACTTAACCCGGCGCGGCTTGAAATAATATTTCAGGTTCGCGCCGTTGTTCGCCAAACCTTGTCACGGCAGGGATTGATGCTAGTATTTTCATGGCTAGTCTGTCAACTATATTAGTACCCTGTTTAGTAACTATGCCAATACTGTTGCGAAAAAAAAATAATACGGTTCTTTGGAATCATAAAGTTAGCGGGAAATTCCTTTCAAATCTTTGGATTCAAAGTACTTATTCGTAAAATATCACTTGATAAGGACTTAGCCAACAAAACGATGCGACAAACGGCTTTGGGGCAGCTTCGAGGAGTGTCTTGTTACGAGCGGACACAACTCCAAACTGCCCCAATCAGATTACTAGTATTGAACTAGCTGGATTGGGTGTCAAGGAATTTCGTTGAATGGTAGTGGTGCGGTTTGAAAATTGCCGTCCCTCAGCGGCTGAAGCCGCAGTCAAAACAATACACTTACCGCAGCGCTGAAGCGCTGCGCTACCCAAAAACGAGCGCAAGATCGACTTTTTCCGCAGGCTGCGAAGCCGTGCCCTTTCAAAGCCGCTTCAAACTGCACCGCTACCCGTTGAGTGGTAGTGGTGCGGTCTGAAATTGCCGCCCCCTCAGCGGCTAAACAGCTTGCGGGAAAAGTCGTTGGAGAAGAAAA
>Ga0074044_10000260_pt1 | contig 52600 bp, 42 predicted proteins | sample BogForMeECP23OM1_FD_94443 | JGI IMG/M metagenome (GOLD analysis project Ga0074044, IMG submission 94443) | Bog forest soil microbial communities from Calvert Island, British Columbia, Canada - Bog Forest MetaG ECP23OM1 | ecosystem: Environmental > Terrestrial > Soil > Wetlands ...
CGCGCCGCGCCACCCACGGCGCCCATGCCCGCCAGCACGGCGCCGCTGGTGAACCACCACGTTTGCCAGAACCAGGGCAGCACCGTAAACGCAAGCGCCGGCCCGCTTTCGTTCCAAACCCCGTCATTGTTGCAGGCAATGACCCGAAATGTGTAGTCCCCCGGTTTCAGATAGCTGTAGTAAGCCACGCGCCGGTCACCGACATCCACCCAATCCGACTCCAATCCGTCGAGGCGGTACTTGAACCTCACCTTTTCCGGCGCGACGAGGCTGAGGCCGGTGTACCGGAATTCAAAGCGATGTTTTCCCGGCTGAATTTGCAGCGGGGCGGCGGGAGCGGACCGGTCCGGAGCGGGCAGCGGCACCAGTTGGTCATCCACCATGACTTCTTCGATCAAAACCGGCGGGGGGAAGGGATTGATTTTTACGCTGGCCGGATGGACCGCCGCCAGTCCCTTGATGGTGGGAAACCAGAGTTGTCCATCCGGGGTCTGGCAACCGGCGGATTGAAAGCCACCGGAACACTCCAGCGTGCTCAATCCTTCGGCCTTCCCATAAACCAGGCAATTCACCGCCTTCAACTGGCCGTCGGCGCACCGGTTCAACTCCTCCTTGGGCACCCGGAAGATGCCGCCATAGGAACTGATCCAGAAATTCCCCTGCCCGTCATCGAGGATATGGCAGATCACGTTGTTCGGCAGTCCTTCGCGCGTGGAAATGGTTGCGAACCGTCCGTTCCGCAAACGGCACAAGCCGCCGCCAAAGGTCCCCACCCAGAGAGTGCCATCTTTCTCGGCCAACAACGACCACACAAAATCATTGGTCAATCCGGCCGGCCGGCGAAACTGCGTGAGCTGGCCCTCTTTGAGCCGGCCCAGGCCTCCGCCCGACATGCCAAACCAGATGGTGCCGGCGACATCCTCGGTGATGACCCGCACATCGGGCAACACCAGCCCATCCTTGCGGGTGAACCAGGCGCACTGTCCATTGGAATATCGGGCCAGCCCGGATTGGGTTCCCACCCACATCACCCCCTGCCGATCCTGATACAGGGCGAAGACTATGGCCGTCGGATCTTCCAAACCCTTCGGAAACTCGAACCTTCCTTCATGGTGGACAAACAAGCCGCCGCTAAAGGTTCCCACCCAGAGTTCATGCCGGTAATCTTCGAGCACCGACCAGATAAAAAAATTCAACAATCCATTCGTCTCCGTGAACGGTTTCACTTCCCCCTGCTCCAGCCGGTACAACCCCGCGCCCTCCGTCCCCACCCAAAGTCCGCCTTCGGCACTGGGCGTAACGGACAGAATGGCCCGTCCCTGCCAATCATCGGGTGCCTTTACCATTTCCACCTTCCGCTTTCGCAAGGCATCCAAACCACCACCGCCGGTTCCCACCCACAAGTTCCTTTCGCGATCTTCGCACAGGTCAAGCACCCAATCATGCGACAACCCGTTTTGACGCGTGAAATGCAGGCTGGTTCCGTCGGGCGACAGTAGAAAGAGTCCCTCCCGCAAGGTTCCCACGAGCAAATCGCCGGATTTTGTTTCCAGCAATGCCGTGACTAAATCCTGGCTCCAGGGAGCCGGTCCCCGATCCACGACGGTTCCCTGGCCAATCAATTTTTTCACCCGCCCGCTGCCCATAAGCCACAGGCCTCCATCCCGGCTCGCACAGGCCCTTTGCACATCGCTGGTATCCGGTTGTACACTGGGCCGCCACGGCACCAGCCGGCCTTTCTTCAGCGATCCCAGCAAACTGCCTCGTACCACCCACAATTCTCCGTTCTTGTCTTTGGCGAGCGACGGCACGTTTTCCCCAAGTCCAACGTTCGGGGCAACCAATTTTGCACCCTGCAAAGAGAGAAGCGCTCCTTCCCGGTTGAGCATCCAGAGGACCCCATCAACATCGGTTCCCATGGCGAAAATCGACCCTCCCGGCCAGCTATTTCCCAGATTTACCGCACTGAATTTGCCGGCCCGCATTTGTGTGAGGGCGCCGGTTTCATGGCCAATCCAGAGCGTGCCGTCCGCGTCTTCAAACAAACTCGTAATCCGGCTGTCCTCAAATTCCGGCGTGTTGCGGGTGTCAAAAATTTTGAACCGCACGCCGTCAAACCGCACCAGCCCGTTATACGTGCCCAGCCACAGGTAACCCTCCCGGGTTTGCACCACGGAAGTGACCGAGTCCTGGGGCAGTCCCTGCTCCATCTGCCACACATCGAATGAGTAATCGGACACGGACGAATTGGTTGCCCCCAAAAGATGAAAGCCGCACAACCACACCGCGATAATCCCAACGCCGACGGGAATTTTTCTTTGCCGGTGTGCATCGGTTGAAAGTTTGAATCGCCGCGGCACAGAACTCAGGGTATGCCTGTTTATCGTGCGGAGCAACCTTTAGGGATGCGTTTCCGGACCCGGCCGCCGGGCGTGCCAGCGGTGGCGAAATCCATCGCCACTGGACAAGGAATGCAAATAAAATTTATAATGCCGCCGGGCACGCATGGTCTGAATCCATGGTCGGGCGCGGCCCGGCAACGGCGTCGTCTAAACAGACGACAATCTTCTTTATGAAAACGGATGTAAAAGGAAAGGTAGTGAATATTGCGGTTTCGATCGTTGAAGATGACGGACCGGCGCGGGAGATCCTTACGGACTGGATCCGGCATGCGCACGGATTCCGCTGCGTGAGCCAGTATGGAAGCGCCGAGAGCGCGCTGATGAAGTTGCAGTTGGAAAAGCCAAGCGTGGTGCTGATGGATATCAATCTGCCGGGCATGAACGGGATTGAATGTGTGCGCCAGCTCAAGCCACAGTTGCCGGACACGCAATTCGTGATGCTTACCGTTTACGAGGACACCGATCATATATTCGATGCCCTGGCCGTCGGTGCGAGCGGTTATCTCCTGAAGCAGACGCCCCGTGAAGAGTTGCTCACGGCCCTCAAAGACGTCCATGCAGGAGGGTCGCCCATGACCAGCAACATCGCCCGCAAAGTGGTGCAATCCTTTCTCCGCTCCGCGCCCCAGGCGGACGCATCCGTAAATCTTTCCCCGCGCGAACGGGAAGTGCTGGAATTGCTGGCGTGCGGTTATCTGTACAAGGAAATCGCCGACAACCTCGGCATCACGGTGGCAACCGTGGTCACTTACATCCGGCGCATTTACGAGAAGCTGCATGTGCGCTCCCGTGCCCAGGCCGTGGCCCGGTATGGACACTTCGCGCCCCGCGATGAACGCGGGCGAAGCGCGGCTCCCAAGTAAGGAGCCTGTTCATTTCCGCCGTTTCCCTGCCGTGATGAGCCGCCGGGCACGCCCATCAGGTTGCCGGGTTGTTGCGTCCGATCTTACAGCCTTTCCAACCGTAGAAGGCCACATAGGCGTAGGCCACCAGCGGAACGATGAAGGAAACCTGGAGATTCCAAACGTCCGCAACGCGCCCCAGAATCGCGGGCAGGATGGCCCCGCCCACCACGGCCATCACCAGCAGGGACGACACCTGACTTTTGTAAACACCCATCCGGTCGAGCGCGAGCGAGAAAATATTCGGCCAGCCGATGGAAGTGAACAAACCCACGCCGACGATGCACCACATTGCCAGTTTGCCGCCAAAAAGAACCGCCACGGCCAGCAACACAACCATCGTCCCCGAAAAGATGAACAACGTGCGGCTGGCGAGTCCTTTCCCCAATTGAAAGAGCAGCCAGCAAAGCACGAGCAACGGCAGATACAATTTTACAATCCCAAAACCATTGGCGAAACAGGCGCCCAAGAAGGAGAAACCCGCAACAGGTTCGATCCCCGGCCGGGTTTTTGCCAGATGCCAGCCGCTGGCGAAGCAAATAATTAGAAAGGCCAGAACCGGAATGCCAGCCAGGAAAAGCTGCTTGTTGATTTTTTTCATTTCGCTCAATTCCACCGCCCCCATGAAACGGCCGATCAACATGCCGCCCCAGAAAAGCGAGACGTATTTGCTGGCCTCGAGCGCCGACAGGGCCGCGACGTTCGGCTGGCCGAGAAAATTGATGATCGCGCTGCCGACGGAAACTTCGCCGCCGACATACATGAAAATTGCCAGCACGCCGAGCAGGACATGCGGATATTTCAACGCGCCCACCCCCGGCTCGATTTTGCCCTCGCCGACGTGCGGCAGATGCACCGAAAAGAAGAACGCCGCGAGCAGCACAAAGACGATGCAAAATATCAGATAGGGGAATTTGACCGATTCCGCGCCGTGGACGCCCGTCTTCGCGAAATATTGGAGAATCAAATATCCGCCGATGAGCGGGCCGGTGGTCGTGCCGACGGAATTGAAGGCCTGCGCCAGGTTCAAACGGCTCGAGGCCGTCCGTTCCGGGCCGAGAATCGTCACGTAGGGGTTGGCGGCGATTTGCAGCATGGCGAATCCGAGACCGACGACAAAAAGCGCCACCAGGAAAAAGAGATAAGAATGAACGGTGGCCGCCGGCCAGAAAAGCGCGCTGCCCACGGCCGAAAGCAAAAGGCCGACGACGACGCCATTTTTGTAACCGAGCCGCGCAATCGGATCCCCTTTCCGGGCCGAGAACACGAAGTACAAAAACGACCCGATGAAGTACGCCCCGAAAAATGCAAACTGAACCAGCATCGCCTGGAGATAATTCAGCGTGAACGCCTCCTTGAACCGCGGAATCAGGATGTCATTGAACACCGTCATGAACCCCCACATGAAAAACAGGACGGTCATGATCGCAAACGGGCCGCGATAGGTCCGTCCTCCATCCGGAGGAGCAGAAGGCGTCGTTGGTTCGACGGATGGGCCGGACGGGGACATGTTATCGCTTTGGCGTCAACAACGGCCCGAGCACCTTGGCAAAAATGTCGGCCTGGCGCATGAAACCGAGATCGCTCGGGTGCGAACCATCCACGCTGCCCTCGCCATCGTCGCCAAACAAATGTTCGCCCGGAATGTAGTAAAGATTTTTTACGCCGGATTTTTCCAATCGCCCGCAGGCGGCCTTCAACTCGGCGCGGTCCTTGAGGTGGTAATATTCCATGCGTCCGGCAATCAGGAACGAATCCTGCAGGGTGCGGTCTTCCACGAGCACGATGGGCGTGTCCGGGTGCGCCGCGCGGAGTTTGCGGACACAAGGCTCAACGCGCTCCTTGATTTCACCGGCCACCAGGTTGGGCAGACAATCGAGGACATAGACGGACGGATCGAGTTCGGCGAGCAGATCGGCCATCTCGGGTTCCATTTTTCCGTTGCCGGAAAAACCGAGGTTGATGGTCGGCCAGTTGAAACGGCGACCGAGAATCGCGCTGTGCACCATGCCGGGACGCGAGGCGGAAAGTCCCTGCAGGATGGAAGTGCCATAAAAAACAATTGGCTTGCGGGTGCCCGGGCCCCAGCGTCCGGCTTTTTCAATGGTCGCGCCCGGCGGGATTCCGAGTTCGACAAATTTCGTGCCATTGTAGAGTGGCAGGTAAAGGAGGTATTCGCGTTTGCCCGGCAGGAGATTTTCCACAAGTGTCACCTCATTGGTCTGCGCCGTGGGCTGGCCCACAGCGAGCCAATGCCAGCCTTGGCCGGTCTTCACGTATAAATCGAGTCCGCTTTTGCCGATGGCCGTCATGTTGGGCAGGTAAAGCCAGGACTCGGTCAATGCCCAGCGCGCGCGGATCGCCGTGGCATCGGTGACGAAGCGGACGCACATGCCGGCGGAGTTGCGGCTCAACTCCCAGACCGGTTTGCGCACCAAGCCTTCGGCCCGGGCGGGCAGGCGATCATAAAAATCCCGGGTGTCATTCCAGCCGCGGCCTTCGACCCCGAACTGCCGGATGTCATACCAGGGCGGGGTGTCGTTGGTGCCGGCCGGGCCGGGTGCGGGCTGCGCGGCGGCAAACCACACGGGGAACACGGGGAAGGTGGCGGCAAGCATTGGGAGCAAAAACTTGAGTTGCATGGCAATAATTGGCTGGTTGTGCGGAGCAATCTATGGGAATTGGCGGAAACCGCTTGTCCCCTATTTAAGCGACTTTGCCTTTGGGGGGGCATGGGTTAACCTCTTTAATATACCAGTTCGAACCACTTTGATATGAAAACGTTTTCGGGTTCCGTGCGGATTGTATGGCACCGGTTGACGCACCAGAAAGGATTGCATCTGGCGCTCATTTGGGGAGTTGCAATGTTTGCCACCGGCTGCGGGAAGAAAGAAAGCGCCGCGCCTTCGGCCAGCACGGCTGTGCCGCAGCAAACCGCCACCCAGGAGACAGCGGCGGCAGCCGCACCCAGCCCCCCGGCGTATGTCCCGCCCACGCCGGCGGCAACGGCAGCGGCCAACAGCGGACTGCCCGTCTTGCAGCAACTGAACCGCTCCGTGATCCAATATAGAAGGCAAAATCACCGCAACCCCACCAGTGTTGAGGAGCTTGCCGCCTTCGCCGGTGTCCAGGTCCCGCCCCCGCCGGCAGGAAAGAAATACGTCTTCAATGGCAGGGGACTCGTTGTTCTGGTGGACAATTAAACAAAATAAGGTATATTCCAATGATGGTTTCCATCTCCAATCCCAAAAAATGGCCGGCCGGACGCAAGACCACGCAACCGGCTCCCCAAGGGGGATTCACCTTGATCGAACTCCTGGTGGTCATTGCCATTATTGCCATCCTGGCGGCAATTCTGCTTCCGGCGCTGGCCAAAGCCAAGTCCCGGGCGACACGGATGCAGTGCATGAACCAAATGAAGCAACTTGACTTGGGCATTAATTTGTTCAGTGGCGACAACTCGGAAACGTTCCCGGCAGCAGGTTATCAAGCCACAGGGGGCGTGCTTACTTGGGACAGTTGGATTTACCCCTACATCGGCGGCAGCAGTAGTTTGTCTCTGACAGAGGCGGGATATGGCTCCTATGCGATAGATCCGGCAGATGGTGAGGCGTTGGGCGACGCTCCCGGCCTCAAGATTATGGTCTGTCCTGCCGACACTTTTCAAAAAGTCTTTTGGATGTATTATTCGGGTAACAATCTTCAGTATTCTCCCAAAAGCTATGAAATGAACGCATGCGGTAAGGGGAGTGGGGATTATGGCACATTGATTCAGGTTGACCCCCAAAAGGGGCTGCCGGACATAAACAACCCAGACTTCCATGGTGTCGGAATTTACTGGGCCTCGAGTACTGCTACGACCCCCGATTGGGGGGCAAAGGGTTATCCAGTTTCAGTGGTTCGCGATCCATCCGGAACCATCCTGCTGGCGGAAGAGGCCAGCAGCATGGGGTGTGAGGGGAACATCTGGCCTTGTGTTTGTTGCGGCCCGCAAACCTCGGATGGGACGCAAGGTGGCTGGGGCAACCTGTTCCAAATTGACACGGCGGCCCCGACCGACCCGGCGAAAATTGCAGCCGCTACCGACGGCTACAACGAAGGGCAACAGTTGTACAAGGCTCACAACAACCGGTTTAACTACGCTTTTCATGATGGCCACGTGGAAACGCTAACAATCCAAGCCACCATCGGCAGCGCGTCGGGGCCGGCGGTGTTCGCCATCCTTAGCCCCAAGGGGATGTGGACCATCAAGCCGGGTGATTAATTATCCTAATTCCACCAGGATTTGTCCCCCGTTTAGGTGACATGACAATCTTTGACGGGTGTTGTATTTTCTTAGGATAACCTTTTTGACAAAAAAACCTGTTATGAGTGATCGTTTAATGTGGTTGCATGACAAGGGTGAGCAGCGCATTTATCAGGCTGTCAATTGTCTTTTTTCCGTCCGGATGAACGCAGGGCCGGGCAGGGCAGAAACGGGGTCGGGGAGGCCATGAATTTTACAAACCCAAACCGCAGCCAGTTCCTTATTTAAAACCAAACGAGCAACCAATCAAAAATAAAACAACTACTATGAAAAAAATCCGAACCCAAAAACCCTATGGCCTTGCCTTGGCCGCGTTGCTCCTGGGGAGCGCAAGCTGGGCCTTTGCGACGCCAAACTTTTATGTCAACAACTTCGACGTGGACGGTGCCGCTAGCGTCGCCCCAGGTGGCGTGTCCACCGGCAGTGGCACCTCGCCGTGTGGCGTATGGTATGGCAGTTCAGAGGTGGCGTGGGATGGCACTCAAAATAGCACGCTCTCCGTTGATCCGGATCCGACCATCATCCCCGGTGCCGGCGGCGGCTCGTGTTACGTGTATGCAAACATGAACGACGCAAATAACCTGGTTGATTTCTTCTGTGCTTATCCCTATGACAACTTATGGTATGCGGGAAACCCCGTCGGGGTTGACTTGTCACAGTACGTGGCCGTTCACTTCGACATTCTATGGGACACGGTCAACTCGACGATTACGATTGATCAGTTCAATAATCTGGGTTCTTTGCCATCTCCACCGTTGGAGAGTTGGGCAGGACCTTTTACTGCTGGCCTCTCCGCCTACTGTGCCGGAAGCGATCCAAATGCAAACGGGTTTGACGTGCAGGTTGCCGGCAACGGCGGCGCGTTTCTTGCCAACGCTAACGTGCCCGACGCAGCCGCGAGTGGCTGGGCGACTGTCACCATTCCCATCAATACCGCCCTGTCAGGCTTGAACCCGGCCAGCGGCATCATGCTTAAAAAATGGATCAATCAGGTTTGGGGATTCAACCCCGGTGTGGCTGCCTACTTCTGGATTGACAATATATGGTTTGAAGGATCACCCACGCCGCCGCCCAAGCCCAAGGTTACGTCGCTGACCACACCCACTCCGGGCTTGAATCTGGTTTTCAACACCACAGGTCTCTATGACCGCCACGAAGTGGCGTTGGTTTCAAGCAACGGATTATCATGGGTGGGACAAACCGGCTCAGGTTCCGTGACGTATTCCTTTACGGTCAGTGGCTTCCCGAACAACCCGGCGACTCCGTGGTCCACTGCAGCCTATGTGATGATGAGTCCAAACCCGGCTTATCTGGACAATGCTCTTGACTGGAATGAAACCAACTGCATTCAGTTGTGGCTCCAACAAGGGCCGACCACTGCGTCCATGTCTTGCTCATATAAAACGAACTCGCCCGGTGCGGGCATCGGCACCCAAATTGGCAGCGTTGGCTACACCGGGACCGCGCTGGGAACCTGGAAGCTCACGTTCACGTCGGACACGCACGGCATCTTGACTGCGCCCGATAACGTCACCACTTCCAGCTTTGACCTCCCTCCGGATGTTGCCGCCATGTTTGCCGAGAATCCCGGGGTTGGCCTGCCCGGCATGTATCTGTATTTGGGCGCCCAGCCAAACACTTCGGCCGCGCTGAACCAGGCGGTTTGTTATTCGCAGTTCTCGGTTTCCGGTGTGGCGTCGGCTCAGAGTGACACCTTCACGGCCGACCAGGTTCTGAATACCAATGTGTGGTTGAACGGCCCGGGTTCCGGCAGTCCCGCAGCCAACTTCGTCAACCCGACCAATGCGGCATACTGGTTGACGTGGACCACTCCCGCCAGTGGTTACAGTTTGCAGAGCGCCCCCGCCTTGACGGGGCCGTGGACCACGCTGACCGATACTACTCCCTTCGCCGGAGCGGGCGCACAAATACAGATGGTGACCACAAATGATGTGCCGGTGGGCACCAGCGCTTCATTCTTCCGTCTCATGATGCCCGATTGAGGCATTGACGTTATTCATGGGGCGCCGGCCCGTTCAGGTCGGCGCCCTTTTTATTGATTCAATCCTTCTGTTATATTGAAGAGACCTCTGCAAAACGGCCGTGGCGGCTTTCGGCAGAAAGCCGGACAATTCTGTTTCTTGAGCCATGGCGGCGGGCTGCCGGCCCGCCGCTACGATGGCTGGGAATTTTTCAGAGGTCTCCTGGCGCGGCAACAGCCGCAACCAAAGGAGCGCGGCGCAAGATGATTCCGAGGGATTGCATTATAATATCAACATGAAGCCGTTTTTCCGCTGCTACGCGTTGTCTTTAAGCCTGTTGGCGGTTTTCTCGTTGGCAGGCCTGAGGGCAAAAGCGCAGGCAAACCTGCCCCTTTACACCGACAACCTGGTCAATGGATTTCAGGACTGGGGCTGGGGAACCCGCAACTTCAGCAACCCGTCGCCCACCTATTCGGGCAGCACCTATTCCATCAGTGCCAGCATGGTCGCCTGGCAGGCGCTTTCGTTCCAGCATTCGGATTTCAATGTCACTCCCTATTCCAGTCTCATCTTCTGGGCGGACGGCGGCAACAGCGGCGGCCAGCGGCTGCAGGTGAACTTGTCGTACGGCCCCAATGGCGCCACCAATGGACCGACGTATGCATTGTCGCCAGCGTTACCGGCCGGCGCCTGGCAGCAGTACACCGTCCCGCTCAGCTCGCTCAAGGCGACCGGCGTCTCCAACTACAACCGGGTGACCATCCAACTGACCGCCTCCGGCACAACCAACACGTTCTACGTGGATGACATCCAGCTGGTGGCCGTGCCCGCGCCCGCCTTGACGCACCTCGGCGTGGATGCGACTCAAACCATCCGGCCGGCGGACGCGCGCTGGTTTGGCGTGAACACGGCCACCTGGGACAGCTATCTGGGCAATTCCCAAACGCTTCCGCTGCTTCAGCAGGCGGGCTGCCTCGCCCTGCGCTGGCCGGGCGGCTCAACGTCTGACACCTATCATTGGGCAGCCGCCTCGAACAGGGTCGGCAATTCAAATTTTGTTTACATTGCCACCAACCTGGGCGCTCAAGTTTTCATCACGGTCAACTATGGCAGCAGCTCAAGCAATGAGGCCGCCGCCTGGGTGAAATCGGCGAACCTCACCAACAACTGTAGGTTCAAATACTGGGAAATCGGCAACGAGTGTTATGGCACGTGGGAAACCGACACGAACAATCCGGCGCATGACCCTTATACCTATGCCGTCCGCACCGCCGGTTACATCGCGCTCATGAAGGCGGCTGACCCGACGATCAAGGTCGGTGTCGTGGCCGTGCCCGGCGAAGGCAGTTACTCCAATAACGCCACTCATTTTGCCATTAATCCGCGCACCGGCACGACCAATTATGGCTGGACGCCGGTGATGCTCACCACGTTGAACAATCTCGGCGTCACGCCGGACTTTGCCATCTATCATTTTTATCCCGAATACACCCCCACCGGCGTCACTCCCGTGCCGGCGGCGGACAGCGATCCGCTGCTGCTGCAGGTCGCAGGTAATCCGTGTCCCATAACTTGGACCGACTGGGCCAGCGCCGCCGCCGATATGCGCCAGCAGATCAGCGATTACCTGGGCCCCGTCGGCACCAATATCGAACTCGTCTGCACCGAAAACAACAGCGACTCCTCCAGTGCCATGGGAAGGCAACTGACCAGCATCGTCAACGGGCTTTATCTGGCGGACAGCGCCGGTCAGCTCATGAAAACCGAGTTCAATGCCTATCTCTGGTGGGACCTGAGAAACGGAACCAACGACACCGGCACGTTTGATCCGACGATCTATGGCTGGCGCACCTATGGTGACGAAGGCATGATGAACTCGATCAATGGCGTGACCGGCCTTTATCCGACCTTTTACGCCGAAAAACTGCTGCAATACTTCGTCCGGCCGGGCGACACGGTGCTCAACGCCACCAGCGACTATATGCTGCTCCCGGCTTACGCCGCCCGCAAGGCCGACGGCGCTCTTGCCCTGCTGGTCATCAACAAGGACGCGACCACCAATTTCAACGCGCAAATCTCCCTGTCCAATTTCGCGCCCTCGTCAACCGCCACGACCCGTTCTTATGGCATTGCGCAAGACGATGCCGTGCGCACCAACAACCTCGCTCCCGGGGCGCAAGACATTGCGACAAATATTGTTCCGGCCGGCGCCGTTTTCACCAATTCCTTCCCGCCGTATTCCCTGACGCTGTTCACCTTTGCGCCGGTCCCGGCGCAACTGTCCGCCCTCCTGCCGCAACCGGGACAATTCGTCCTGCAACTCCGTGGCCAGCCGGGCACACCTTACATCATCCAGCGTTCACCGGATTTGTTCACCTGGACCCCGGTCTCGACAAACGGTCTGCTCGGGAATGTTTTGAACATCACCAATGCGATTTCACCCGGCATCACCCAACAATTCTGGCGCGCCGTGTGGCAGCCGTGAGGGTTGTGAAATTGGCCGGGCGTTTGTCTTCGTGAATGCCATCGCACCGGTGGCAGATCACGGGCTCCCCGCAAGTCCCTTGGGCAAATCCTCCCGATTGACGATCCAGGGATGATTCAATAATTCCGTCGTGTTGGTGTTCCGGGCCAGGCTCCATTTGGCGTTCCAGCTCATAAAGAATACCGTCCGGGGAAAATCCTTCTGCACTCCCTGAATGAACCGGAGATAATCATAGTCGCCCGGGGGATTGCTGGGCCCGTGCGGCCCGAATTCTGTAAACCCGAAAGGCTTTTTGATTTGCGCCATCCCGGCGTAGCCCTTGATGTGGTTGGTGTCAATGAAGTCCGTGTAGGCGTCGAGCCCGGCCAGGTCCACATAGCGGTCACCGGGATAGTAGGCGGTGGTCTTGTCCCCATGGTTCGGCGCGTAAACCCAGAGCAGGTTGTCCAGGCCTTTCGTTTTGGTGAAGCAGTTGAACATCTGCTGCCACAGTTTGATGAACGTCGCCGGGTCTTTGCCCCCCCACCAGAACCAATCACCGTTCATCTCGTGAAACGGCCGCCACAGCACCACCACGCCGGCCTCCTTGAGTTGCTGCAAACCCCCGGCCAGTTGATCAAGTTCGTGCAGCCAACGAACATGCGTCCCGGACCGGGGGTCAAGCAGGGTGTCAAGCTCAACGTCCCTGTCGCGCAGCCCCCCGCCATCCACGTTCGTCCGGGCGGGATTGTAAAGATGCGCGCTGATGGTGACCAACCCGCCCTGCTTCCAATACTCGATGGCGGCCTGGTTCGGTGCGTCGTGGGTAATGCCACCCCGGCCGGCATAATCAACGCCGAGGATCGCCGGCCAATGACCCGTCTGATCGTGAATCTCATTCACCAAACGCAAGTCCGCGCCCTGCCCAAAATTGGAAAATTGGCCGGACATCACACATTTGTTGGTGCGCCCCTCAAGGCTTTGAACATACTTTAAAATGGCTTTTGCCCGGGCATTCGACTTCGGATTGGCGGATGCCTGAGGGGTGCGGCATCCGGATGCCAGGATCATGGCGAGCAAAAGGCAAATAATGTTCTTCATGTTATTGTCGGCGCCATTGCGCCCCGCTGGCTTCCTGCTTTAAAGCATCGCCGCAACCACGGCGCGGATGCTTCTGAAGCCCGAATCATGGAAGGCTATGAAATTACTGCCAAACGAGGCAACCACACAAAAGCATCGGCTGGAACGGTTCTTAAAAATTATTCGCCGAGGAAACAGATTGATACCATTTCCCGATAATAATCGGCACCTGTTCCAGGCGGTAGGGCCGCGCTGCCTTGTCGGGTCGAAGCCCGGCGAAGACCGATGCGCGGCCATCATACCCGGCGGCGCAGCAGCGCCGCCCTACCTATTGCACCGATTGTCTCTGGGAATTGGTATGACCCCGTCTTTTAATTCACAAGTCACACCGGTCGCGTTCGCAGCAAAAATCTCGCCTTTGCGCCGGCAATGCCGTAGCAAACAACCCATGCAATTTCACAAAACCACAGGCTGGCTTGCGGCCTTGCTCTTCTTGTCCATTGCCCGGCTCCCCGGCCAGGATTTGGCTGACACTGCAAAAATCTACCGGCCCAGGCTTGAAACCAACCTCACGGAAAACATTATCGCGTTCTGGTATCCGAAAACGATCGACCGAACAAACGGCGGCTACCTTCTCAACCACGATATCGAGGGACGGCTGAAAGGCCCGGGAACCAAAATGATCGTTACGCAGGCGCGGATGGTCTGGTTCTACTCGCACCTGGCCCGCACCGGCTGCGGCGGTCGGGAATACCTGGACGCGGCGGACGCCGGCTATCGTTTTCTGAAGGAAAAAATGTGGGATCAAAAGAACGGCGGTTTCTACTGGGAAGTGGACGTCGCGGGCGAAAAAAAACTGCGGCTCAAGAAACATCTTTACGGCCAATCCTTCGCCCTTTACGCGCTTTCCGAGTACTACCTGGCCACGGGAAAAAAAGAGGCCCTGAACCTTGCGATCCGGCTTTTTGATGTGATGGAGGCGAAAGCGCACGACAAAATTCATGGCGGCTACCTCGAGTGGTTCAACGAAGATTGGACCCCGGCCCCGCCCGGAGAGACAACTTACATGGGTGAGCCTGATTTCAAGCTGATGAACACACACCTGCATTTGCTGGAGGCCATGACCACCTTTTACCGGGCCAGCAAGCTGCCCCTGGCGCGGGAGCGATTGCTGGAATTGATCGCCATCCAAAGCAACGCCGCTGTCCGCAAAGGCCTCGGCGCCTGCACGGACAAGTATCAGCGCAACTGGGAACCGGTGCTCACGGGCGACTATGCGCGGGTTTCCTATGGCCATGACCTGGAAAACATCTGGCTGCTGAATGACGCTTGCGACGCCGCAGGGATTTCAAATTATCCATTGCTTGACCTTTATCGGGCGTTGTTCGATTACGCGTTGAAATATGGCTATGACGAAGACCAGGGTGGTTTCTTCTACTACGGCGCATTCAATCAACCCGCCCAGAACCGTGAGAAAAGCTGGTGGGTCCAGTCGGAGGCCTGTGTGAGCGCGCTTTATATGTATCGCCTGACGCAGGATGCCAAATATCTCCGCGTCTTTGAAAAAACGTACGGCTGGATCGAGAAACATCAGGTGGATTGGAAAAACGGCGAGTGGTTTGACACGATCATGCCCGACGGCACCCCCAGCGGCGACAAGGCGCAAATCTGGAAATCCAGTTACCACAACGGACGGGCCATGATGGAATGCCTCGAAATTCTTAAAGCCCAAAAGTGATTGGTCCCTCGGTGTTTTCAATGGAAAGACCGTTTACGTTCGTTCTCACCCCGGCCCTCTCCCCGAGGAGAGGGAGCGCATCGTCACATTGCCAGGTAATTTCTCAACTTTCATGGCCGTCCCCGATTCGGTGTCATTGACGGTGAGAGGCACGACCACCCAATACATCGCCTGGTTCAAACCGCGGCGAATGATTCTCCCTCTCCCGGGGGAGAGGGCCGGGGTGAGGGCGGAGGTCATCCCTGATGTCATGGCCGCAACCGAAGATTTCTTTTTCAAATCATGTCACCCATCGAAAACATCGAAGAACCAGCTCATGCCCCGCTGACCCCGGTGAAGGGTGTTGAGGCATCATTTGCGGGCTGCAGCGCCTACACTGCCTTGGCGTAAGCGGCAAGAATACGATCCAGTTCGGCGTTCACAGCCTCATCCACACGCTGGCGGTTTTTATCGGCTTCGAACCATGCCAGCGTTCGACGGATGCCTTCGCGGAAAGGAATGGCTGCCTGAAATCCTGGCACAAACGCTTTGATTTTGCTGTTATCGAAAATCGCGCTCCAAGTTTTGTCACCCAGCAAGGGGCCGGTCAGCGAAGGTGAAACGCGGGCGATAAAATCGGAGGCCAGGTGGACGATGTTGGCTTTCACCCCCAAGGCATCGGCGATGGTTTCATAAATCTGGTTCCAGGTCAGCACTTCGTCCGAGGTAATGTGGAAAGCTTCGCCCATGGCCTGCGGATTCCCCACCAGACCGAGAAATCCCTTCGCGAAATCCTCCGCATGGGTCACGACCCACAAGGATGAACCGTCGCCGTGGACAATGATGGGCCGTCCCTTTTTAAGGCGATCAGCCAGGGTGTAGCAACCCCAGCCCCCCAGTGCGATGGGGAAATTCGCATCACCGTACGTCAACGAAGGGCGGACAATCGTGACCGGAAAGCCTTCTTCGCGATAGGCCCGCGTCAGGCGCTCTTCGCAGGCGATCTTGTTGCGCGAGTAGTCCCAATAGGGATTGTGCAACGGCGTTGACTCCCGGATGACAGGGTGGCCGGGAGGTTTTTGGTAGGCCGAGGCGGAGCTGATGAAAACAAACTGCCGGGTGCGGCCCCGGAAGATCGCCAGGTCGCGCTCGATGTCCTCCGGCGTATAGGCGATCCAATCCACCACCACGTCAAACGTTAAATCCCGCAGCGCGGCGCGCACCTGTTCCGGCTGGTGAATGTCAGCGGTCAAGCTCCGGGCCCCGGACAAGTCCGGTTTCCGCAACCCACGATTGAGCACGTACAGGTCGAGCCCTTTGGCCAGCGCCAGCCGGCTGACTGAGGTGCTGATAAAACCCGTGCCGCCGATAAATAAAACCTTCACAGTCAAACCTCCTTGATCAAGCCCGTTTGCGCTCTGAATTTCCGCCGGTGAAGAGTCATGGCGCAGGGCGGGTTGCCGGGGACAACGGTGGCAGCCCGGACGCGGCGCGGATGGGGGCGATTCCCTTGATGTATTCCGGATCGTCCCGACTCAACGAGCGGGGGGCGTTGACCAGGGTTTGCATGACATGGATTTCGCCCGGTTCTTTTCCAACCATGCCAGCCCAGTTCATCCACCAGGTCCACCGCGGCTGCTTTTCGAGCACAGCCAGCGTTGGCGGCGGTCCGACTTCGGCCAGGGCAACCGGTTTTCCCCCCGCCAGTTTCAACAGGTCGCGGCAATAAGATTGCGAAAAATCGCTGTGATAAACATCCAGCGCCGCGATGTCGAAACAATTCCGGCCGGGGAAAAAATCGACGAACTGCCGTTCCGGTGTGCTCGGCCGGTCCACGCTCCAGATCCACACCAGATTGTTGAGCTGATGATGATTCGCCAGCCGATCGAACAACTGGCGATAAAGCACGGTGGTGCCGTGTTCTCCCCGCCGCCCACCCCACCAGAACCAATCCCCGTTCATTTCATGGTACGGCCGCCAGAGCACGGGGACATGCGCGTCACGAAGTTGCTTCAGGTATCCCGCAATGACGTCCACCTGGTCGCACCAGTGCTGGTTTAATCTGGTGCCGGGCGTGATCAGCTCGTTCCACTGCTCGTCGGTAAGCTGGCCCTGCACGGTGGCGAGATTGGTCGTCGCTGCCGCACCCGGCCTCGACCGGAAAGTGACCGGCTCATCAGCGGTGGGCGGCACGGCGTGCCAGCACAAAGTGATGATGGCGCCGTTCGCATATTGCCGCTTGACCTCCGCGATGATGTCGGGCCGGGCGGCCACGGCATCCTTGTCGCCGGGCTTGGCGAAGCCAAAGTCCTGGCCGAAAATGGCCGGCGTCTTGCCCCAGGCCTCAGCGGCCTGACGGGTGGAAATGTCCTTCGTGTCCGGGTAATTATGCTGGCCGGTGAGCGTGTGCTGGCCGGAAATACCGTGAATGTATTTCAACAACGCCACCGCTTCCGGCGAGGCATTGGGCGTCACCGGCCTGACGGAACTGCACCCGCCGCACCACAAGCCGAGCAACAGCACGAGAATGGTTCGTTTGTTCATAACTTCTGCTATTCCATGATCTGATCCGGCGATTTCCCGGGCCGGGCGGCTTTGCCGCTGAATTGCTCCAACTGCAAACCTTCGACGTGGCGCAATTCCAGCGCCGCACCATAATAATCTTCCAACGGTCCGCTCCAGATCACCTGCGTGTTGCGCAGCGTCAGTCCGCGCACAAACTCGCAGTGGATGCCGGCGATGGAATTTGTGTAAATACCCTTGAATGCCCCGCCGGGCAAAAAGCCATTGGGCCGGTCATCGTAAAAACCTCCGGGCTGGTCGCTGGTCCTGGCGACTTCCACGCGCACGTTGTCCAACACGATGTCCTCGAGTGATTGGGCCGCATCGCCACGGAAGTAAACGCCATTCTCGCCCTGGCAGAGAATATTGCTAAAGCGGATCTGGCGGACGTGCCCCAGCTTCGTGTCCTGGTTGCGCGGAAGGTGGCTGATATGAATTGGCTCACCCGCGCCCCACCATTTGCCCGGTTGCAGCCGGGTTTCAATCGTGATGTTTGAGAAGAGAATGTTTTCAATGTCGCCCTCGTCACGGCTTTGAATGCAAAGTCCGCGATTGCTGCGGTGGATGACGCAGGCGTCGAAGACCACGTTGCGAATTCCCGGCGGCGCGTAGGCTTCATCAAGCTTGAGCGCGCAACTGCGCGAAGCAATCGTGCAGCCGGTGACGGTGATGTTTTCGCTGCGGCCGTAGCTCGCGAAGTTTGGCGTGTTCTTGAGCACAATGCCGTCATCCGCCGTGTCAATGTGGCAGTTGGCAACGCGCACATTGCGACAATGATCGAGATCAATGCCGTCATTGTTGGCCACGTTCCAATCGTTGAGGATGCTGATGGAATCAATCACCAGGTCCTCGCACCCGGCCGGATGAACCGTCCAGCTGGGCGCGTTGCGAATCGTGATGTCCCGGATGCGCACCTGCTGGCACCCGATCAAGATAATCACCATGGGCCGGCCGGCGGCCAGGGTCTTGTCAGTGGCGCTCCGGCCAAACGGCCACCAGACCCCACAGAAGGATTGCGGCCACCATCCCGGTTTGTTCACGTCGCCGCCCGCCTGTTCGTCAGCGAGTTCCTGCCACACCGCCTTGTCATTGCCATCCAGAACCCCGTCGCCGGAAATGGAAAGGCCCGTCGCATCCTTCGCGAACAACAGCGCCCCCGCCGGGCCGTAATCCTGCCAGCGCGCGCTCCCCTTCAACACCGCGCCGCGCGCCAGATGGAAATCCACGCCACTTCCCAATGTGACCGCTCCGGAAAGAAACTTTTTTCCACCCGGCAACACCACTTGTCCGCCACCCTGCGCGACACAGGCATCCACCGCCTTTTGAAGGGCCGCCGTGTCATCCGCCACGCCATCGCCCTTCGCGCCGTAGTCCAGCACATTATAAATGCCCGGGGGTGATGCTGCTGTCAGTGGTTCGTGCTGGCCGGACGGGTCAGCGGCGCGCGTGGTGAACGCGGCCAGAATCAACATTCCAACAAGAAAACGAACGGTCATTTATTTATGGGTTGCAGTTTTTCAGCGCTTGGGTTCGCCGCGCGGTCTCCAGGCGAAGATTGTTTTCGATCAAACGACAGCGCTGTTCGACACAAACTTTCGAACGCAGGCCGTCTTCGGGTGTGTGGGCCACGTAATCCAACAATTTCTCAACCGTCGCCGTTGCCACCTGCGTGCGCGTGTCCGAGGAACCGTAGTAGATGAACACGTCGCCATTGGCGCGGGCCACCCAGCCGTTGGCAAAAACAACGTTCGACACGTCGCCCACACGTTCTTCGCCTTCGGGCGCCATGAAATAGCCGCCGGGGGCCTTGATGACCTTGGTGGGATTGTTCAGATCGCACAGGAACAGGTAGAGCACATAACGCATGCCGGCGGCGGTGTTGCGCACGCCATGCGCGAGATGCAACCAGCCCTTTTTCGTTTTTATCGGCGCCGGTCCGAGGCCGTTTTTGCCTTCCTTGATCGTGTGGTAGAAACGCGGGTCAATGATTTGTTCCTTGCCGATGACCGCGTTCTCAATGTCATCGCACAAACCCCAGCCGATGCCGTCGCCGCTGCCGGTGGCCGCGAAATCGGCCATGGGCCGGGTGTAGAAGGCGTACTTGCCCTTCACAAATTCGGGATGCAGGACGCAGTTGCGCTGATGCAATGAATTCGTCTTGAGGTCGGGCAGCCGTTCCCATTTCACCAGGTCTTTCGTGCGCGCAATCCCGCAACGGGCGATGGCCGCCGAAAGATCTCCCGGATTCGAGTCGTCATGCCGCTCGGCGCAAAATAATCCGTAAATCCAGCCGTCCTCGTGCCGGACAAGGCGCATGTCGTACAGGTTCGTTTCCTTGTCTTCAAGCTCTGGCATCCGCACCGGGTAATCCCAGAACCGGAAGCCGTCCACGCCGGTTTTGCTTTCCGCGACGGCGAAAAACGATTTGCGGTCCCAACCCTCCGTGCGCGCCATCAGGACGATGTTCCCGTTCCACTCCATCGCGCCGACATTGAAAACGCAGTTGATGCCGAGCCGCGTCATCAGCTGCGGGTTGGTGGCCGGATTGAGATCATAACGCCAGAACCAGGGCGTATGTTCGGCGGTCAGGACCGGGAATTCGTAACGGTCGAAAATGCCGTTGCCGTTTTTTTGCGGGCGGTTGCGGCGTTGGACCAGTTGTTCGTGCTGCCGCTGGAGTTGCTTCAGTTTGTTCTGAAAGGTCATTTTGGTCATTGGGCTTGGGCGGTCGTGGTTGAATGGGATGGCGGTTTGAACCCTTCCTGGTCAAGCGGAATCATCCGCCAGCCTGGAATGGGACGTTCTTCGGCGCCGTTGGGCAACTGCCAGCGGACGGCCAGTTGCGTGGAGCCCGATGGCTGTTGCTGCAATACTTCCAGGTAGTAGCGCTTCCCGGCTTCGAGATTGACCGGCACCGATTCCGCCTCGTGGGTGTGCGGCCATTTGCTGTAAGGCGTGCTGCGGGTCACCTCCGCGATTTTTGTCTTCTTCGCCGGGGTTGCGTCGGCGCTGAGCCAGAGCTCCGAAACACTCTCGTTGGCGATCCAGAATTTGTACGAACCGGTCATCGGAGGGATCAGAAAACCCTGATAACGCGCCTCAAAATTGGTGGCGACATTCACGGGCACTTCAAACGCCTTGCCCAGGATTTCCCGGCCGGTGGGCGGTCCGGCAAGATTGTCCAGGTTCGTCAAGCTCATGCCTTTGAGATCCGTCCACCAGGCGCGCGCAATGCCCGCGCCGGGTCCGACCTGAAAAGCCGGGCTGGCGGCGCTGCGCAAACCTTCGGCCTTGGCGACGAGCGTGAAATGGTCGCCCGCCTTGTCAATCTTCAGGTCCGGAAATGTGGCGATGCCGTTGACCGTGGTGGCCGTCAACGTGCCGTCGAGTTTGCCGGCGGACGGATTTTTCAGCGCCAGGGTAACGGTGTAAATTCCATCACGGACAGTGCTGCCGGATTTATCCTGCACGGCCACCGTTGCCGGCAAACGGCGGACACCACCAACGGCGACGTCGCCCGGCGCGGTCGCGAACCCCAATTGCACCGCCTTGCCGGTGGGCCGGAACGGATAATGACCCAGGTCCGGCAGGTCGCCCAGGTTGAGCACGTAGGGATGGTTGAACCATTCGCGCAGTTGTTCCGGCGAATTCTTTTCCGTCAGCACGGACCCCGACCAGGTCGTGAAGAACAACCAGCCGGCCTTTCCGCGGACGAGCCGGTTCACATCGGGAATCGGGCCATTCTCGCCGAGGGCAATGAGTTTTTGCCCGCGGCCAAAGGCGGTCAGTTCATCAAATACATCCTTCGCCGTCCCGTGATTGCCGTCCATGGGATAATGGTCCTGACCGATGATATCCACGTAGGCGTCGCCCGGATACCAGTCGGCGAGGTCGGTTTCCGCGCCGGGCGAAAAGACCCAGATGAGGTTGTTGAGTTTGTGTTTGGCGGTGAAGTTTTCAAACATCAGCCGCCAGAGTTTTCTGAGGGGTTCCGGCCCCCGCGCGCCCCACCAGAACCAGCGACCGTTCGCCTCGTGCAACGGCCGCCACAGCACCGGCACGTGCGCGTCGCGGAGCACTTCCAATTCGCCCGCGATTTTGTCCAAATCGCGCAACAGCGCTTCGTTTTCGGGGGTGCCTTCCGTCACACCGCGTGACAAATCAAACGTCGTGTCTTTCGTGTAAATTTCATTGCCGTTCATCGGCGCACGCCAGTGCCAGCAGAATTCGACAATGCCGTGCCGGTTTTGATACCAGTCAATCGCGTGTTTCGCCAGGGTGTGGTTGGGGTCATGCCCGCGCGACGATCCGGTGTAACCCGACAAATCCATCGCCAGCAGTGCCGGCAGTTTGCCCGTGGTGTTTGTGAGGTAGTTAAGCTCAAAACACAAACCATTTGTCCCGCGCCGGCCTTCCTGCTGGCCGGAAATGATTTTTCTTCCGTAAATGTCCGAGAAATAGGTCAGCAGGGACTGCGCTTCCGGCGAGGCGTTCGGCGTGACCGGGGTGTCCGCGACGGAGGCCACGGCCGTTCGCGCGACCATCAACCCCAGCATGGCCCGGATAACCCAACGGCCGGCCCGGTTCACCATCTTTTTTTTGAGAATGAAGCCCCCGCTTTCCCGCATCCCGTTGATGGTTGCACGAATCATGCTCATTGACGTTCGCTGCTCATTGTAACTATAACCTTGGACGGAATAAAGCGATGAAAAACCAAAAATGTCATCTAAACATGCTACATCAAAAAACTTTTCAAGCTTGCCCGGTAACGTCCATGTTTTCTGAACGCACAAGCTCGAAAATTCCGATCATCCCTTCCAGGGATTTGACGGAGGTGAGCGTGTGCATCAAACCGTCATGAGCCACCGACATGCTTCCCGCAGGGAATTCATCAAAACCACCGCGCTGGCGCTGCCGCTGATTGCGGCCGGCTGCAGTTGTCTGCCAACAAAATCCGCCTCCACTTCGAAGAAGACGGGCGACTTCGTCACCGTTCGCAATGGCCGTTTCGAATTGCGCGATCATCCTTATTTTTATATCGGGACCAACCTTTGGTACGGCTGCTATCTCTGCGACCCGGCGCTGCCCGGGGGCCGCCAGCGCCTGGTTCGCGAGCTTGACCGCCTGCAGAGCATCGGCGTCACCAACATCCGCCTGCTCGCGGGTTCGGAAACTTCGCCCTTGGCCGGTGCCATTTCACGCGGCATCACCCGCGCCCCGCGCGACTGGGATGAGGATTTGCTCTCCGGGTTGGACTTTTGTCTCGCCGAAATGGCCAGGCGCAACATGCGCGCGATCCTTTTCGTGTCGAACTATTGGCAGTGGTCCGGCGGCTTTGCCCAATACGTTCGCTGGATTACCGGTGACACGATTCCCGACCCGGACAAGCCGGCTATAGCGAAGGGCAATTGGAGTGCTTTCATGAAATTTTCGGCGCGGCTTTACGTCACACCCGCCGCGAACCGGCTTTATCTGGATTACATCTCACAACTTATCCAGCGCCGCAATACAGCGAACGGTCGTGTCTATCGTGACGACCCGGCGATCATGACCTGGGAGCTTGCCAACGAACCGCGCCCGGGCACGGATGCCGCGGTCAGCGGAGTGCCGGAGTTCTGCCGATGGGTGGACGCGACGGCGCGATTCATTCATGCGCAGGATCCGAATCATCTCGTTTGCACCGGCTCCGAAGGCATTCATGGTTGTCTGGACCGGCCCGATGTTTTTCTGAAAGCGCACGAAACTCCGGCGATTGATTATGTGACCGTCCACATGTGGCTCAAGAATTGGAGCTGGTTGAAAGACCCGCAACTCGGGCCCGATTATGAGGCGGCGGCGGCCCGGGCGAAGGAACACGTCGAACAACATAATGTCCTGGCCACCGACCCCCTGCACAAGCCGCTCGTCCTGGAAGAATTCGGCCTGCCCCGCGACCACGAGAAGTATGCGCCCGACAGCCCTACCCTCGCCCGCGACGATTATTTCGGCCGCATGTTCAATCAGGTGGCGGAGTCATGCCAGGCGGGTCGTGCGCTGCAAGGTGCGAACTTCTGGACGTGGGGCGGCGAAGGTCGTGCGGGCACGGGCAAACCGGATTCAGCCGCCGCCCTGACTGGCGATCCGTTCTGCGAACCGCAAGGGCTGAACTCCATCTTCGACACGGACACGAGCACCCTCGCGGTCATTGCTCAAGCGAACAAAAAACTCGCCACCCATGCCGGGTGACGAGGAAGCTTTCAAAGGCGTATTGCTCCAATTGCCCCAGGAGCGCGGACAGTCCCGCATTGCGGGATCCGCGTCATCTCGTTTATCCAAGCCACGGGAGCAAAATCTGGGGCGAATTCTGCCTGCCGGCGTGGTCCTGAAACAAAACCAATCAAAATCGCCAGCCTTCACGGCGCATCAATCCAAGGAGACTGATGCACGTAATACCCAGCTCCCGGCACACATCGGGAATAAAGTGAGTCCGCCTTGGGTTGCGTTTCTCGGCGGCGGGCGTTTCCTGGGTGACAACGATGCCGTTGCGCATCCTGGCCAGCGCGATAACGTAGGCATCCGCCTCTTCATATTCGGCCCGCGGATCCCGCAAACCAGCGAACTGGTTTTGAATCGCCTGCGCTTCGGCAAGAACTTCGACTGTTGGAACAAAGATTCCGGCATGATTTTCCGTCCACTCGATCAGGCCCGCCGTTCCGACCGCGCCAATCTCATCTTTCACCAACGCTGGTGCAAAAAGCCGCTCCGCGGCAATCAATGCGTCAACGCTTGCGACCAACCCGGCGAAAACATCTGTTGGATAAAACCGCCCCTGCCACTCCATCAAGGAACTGGAATCAACCGAATAAATTGGCGGTGACGCTGAATTACTCATCGAACGAAGTGTCCCCCGGATCAAATGTCAGGTGTGCGCGGAGCTTGTCGAAGTGCTCAAACTTCAAATCCAGATACCGTGACGCATTCACCGGAGTGATGCGATTCGCCGCGAGCGCTTCCAGCACCAATTGGGCAAACGGCCTCCCCGCCCGGTTCAGCGCTTTTTGCATCGGCGTGGTAAAACCGCCGTGTCGCGGCGGCAGCGTTGCCACATACGCCTGCCATTGCTCGCGCCATTGGTTGTATTGCTCCCAATCCATGAAGCCGGACTCTCGCAACCGCGTCGCCATCGCGAGCGGTGTCAGCCGGAACTTCTTCGCCACCCGTCTGACTTTCTCGATGTCCCACGCCGCCCGTTGCAACCCGAATTGACCAACCACATCACGCAAAGAGTCGCCTGGAACCAGCGTGTGACTGGCGGCAGCTTCAGCGAACCGCTCCACTGCCATCCATTCGTCACCTTTGCGCCGCTCTCGAACCGCCGGGGCTTCCTCGTTGCCCGCCGCCAGCATGAGATGAACAATCTCATGAAAAAGTGTGAACGCCCTGGCCTCCGGCATCTCCTTCCCGTTTATCGCAGCTACGGGCAAAGGCGTCCGTAATAACGCCAATCCACGCACTTCTTGCAATTCAACCTTTGAGAACTGAAAAACCAGCACACCCAATTGATCGGCTGCCGCCCGCCAGGCCCGCCACGCCTCCCACTCGTTTGCCCAGCCGAATTGAGTCGCCACCGCCACGCCAGTCGCCTGACGCAGCCGCGCGCCGACCTCCGCCGGCGATTCCCGCAAATGAGCGCGCAAGGAAAACTCCGGTATCGGCTCGCCCAGTTCACCCATCAAATTGAGCGTGTTCTCCCGACGGATCAACATCTGGCGCAAGGCCAGGCGCAGTTCCGGTGATTCATGTCCCGGCTCGACATCGGGCAAACGACGATACTCCGCCGCCAGCGGCGACAGTTGGGGCGGGCGCGGCAGGAAAAAAACGCTTAATGGCCGGTGTAAAAAGCGCGCCAGCGCTTCCACCTGCCGCATCGTAGGCTGGCGCTCTCCTTTTTCCCATGCCACGAGCCGCTCACCCTTGACCTGAAGCCGCTTGGCGACTTGATCCAACTCATAACCGCTTTCCTCTCGCGCCCACGCGAGAAGCGACGGATTAACTGCCATGGTCTGATGGCTCGGCATGACAATTAAAGTTTAACCGGAAACCGCCACGGTTGCCAGCTTTCCCGAAAATGCGTGCGCAAAATCCGTGACCGGCGCGTAAATTTTCCGCGAGTGTTTCATGCGCTTAATTCTATTTCAACCGGTGCGACAAAGGCTGTCCAAGCCGAGCACACAAGATGAAACGTCAATTCCGAAGTTTGAAACTTGTGCGCTGGGCGTGCTCATTATTTATGAACGGCAAGCTGCCGCAGGCGTTAAAGCAACAATCGTGTCGATTGCATTGGTTTTAGTTGGAGCTATGTGATCAGTACGGATTTTTTCAACATTGAGGTAACCGATGGCTTGTTCACCCCATGCAGTGTTAGCCGATTCTCGTCCGAACAAGTAAAAGCGGCCACCGTCTGTCAGCAAGACTGTTCGACATGCATTAAGCTTTAATTTTTTAACATAGTCGAATGCCTGTTCGCGCACATCTTGTAGGCCATGATAGCGTGTTTTTGACTCACAAACCAAGACACAGTGTCTTTCAGTGGTCGGCGTCTTCCAGAATGCTGCGAGATCGATTTTCTTCCACTCCACGCCGAGAAGTTGTTCCGACCAGCCGAGAGCAATTAAAAGGGGCAACACGGTGTGCGCAACAACTTCATGCTCAGTCGGACGGCTGGATTCCTCCCCGAACTGCTCATACCAATGAAGCAGGCGTCGTTGCCTTTCAATAGCGCCGATTACCTTATCCACAGCATCATTAGCCACTCCTCGAGCAAAGAGTTGCTGCCCAACCTCATCAAGCGTCAGCGGTTTTGGCAAAGGTGCAGGCAGTTGCTTCAAGGGGCGCTGTTTGATTAATGGGAACAGTGGCCGTACCGGTGCCAAAATACTTTCGTGGTTTACGCGCGTAAATGTATGAATTTGCTTCCTACTCCAAAAAAGAGGACGCTTAACTTGAATCTGTTCGATGTCATCATTTAGGTGGTCTTGCCAGATGACTCGGCGAGTGTGCTGAAGACCCCAGCCATATACGTCGTCAAATGTTTCATTCCATTCATAGTGCGCATCCGCAACCACGCCAATTGCCTTGACGAGGTGGCCGGTTCGCATCAACACAATTTCTCCGGGTTGAACGTTGTCGTGAAAATTTCTGATATCGCTCACGATTCCACTCGACGCAGAATCCTCCTGCACTGCTTGACGATATATGGCATCCTCATATGCCCCGAAGTCTCCGGGCCCGAGAAACATCACATCGTGCTTTAGAAAAAGGTCGGAGTAAAAACGCCCTGCCTCACCTGCGGCCATTTGCCAGACTTGTGGAATTGCAATGCTCATAAATTATCGATGATTTAGTTGGGCATTAACTCGTTGGTTCAGGGGTGGCGTCAGGTTCGTGAGCGAATATGACAGGCGGCATCTGCGATTCAGTAATTCGCGCTGCTGCTTCGAGCGCGTTGCGAACGGGCTCGCATCCGTGTCGACAATGTGTAGCCACCAATTCTCGCAGTTCGGTCACAGAGCGACCCAAGATTTTTAGATAATAAAGAGCTATCAGATTAAGCTCGAAAGCGGGTGCGGCCAGGCAACTCGGAAGCAGGGCCTCAATGCGTTGCCTTTCAGCCAAATGAAATTGGTCGATGAATCGGGAGATTTCACCGCCTTGAGTTCGCCGCGCCTTAATCAAGTGATGCAGTAACCGATAACGGCTATAAGGGCTGATGCTATCATTGCTGAGCAATTCTATAATTACGTTCCTCGCTTGTTGTTGCACTTGCGCCGGCACGTCGCGATACGCACCAGTCTGAGCGAGCAACCAAGTAGCGTGTTTTGTTGGACCACGCCAGCGCGACACAACTTCACGCAATCGTTCAACATGCCAAATCTGGCGACCACCGAGAGAAACGAGCGGTTGGCCGTTTGCATTATGAGCGCCCAAGAACTTGCAGAAGTCTTTGGCATCGTCGCCGCGTTCCAATAATTGATGCTCGGTAAACGTTCTGGCGAATTGTTCAAATGGCACATCAACTTGTTCCTGAATCACTGAGCCAGCCTGCTCGTTCTCCACGTCGTCTTCACTAGAAGCGTGGTAAAGTCGCGACATCAGATCATTTCTTGATGAGGCATCCTCTGCCATCTGAGTTTTGGATGAGTTTAAGTTAAGCCCTTTTCTGAGGAGTTGCTCCTGCAAGATGCGGAGATGTCGAAGAACCTCTTGTCTGGAGTTTCCAAAAAGCCGAATGTCATCCACATAACGACCATACCGAGCCTGAGCGTGAATCATTGCGTCATCTACATCTTTTAGATAAAGATTTGCCAAGTATCCTTCAACTCCGTCTCCAATTGGTAAGCCTTGACGCGTTGTTTCCGGCCCTCCTATCTGGTCTGTGCTTGGAGAATAGTAAATAACTGGAACCTTCAAAAGTCGCTTGAATAGCGACACCAAGGCACATTCCGGTGGAATCACCAGATGTCGGCAAATCGCATCTACCAAATAGTCATGGGATATTGAATCGTAAAATGAGGAGATGTCAGTTCTGAGTAGAATCGAATTATCTCCACACCGCTCTGCCTGCCATTGGCAAAACCGCGCCCATCCTCCGGTCGAAAATTCCTCTGTGAAACGATTGCGCACATAATTTCCAGTGGCTCGACGATATGCAAAACAATGCGGATGAATCTCTGATTCTATCTGTTCTGAGAAGACGATTGCCATTGAGTAGCGGACAGTGAGATCCTTAATAGGGATGTAAATCAAACGCCTATCGCAAAGGTGATTCTTTGGCGGAAAGAAAGCAAAGGCGGGTCTCGGTTCGAACTGGCCGGAATCACTCAATTCTTCTATCAATTCGTTGATTATTGTTTCGGAGTTGGCGCGGGCATTCTCGATTTCAAGCGGATCGAATAAGAAGTCACCATTGACGCGGTCAAAGAGGGCGTAATTGAGGGCTACGGAAAGAATCTCACGGCTTCGCAGTTGATTGAGTGCTCGTTGATGATCCATAGGTGATGCGAGTTATAGTTGACCGGTGAATGCTTTCTGCAAAATGGACTGGCGGAGGCGGATGGCGCGCTGGAGGCTGAGCAACAAAAACATGGCGGCGTCAGTTTGCAGTAGTTTCATTTGCCTGTCCTTCCACGATTTTGACTTCGGGGAGTGAGGGCGTAAAAGACATCGCCCAGGGCGTCAATCTGGCGGTCGAGGCCGGCGCAGCGGTATGCCGGGGACAGGTAGAAGTTCTCGTTGGCCTGAAAATCCCGCGTAAAAGGCTCCGCCTCACGCGGCAGGCCCCGTAAAAGTTTTTTACCCTCTGCATCAAACCCGGCTGGCATGGTGGAAGCGAGTGTGCGCCGGAGCAGCGGCGGCGTCAATGCCGCGCTGCGCGGAAGGCTAAAGGCTAAAGGCTAAAGTTTATGAAAAAACGCAAAAACCGCATTCCGCATAATTTGCCCCGTCTTCAATCCTTTAGCCTCAGCCTTTGCCCTTCGCGGTTGCCGCCGGTTTTACATCTTGTTGAGGCGAAGCATCAGGACATCGTGCCCCGGCACATCGGCGGTCAGGGCTGCGGCAGTCGTTCCGATGTCCTTTTTCGTCCACAAGTTGCGGACGGCATAGGTTGTCGTGTCAAACCTGGCTTCTCTTTTTGAGAGATCATCCGTCACGGCTTCGTTTTTCCAGTTGAAGGTGACGGGTTGCGAATTGGTGCCGCGATTGAGAAAGCACATGGCCCAGGCATCGTTGCTGAGCGGCTTGAACCAGACTTCCACGCCATCTTTGGCGGAATACTTGAACCCTTCCACGCCCAGCGCGTCCTGATTCACGGCAATGACTTCCTTGTTGGTGAGAATTTCCAGCGTCTCCCTGGAGATGTGCCGCAAATCGTTTCCGGCAATGAGCGGCGCGGCCAGCATGCACCACATCGAGAAGTGCGCGCGGTCTTCATTCATCGCCATGCCGTTGCCCACCTCCAACATGTCGGGATCGTTCCAGTGCCCGGGACCGGCGTATTTCCGCAGTCCTTCCTGTTTGTCAATGATTTGCAGGACACCCCATTGATACCAGGTTTTGTGATCTATTTTGCAGTCGAAGCAATTGCAGATGTCGCCGGTGGTGCGCCACGAATGGCCGACATTGGTGGCCCAGAGCCACGGCTGGTTGTCGCCCCATTCGCACAGGCTGAAGAGAATCGGCCGGCCAGCCGCATACAGGGCGTCGCGCATGGTCGTATAGGCTCCCTCAGCCTTCAGGCCCTCGGCGTTGCACCAGTCATACTTCAGGTAATCCATTCCCCACCCGGCGTATGTCAGCGCGTCCTGAAATTCGTGACCCCGGCTGGCGGGCCGGCCGCCGCAGGTTTTGTAGCCGACATCCGAATAGATGCCGAGCTTCAATCCCTTGGAGTGGACGTAGTCGGCCAGCGCTTTCATTCCGGACGGAAACTTCTTCGGATCCGGCTGGATGAACCCCTGGGCATCCCGTTGCCCCTGCCAGCAATCGTCAATGTTGACGTATTGGTATCCCGCGTCTTTCATGCCCGAGGCAACCATCGCATCGGCGGTTTCGCGGATCAGTTGCTCGTTCACCTTGTCGGCAAATTTATTCCAACTGTTCCATCCCATCTGCGGGGTCAAGGCCAGTTGGTCGTACTTCTGAGCGTGCGCGCCGGCGCAGGCCAGACCGATGATGATGAACAGGATGCGTTTCATGGCCGGGGGTGGTTTACACTAAGGCTGTTTCGATTGCATGGCTTTTTTGAAATAAGCGCCGGCGCGGGTCGGCGTGAAATTCCAGTCCTTGATCAACGTGGGCCCCCAATGCGGATCAAAACACCAGACGGTGTAGGAGATTCCGTGTTTGGCGCAATAGGACGTGATGGCGTCGCCATAACTTTCATCGCCGGTAATCGGATTGTAACCGCCGGGCGCTCCCGACTCCAAAAATCCGATTTCGGTCAGAATGACAGGATATTTATCGGCGACAAATCCCCAATCGTGCGTCCAGTTCGTTTCCCAGGGTTGTTTGGCCTTCATGGGATACGGATGGGCGACATAGCCGATGCCTTCGGCGTTGAGCGGCGCGCCGGCCACCGGGGTCAGGTCGTAACCAAAATTAAAACCGGCAACCAATGGAACCGCCGTGCCGCCGCTCGTGCGGATGGTCTTGATAATTTCTTCCAGCAGCCCTTTCCATTCCGGCCAGGTGCAAGTTCCGAGTTTCAGGCCGGCGTTAACGGCCGGTTCGTTGAACAGTTCAAAAAAGGCGACGGTGTTGTTTCCGCGATAATGTCTGGCCATCGTGCGCCAGAAGTCGAAAGTCTCCTCTTTGGTCGTGTTGTAAAGCGTGGGCGGATAAAGTTCCGACGTCCCGGGGAAAAACTTTTCTTCGTGCAAATTGCCGATGCTGTGCCAGTCAATGATGACATACAGCCCCTCTTCTTTTGCCCAGGCAACGCCTTGGTCGAGCAATTTAAGATAATTCTTTTTCCCGTGAATGTGCCAGGCCGCCGGATGCACGGGAATTCTCACGACGTTGGCGCCCCACGACTTCGCCACTTCAAAGTAATGTTTGTTCCACTGTCCGTTCCGCTCCAGCTTGTCGGGATCGCTGGTGTCCAGTCCCCGGAAGACAATGGTTTGGCCATCGGCGGTGACGAAATGATTGTCTTTGACGCTGACCCGGCTGGATTGCGCGAATGCTCCCGTGGAAAACACCACGGTGCACAGCCAGCAGAAAATAATTTTATTCATAACTTTGGTTCCTCGACGTTTTCAATGGAATGAGCGTTTACGCTCGCCCTCACCCCGGCCCTCGGACTGAAATCCCGACTCCGAATCGGGACCGGGGAGGGGGAGCGCGCCGTCACGTTGCCGGACCATTTCTCAATCCTCATGGCCGTCACCGATTCGGTGCCATTGGCTGTGAGACGCACAACAACCCGGCACATCGCCCGGCTCAAAACGCGGCGAACGATTCTCCCTCTCCTAGGGGAGAGGGCCGGGGTGAGGGCGGATGTCATCCTTGCATCCTTGGGATCATGGCTGCACCCGAAGAGTCCTGTTTCGCACCATGTTACCCATTGAAAACATCTAAGAACCATAACTTTCCAGTTAGTGTTGCTCCTTGCCCGCGGAAATTGCGCGCAATCGGTGGAGCGTTTCCAAACACGCGCGTGACCCGTGATACGGGCCTTTCCATTCGCTGACTTTTGGCAGGGTCGGATCCACACGGCCTTCAGGCGTGATGCGCCAGAACCATTCGCCGTGAACGCGGTCCACCAGGTGGTTTTCGATAAAATCCCAGGCACGGAGCGAGGCATTGAGGTATTTCTCATCGCCGGAAAGTTGGAAGGCATTGAGGAACCCGATGACCGCCTCGGCCTGCGGCCAGCATTCCTTGCCCCCATCAATGATTTTTCCCGTTTTGCCCTCGTACCGAAGCGCTCCGTCAACATCAATGCCTTCCCGAAGCGCCCCCTCCGCCATCCGCAAGGCGACCGCCTGCACGCGTTTGAGCAAAGCGGCGTCGCCCAACACTTCCGCCGCCTCGCACAGCAGCCAGGTTCCCTCGATGTCGTGGCCAAAAGTGTAGGTGTCCGAGCGAACCTGCCATTGCTCGTCGAAAAAGTGATGGAGATGCAGCGTGCGGGCGTCAAGAATCCGTTGTTCGAAAATGCGGATGAGTTCGTGCAGACGTTGCTCCACGCGCGGTTCCTGCCAAATCCGGTACAGGTTGGTGTAAGCCTCCAGAAGATGAAGATGATTGTTCATTGACTTCTTCTCGTTCATGTCCTTGTCGCTGAGCCGCGCGCCGGCATCGGCCTCGGACCAATCACGACGGCGCACTTCCAGATAACCGCTGTATTTCGAATCGTGCGCGTGCCGCTCGATCAATTCAAAGAGTTCCCGGGCGCGAACCAGCGCGGCCGGCGCGGCAAAGGCCTGGTAATATTCAGCCAGTGCGTAGATGTAAAACGCCTGGCCGTAGATTTTTTTGGAATTGTCCAGCACACGCCCGGTATCATCCAGCCGCCAGAACGCGCCGCCATGTTGCGCGTCCCAAAAGCGGTTCATGACAAAATCGAACGCCCGCCCGGCCATTTGCTTGAACAACACGTCGGGCCGCGCCTGATGAACCGCGGAGAACGCCCACAGGATGCGGCTGTTGACGATGAGGCCCTTGGGTTGCGTGCGGTCGGGCTTGAGATCATTGGACAACCAGCCCATCCAGCCGCCCTGCTCGTGGTCCAACGCCGGTCCGCACCAGAACGGCAGGATGTGGCCGAACAACTGGTCGCTGGCGCGCTGCGAAAAATCCTTCAATTCATTTGAACTCATGTATAATTCCGGGTCGCCGCCTATTTCGGCTCCAAGGCATGGATGATTTCCACCCGCCCAATCTGGGTTTCGCCGGTCAGTTCGATTTTCAGGAACTTCCCGTCTCCGCTGATGTTTTCGGTATGATACAACACCGGCTTCCAGTAATTGTAGTCGCCGGCGCCGTTGAAGTAAATTCCCCGGCCGGCGGCGACGTCGCGGTAAGTCCTGCCGTCGGCCGAGACTGCGAATTTCAGGTCGGCGATGTCCCGCGGGAAAAAGACGAATACGCGGAAACCTTCAATCGAAGCCGGAAGCCGATAGATCAACGCGTCGCCGGCATCGCCGGCAGCGCGGTGCGCGTCTTCCTTCGCCTTGCGGCAATCGCGCGTTTTAATCTCCAGCCCGCCTTGCTGCGCCTGGACTTTTGAAAAGTCAGCGAGTTCGTCCACCAGCGTCGCGTGCGTGACTTTGACCGGCCCCACCACGTTGGAAGTCTCCGAGGCGCCGGTCTCGTTGTTCGCCCGGACACGATAATACCACTCACCCGCTGGCGCAGACTCATCGGCAAACAGCGGGCGATATTGGACGAAGCTTTCGTCAACTCCCTTGCCGACGACCTTCCAGGGTCCGCCAGGCCCCGGTGCGCGCTCGACCGTGTAACTGGCAGCGCCCACGGAACCCTGCCACGAAATCGCCGCCGCATCCGCGATCGGCAGCAAAGTCGGCGGCGCGGGAACGGGAACCGGTGGCGGCGTCAGGCCGCGGATGCCAAAAGCGTTTCGACGAACCACTTTCATGAGATTGGTTTCGTCATACGCTGCGCCGATGGATGAACCGGGCCAGTGGAACGCCTTGTATTGGTTGCCACCCGACGGTTCACTGTGCCAGTAGAATCCGCCGTCCCGGTCGCGGAAGCGCAGGCTCCAGAGCAAACCGCCCGCCGCACCGCTGTCCGCGATCGTCTTCATGGCTGCTTCCATTTCGGCTGTGTCCACGAAACCAAACTCGCCGACCACATAGGGCTTTTTGCCTTTGGCCAAGGCCGCGTTTTCGCGGATTAGTTCAGAAAAGGACTTTCGGGCCGGCCCAGGCCCGGGATAATGATGGGTTGTGACGATGTCCACCTCGGGCATCGCGAGCACTTCGGGTCGCAACGCGCGGTCGAACCCATCCATCACGGGGTGGTTATGGTCCAAGCTCTTGATGTAAGCGGCAATCTCGCGGGTCCAAGGCACGGGAGATGCCAGCTCGTTGCCGGTTTCCCAGCACAGGATGGCCTTGTCATCGCAGTAACGCACGCCGGTCAGGGTGTTGGTGCGCGTCAGCACAAACCGGATGGTCTCCTTGAAATCTGCAATGAGCTGCGGGGCGGTCCAAAAGTCATCCTTGGTCTTGCCGCGAAAACCCGCGTATTCGCCGCGGCCGCCCATCCAAATCCAGTTGTTGACCAGCGGAATGATCAGCCGGACGCCTTGCTCGTTCGCCACCTGCAGGATCAGGTCCAGCGAACGGAACGCTTCCTCGTTGAATTTGCCCGGCCCCAGCACATGGCTGGCCTGAGCCGGCGGATCGTTCCCGCGCACCACCGAAATCGAATAAGTGCGTGCGACCGTACCGCCCATTTGACGCACGGTGCTCAACGCATCGACGATTTCGAACCGGTCCGGCAGGCGCCACGCATTCGTGGCGGCAAAACCAAGCTGGTCCTCGATCAGGTGCAGGTTCGGCACATTCCAGGAAATGAACCGATACGGCTTTTCCCCTTCGAACAACTGGTCGCCGCGGACGGTGATAAAATCACGAAACACGGATTCGGCGCGGGCCGTGGCGAATGCCAGAAACATTAGCAGGGCGGCTGAAAACAGGGAGCGGGTCTTCACTGAAGGATTCCAGTTAAAATGTTCCCGGCCGGCAACCGGTTGTGCGCGAAGTTTCGGACAGGAAAATACAGTTTGGGCTCAGGGTCGGTTGCACGACACGATACTGCCAAGCAGCCCGCTGGTTTTCGAGGGGGATTTGAGTCATCTATTTTGGGGACACGCGGCGGCATATCGGGCCAAAGTGGCGTGGCCCCGGGATGGTTCCCGCAATCTTACTTCAGCATTAGAGCGAGTGTGTTTTCCATGGTGTCGGCCCAGATTTGATAGCCCTTCTCGTTCGGATGCAGCAGGTCCGGCATGATGTCGCGGGAAAGTGTGCCGTCCGGTCCAAGAAATTTGGAACCGATGTCCATGAACTTCACCGTCTTCCCGTCATCGAGAAACGCGAGTTGTCCATTGATCTCTTTGACCTGTTCGCGGACCGGGTCGTTTGTTTCTCCGCGCGGGAAAATGCCGAACAACAGGATTTTGCTGTCCGGCAGCCGGGCACGCAGTTCCCGGACGATGGCCGCCACGCCTTCGACGATTTCAGGCGTGGTGTTGCGCGGTTTGCCGTTGTCTTCATTGCCCGCATTGTTCGTACCGATGAGGAGTACGATGACCTTGGGTTTGATGCCCTCGAGTTCGCCGTGTTCGATGCGCCAGCGCACGTTCTGGGTGCGGTCGTAACCGATGCCGAACTCGGCGGCATGACGCGGCGCGTAATATTTGTTCCAGACATTCAGCCCGCCCTTGTCCCAAAGCCAGCCGGCGGTGATGGAATCGCCGAGAAACAGCAGGTCAATGCCGCCCTGCTTCGCCCGCTTCACAAAGGCTTCGTGGCTCGACATCCAATTGGTGGGAAAGGTGCGGGGCGCGGGAACGACGGCGGTGTTTTCGGCCAAAGCCGTGACCGCCAGGAACGCGGAAAGGACAAACGCGAAACGGAAGCAGCGTTTTTTCATGCGCCGAACATATCGGGCGGAAACGAAAAAAGCAACCGGCTCGATCCCAATTGCGTCAAGACTATGGTTTGACCCCTTTTCCTTTTTGACTATGCAATTTAGGAAAGTGCCGTGAAATATCTATGGCAAGCCTTGACATACGTTGCCAATGCATTATTTTAACGACATGAAAGCAGTGACGATAAACATTTCGTTGAACCCGGAACTGGCGGATTTTGCGCGGTCGGACTCGGAAGCACACGCGTTTGATTCCATGAGCGAATACATGCGCGACCTGATCCGCAACCGGCGGCAGGAACAAATCAAGCAGGACGTGGCGTTTTTGGAAAAGGCCATCGAAGGTGCGCCGGTGGGCGATCCGTCCGATAAGGAAATGGCCGAGATTTACGCCAGTATCAAAGCCCGGCGGAAGAAAAAAAATGAAAGTCGTCTTTGATGCGGGGGTGGTTTTCTCTGCTGCCGGTTGGCGGGGGGAAGCCAACCGTTGTTTGCTGGCAATGGCTCATCGGCAAGTTATTGCTTACGCTACTGCGGAAACTTTGAAAGAACTGCGGCATTTGCTGGAAGATCGCGGCCACAAGGTCAAATACCCGCCAGTTACAACTTTGAACTGGTATTACGACCGGGTTAAACTGGTTGACCCTGTGCCTTTGGGGAAACAACGGAGCCGGGATGCGAAAGACGATCCCTATCTGGCATGTGCTCTGGCTGCCGGGGCAAAGGTCATTGTGTCACGCGATGATGATTTGCTGGCGCTGGAAAAGCCGTTTGGAATACAAATTCTCACTCCGCGTGAACTGCTGACACGGTTGGCAAGGCCGCTTTAACTTCTGGCTGGAGCGATTGCCGCAACTGCTGGATTTGTCATTCTCCCTGGGAGCATTACCCGTGGCCGCCGTCATTTCTCCAGCGGCCACAGCGGAGCCTGACTATGTCATTTGATCCTGAACGAAAATTGTAGGATCGCTTGGCGCTTGCAACCCGGCGGGGGCAAACTTAAATTGCCGGCCAACTTCTGTTCCGCTGTCATGCAAGGCAATCGAATGAAATGAGTTCGCGGCGTCAAAATGAAAAGAAATTTGGTCGTTGGGAGGGTTTGCCCGGCGGCGGACGGCGTTACCATTTGGACGTGATCGGGCGATTCGGCTGGCGGGCGCGTTATTTGAAAGAAGTGGATGCCGATGAAACAACCGTGCGTTTCTGGCAGGAGATTTACGACGAAACCGGCGGGTTGATTGAAATTCACGAGAAATTTCCAGTGGATAAAGGCCATCAGAAAGTGTAGGATGCAGCTATGACGATCACGAAGCAAACGGTTGCCGACAAAATCGCCGCGTATCTTCATCACGAGATCACGCCGGCGCAGTTGGTGGATTGGGCGGAATGCGCCATGATGGACGGCGAGCTTGCCGAACGCGATGCCGGCACGATTTCATCCGTGATCGCCCGGCTCGGTGTGGCGGATGTTCGCGCCTTCGGCCTTGCCTGGGAAGATTGCGAGGAGCTTCTTCATCAACTCGGTTTTGCGCCGCGCGTGGACGTGGTTGCGGCGTAATCGCCACGACCTTTGGCGTCTCGCACGCTAAAGCTGATTCACATCCATGCGGTGACGCAACGGAAGTATCGTTTCAACCGCTGGTCAATGAGTTGCATGTGTGATGCCGACTTTTGGCTGGAGCGATTCCCACAACTGCTGGACTTGTCTGTGCCCCTGGAAGCATCACCCGTGGTCGCCGTCGTTTCGCCAGCGGCCACAGCGGAGCCTGATTGTGCAATTTGAGGAAATGCCATCCTTGACATAAATTCGCAGATCTGATTTCATAACTCCATGATAAAAGCCACAGATAGAAAAGTCACCCGTGCATGACGTTGTACACGCTATTCGGCCTAATAATAATGTTAGGCATCGTCACATCACACGAATTATGAGCGCCACCGACACAGCGAAAGAGATTATCCGAATGGCCAGCACTGCCGGTCTTTCCAAGGATGTGATTGACCTGATGACGACGAAGATGGATTTTCTCACGAGTGAGAATACGGAGCTTAAAACGAAGGTAGGTGCGCTGGAGATAGAGGTTCGCCAGCTTCGCGGCCAGCTTGCAAATTCTCAGCCAATCCAGAAGCCGGCCGATATTTGTCCTTATTGTCGTCGCACTGCGGGCGAGGTTCAGAAGATTACGCCACACATGTATCTTGGGGCAGCCGGCGTGAAGGTTTATCACTACAAGTGCATAGCTTGTGGCAAAGAGTATGAGAAAGACGATGCCTAACAATGCGCGAGGCTGTGTGAAAAGTCCTGACACGAAATTCGGTAACGATCACATTTTCGATATGACGCATTTTGACGAAACGAGCAGATGGATTGGATGGTCGAAAAATGAGTTTTCACACAGACTCGCGCTGCAGGCAACAGCCGGTGTCCCTGCACGTTCGATGATGAAGTTCATTTCGACTCCTTTTTTTGCGCTCCACCACCGCCGCCACCGGCTGTGGGGGAGCTTTTGACGTTGCTGCTTGGCCACATCATGCTATGAGCAAATCACCGCTGAACTATCCCAATAGGCTTTCATCGGGCGTCCCGGTCGGCGCGGATGGCTGCCCGGATGGCTGCCCGGCTGACTTTAACCGGCAACATGAGGAAACCTTCCCGCGTGCGAATGGGTTTTACCAGGGGAACTTCCTTTTCCACCAATTCCACCACGCGCACGCTTCCGTCGGGCTGGCGGGAGGCGTCGAACGCCGTGCGCGGCGGAAACAGTTCAGCGGAGCAGATGCGGCCATTTTTATCGGCAACCAATTTCATAATGGGATTATCCCATAAGCCGGAAACAGTTCAAGGGCGATTTCAAAAGCTGACTTTCTGCGCTTCATGGAGACTGCCAAGTTTCATCGAAAAGGGGTCAAACCATAGTTTATCCTCATTAGGTTCATTTGCGGGTGCTTTCGTTCCGCGCGCAGCAACCTGCCTAGGAAGCCGGTCGTGTCGCAAGTTTGTGCCACCACCCCCTTCCCGGCCGCCACCGGCCCAATTCCTTGGGTAGCCAAAACCGCCGGACTTTCCTATGCTTTCCCCGTGAAACTCGGCCTTGGACTTTATCGCCATCAGCTCAACGCGGAACATTACCGCTTTGCGAAGCAATGCGGTTGCACGCACCTCGTCATCCACCTCGTGGATTACTTTCGTTCCTCGCGCCTTCGCGGCGACGAAGCCGCTTCGGCGGCGCAGGCGCGCAGCAATCAGCCCGGCCCGTCCTCCGTAGCACCCGTCCTCTCCATCCTCCGTAGCAGTGCTACTGCGGAGGACAGGCGTAGCAGCACTGCGGAGGGTGGACTGCGGAGGGTGGACGACCAGCCGGTCGGCGACGACACCGGCTGGGGACTGGCCGGCGATCCAAACCAGCTTTGGACGTACGAGGAACTGGCCGCAATCAAAAAGGAAATCAACGCCGCCGGGCTCGAACTGGAAGCCATTGAAAACTTCGACCCGGCCCACTGGCACGACGTGTTGCTGGACGGGCCAAAAAAATTGCAGCAACTGGAAAACCTCAAAACCATCATCCGCAACGTCGGCCAGGCGGGCATACCGGTATTCGGCTACAACTTTTCGATTGCCGGCGTCGCGGGCCGCATCAAGGGCCGCTTTGCCCGCGGAGAGGCCGAGGCGGTGGGCATGGACGGCCCGCTGGACAAGCCGCTGCCCAACGGCATGGCGTGGAACATGGTCTATGACCGGAACGCCGCGCCGGGCGTTGTGCCATCCGCAACGCCCGAACAATTGTGGCAACGGCTCAAGGTTTTTCTCGACGCGCTGGTCCCGGTGGCTGAAGCCGCCGGGGTGACGCTGGCCGCGCATCCGGACGATCCGCCGCTGCCGACGGTCCGGGCCCAGCCGCGACTGGTTTATCAACCCCAACTTTTCCAGAAGCTCATTGACCTCAAGCCGAGTCCGCGCCACGCGCTGGAATTTTGTATCGGCACGCTGGCCGAGATGAGCGAAGGGGACATTTACGACGTGGTGGACACTTACAGCCGGCAAGGCAAGCTGGCTTACGTTCACCTGCGCAACGTCCGCGGCAAGGTGCCGTCCTACAAGGAAACCTTCATTGACGACGGCGACGTGGACGTTCTGCGCGTGATGCGGATTTTGAAACGGAACAATTTCAACGGGGTGATCATTCCCGACCATGCGCCGCAGATGAGTTGCGCCGCGCCGTGGCACGCGGGCATGGCTTACGCGCTGGGATACCTGCGCGCCGGATTAAAAATCATCGGGAACGAACGCGGTTGACACCTTGTTCAGGGGCGCAATTTGGCCCCCGCATATTCAACTGGCGGCTGGCCTCTTGGCCTGCCAGTCAGCGCGGCTTCCAGCCGCTTGATCCATTTGCCGGGGTGCGGGTGTCCGGATGCGCCCCCTTGCTCAAAGGCACTGGTAAAATCGAATCATGCCACCCGGGAGATCGGCGCTCCGATTATTTTTCCACGGGGCGATATTCAAACCAGTCGAAATCCGCCGGGCGGGCGCTCTTTTGGCCGTTGCCGGTGGCATACAGGCCGATAAACACGCCGGTGAATCCACCGACTTTTTCCGAGGACAAATCGCGGGTCAACGCCGGGCCCAGTTTTTTTGCCGGACCTTTTGCCGGCGAGCAGGAAAATTCATAGTCCAACGGCGAGGCAGCCACGGACAGAATGACATCTCCCGAACCGATTTCTTCATATTGCACCGGTTCGACGATCTTGCCGCCCAGGGTTTTTCTGAAGAAGACCTGCCGTTTGCCATCCTTCAGGGTGATTCCAATCTCGTAATGATTTTCCTCGTTGCCGCGCAGGACCAGTCCCGCCTCTTCGTTTTCATGCTGCGGGTTGAAGGAGAGCCGGGTGGAAACGCGGCACGCCAGATCCGTCTGGCGGCGGCCGACAAAAGCCGGTGAATCCTGGTCGTTCAGTGTCACCGTCGAACCGTTGAGACGCAGCCAGCCCGGACGTTCGGTGAGCGAAAAATCGCCGGCATACGGGTTCCGGAGAAAATTCCACTGGAGCCCCAAAGCCGGTTGGTTGAATTCATCCCTGGCGGGCTCTTTTTTCCATGGATGTTGCGGCAGGCGCGGTGCGGTCATGTTGGTTGCCAGCGTGCCGTTGCCATTGACCACGGGCCAGCCATCTTCCGACCAGGTGACCGGGGCCAGATACGTTTCCCGGCCCAGATGATGGAATTTGCCGCCCTGGGGGCGGATTCCCAGACAGACCAGCCACCAACCGTCGGGCGTTTCCACCAGGTCGGCGTGACCCAGGGCCTGGATGGGACTATCCGGACGGTCACGATGGGTGAGAATGGGATTTTTAGGGTTGGGAACAAACGGGCCCCACGGGGAATCGCTGCGGGCGATGGTGACCCTGTGGCCGTAACTGGTGCCACCCTCGGCAATCATGATGAAATACTTTCCGTTGATTTTGTACAGGTGCGGTCCCTCGGGCCAGACGCCGCCGGTGCCCCGCCATATTTCCTTCAGATTCCCGTCCAGGTGGCCGGTTTGGACATTGATTTTGGTCTGGCCGATAAAACCGTCGCCCATGCCTTCATGCCGGTCGTAATAAGCGGTTCCGTCTTCATCGAAAAACAGTGAAGGATCAATTCCGGCATGGTCCACCCAGACCGGTTCGGACCAGGGACCGGCGGGATTGGTGGCGGTCACAAAAAAATTGCCGCCGGCATCCACGAGCGTCGTTATCATGTAAAACGTGCCGTCGTGATAACGAAGCGTCGGCGCATAAATGCCGCCGGAAGCCCGGGCATGGTCGAGATTCAACTGGCTTTTCCGGGTCAGGCAGTATCCGAGCTGCCGCCAATGCACCAGGTCCCGGCTGTGAAAAATCGGAACCCCCGGGAAAAATTCAAACGAGCTGTTGACCAGGTAATAATCGTCACCGACCCGGCAGATGCTCGGATCGGGATAAAAGCCGGGTAGGATGGGATTTTGAAACATTTTGCCAGTTTCGGCGGAATGGCCGGCCGGCAGAAATCCAAACAAGGCAGACAATGCCGCGATGGTCCATCGCACCAACCGGCCCGCCGGATCAAATGAATTCATTGATGAGGTTCTCCAGGAATTCCTGGCGGCCGCTGACATTGGCGGCCACTTCGCCCCGCTTGAGCATGTAGGCTTCAAGTTCGGTAAAATCGCTCTTGCCGGACTCGATTTTCGCGCCCACGCCCGAATCCCACGAGGCGTAGCGTTCTTTCACAAACTCCGCCAGGCGTCCGTCCTTGCGGATGGCGGCGGCGATTTTCAACCCGCGGGCAAAGGCGTCCATGCCGCCGATGTGCGCGTGGAACAAATCAATCGGCTCAAAACTCTCGCGCCGGACTTTGGCGTCGAAGTTCAGGCCACCGGTGGTGAACCCCCCATATTTGAGAACGGTGAGCATTACCTGCGTCGTAAGATAAACGCTGGTGGGGAACTGGTCGGTGTCCCAGCCGATCAGTTCGTCTCCGGTGTTGGCGTCAACCGAACCCAGCGCTCCCGCCGAACCCGCCACTTCGAGTTCGTGCTGCATGGAATGGCCGGCCAGCGTGGCGTGATTGGTCTCGAGGTTCAGCTTGAGATGGCCCATCAGATCGTATTCACGCAGGAAATTCAGGCACGCGGCGGCGTCGGAATCGTATTGATGCTTGGTCGGTTCCTTCGGCTTCGGTTCGATGTAAAACTGGCCTTTGAAGCCGATTTTCTTTTTGTAGTCCACCGCCAGGTGCAAAAATTTGGCGAGGTGTTCCAGCTCGCGTTTCATGTTGGTGTTCCACAAGGTGGAATAACCCTCGCGCCCGCCCCAGAAAACGTACCCCGCGCCGCCGAGTTCGTGGGTGACTTCCAGCGCCTTCTTCACCTGTGCGGCGGCGAAAGCAAACACGTCGGCATTGCAACTCGTGGACGCACCGTGAACAAACCGCGGATGGGTGAACAGGTTGGCCGTGCCCCACAGCAATTTGATGCCGGTGCGCTTCTGTTCCCCTTTCAGGACTTTGACGACGGCGTCGAGATTTTTGTTCGTCTCGCGCAGTGTCTGGCCTTCCGGCGCGACGTCGCGGTCATGAAAGGCATAGAACGGCGCGCCGAGTTTTTCAATGAACTCGAACGCGACTCGCGCGCGATTCTCGGCATTGGCCACCGAATGGGAGCCATCGTCCCACGGCCGGATCGCCGTGCCCACCCCGAACGGATCGGAGAGCGCGTTGCGGAACGTGTGCCAATAGACGACCGAAAAGCGCAGATGTTCGCGCAGGGTTTTGCCCTCGACGATTTCAGCCGGATTGTAATGTTTGAAGGCCAGCGGGTTTTTGGATTTCGGCCCTTCGTATTTGATTTTTGAGATGTTTTTAAAAACAGTTTCCATGATGCTATTGGTCCTGATTCATTTGAACGAATGCTATCCGGTCAAGCCCGGCGCTGGCAATTGAAAGACCCGCTTCCCGAAGTTGAAGCTTTCAATGATTTTGGGCGGCGAATCCAATCGGGGTTCCCCACAAATTGCCCGTTGTTTGTCACATCACATATGGCCAGATAAGTTATACGATCCGTGATTTTGGGGAATGGATGAAATTATGTTTCGCATGGATGATTCTCTGCTGTCGGCGGCAGGTAATGCTCTGCCAGATTGTTGAACCCCCGTTTTTTCGGGCATGGGGTGTGCTGTCGGGCGCGTCGTGGTGCGCCCCAAAGTTGTTGGCCCAAAACAATAAAAGGCCGCCGGCCAGCCCAAACGGGCCAACCGGCGGGTTGTTCAGGAGTTGTGCCAAAGTTTGGCACGGACCAATGTCAGCATTCCGGCTGCCAAATTTGGGTCGTGGGCGGCAGACGATTTTTACAAAGGGTCATGGTCCGGGCTGGATGCGGTAAAAGCGGGCGGTGTCGGCGCCGGGGTTGTTCGTGTCCACCAAGGGGACCGGTGTCGGCGGCGAATTGCTCGTAAACAGAACCTGCCAGTTCGTCAGATTGGTCGAGATCAGTACCGTGTAATCCGGCCCCACGGCGCCGGTCGCCACCAGACTCACCTGGCCGCACGACACATTGATCGAACTCACCGCTGGTTGGGCCAGGAGATTGAGTGTGACTATGAAACTGTTGGTGGCGCTCCGGCTGGGCGTGCCATTGTCCGCCACTTGCACGGTGATCAAGTTGGTGGGGTCAGCTTGGCTTTACCCAGCGGGCGCCAAATAAAGACGGCGTTGGTGGCGTTGAGCAGCGTGAGAGTCGCGTTGGTTGGGGCACCGGGCAGGCTGAACGTCAGCGTTTGGGCCGGCTGGTCGGAATCGGCTGCCGCATTGGTGATGACGAGGGTGACCCCGGCGTTGACCGTTTGATTGCTGACCGGTGACAGCATTGGCGGCGTGTTGGTTTGTTCCTGCTGCCCCACGAAGATCACCACGCTCAGGGCCAGCCATCTGACACCGGATGATCCGGTCTTTACCCGCCAGCTTCACACCGCCCAAGCCTTGCTCGCCCAGCACGGCGATCCGGTGCATGCCACGAGCCGGGCCTACAGCCTGGTTTACAACACGCTCGACCATCCGGCGCATTTGTGGGCGTTTGTGAACAATTTCCGGCTGTTTGGCCTGCTGGCGCCTGGGTGTGTGCCGTTGATTTTTCTCTTCAAACGGAGCAAACGCGAGCCGGCCAAGGTGATGGAAGTGCATTGAGGCACCTGATACCAATTGCCCGGGACAATTGTGAGGGTGAGACGGCGTTGCTCCGCCGTCAACATGATGGCCACGCTGGAGCGCGGCCTGCTTCTGGAACGATGATTGTCGGGGTTTGCTGAAGCCTCAGGGAAACGACCGCCCTTATGTGTGCGGACAGCAGCTCTCCAAAAAGCAAGACCAGGCGCGCTACTGCAACGCGGTGGTATGTGACTGCAACCATGGCAAATCGCCGCCGACGGCGGTGGGTCCGGGATAAGCCACTCCAACGCCCGGCACGACGGGTTTATCGCAGACATAAGGGTCTGTCCACACACGAACTTCCGAATGGCCATCGGCAAAAGCCGGACAGGAGCTTTCGCCATGATAACTGGCCGGCACATCCTCCCAATTGTTGGCCGTCATGGTGACCCAAAAGAATCCATCGTTAATGCTACCCCCGTACTCATCTATCAGCACCCACGCGCTTGAGGGTATGGGATTGCGGATTTGGCTGGCTTTTTGGAAGAGGTTGTAGGCGACGCCTCCCCGCGGACCCGACGATGTGGTAATATTTCCATTGATATCGAGAGTATTTCCGTTCAGATATTGAGCACCGGCTCCGCCGGGACCGGCAAACCCATTCATCATGCTATTCATGGAGTAGCTGCGCGCGCGCGGCCCCAGCGGTCCAGACACCAGGTCGCCAGGACATTTGAAAGCCGCGTAATTATGAGAGAGGTATGTCCCCAACAATCCTTGGCCATCTGCGACCAAAGCAGGCCCGTTGGTGGGAATCGAACCCGCACCCGGATCCATACTATTTGCGAGGCCATCCCAACTGGGTGCAGAAAGCCAGTTGGCCCAACTCGTTGAGATGTTGGGAACCAGTTTGCCGTCGTTGTCATCCGAGTACATCATCCACGCCAACAGCAACTGGTGCTGGTTGTTCATGCACTGTATGCGTTGGGCTTTGAGCTTGGCCTTGGCCAGCGCCGGCAGCAACAGGGCCGCGAGAATGGCGATGATGGCGATGACGACCAGCAGTTCAATTAATGTAAACCCTCCAATCCTGTTCCGAACCGCACCAGGATGGGACTGGTGCAGACTGGATATTTCCACACTTGGCATATTATCTTTGAACACGATAGAACCGTTGCGGTGCCGTCTTGGGCACTGTATAGGGCGAAGTCGCACCAACGACAACGCTGTAGGGGCCTTGAACATTGGTTGAAGAAAGCAGCGTGCCGACCGGCCAGCTTAACACCAAATTCCCACTGGTATTGGTGGTGGTGATCGACTCATTCATCGCCGCGAGGTAGATTTGGTAGATGGCGTTGGATGACAGCGCATTGGTGAAAATGGCCACGTCGCTCATATACACGTTGGCGCCGTCATTCGCGTTCTGCGGGTAGGCCGTTCCCTCGGCCCACGGATAACCGCCGCGTCCGAGCAGCAACGAAAACGAATTCGAGTAGCTCGTGCCCGGATAATTAGGATCAAATATTGCCGGCAACTTGGCGCTGGCGACGGTCAGCGGCCCGGTATTGGTGCCCATATACATGGTGGCGCTGTTGGGCGCAGTCCAGACCATGGCCACGAAGAACCAACTGTTGGATGGCGCATACAGGCCGCTGGGCCAGTAATAGCCATAGTACGGCTGGGTGGGATTTTCCGCGCCGCCACCCCACCGATAGCCCAGTTCGTTGTTGTAGGTCACGCCTCCCAAGACGTATTGGAAGAAGGACAAGCCAAACGCATTGCCGTAGCCGCCATTATTATTTAAATCGCGGTTGAACATGAAACCCGGCTCGCCCCAAGGATTCGCATTCGGGTAGGGCGCATAGAGCCACAGTATCCACGTCATGTTGGGGGTGTAATTGCCCAAACCCGGCATGTTCACCCGGGCAAGGAGTCCGTTATTAGGGATGAACAAGCCAACATGATTCGGCGGGAATCCCGCATAAGGAGCGGCTGCCACGTCCTGATAAACGCCACCGATGTTGGTGCTGGTGGCAGTAATCACCGTGTTGGTGGTATCCAGAATCGCCCCGTCGTTCCCGCCGTAATAATCGTGGAGGTTGGTCGTCCCGTAATTCTCGTTTAACTGCCAATAAGCCCAGGGACTGTTGCTGACCACCTGGGCCACATAGCCGCCCGGCGTCGGAACGATTACGTTAAAGGCAGCGGTAATGGAATTGCTTAACCCCAGATAATTCTGCACGCCGACATAATAGCTGCCTGCCATGCTGGCCTGGATGGGGGCGCTCAAGGTAAAGCTGCTGGTGGAACTGTTGGTGGTTTGAGTGGCCAGCAAGTTCGTCGCGCCGCCCGTGGTGATTTGATACCAGTTGTAGGTGAACGGCGGTGTTCCCAGCACGCCTGCATTAAACGTAAACGGAGCCGCGCCCGGTGACAAATACCGGCCGCCGGGCTGGGGCTGCCCCGTAATAATCGGCGGGCTGGGAGCCACGACGGTCACATGGACCGGCGCGCTGGTGACCAACAAAGTCGACCCGGTTTCCCAGCCGTTCGAGAAAACCAAACTGTAATAACCGCTGTTGGCAACCAGCGGACTTGGCAGAGTAAAGGAATTGCTGCCGATGCCCACCGCGCTGACGCCCAGGGTGGCATTGCTGTTATAGAGCCATTGGTACCATCCGGTGGGGGGGGCCGTGTCTATGTTGGCAATCCCGTTAAACGTCAGTGGTGTGCCTTGGTAATAGGTATTGGTCGGGGCGCTCGGCGACAGGGTGGGCGTTTCGACTTCCTGCCCCAGAATTTCCGACCAGGTGCTTGCCACGCGGATGCCATCTATCTGGCAAGGGTTGAAGTTATTGTTGCCATACATCCACACCAAAAGATAGTTCAAGGTCGCGGTGCTGGTGTAGTGATAGATGGCGTCCCAACCCGTGCTGGGATTGGGGGTTTGATCAACCGTAAAGGCAACGGTGTCCTGGCCGGAATAATTTTTGACGTCAATTTCCGTGTTTCCACCCGAGGTGGTGACAATTCTGCCAACCATGATGCCGCCCCACATGTAGGTGTCGCCATTGTCGGATATGGGATAGCTGTTGCCGGTGTAGCCTTCGCATTGATTGACCACGCCGTAGCCGCTTCCATCCCCTGCATAGGCTTGAACGTAGTATGGTCCGCCGGAATCACCAGCATGCCTCGGATATCCCGATTGACCCAGAGTCCCCGAGGTAATGTAAGGGGTGTCGCCGATGTCAGTTGTGCCTGCGAGGTTGGTATATCCCGTGCCAGTGTAGGTGTATTTCGCCACGCTCCGGGTGACGCCAATGCCAATGAAAGTGGAACTGGCTGAATTGCCGCTGGCAAAGCCGACGCCAAGTCCCGCGTCATCCGCGCCGTAACCATTGGTGTCGCTCACCGTATAATAAAAAGAGCGCTTGACCCAGCGGAAGGCGAAATAGTTTGTGCTGTTCGAATTGAGATGGATCCAAGAACTGGAAGCCATGAGTCTGGTGGCCCAGGTTCCGGAATCCCAGCCGTTGGTATTGGGTTGCGGCAAAGATAACGCGCCGGGCGCAGTCCAAGACTCAGGCAAATCAGGATATATCGCATAATAAGGTTCAGAAACATCACTGGTAACAACAGTGAGGGCGTTGGTGGCCACCGGATCGGCGGGATTCACATTCCATATTCCAAGGAAACCATAGGTGGTGGTTCCATTGGCCTGGCCTTGAAGGGGATAACCTCCCGTTGCCAATTGAGTGCCGTTGGTGACGTTGTCCCACAGTTCCCTCACAAACAGGGTGGCCCGTGTCTGCGCCACGCTGGCAAGGATTAACAAGGCTGCAATTGCAATGATTCGTTTCATAGTTTTAAAGGTTAAGTTGAACGGCGATCATGATAATGCAACAGTAACAATATGCTCCCAATTTACATGTCGTCAAAAATAACGACAGCGCTTTTCGACCGCCGCTTTTCGAGCAATCAGGCTTTGCCGCAGGCTGTTGCGAACGGGACATTGTTTCACGGTGGTCATCTGGCCGTTAAAAATCAGCCCAATCACCCGCCGCCCGGCGCCTGAGTGGCATTGACCTCCAACCATGGGGCGCATCGGGGCCAGGAACCTGGCCGGCGCGGTGGCTTCTTGGGCTGCGGCAGCCCTCTGCCGCTTTTCCACCGGCGGTGCGCCTCCCCAAAGCGGCAGAGGGCTGCCGCAGTCCAAAACCTAGCGGAATTTCGGGCGGTTCATGGATGGGTCTTTCCCAATTTTTAACCGCAATTCCGATTGCTAAAAAAACAAAGGGCAAGACAGTCTCTCCGCCTTGCCCGTGCCCTAACGTAAGCAATCCAATGTGTCAGCTTTGCCGACGGCGGCGAATTATCGCCAACCCGGTCAAACCCAGACCCATCAGGGCCAATGTGCCAGGTTCAGGAACAGCAGCAACGGTGATATTGTCCACGTGGAACGGCAACGCTGAGTTATAATCGGTATTTCCCATGATGCCAAAACCAAAACCGCTAAATGCCGCACCGCCAGTGATTGTGTACGGAATCGTTGCCTGATAAACTTCCTCACCATTCGGATCCTGGAATCCCAAATCGGTCACGCTGCTCGAAAAGAATGTGCCGAAATAGCCGTCCCCAGCGTATTGCAAAAGCACCCCTACTTGGAAATAGCTGCCACCTTCATTGTCCGGCAACGAATAGTCCATATAGAGGTTCCCCGAATAGTTCACCGCATTAATTCCATCCGGGCTCGTCGGATCCATGGCCTCGATAAACGGTATATTGCTAGCTTCGCTGGGAGCATTAGCAACTAATCCCCACCCAGTCCAAGGACCAACAATGAGGGAGCCTGACGTGCCAGCGGCGCCAGGGGCGGTAATATTGCCAAGACCATTGATGGTGCTGGTATCCGTGCTGAAGGTGTTATCGGCCGATGGGGCGGCACCCCAGCCCGCAGTAAATTGCGAAAAGTCATCGTAGGTGGTGAACAGTGAGGTTTGGGCATTTGCGGGTTGTAACGCGAACGCCAGCATTCCGATTGATAACATTGCAAGTTTTTTCATATGCATGAAACTTTCGTTTTTTGTTGGTTTAAACTGATTGCTGCTGATTGTTTTAATATAGGGTGTGCCACTATTGTGGTCAAGGAAATCATTGTCATCAAAAATAACGACAAGGCCCAATTTATGCCCGTTTTTCAGCGGAAAACCGCGTCCCGCCGGAAGCAACGGCCCCGGAAAAATGAGTAAATTTTGCCACCGCCTGGGAACGGGAACGGACGTGCAGTTTTTCGTAAATGCGTCGGATGTAGGTATTTACCGTTGGCACGCTGATTTGGAGCGATTCGGCAATTTCCTTATACAGATAGCCGCGGGCCAGCAATTCCAAGACTTCCCGCTCTCGGGGCGAAAGGTCCTCCGCATCCGAAGACTGCGAAACCGGTCGTTGAAATGACTGGACGACTTTGCGGGCGATATTGCTGCTCATCGGCGACCCGCCGGCATGAACGTCCTTGAGCGCCGCCAGCAGTTCGGTGCGGGGCATCCGTTTCAACAGGTAACCGCTGGCGCCCGCCGCCAGCGCGTTGAAAATGTGCTCGGCATCCTCATACACGGTTAGCATCACGAATTGCGTGTCCGGCAGCAGCGGTTTGAGCCGGCGCACACATTCAATCCCGTTCATGCCCGGCAGATTGATGTCCATCAGGACCACGGTGGGCTTCTCCGATGGCAAGGCAGCCAATGCGGCCTCGGCGCTGCCGTACTTGCCGGCGCATCGAAAACCCGATGCCCGATGTATCCAATCGGCAAGGATGCCGCGCGCGGGCGCGTCGTCGTCAATAATGGAGACCACGATGCTCACTTCAACTGTCTTTTCTTGTTGTTCCATCATAACCCTGATTACCGCCAATCGCAAAATTTATGTTAGCGATGGAGTCGTGTTTGTTTTTTGCCGGGACATAATAATTACTGGCCGCCGACGGGAACCCAGCCTGCCGACCAAATGTCCACATTGAAGAGGTCGCCGAGTTTCTGGAACTGGACGTGGCCATCCACAAAAGCGACGTTGATCCCGCTCGGAAGCGAATTCAAGGGCGGTGTCAATACCGGAACCGGAGCCGACTTCATCGGCAGGGAAAACGGTGCGCGCGCACCGTGTCGTTCCAGCAAAAACACGCTCATGGCAACTGAATCCACGCTGCCGCCTGCTCCCCAGGGTTGCAAATTGGCCGCGGTCTCGGTTTGATAAGGACATCCGTCACCCCACATGCCGTCGGCAAAGAACGGCGTGTCCGAGGGGAAACGAACGGCCGACGGTCTATAGAAAGGCTGGCCGTACGTCTTTGAGGAGCGCGGCCCCGAGCTTTGTCCGGGAAAATTGTATCCGGCGGCATTGAAACTGGCCACATCATACATCCAGGCGTTGATGGCGTAGCTGGCCTCGTTGGTCAGGGCAGCCGGAGCACCGGCACACCAACAATGGGACACATCCCCGCCATTGATGTAATTGGGATCGGGGTTGTCGGGCGGTGTCTTTGCCGCAGGGCAAAGTCGAACGGAATCGTCGTGGGAAATTTCGTTAATCAGCGTTGATATCCAATTATACCTGAACCATTGATTGCCCGGCGTTCCCGGCGGCGGAGTGGCATAAGCAATCAGAGATTGATTGTCGTCCATGTAAATGTTCCCGGCGAAATCAAGTTGGCGCAGGTTGGAGCCGCAACTGATCGTCCAAGACCGCAATTTCGCGGCGCTCAACGCCGGGAGGAGCAACGCGGCCAAGAGGGCGATGATGGCGATGACGACCAGAAGCTCGATGAGCGTAAATGCGACGCCGCTGGATTTCCCTTTTTCAACCCGCTTCCTTTCACAAGCTGTATTCGTTCGCTTCATTTGAACAGGCGGCGTCATGATTGAATCACGGCAGCGGCGGGCCAACCTGAATGCGATAGAATTGCATCGATATGGCCGCGTTGGTGTTAATCCACTCGAATGGCATCGCCGGCGAATTGGTTTCAAACAGAACGCCCCAATCAATCAAGTTGGTTGAGGTTAACACCGCGTAATCCGGACCGGTCTCGCCGCTGACCTGCAAGGCAAACTGCCCTTTGAGCCACGCCACGGGCGAAACTGACGGCGCTGTGAGCGGGTTCACGGCCACCGTAAAACTCTGCGTCGCGCTCAGCACCGGCGTGCCGCCGTCGGAAACCTTGAGCGTAAACAAATTGGTCGAGTTCGCCTGGGTCACGAGCGGACGCCAGGAAAACGCGCCGGTGTTGGTGTTGAGCGTCGCGTTGGTCGCGCCCGCGAGGAGCGCGAAGGTCAGCGTCGGCGGCGGCTGGTCGGTGTCCGTGGCGCTGGCGGTGAAGGCGACGGTCTGGCCGACGTTTACGGTGTAATTGGAAATCGCCGCCAACACCGGCGGCGTGTTACCCAAGACCGGAATCACTAGCACGTCCATCGTGTAGGCGGGCAGGGTGACACTGAACGTACTGCCGACACTCGAAATGCTGTTGCTGCTAGGCCCCGTCGCCGGCACTTCATTGGTGCTGGTCCAATTGTTGGTTCCAAACTGATAGATGGTGCCGGTGGTGTTCAGGTTTACATTTGAGACCGTCACATTCACTGTTTGACTGCTGGTTAGGTTTTCATTGATGAGCAGGATTCCCAAGTTGCCGTCCTGTTGCCGCACCGCCTGCGCCCGCAAGTTGCTGGTATCCGAGGTCGCTTTGACAAAGGCATCGCCGGGATTGCACAGATGCCGCAGCATTTGCATGGCACAAACCACCGGGCCATTAGAACCGCTCCCTAGAAATGAATCCCCGTCGAAATCCAGCCAGTCCGCATTGGCAAAGGCAGGGTAGTTCAGCCAGGTGGAATAACAATCCGCCGCGAATAGCGCCTCGACCGGCCCGAGAATCGGCATTCCATTGGTGCCAGCGACCAGGTAGGGGTAGTTGTCGGCGCCAAACTCGGTGACGAGAATCTGGACGTTGGCGGGGTTGGGGCAGTAATTGGTGATCCAATCTTCCAAGCCGGAATTCGTTCCCGTGTGCGGGTAGGGGCCGGTGCCGTTGATCATCACCGGGATGATCGAGCCCACTTCCGACAAAAGGCTGGTGCCGAGGTTGTCTGAAAAGTTAGGATACCAGTGGACAATGACAAAATCTATGTTGCTGCCGCATTGCGCCAATACTTGCGGAGTCCAGTGCTGGCCGTTGTTGACGCCGCTGATGTAGTCCCAACTGTAGTCGCCCGGCGGCGTGCTGGAATAGGCCCCCACCTTGATGGTGGGATCAACCGCCTTCATGGCTATCGAAAATGCCTTGACCGCCTGACCATAAGCCGCCGGGGAGAG
>Ga0074044_10000261_pt1 | contig 52586 bp, 47 predicted proteins | sample BogForMeECP23OM1_FD_94443 | JGI IMG/M metagenome (GOLD analysis project Ga0074044, IMG submission 94443) | Bog forest soil microbial communities from Calvert Island, British Columbia, Canada - Bog Forest MetaG ECP23OM1 | ecosystem: Environmental > Terrestrial > Soil > Wetlands ...
CATCACTGCGGTGCTAACCTTCTTCATTGCCGGTCTCCTTTTTATCTGTGCCTTGAGCACGTCGATAACTTGGGAGCGTACACCGCATCCCGTCCGGAGACCGGCCTTCTCATCCCATCTGTTTACTCCAAGTCTGGAAATTCCATCGCTCTCGGCGTAAGCTCCTTCGCATGAGATGCTTTCATTTGTTCGGTATATTCGCCTTTGTTGCGTTGCTGGTAGTTGTGCCGTCGCGTTCCTCACAGTCTGGGACAGATGCGGCGATTCAGAACCGAGATACGGTCCAAAGGCTATATGGCAGGCCCGTCAGCGAGGTTTACCGAACGCCGCAAGGTTTAAACGTCACTGCATCATTCGCTTCTACCGGCCATCTTTGCCGAGCACATATTCGATCCGACGACACCAGCGGAATCACTGATGCGCAGTTGAACGCGGTTTTGGAGGCACTCGCACCTAAAAGCGTTCGAGGAAAGTACAAGATGGGTACATTCCTGAACATCACATGTTTGAAGGCTCGAAAGGGAGAAAACTCTACATTGGATTCGGGGGGAAAGCCTGCGGTGGAGGCGACTGTAGACCCGTGCGCCGAGTGTTCCGGCGTCTCCGAAGACTACGAACATACCAATATCACGAGGTACGGTAATGCGAACGAATACAGCTCTGTGTGGGTTATTTTTCACATGCCTGAGTGCAAAGAGTTGGATGGGGCGCGTCATTAACGCCGGATTGTTGGCGAAAAATCCCGATTACACTCAATGACCCAAGCTATTCGGAGTGCCACGCCTGATTGAGCGTACCTCAAAAAAGACCGCAACGATGCCGATGGAAAGCCCAAACCACTGCCTTTCAACTGCCGAGCGGCCACACACAATTAACGCGATAATCACTGCGATGACTTGCGACCCGATTGCTGCACCGGCTCCCTTCTTCACCAACGATTGTTTTGCCGCAGCGAGCCAAAGGTAGGACACCCCCACCCCGAGGACAAACCAGTATTTGGCGGCCATCTCTGAGAGCGCAGTCATACCGGACGCAATTATAGCGGGGCGTTCATGCGTCCCCTGTCAATTGGCGTAACATCCCGATTTCACTCCTTGACCGTGGTCACGCGCCAAGCCCGTGCCGCCGCGAACGGAGAATGGCCAACGCCACAGGGCCCACTAAAAAAACGGAATTTAGCGCCAAAATCATGTCAAGCCCCTATTTTGACGATTTTATTCATAAACCAATGAATCGGCTGGGAAAATAAAATCGAAAAGCCTGTCCGGATACTGAGCCACAGTTGATATACTAGATATCTAGATGGATCAAGGGTGCGGATAACTCCCGCACCTTTTCTTGTTACGAGATATCCAGGTCAAGAATCCACTAAGTCGTTACTTTAGAATATCTTAGCCATAAGTCCTTTAGATCCAAGATCAAATCGCTAGATCTTTGATTCCAAAAGACAAAATGCTAGGGGGGGTACTAATCACCGCTGACTAGTAACTCCCTACGAGGCGACACAAAGCCCAATGCCGCTCGTTAATGTGCCGGGGCTGTAGCCGGCGCTGGAGCCGCTGGCTTCGCTCCGAAGTCGACCTTTGGAACCTCGCGCGAGCCTTCCGACGCCTGGAAGTAGGCCGGGTTCTGCTTGAATCCCGCGAACCCGGCAAACAAGCTCGCCGGGAATTGCAGCACATAGGTGTTGTAATCCTGCAGCGCGTCGTTATAGCGCTTGCGCTCGACGGCGATTCGGTTCTCCGTTCCCGCCAGCTCATCCTGCAAGCGCATGAAGTTTTCGTTTGACTTCAATTGCGGATAGTTCTCCGAAATCGCCAGCAAGCGCCCGATTGCGCCATCCAACTGGCCATTGGCAGCGATCTTATCCGACGGCGTCTGGGCCGAAAGCAACCTTGATCGCGCGTTGGCGATGTCTCCAAATACCGTCACTTCCTGTTGGGCGTATCCTTTCACGGTTTCCACCAGGTTCGGAATCAAATCGGCGCGCCGTTGCAGCACGATATCCACCTGCGACCATGCCGCTTTCACCGCCTGATCCTTCGCCACCAGTTGATTCTTGACTCCGATGTACTGTCCAAACAAAGCGAGCACGATTACCACCAGCACGACTACGACAATCAATCCCTTCATGTCACTCTCCTGGGTACAGAATCAATTTCGCAACAAGATTCTCTTGTGAGTTGTCATCCCGAGCGAAGCGAGGGGTCTGCATTTGGTATCGGACTACAGATCCCTCGCTTTGCTCGGGATGACAAAATCTGGGGAGTTGAGTTTGAGAAGCGACGGCTGACCTTCGCGCCGGGCTTCTAATCTCGATCCCAGAGCTCCCCATCACGATGGATCGAGCATCTTGTCCACCGCCGCTGTCACGTGTTCCACTAATTTTAAATAACGCGCGAACATCTCATCCACATTTGCCGACTTCCGATCGGTCTTGCGTTCTCTGAGATCGAGAAGTTCGCCAAAAACGCCAGAGTCGATCCCCAGCTTACCCGCCAGCGCGGCAACCGCATCTCGCTTCGATCCCGCTCCCGAATCGCCTAGTGCAATCAATGCGTGGCGAAACAGCGTGCCAAATGCCGGGAGCGAGCGCAACAACAGCTCCCACTTGGCCTCGGCGTTTCCCGCTGCCATCAGCAACCGCTGCCGCAGCAGGATGGTTTTCTCGCGCAGTTCATATTCGACCTGAGCCCGATGCAAACGCATCGGAATTTCGAGCGACTTCAGAACATCTTCTCCCCAGAGCACGCGATAGTGCCGCTTCATGTCCAGAAATTCGATGGAGAACACGTCCGCCGAGCGCCGCATCTCTTCGGCACTCATCAGCAGCGGCTCGCGATGCTTCTGCTTATTCCACCATGCCACCGTGGGAGCCAGCGCCGCAATCGCCGCGAAAGAGGTTTCGCCGAGCACGCACAGCAGGTTCACGTCGGAGTGCTCGGCAACGTAATCTCCCGCGGCCGCCGAGCCGTAAAGAATCACGGACACAAGATTCGTGCCCGCCGCAGCGCGTATGCGTTCGACAAAGTCGTTAATCAGCTTCTCTGGAACCATTTCCAAGCCTCACACTCTCAGGTTGATGGAACGACGAGCGCTCCGCTACCAACTGCCACCCGCACCCCCGCCGCCTGTACTCCCGCCGCCAAAGCCTCCGAATCCGCCGCCACCGCCACCAAATCCGCCTCCACCGAATCCTCCGCGGCCGCCTCCCATGTTGCTGAACAGCATTCCCCACAGTAGTCCCGACCAGAATCCAGATCCACCGCCGCCGCGCCCGGGTCCACCGCCCCGAAAGATCGCGCGCAGAATCGGAAGCACAACAAAGATGAAGATGAGGACGATCACGATCGGCGCGATGCCACCGCTGGGCTCAGGCCGTTGCCGGGGCGCACGCACTTGCGGCTGATTCGCCAACGTCACTCCGGCATCCTGGGCAATTACCGTGGCGACGCGGGTCGTCATCAGCGTGACCGCGCCGGCATAATCGCCGCTCTTCAGCAAAGGCACTGCCTCCCGCCCGAAGCCGCCCACCTTTCCATCGGGAAGAATTGCTTCCAGCCCGTATCCGACGGAAGTAAAATATTTGCGGTCGTTGGTTGCGAGCAGGATCAGCACGCCGCGATCCTTCCCTTTCGCTCCAATTCCCCACTTCTGATAGAGAGCGACGGCGTAGGTCACCGGGTCCTGCCCGTCGAGCGATTTGACGGTCACGACGGCAATCTGGGCATGGGCTTTCTGATCCACCTGCTGGCAGAGAGCGTTCAAACTCGCTTGCGTGGCCGCATCGAGAACGCCGGCAAAGTCGTTGACGTAATTCGACGGCTGCAGAGAGGCAATGGGCTCCGCCGCAACCCACCACGCGCCCAGCAGAATGCACGCCACCAGAAAGCAATGGATCGCCGAAACTGGGCCTCGCCGTCTCATTTCGGGGCAATTGTACAGGAGCGCGTTGAAGGAACCATAAAAGCCGGCGAACGTAACCGAGGGAACTTCGGAGGACAAAACCCTCAACCACCAAGGACACTAAGGATCACGAAGGATTTTTTGGTTGCGCCGGGGGAAAAATGGTGTACTATTCGGCCACCTCCCCGTTCGTCTCCGGCGCTCAACTGGAATTTTGTCTTCACCGCAAGCGACGTGCGAGTTGCTGGTGAAGTAGATGTGTGGGCTTCAAACAATCTATTTATGAAGAGGAGACAATGAAACGCAACCAATTGTTGTCAGCCGTGGGGATCATTTTGTTCGCAGCCTGTTCGCTGGCCGCCCAGCAAAAGCCGGGAACGCTGGCCGGAGTCGAGTTCCAGAAGCCAAAGAATGGAATGGTGCCGCAATACGAAGCAGGGCGAAAACAGAAAGCGGCCTGGCATAAAGAGAAGAACGACACGCAGCCACTGCTGGTGTGGGAAATAATCACCGGCGATAATACGGGAACCTATATCGTCGGGCGCTTCGATCAGCATTGGGGCGATCTGGACAAGCCGTCGATTCCCGACGAGACGGATCTGGCTGAGTTCCAGAAGGTGATCGGCCAATACGTGGAATCGGTGGTCTACCGCTTGTACGATTTCATGCCCAAGATCAGCAATCCACTCGCCGCCGACATGGGGATGCCCAAATTCTCGGAGATCCACATCTACCATGTGCGCTACGGAAAGAATTCGGATTTTCATTCCGCCATCGATCGCATCCACGACGCCTCGGAAAAAACGAAGTGGCCGGTCAATTACCTGTGGTACGCGCTGGCGAATGGCGGAGACGGCGGAGAGTACGTGCTCTCGCTGCCGCGGAAAAATTGGGCCGACTTTGAGGACAAGCCTGAATTGAAGCCCTTCCGCGACATGATCAAGGACGCTTTTGGACAAGCGGAGGCGGATTCCATCATCGATCGCATCGACCATTCCGTGGAGAACGAAACCTCCGAGGTCATTCAGTTCCGTCCCGATTTAAGTTACGTGCCCGCAAAGTAACTGGGATTCGCGGTAGCTTTTTTGATCACGTCGCGACGGTGCTCCGGCCTGGCTTCTACGGCGAGGCGGAGCACCGCTCCGGCTTAACAGATTGCTGAAAGAGTCGAATGCCCAGATCCGGCCCCTAAAGGGGCAGCTGATTTCAAACGGCTTGCGGTATCGCTAAAGCGATACCCTGATACGAAACTTACTTTTTCGGCAATCTGGCGCGCGTCATTTTCCGCCTGCTACAATTTCGCGATGGTTGCATTTTCAAGAACCCTTGTCGCGCTGCTTTTCATCGTCATTCTCGGGTCTGCCTGCGGTCTCGGCGTGGCCAACGCGCAGAAGATACTTGCCCCCAAAGTGCCGGATGCAATTCAGGCGCCCCCTAACGAAGAAGTTGTCTTAGTTGCGCATGCCGCGGGATCGCAAATCTATACCTGCCACCCCGGCGCCGACGGCAAGTTCAGTTGGACCCTGAAGGCGCCTGATGCAGAGCTGAAAGACGGAAAAGGCAACGTCATCGGAAGTCACTTCGCCGGTCCCTCCTGGAAGCTGAAAGATGGCAGCGAAGTCACGGGCAAAGCCTCGGCCCACGTCGACTCCGAAGATCCCAACTCCATTCCATGGTTACTGGTGAACGTCATCGGCGGTGCTGGAGGCGGGCTGCTCATGAATGTTAGAAGTATTCAGCGCATCAACACCCATGGCGGGAAGGCGCCTGCGGAAGGATGCGACGAGTCGCACCGTGGCGCGGAAACGAAGAGTGCATACACGGCGGACTATTATTTCTACGTGCGGAAAGTGGAAGGGAAACGATAACCGCAGCGGCTAAAGCCGCATTGATCCTGTGCCAGCTACGGTGCGGCTGAAGCCGCACCCTTTCAAAGCAAAATTAAAACCTTAATTCCACTCTTGCCAAAGAACGCGCAAGAGTACCCGGCGACCCCAAAAAACAAAACCAAAGACAAAAGCCCTAGCGGGAAGCTTCCGTGGAATCCCACCCCTTCGGCTTCGCTCAGGGCAGGCTCTTGCGCAAAAACGCGCAAGGATGGGGCACCCTCGGCCAAAAAAGCAAAACCTGAGTTTTTCAGCAATGAATCAATATTTAGTTAAGAACTCGACCACGCTCGGTTCGTTCGCCTCCTTGTTAGCTGCGCAGAGGCTGATCGATTCCAGCACTTGCGCCAAGATGCGCGGCGCGCCGACGACCTTGGTGACGCGGTCTTTGAAGAATGCCTCGGCATCGGCCCGGTGCTGGGCGTCGCAGAAACCAACGGCAGCGTAGGGAAGATATGCTCCAAAGTCGGTGGGAAGCTTGGCGACGAGCGCGTCCCAGTTCTGTTTCACAAAGTCATAAGCAAGTTCGCGCGTATCCGCGAAGCTGCTGGTCGCGAAAAAGACGTTGATGGATTCGCGCGGCTGGAATTCATCGGTCAGGACGATGGCGTAGGCCGCTTTCAGAATTGCCGGGTCGCGGAATGCACCCAGCGCCGCGAGCAGCGTGCCCCGCACAAGTTCGTCGGTTTCCTTTTTAGCCTGATCATGAATGCGATCAAACAGCGCGCGGTCGCCATGGCGCGCGGCTGTGATCATCACATCCTGCAGCATGTCGGTATCGACCCCCTTGCGGTCGTCGAGCCAAGCCCAGGCCAGCTTTTTAGCCTGATCGATGAAGGCCGGATCCTCGGCACGGATCGCGACTACTCCAACTATCGCCGGCCGCAGCAGGCGGCTGTCATCGTCTTCGCCGGGTCTGTCTTTCCATCCCAACTGCTCGGCGCGCACCTGGAAAAGATCTGAAATGTAGCGCCGGTATTTGGGCATGAACGCTTCGGGGACTAGATGTTCGTCGAGCGTTCCCACAATCGCGAGAGTCTTGGTTACGACCTCGCGATGAGGATCATGCGCAAATTTCGGCGCCAGAGCCATGGCCTCACCCATTGGCATGTATCCATTGGTAAGAGCGGCAATGTCGCCGACGAGTCCGACGCGCTCGGGCAAGGCGTCCATCCGCGGCTTGCGCCAGTTGGGTGAAAGCTAGAGTGCAACAGAAGAAGGCAAGTAGAATTCCGATCAATGACAGTTTTTCGCGTCGCATTTGACGTTTTCCTCTTTCTCACTTCTCAATTCGATGCGTGTTCCGGATGCATGCGCTCGAGCAAACTCTCGGGCCAGAGCGCCAATGCTGCACCGTTCTTATTCGCTTCGGTCGCAACTTCGTTGTAGCGAACCAGGAGCAGCCGGGGATCCAGCAGGCAGTCGGTAAAGACCTTCCGTCCAAAACGTTTTTCGACCAGAGCCGCCATCTCGTAGCCGACGGTGTACCACGGTCCCTGATAGCCGAAGAAAGTGGAGGCTTTCTCCTGGATGGCGTCGCCTTTCAACTTTCCATCGAGCACTTCGTTAAAAAACTGTGTCAGCGTGGCGAGGTCCTGGTTGAAGTGCATCATGTCGCTGTCCCAGCGGGCGCGGTCGAGGGCATCGTCTTCCCAATGGGGACGCAGGTCGGTCGAGCCGGCTGCCGCCAGCACCGCTTCCCCTTCGCCGAAAGCGCCCATCCACTCGGCGGCTTGCTGCACGCTCTCTGGTGCGGCGGCTAAAATCTTCTTCTGCTCTACCTCCAGGCTGAACAGGCCGATGTGGTGGCACTCATGCGCCACAATGGTTTCAAACTGCGCTTGCGTCTGCTTTTCCATGTAGATGAAAATCGCGGGGTCGCCCTGCGCGTTGCGCCACACAAAACTGTTTGTCTTGGGCTTGATCATGGGAAAGACGCGGGTGTGGATCGCGGCACCCTCCGGCAGCCAGGCAAGCACGCGCTCGCCAATGCCTGGCATGTTGGCGCGCTCCATCCCAGACAGGGTCTGAGACCATTCTGCCGTCCGGGCCTGCGTCTCGGGCGCCTGGAGAAATTTCTTAAAGTCTTCGTCGGTAAATTCCCGATGCAGTCCCGCCTCGCGCGCCTTCAGCCATTGATAGGGTACGGTGGCAAACAGCTTTTGCCAGTCGGCGTCGGTTACCGGCTGGTGGGACTGCTCCTTTTGTAGAATCACCAGCGCTTGTTCGGCCTCGGAGGCATCCAGCGTCAACTGCACTCGCGTGCTGGCAGCCGCGGGGCTCTGTGCAGAAACACAGAGGCCAGTCGTTAGTGTGAGGGCCAAAAGTACGAGGGCCAATACGAGGAAGTGGACAGGCGCACGCATCCGTCCCTTAAGCATACGGAATAGACTCATGCCCGGTTCCAAAGTTATCAGGATATTTGGGAAAAATGATCGACTCACGGTCACGCAGCAGGGCTGTCGCGTCGCAACACTACTGGCGGCAGCGATCTTTCGTAGACCTAGCCGCGCTTCGGAGTGCGCTTCTTCTTTGTCCCCTTATTCTTTTCCAGTCGCAGCTTCCAGGCCGCGCGTAAGGCACCCGCGAGCACGTCCTCGCTGGCTTTCGCCAGGCGGATGTGTGTCATTCCCATCCGTCCCCATCCGCCATGAATGGGAAGAAAGACATCCGGCAACTCCCCGACAAATCCCGCCTGCAATTCCGGCGTGAGCATCAAGTTGCCGTAGCCCTGTTTTTCGGAGGCAAGGGTGGCGAAGATTCTGCCGCCCACGCGGAAGTCGGCTGCTCCCATGTGCGAGCCTTCCTCCGCACCTTCGAGGCTCAGGGCAATTCTGCGGAAATCTAAGGGTTTCATCGAGAAGCGCTGCAAGTCATCGTCAAAGATTCTACAGCGCGAAAAAGAAGGTGTCAGGTCTCAGGTGGCAGGTCTCAGGAAAACGCATGAACGCTGCGTCGGCAGCCTGACACCTGAGACCTGATACCTGTAGTATAAAAATCCCATGATTCGCTCCTACAAAGGCGTCACTCCCCAGTTCCCGACCACCGCTTACATCGACGATTCGGCCCAGCTCATCGGCGACGTCATTGTCGGCGAGCACTCCAGTGTCTGGATGAACGCCGTCTTGCGCGGCGACGTGCATCAAATTCGTCTCGGCCACTACTCCAACATCCAGGACAACTCTGTTCTACATGGCATGAAGGAACAGTATGGCGTCTACGTTGGCGATTACGTTACCGTCGGCCACAACGCCATTCTGCACGGCTGCACCGTCGAAGCGCGCTGCCTGATTGGTATGGGCGTCATTATCCTCAACGGCGCGGTCATCGGATCGGGCTCCATTATTGCCGCCGGCACTTTGATCCCCGAAAAAACCATCGTTGAACCGAAATCCCTCTGGATGGGCTCGCCAGGAAAATTCCGCCGCTACCTGGATGAAAAAGACGAGGAAATGATTCTGCGCTACGCGGAAAATTATCTGGGATATAAGAAGTCGTACTTGGCCGAGCGAACAGGCTCTTAGCTTTTGGCTACGACGCCTACGGCAAGTTTCGAATGTTCAGTGGCGACCGAGGAGCCGTCAGTGGTGAGAATTTGCTGGGATGAGATTGCCCGGCCCGCCGCTTGGGTGGCGGCTGTGTGGGGTCGTGGGGTGAGGCCGGGCAATTTCCTTCGTTACCAGAATTGCAATTGACTATTTATACCGCAGAGAACGCGGGACTGCGTGTGACGACGATCACCAATCTATGTGACTGGAACACAGTGGACTGTGACATATATCACAGCGGGGACGGGCACTTAGACCTAAGGTAGGAGTGCAATTAACTTTAGGCATCCATTCAGGAGAAACACCCATGGCGTATGTAATCACTGACAGCTGCATCAAAGACGAGCTTTGCGTGGAAGTTTGTCCAACCGACTGCATTCATCCCAAAAAAGACGAGCCGGAGTTTGAGGCCGCCACTCAGATGTACGTCGATCCGGAAGGCTGCATCGATTGTGGCGCCTGCGTTCCCGCTTGTACCTCGGATTCGATCTTTGTGGCTGAAGAACTCCCCGAGGACAAGAAAGAGTTTCTGGAAAAGAACGCCGCGTTTTATAAAAAGTAGCGTTTCTTGCTTGCACACAAGTTCTGCTGCAGGGCACGACGTCCCGGGACGGTAACAGCTCGGGTGTTGTGCCCGCATCGCTGTCAGGCGTCGCGCATCACTATCCAGCGGCGAAGCGCAGAGGTTTTTACTTACCGTTGTTGTTCCCCGCAGCGACCTGATTCACACCCTATCTTGTGATCTATTTCCTTTCACGAACCCAACAATCGTGCTAGTTTTCAATGTTCCCGGGCCAAGGTTCTTAGATATATGTTCTGAGATACTCAGGAGGCTCCGACCGGCCATGCGTTCTCCTATCCTGCTTGCCACGACTATTCTGTTGGTTTCATTTCTTCCCTTGTATGCCGCCGACGCTCCCGCCGCCGGCCCGAATGCGGATCCCACTTACCAGCAACTTCGCAACCTGACACTCGGAGGCGAGGCGGTCAGCGTCAGTAACTTTGATTTGAAGCGCGACGCTGGCACTTTCCACCTGCACTCCGGAACGGTGTGCTTTGTAGCGCCGGTGCAAGGCAAGGTCACCGGAGCCGTTTTCGTAGGCGACGGCAACTTCGTCCTCGACCCACCGCAAGAATCTGAGCGCCAGAGTTTAAAGCTGCTCACAAAAGAAAACGAATTCAGTGAGAGCTTCTCGCAGGCGGTCTTTCGTTTCACCGATTCCACCTATGACGACTTTAAGAAAGGCGGCAGCCCAGCCTCGGCCAGTTGCGATGCCGGCTTTTTGAAGGACAGCCAAAATGCAACCCGCCACAAAATCAAAAACAACCTGGAAGCCCGCATCCTGGAAGATGTGCTAAGCCCCGAGCCGGGAGGGCTGTTCTATGCCTTCATCCACGGCAAGCGCTACAACGACAAGGAGATCTATGAGATCGATCCGAACTGGGGATCGGCGCAAGTCAACTTCTGGACTTACGATGAGAACAAATGGGGAGAATGGGCCTCGTTCAATCTTAGCGGCAAGCACGAGCGCGGCAGCGTTGGCAGGCTGACGCGGATTGAACATCAACAACTGGACGTAACATTCGAAAAGAATGGATCCCTCTCCGGGAAGGCCGCGACCGATCTGGTGGCGCGACGCAACGGAGTGCGGGTCGTGCCGTTCAACCTGTTCCGGCCCTTGCGGGTGCAGAGTGTAACCGTGAACGGACAACCTCTTTCCTTCATTCAGGAGGACAAAAACGACGACGGCGACTTTGCGGTCATTCTGCCCGCACCACTCAAGGCTGAGGAAAAAGTCACCATCACGACTACCTACGGCGGAAAAGACGCAGTGACTAACGAGGGCGGCGGGAACTATTTCCCTGTAGCCAGAGAGAATTGGTATCCGAACGATCCGGGCTTTAGTCTTGGAGAATATGCGCTGTATGACATGACCCTCCGCATTCCCAAGGGAATGAAGATGGCGGCAACTGGCGTCCTTGTTTCCGAGAGCAATGACGGTGGCCAGAATGTGACCGTGTGGAAGAGCGAAAACCCTCAGACCGTAGCCGGATTCAGCTTCGGCAAGTTCAAGGAAGTGGAAACGAAGCTCACCAAGCCCGAATATTTCATCCAGTCTTACGCTAACGAGGAATCTCCGGACTGGGTGACGAACATGAAGAATCGTTCCGAAAGTGAGTCGCTCACCCAAGGGATGCGCAAATCTGATCGTATTACGGAAGACAAGATCCCTCTGGGCGAAATGAGTACCGTTTCATTGAACAAGAAGTCCTTGGCGGAAGGCCAACTAGCGGTGCAACTTTACACCGATTATTACGGCCCTTCACTGTTCAAGCACCTGCAACTCACGCAGCAGACGAGCTGCAGGTTCGGCCAATCGTGGCCGGAACTGGTGTGGATTCCGATGTGCTACTACTTTGACACGACGGTCCGCCATTCCCTCCATATGGACTGGGGTGACCGCGGATATTGGAAAGAGGTTACCGCTCACGAAGTCGCGCACCAGTGGTGGGGGCACACGGTAGGCTTTGCTACCGACCGAGACCAGTGGATGAGCGAGGGATTCGCGGATATGTCCGCGGCCCTCTATATCGGCATGATCGAGAAAGACCCGAAGAAGGTAATCCAATTCTGGAATGACGAGCGCGAGTTGCTGCTGGAAAAAGATGCTCAAGGTTTTCGCGCCATCGATCTGGGCCCATTGACCATGGGATACCGCGCCGATAACTCGCGCACTGGGTCTGACGTAACCCGGCGCCTCATCTATCCCAAGGGCGCTTATGTTCTCCACATGATCCGCATGATGATGTTCGACAACAAGACGGGCGATCAGAATTTCAAAGCCACCATGCAGGATTTTGTGCGGACCTATTCCGGCAAGGCCGCGACCACCGAAGATTTTAAAGCGATGGTCGAAAAACACATGACCCCGGAGATGGATCTCGAGGGCAATCATCGGATGGACTGGTTCTTTAATGAATACGTCTATGGCACGGCGCTACCCAGCTACAAGATCGATTACAACTTCGACAAAGACGCAAATGGCGATGTGGTGTTTGGCCTCAAAGTTACGCAGTCTGGGGTGGATGACAAGTTCCGAATGCTGGTTCCCATCTACCTGGAACTGGCGGATGGCCGGATCGTAAACCTGGGGCGGGCGCGCGTCTTCGGAAACAAGGCAGTGGAAGAGAAACTGCCTCTCAAGGGATTGAAAGACGCGCCCAAACGCGCGGTCCTGAATTACTACGACGATGTGCTGGCCTCCAACTAGCGGCGGCTGGGAGTGATTGGCATCACACACCGCACCCGAAGATAGGATCATAATTTGGTTAGGGACTGGTTCCGAATCCCTGGGGAAGGGGGGAGTGTATGCATACAGAAACGTTGGGAAGAGATGCGGTCATGATGCTCAGCCACCGGTTCGTCCGTCACATCGAGGAACGCTCTGACGCCCTGGCCAGCGGCTTTCTGCACAAAATTCAGCGGTCCGCCCGTACCGAGGCTTTCCGGAAAGTTCCGCCCGGCGAGCTTACCGGCCGGGTCTCGGAAATCTATCGCCACCTGGGCGAGTGGCTGTTAGACAAGAGTGAAGCCGACATCGAAAAACGCTACTCAGAAATTGGAGTCCGCCGCGCGCAGCAGGGTGTGCCGCTGAGCCAGTTGATCTGGGCCCTCATGCTGACTAAGGACAATCTCTGGGAGTTCATTCTGGATGACTCTTATCCGGATCGGCCGGTCGAGGTCTTCGGCAAGCAGGAATTGCTGCAGTTGCTCGACCAGTTCTTTGAGCGAGCAATTTATGCCGCCTCCCTGGGGTATGAATTGGCAGCAGAAGGCAAAATGAAAGCAGAAAACAAGACGCGAAAAACTGCCTAGGAGGCTGCGGAAAAACTAGCTCCCAAGCAGAAAGCGTTACCGCAGCGGCTATGAAGCCGCACTCCTTCAAAAAAACAAAATCAAAGCAAAATCAAGTGCGAATGGAAAGGCCTTGGCGGACGCTACCGTGGAATCCCACCCTTGCGCAAAAAAAACGCGCAAGGATGGGGCACCCATCGGTTGAATCCCTGCCCTATCGGACCAATATTATCGCGCCGATTCGCGAGACGATGCCTGCGGATAACCAATCAAATAAGTGATGGGCACGAATCGAGTCGGCAGTTCGCCGGCGTCCCACTGGTAATCACGCGCCGTGAGTTGATCGACCATCTTGAGCAACTCCTGTGGGCGATATGTCCGCAGGCAAGACACGACTCCATCGAAGAGCAATACGAAGGGAACGATCGGAAGCAGATAGGTCCAGAACAACCGCGACCAGCGAAACGGACGAATCCACGGTGTGCAGACAAACAGGGCCAGAACAAAAGCGAAGGTAAGGCCAATTGCCGATGGAGCGCGCCTGGCAATCTCAAATACGCCGATGCCCTCGCCGGCATCGACAGCATCCTGCAGAATGGCGCGGCCCGTGTGCGGTAAGAAATGATGAAACGATGTGAACATCGTACGCAGGCCGTTCAATTCGCGGGGAACATTGGTCGCGTCCACTGATCCCGCATAGAAGCGAATGCGTCCCTCGGACGCCGCGCTCGCCTTTTCGAACGCCCCGAGATTCGGGTATTTATCGGTGAGACAAATCTGCAGGGCCGGAGCGCCGCCCGAGGTGTGATGAGAACCGAGTTCTCTAGAGAGGTCGAGCCATGGACCGGCCGCGCCCGAACACATGTCGACAATCGATCGGCTTCCTGTGGATTCCATGGCGCACTGCAGCAGCGGGCCGACGGGCGCGTAGACCTGAAAGAGACTAAAACCGAACTGAAGCGCATCGGTAACGTAATCGCGCAGCAATGACGGGAACCACGGTTGATCGTGAAATTCGATGAACTGTACGCGACGCATGGCAACACGGTCCGGTGAGTAGTATCGCCGCTGTAGGGAATCTCGTCCATTTGCCCGAATCTGCCGGTTCGACGTTACACTGGTAGAGACGGCGCTTGCCCCGTCTCCCGTTGTAAGGCGAGTGGCGAACGACCAACGACGAGCGACCGACGACCGATGATCAAAGCCCCCCGAGGAACCCGCGACCTTCTCCCGCCCGACACCGCGCTCTGGAACTTCGTCGAAGCCACCGTCCGCGACGTCTTCCGCGCCTACAACTTCCACGAAATCCGCACCCCCATCTTTGAGTCGACCGAACTGTTCGCGCGCGGCGTGGGCGAGGAGACCGATATTGTCTCGAAGGAAATGTTCACATGGGAAGACCGCGGCCGCGGCGCGATTTCCGCATCGGGCTATCCGTCACGCCAAAGGTCGGTATCAGGTGCGGATTCGCGATCGGGATCGTCCTCGGGTTCTGCTGAAAGTGATCGAGGACAATCTTTAACCCTCCGCCCCGAGAACACGGCCGGCATTGTTCGCGCCTACATCGAGCACAAACTCTGGGAGCGCGGCCTGAACAAAGTTTTCTCCATCGGCCCGATGTTTCGCCGCGAGCGCCCGCAGAAAGGGCGCTACCGCCAGTTCTACCAGATTGACGCCGAAGTCATCGGTCCCGCCGCCGCGGGCAGCCAGTCTCCCGCAAGAGACGCGGAGATTCTTGAACTCGTCGCCACGCTGCTCGAGCGCGTCGGCATCACGAATTGGACGCTCGAACTAAACTCCGTAGGCTGCCCCGCCGACCGCGTAAAGTTCAACGAGGCTCTCCGTCAGGCGCTCGCGCCCGTGGTCAACAAAATGTGCGCCGACTGCCAGCGCCGCGCTGTGACCAATCCGCTGCGCGTGTTCGACTGCAAAGTGCCCGAAGATCAGCCGATCATCGCAACTCTCCCGACCATCAGCCAGTTTCTTGACGAACCCTGCCGCACTCACTTCGAAGAAGTAAAAGCGATCCTGAACGCGGTTCAGATCCCCTACGTGGAGAACCCGCGGCTGGTGCGTGGTTTGGATTACTACCAAAAAACAGCGTTTGAATTTACCCACGGAGCGCTCGGGGCGCAGAATGCAATTTTGGGCGGCGGACGATACGACGGCTTGTCGGAGGCGCTGGGCGGCCCGGCGGCTCCGGGCATTGGATTTGCCATCGGGGAAGACCGGCTGGTTCTTTCGCTGGCTGCTTCGGCCGAATCGGTTGTGCGCAAGCCCGATGTCTACATCGCGCCACTGGGACCCGGCATGAATCGCGAAGCGGCTCGTCTGGCGCGCGAGTTGCGCCGGAGCGGTCCGGCTGCCGATCTGGTTGTCGAACTCGGCGACGAGACCTTTCGCCTGAAAAAGTCCTTCGAGGCCGCCGACAGAATCGGAGCCCGCTACATTCTGATTGTCGGCGAAAACGAAGTGAAGGCCAATGCCTTCGCGCTGAAGCATCTCGCCACCGGTGAACAAGTGACGGTTCCGCGCGCGGAACTGGCAAGGCGAATTACGGAGACTGGAAAGGGCTCGTAGCTCCTGTCGTGTCCCGGAAATACGCGGGATAAGCCGCAAGCAAGATACATAGGTCCTTCCCCTTCGGCTAGCTCAGGGTCAGGATGACAAGTGAATTTATGGCAGCGAGTTGTGGGACACGACACTAGTAACCTAAAGCTCATTGACATCGGGGCCGAGTCCTTCTAACATCGGCAGCCGCAAGATTCCCTCGAAAAATCCAATACCCGGAGTTTCTCTATGAAGCGCACATCGATTCTTCTGTTCGGAATGTTTCTTCTCGCCAGCGCGGCCTTCGCGCAAAGCGCGATGCCCAAACCCGGCCCCGAGGTTAAGAAATTGGACTACTTTACCGGCCACTGGAGCTCAGAAGCCGACGTTAAACCTGGCCCCATGGGTCCGGGCGGAAAATATCACGCGGACGATCACATGGAATGGATGGAGGGTGGCTTCTTCGTCGTTCTTCACTCGAAATTCAACGGCGCCGGCTTTCCCCCCGGTAGCAGCACGGCGTACATGGGCTACGATCCGCAGGAGAAGGTCTACACCTACGACGAATTCAACAGCATGGGCGAGGCGACGCACTCCAAGGCCACGGTCGAGGGCGACACCTGGACCTGGATCAACGATTGGAAGATGGGAGCGCAAACGATGAAGGGGCGCTTCACCATGAAGATTCTGTCGCCCACGGCCTACAGCTACAAATATGAAGCGTCCTCCGACGGCACGAACTGGGCGCTCTGGATGGAGGGCAAGGAGACGAAGGAGAAGTAAAGCGAGCTGCAAGGCACGAGTTGCGTCGAAGCCGGGAGGCCGGAGCCGAACCCGCCGTTTATAATTATCGGTTCTGCATAAAGCGGGTGCGCCACGCATCGCGTTGTCTGCGATGGGTGGGTCCGCTCATTCGCAAAAGACAAGGAAACTCGTGCTCGACTTTTTAGGCGACCTCAAACGAACTCATCGATGCGGAGAGCTTCGGCTCTCCGATGCCGGTAAAAAAGTTGTGCTCATGGGGTGGGTCAACCGGCGGCGCGACCTCGGCCAGATCATATTCGTCGATCTGCGCGACCGCACCGGCGTAACGCAAGTGGTATTCAACCACGAGCTGAGCGCTTCCGTGCACGAAAAAGCGGAAGCGCTGCGCAACGAATTCGTAATCGCGGCCATCGGAACCGTGAAGCGCCGCGACGCTGACACCATCAATCCCAACATTCCGACTGGCGAAGTGGAACTGGTGGCGGAAGAACTGCGCATTCTGAACGTGTCCAAGGCGCTGCCATTCTTGCCGTCGGACACGGTCCTGGCGAACGAAGAGATGCGACTGAAATACCGCTACATCGACCTGCGCCGCGACGTCATGCAGTTCAACATTGAGCTGCGGCACAAGGTGGCGCTGGCGATTCGCGAGAACCTCGCGTCGCAGGGCTTTTTTGAAATTGAAACCCCGTTCATGACGCGCTCTACGCCTGAAGGCGCGCGCGACTACCTCGTCCCTAGTCGCGTGCAGCCCGGAACGTTCTACGCGCTGCCGCAGTCGCCGCAACTGTTCAAGCAGATTCTGATGATCTCGGGCTTCGACCGGTATTTTCAGATCGTGCGCTGCTTCCGCGACGAAGACCTGCGCGCCGACCGCCAGCCCGAATTCACCCAGATCGATCTGGAGATGAGTTATCCGCAACCGGAGCGGGTGTGGGAAGTGGTCGAAGGCTTTCTGACAGCGGCGTTCAAAGCCGCCGGCCACGACATCAAAACGCCCTTTCCGCGCATGGATTTCGACGATGCGATAAGGCAATACGGCGTCGACAAACCCGACCTGCGCCTGCCCGCCTTCACCGATGTGGCCGATTGCTTTGCGCCGGAGGAGCTTCAAGGGCTAGCCATCAATCAAGAACTGCCGGTGATTGCCATCCGCATTCCGCACGTAGGCGAGCTTTCGCGCAAGGAGCGCGACGACATCAAGCCGCTGTTTGTTTCGAAGGGCGGAGCGCGGGTGTTCGAAGACTTCAAGCGCATCGAGAATAAGTTCCCCGAAGCCGGCAAAAAAATCCGTGCGAAGGCCGGTGCGGTGGCGGACGACCTCGTTGTGATCGTTGCTGGGTCGGGAGGGATGGGCGAATCTTTCTCGCATCGCAAGGTTACGCCTCAGGAGCTGGCCATTTATGCGTCGGCGGGACTGTTGCGCATTGCTTTAGCCCAAAAGTATGCCGCGCGGCACGGTCTGTTCAAAAAGAGCGGCGATCCGGAGAAAGATTTCCGTTTTCTCTGGGTCGCGAACTTTCCCATGTTTGAGTGGAACGAAGGCGATATGCAATGGAACGCGGCACACCATCCATTTACTTCGCCCCACGAGGAGGACCTGCCCCTGCTGGAGTCCGGCGTTGAGTCCGGCGTGAAGGATCCGCTGTCGCCGCTGAGCGCCGTGCGCGCGCTCGCCTATGACGTGGTGCTGAACGGCACGGAGCTGGGGTCGGGATCGATTCGTATTCACCGGCAGGATGTTCAGAGCAGAATCTTCCATGCGCTCGGCATGACCGAAGAGGAAGCGCGCTCGCGCTTCGGCTTCTTTCTGGAGGCGCTGGAATACGGCACGCCTCCGCACGGCGGCATTGCACTCGGCCTCGATCGCATCGTCATGATTCTTGCGGGAGCCGAGAGCCTGCGTGAAGTAATTCCCTTCCCCAAGACCGCCGCGGCCAAGGACCTGATGATGGAAGCGCCCACACCGGTGGCAGAGGGACAACTGCGGGAGTTGGGAATTGGGGTGATCAAGAAATAGTTGGGCCTAGTTCGGCGTTCTCCCTGGTGTACAAACACGCCGCCGGGTTTATACTTCTCCTCGCCCACGTTTCCCCAAATTCTCAAGGAGAAATCACCATGAAAAAACTACTGGCATTCTGCTTTGCCCTGGCGCTGGTCGCGTCCGTAGTCGCTCCGGGAGTTTCCTGGGCTCAGGACACGATGAAAAATGACAGCATGAAAGCCGATGCCCCCAAGCCAGCGATTGACGTCACCGGCAAAATCAGCCCCGACGGCAAGATGTTTGTGAGCGACAAGGACGGCAAGAGCTGGACCATCATCAATCCCGAGGCGGTCAAAGGCCACGAGGGACACCACGTTGTTCTCAACGCCCACGTTTATCCCGACAAGATGCAAGTGCACGTCATGTCGCTGAAGATGGCGAAGTAAGGCCAGCTCATACGTCGGTTTCGGGAAGGCACGGCTTCAGCCGTGCCGCCCCATCGCCAACAGAGACGAGGCCTTTAGCCTCTGACGGCACCAGCTCCTTGCGATGGGACAGCTTCTACCGTTCCACCGCGGCCAGCACGTAATCAGTCAGAATTTTCTCCGTCTGCTGGTGCATTCCCTGCGTGTTGTAATTCGTGCTGGTAATAACCACCGTCATATCCAATGCGGGAATTGCTACGACCTTATTCCCTCCGTTGCCCGACATAAAAAACGCCGGATAACTTTTCTCTCCCGACTTGAATGTCTTGAGCCACCAGAGATAGCCATATTCGGTCCACTCGTCGGCCCGCGCATGGGGCTGAGTTGAGTTGTGCACCCACGAATCGCTTACGATGCGCTTCTCCTGCCACTTGCCGCCATCGAGATAGAGTTGCGCGATCTTCAGCAGGTCGCGGCTGGTCAGGCGCAATCCGCCACCCGTCTGCGGAACATTCATCGGAGAATACACCCACTCCAGATTCGTGATGCCGAGCGGCTGAAACAGCTTCTCGCGCGCATAGCGGTCGGTGCGCACACCGGTCACTTTCTCTAGCACCTCACTCAGCGTGAAGACTCCTCCCGTGCAATAACTGAAGTAGCGTCCATAGGGAGGCGCTTCCACCTGCTCGCCCACGTGCATGCGTCCGCGAATCGGCAAATCGAGAATAAACTGCGCCCAATCTTCTACCACGTACATGCGCTCCTCGTTGCCGCGCGACGCGTCGTTCCAGTCGTCGCACTCCAGCGGAGAACTCATGGTCAGAAAATCTTCCACCGTGATCGCCAACTTGCGCGGATCGGGATTCTGAATCTTGTGGGCACGCTCAGGCAGCAGCGTCAGAATTTTCGCGTCCACTCCACTGAGCTTATGCTCGTCGATAGCGATGCCGATCAGGACGTCGGTGATGCTCTTGGTCGCCGAGCGGGTGTCGCGCAGAGTGGTAGCGTCGCCTTCAAAGTAGCCCTCATACACCAGCTTGCCGTGACGGGCGACGAGCACGCTGCCGATCTTCTTGAACTCCCCGGAACGAACGGCGGCATCGAGCGCGAGCAGACGGGCATCGGAAAGGCCGCTCTCGGCAGCGGATGCGGTGGCCCAAGCTGGTGCTGTCGGCTGCGAGTTTGCAGCCAGCGAAGAGAACAGTAATACAAGGATTACGGCAGCCCGGCGGGCGCGGTTCATAAAGTGGCCTCAACCATTCGACGCGAAACGGCCGACATAGTGAGCAGACACGGTGGGCAGGCTAGCGCCGAGCCGCCAGCCGGTGCTCCACCAACTCTTCGATTCGACGAACGACTTCATCTTCGCTCAGGTGCGACGAGTCGAGCACCACGGCATCGTCCGCGGCCACCAGCGGAGATGCGGCGCGGGTGCGGTCGCGCCGGTCGCGCTCGCGAAGCTCGGCGGCCATGCTCTCGGCCGATGGGCCTTTTACCTTTTGCTGGTCGAGCCGCCGCTGCTCACGGATCACCGGATCGGCATCGAGAAAAATCTTCAAGTCGGCATCGGGGAAGACCTTGGTTCCGATGTCACGGCCCTCCATGACCACGCCGCCTCCAATGCCCATTTCGCGCTGCTTCGCTACCATCCACTCCCGCACCTTGGGATGCACCGAGACGCGCGACGCCCCCTCGCTCACATCGCGCTCGCGGATACGCGCGGAAACGTCTTTGCCATTGGCGAGGACACGATTGCCGCCGATGGTGGGCTCGAGGGCGATGCGCGATTCCTGACCCAGCTTCAGCAGGGCGTCTTCGTCGTCAAAGGACGTGTCCCATTCGATGGCCCGCAGCGCCAGGGCGCGGTACATCGCTCCGCTTTCCAGGTTCACGTAATCGAGCTTGCGGGCTAGGCGGGAGGCGATGGTGCTTTTGCCGGCTCCGGCGGGGCCGTCGATGGCGATGATGAGTTTGCGCTGGGATGGAGGGGCCATTTGGCGAACTGAGAATTGTACACGTTCCCCGCTTGTGGCGGATCGCGAAGCAATCGCGACACGGGATTAACAATCTTGGATAGTCAGGCGAGAGGGGAAAGCTGCGGAGACGATACTAAGAGATGAGCACTGCGGTGCCTTTACTGAGAACTGACAACTGAGAGCTGAGAACTGCTCTAAAGCGCTCGCTGCGGTCTCGCCTTCGGCACGTACGCTTGCCTTGGCGGAGTCACTTGCAGGAGTGACTTGCTCCCAACATGCACGAAGCTCAACTCGCGCGCCGCCAGCAGGGCATGGATGGCCTCCTTCACCCGCGTGCGAGGCACGAAGTTGGCCAGGAAATTTTCCACTTCGCCTTCGTCGACGGCGACCACGCAATCCAGATATTTCGAAACCAGCGCCGAGAGAGCTTCGGGCACCGAGATCCCGACGCCTTCGCGCACGCTGTTGGGCGACCAGCGCGATAACTCGTCCCACACCGAGCCTTCCGCGGCCGTGTAGTCGACGCGCGTGATGCGCAGCTTGCCCCACAGTTCGCTGAGCGCGCGATCGAGACCGGCATTTGAAACCGAGCCGCCCAGCATCTCTCCCAACTTCGATTTTGAAATGGGCCCGCGGCGGCGAATGATTTCGAAAGCGTCACAGGCCAGCGGCGAATAGGGAGAGCGCGGTCCGCTGGCGGGCGGCTGCTTGGGATTGCGCTCGCCGACCAGCGAATAAAAATATGGAAACACCGAGGCCGCCAGCAGAAAGGCATTGTTCTCATCAATCAGTGGAGCCTCGTAGGCGGCATGGTCGCGCAACGCTCGCACCATGAGCTCGGTCGCCTCTTTCGCGCGCGGATCGGCATACGCGTGCTGCCGCATGGGCAGCCTGTCATCGGCGCCAACCCAGGCCCCAATGAAAGTCGGCACCAGAAGCGCGGGCCGCGTCGGATACATCAGACAGAATCCCACCGACTCGAGAAAGGCGCGCGCGTCGTCAAGCGTGCGCACGGGTTGGCCGTCGAGGCGCCACTTTTGCGTGCGTGACTGCAGGAGTTCCGCGTCGGTCATTAGTTTGATTAGAACACAGGTCTAGTTCTCAGTTCTCAGTTGTCAGTTCTCAGTACGATCCTCGCCAGGCTTGAGCGTTGCTCTGCTCACCAGTACCGTAGCGGCTATTGCCTGCCATGGTCGTCATGGGCACTCTTCTGAGAACTGAGAGCTGACAGCTGAGAACTAGATTCTCTTGAATGCTTTCTGAATATCCTGCATGGAATAGCGGAGGACCACCGGCCTCCCGTGCGGACACGACATGGGATGCTCGGTCTTTGCCAACTCCCCAAGCAGCCACTCCATTTTGTTTTGTTCCAGCGGCATGTTGACCTTGATGGCGGCGTGACAGGCAATCGAGGCTGCAATGCGCGTCCTCACCGCTTCCAGATTGATGACCTGATCTTCTCGCGTGAGCTGTTCGAAGATTTCGTTCAGCATGTGCTCGATCTGCGCCGCATCCACTCCCGCGGGAGCTACTTTGACGGCTACGCTGCGCGCTCCAAAGGGCTCGGCTTCAAAACCGTTACACGCCAGTTCTTCGGCAATGTCGCTGAAGATGGCTTGCTGCGCGGGAGTCAGCTCGATCACAAGCGGCATGAGCAAACGCTGGCTCTCAACCCGCTGCGCGGCGCGCTGACGCAGGATGCGCTCGAACAGCACGCGCTCGTGGGCTACGTGTTGATCGATGATCCACAGGCCATCTTCGTTGACGGCGAGGATGAAAGAATTTCGTATCTGGCCCAGGGGCCGGAGCGTCCGCAGAGATTCTAGAGTCGGCGCGGGTTGCGGCTCCTGAGCGATGGGCGGCGCGCAGCCGGGATCGGGGATCGACTGCTGCACGCTCGTCTGACCGGCAATCTGACGATCGACATTCGGATGCGAGATGGCGGGCTCCGGTGGGCGTTCTAGCGATACCGCGGCGTTGGCCTCGACGGCAATTCCTCCTTCAAACTCGAAGCTCGTGGCGATTGCGGGAATTGCGGGCGCTTGCAGCGCGAAACCGCCCTCCGTTGCTGACTGGTACAAGTCGCGCCAGGGGGCACGCTGGGTTCCGTCGCCGGCCTGCGAATCGGCAGCAAAGTGGGGATTACTTCGCAACGGGCTGCTGAGGCCGGGACTTGCCGAGGGCTGCGCGCCGATCTCGGTCAAGAACTGCGGCACGGGACGGGCTTTCATCAGCGCTGCCCGGATCGACTCGCGGACGAAGTCATGAATCACTGTCTGCTGCCGGAAACGCACCTCGGTTTTTGAGGGATGCACATTGACGTCGACTTCGGCAGCCGGCATCTCGATAAAAAGCAGAACCACCGGAAATACCGTCGGCGGCAGGATGTTGCGATAGGCCTCGGTGATGGCGTGTTGAATGAGGCGGTCGCGAATCAAGCGTCCATTCACGAAAATGTAAATCGAATTGCGATTCAGCTTTTGGATTTCCGGCTTGGAAACAAAACCGTGCAGCCGCACTTCGCCAAAATCGTGTGGCGCGGACACTCCTGTCCGCGAACCGTCGCTCTCGGCGGCGGACTCGTGAACAGATACGCCGCCGCTTCGCCAAGGAGGCGGCTGAGGCAATCCGAGGCGTTCCAGCGGCTGCACCGCCGCGAGCGGAATCAACTGGTCGAGAGTTTCGCGTCCGAACACCTGATAGACGCGCTCGCGATGATCGGCCACGGGCGGCGCGACCAACAAGGCGTTTGTCGCCGAGTGCAGCTCGAAATGCTTCTCTGGATGCGCCAGGGCGTAGTGGGTTACCAGCGACGCGATATGAGAGAGCTCGGTCGATTCCGACCGCAGAAATTTCTTGCGCGCCGGAGTATTGAAAAACAGGTCGCGAATCGTGATCGAGGTGCCCAGCGGCAGCCCGGCCTCCTCGACGCGCAGTATCTTGCCGCCGTTAATTTCGAGAACCGTTCCGGCAGCTTCCTCTTCGGCGCGAGTTTCCAGATGCAGGCGGGCAACCGACGCAATCGAGGGCAGCGCCTCGCCGCGAAATCCCAACGTCGAAATGCTGAGCAGGTCTTCGGTGTTCTTGATTTTCGAAGTCGCGTGACGCTCGAAGGCCAGCATGGCATCGTCGCGCACCATGCCACAGCCGTTGTCGGTGATCTGGATCAGCTTTTTGCCACCGGCTTCTACCTGAATGCGAATGCGCGTGGAACCCGCGTCCAGCGCGTTCTCCAGCAGTTCTTTCACCACCGACGCGGGACGCTCGACCACCTCGCCGGCGGCGATCTGGTTGGCGACTCTCTCGGGAAGGACGTGGATCTTGCCCATGGAAATCAGTGGTCAGTGGACGGTGGCCAGTGGCCAGTGTGACAGATTCGTAGGTGCAGCGTAAAGGCGCATCAAGTTAGGCGTGCGCGCATCTAAACCGCCGTCGTCGTATAGTTTTCTCGGGAGTGCGAGCATGAAGCATGCAATTTTAGGAGCGGGAGCGATCGGAGGATTGCTCGGGACCGTATTGGCTTCGCTAGGCGAGAACGTCACAGTCGTGGTTCGCGCCGAGAAGCTGGCGAGCTATCCTGCAAACTTAACGCTCGAACGGCCATCAGGCGTAATCACGGCTCCGGCAACAGCTGTTGCCGCGCTCACAGAGCCGGTCGACGTGCTGTGGATAGCGACCAAAACTTATCAGCTACAAACTGCGCTGGAAGTTGTGCGGGCGTCGCCGGGCTGCGTGATTCCATTGCTGAACGGCGTGGACCACGTCGCGGCGCTGCGGGCGCGCTTTGGATCTGAGCACGTGGTCCCGGGGACGATTGCAGTGGAAGCGGAAAGAATTGCTCCGGGACGGTTTATTCAACGTTCTCCATTTGTGCGTTTCAACCTTGCTGGCAGCGGAGAGCCGCTTCTGGGCGGGATTGTCGCACGCTTGGGCGGGTTGGGATTTACCTGCAAGTTTATTGCTAACGAGGCGACACTGCTGTGGAGCAAACTCTGCTTCCTCGGACCAATTGCGCTGGCGACATCAGCATCGGGAATGACGGTCGGAGAGGTTTTGTCGGACGCGGGATGGAAATCGAAGCTGAGTTCGGCGGTTCGCGAGGCCTGTGCCGTCGCGAACGCGAGCGGCGCGGAGGTTGACGGGGCGCAGATACAGGCGCTGTTCGAGAGCTCGCCGCCGGGCATGCGCAGTTCCATGCAGAAAGACGTTGCCGCCGGGCGGCAGTTGGAACTCGATGCGATTGGCGGCCCGATTGTGCGCGGCGGGGAACGGCACGGGATCGGCGTCTCGACGACGGCCGAGTTGATGGCGGCGATTCGCGCGAAGATTGGCGGCCATCGTCCGTGAGCTTACATCCTCTACTCCTGACCGCTTTGAGCCCTGCGACACGCGGGCGAGGGCGCCCGCGCCACACTGACGAATTGCCTGCTACACTCTTCCTCCTATGCAAAATCGACGATTGTTGTTGAACTTTGCACTGCTTGCCGGGATGCTGACGGCGCGCATCGCCTTTGCTCAGGCGGATAGCCCGACTGCATCGCAGCTGGCTATGCCTGAAGAAAAGCATTTGCGGAATGTACGCCAGCTTACCTTTGGCGGGTCGAACGCGGAGGCTTACTTCTCTGCGGACGGCAAGCGCCTGATTTTTCAATCCACGCGTGACAATCTGCAGTGCGACCAGATCTTCATCATGAATGTGGACGGGACGGACCAGAGAATGGTCTCGACTGGCAAGGGGCGCACGACTTGCGGCTACATCTTTCCGCACAAGGACAAGATTCTGTATTCCTCGACTCATCTCGCCAGCGCGGAGTGCCCGCCGCGTCCGGATTACTCGAAGGGCTATGTGTGGGCGGTGTATCCGGGGTTTGATATTTTCACGGCGAAGCTGGATGGGTCGGATTTGAAGCAGCTCACGACCACTCCCGGCTACGATGCGGAGGCCACGATTTCAGAGGATGGGAAGAAAATCGTCTTCACCTCGCTGCGCAATGGCGATCTCGACATCTACTCGATGGATGCAAATGGCAAACATGTGAAGCAGCTCACGCATGAGCTGGGATATGACGGCGGCCCGTTTTTTTCGAAGGACCGGAAATGGATTGTTTACCGCGCGTGCCATCCGAAGACGGAGCAGGAAATTGCGGAGTACAAGGAACTGCTGGCGCAGAATACGATCCGTCCGACTACGCTTGAGATCTGGATTATGAAGGCGGATGGGAGCGGGAAGCGTCAGCTTACAAATCTGAATGCGGCGAGTTTTGCGCCATCGTTTTTTCCGGATGGCAAACGGATTATTTTCGCGACGAACATGGGCTCTACGGGCGGCATGGGGAACTTCGAGCTGTATACGATCAACGTGGACGGCACCGGCCTTGAACGGATCACCTATTACGACGGGTTTGATGGCTTCCCGATGTTCAGTCCGGATGGCAAGCAGCTGGTTTGGATTTCGCATCGCAATGGCAAGGCGCCGCGGGAGACAAATGTGTTTATCGCGGATTGGGTGCCGTGACTCGACAGCAACGGCTGGGCGGGTCCTGAAGCCGAAGGAGGGCGTCCGCCCTACACAAGCTTTTCGCGGAGTAGTTGGTTCTTAATCTTTTCCGGGAGCCGCGAAGTCGCGAGTATTTCCTGCAGCTGCGCGGCATGGATTTCCCGGCTGAACTCCAGAGCGCGCGCTAAAGAAACATGCTCGGTCCGAAGAAGGGCGGCGCGAATGTCTTTGCGCCGAGACCACTTCGCGTGCCGCGCCACGGCTTCGACCAGCGCTGCACTGGCGGCGGGGCTCAGCACCGAATTGATGACGAGAGCTTCGGTGAGTCGCGGGTTGTCGAGCGCGACCGGCAGCACTCGGCTCCTGCGGGCTGCGGGCTTCTTGCTGGCACCGGCGGGCTTCGGAACGGCGATTGCGGTGGCGGTATCTTCTGAATCCAGGAGGAGCGCTGCGGCCACTCTACCAGAGGCCCTCCGCGCCAGCGTCAGGCGTTCTCCGATGGTGACAGCTTTCAGCCGCGCGATGAGGACGTCGTCGACGGCCACTTTCACGTCGGCTGGAACACTGGGGGCGAGCGCAACTTTCATCAGATCAAAAGTGTAGAACTGGCGCGCCAGCGGCACCGACACATGGCGCGGAGTGTGCGGATGGCTGGCCAGCGCGACCTTCACTTTACGGCTCTTGAGTGCGCTGGCGTTTCTGGCGAGTTGCTCGATGACTTGCGCATGCAAGTCTGCTCGCTTCAGAAGCGACAGAGCCAAATCCTCGGTGAGCGAGGGATCGGCGGCGGTGTGGAAAAGATCGGCCGGCGCTGCCGCTGCTGGAGATATTGCGGTTTCGTCTTCGGGAGGCTTGGCCTCGCACTTTTTGTTGCCGGATAGCTTACGCTCAGACATTCTTGATCAGCCTGCGCGAGACGGGGCAAGCCCCGTCTCTACTTTTGTCTTGCCCTGGTCAGAGCGCCTTGTACGGGATCCACCAATTCTTGGCGCACGTCGATGCCGGGAAAACTTCGCTCGAGCGTATTGTAAAAAATCTCGCGTACGACCGCGGACTGACGAAAGACACTGCCCGTCATTGCCACTGCCACTGCGACTGGAACCACAGGCACGGCGAGCGGACCTGCGACGGGCCCGGCTACCGAAGTTTGAGGCGCAAGACGGCGGACCACGATGGCCGCGAGGCCCGCCAACTTTGCACCAGCCTCCGCCAGAAGATCACGGGCCATAGCATCGCCTTCGGCAGCGGCGCGCAGGACTACGGGGAACAGGCGTGGAAAATCGGGCGGCGGAGTTGAGTTGGCTTGCTGCACCAGTTCGTCGAGGGCCGTGATCTTCCAGGCTTGGAGGATCATGGCGGCGAGCGCGGTTTCCCCGCTTTGATCGTGGGCATTCACGACGGCGGAAATTGCGCGGCGTCCGATCCAGTGCCCAGAGCCTTCGTCGGAAATGGCAAATCCCCAGCCTCCCGCGCGCACGATGCGACCGGCAGCGTCGCGGCCATACGCGATGGAGCCGGTGCCGGCAATCACGATCACGCCGGGTGCCGCGCCGAAAGCGGCTTCGAGGGCGATCTCGGCATCGCCAACAACCTCGATGTTGGCGGGAGTCGCTCCCGTCGTTATTTCAGCAAGGATGTTGCGAATCTTCGTGGCGATCTCGGGCCGGGCAGCGCCGGCGGCGCCGATGCAGACGGCGCGGATCTGAGCGGGAGAAATCTTGGCCGTGGTGCAAACCCTACGCACTGCCGTGTGCAAAGCTTCCCTTGCCGACTGCTCTCCGAGACGAACCATGTTGCTGCCGCCGGCCATGGCATTGGCGAGCACGGTGGTTTCGTCGGCGAGCAGGCAGCGGGTTTTGGTGCCTCCGCCATCGATGGCGAGATAGTAGGGCATTGGGGTAGTTCTAACACAGGTTCAGGAAATCATTGAGGCATTGAATCATTGACTCATTTATTCAATGATCCAATCATGCTTGTAGGATGCTGCGGAACTTTGCTTGGTGGGAGGGTACGGCGAGACGTGGGACTGAATTCGATCTACGCACGGCCTCTAAAGGGGCCTCTGATATCGAGCACTTACGGTATCGCTAAAGCGATACCCTGATACGAAACCACAAGTTTCTGCACCGTGCTAATGCCTAAAGGAATCGTTTGGGACTCAATCGGATCGACCTGCTGATTATCGCGGCGTACCTGGCGGGCATTACGCTGTTTGGGCTGCGTTTCCGCAAGCGGCAGCGGACGATGCGCGACTACTTTCTCGCCGACCGCGAGATTCCCTGGTGGGCGATTGCGCTCTCGATCGTGGCAGCGGAAACGAGCACGCTGACCATCATCAGCATTCCAGGACTGGCCTACGATTCGAATTTTACTTTTCTGCAAGTGGTGATGGGGTATGTAATCGGGCGGGTCATTATTAGTTTTGTGCTGCTGCCCCAATATTTTCGCGGCGAGTTGTATACGGCTTATCAGTTGATTGAGCGGCGGTTCGGTCCGGAGCTGCGCACGCTGACAGCGGGCCTGTTTCTGCTGACGCGCGCGGCGGCCGAGGGAGTGCGAGTCTACGCCGTGTCGATTGTGGTTTCGATTGCGCTGGGGACGGGCGAAGTCGCTTCGATTGCAATCATCACGCTGCTGACTTTGATTTATACGTTTGAGGGCGGTCTGGCGGCGGTGATCTGGACCGACGTGGTGCAGACTTTTATTTATGTCGGCGGAACTCTGGTGGGGCTGGTGACGATTCTGCATCTGTTGCCGGGCGGATGGGGATCGGTTCAGACGATTGCCGGGGGGCTGCACAAGTTTCAGATGTTCGACACTTCCCTTCTCGCACATTGGCCTTATTTTGATTTTGCGAAACCTTACACGCTATGGGCAGGGCTCGTCGGCGGCGCATTTTTGACCACGGCAAGCCACGGCACCGACCAACTCATCGTGCAGAGATTGCTGGCGGCGCGCAATCAGCGGCAGTCGGTGCTGGCGTTGCTGGCGAGCGGCGTGGCTGTATTTTTTCAGTTTGCGTTATTTCTTTTCGTGGGGGTGATGCTGTTTGCTTATTACCGGGTTCCGGCGGCGGTGTTTGGACGCGCCGACAGAATTTATCCCACGTTCATTGTGAGCCGGATGCCGCATGGAATTGCGGGGTTGTTGATCGCCGCGATTCTGGCGGCGGCGATGTCAAACTTGAGCGCCGCTTTAAACTCACTGTCGTCGAGTTCGATTATGGATTTCTATTTTCGGTTCCGTCCCGTCTCCGGTCCCATGCTGAGCGACGCGGCGCGACTGCGGACGGCGCGGTTCGCAACCGTTGCGTGGGCGTTCGTGCTATTTGGGCTGGCGGTGCTGGCGCTCCATCGCGTGGGGCGCGTGATGGAGGTCGGGCTGCAAATCGCCTCCGTGGCTTATGGAGCGTTGCTGGGAGTGTTTCTGCTCGGCGTGCTGACTCGGCGCGCCAGTCAGCGTGGAGCGATCGTGGGCATGATCGCCGGACTTTTGATCGAGCTTTACTTGTGGCTCGGCTCGCGCGTGGCCTGGACATGGTGGGTCGCCATTGGGACATCCGTGACGTTTGGAATTGGTTACGCGGCGAGCGTGTTGCTCTGGGATGAAGCAAAGACTTAAACGCAGAGGTCGCTGAGGAAGGATTCTCTGAGGAAAGACCGCTGAGGACGCAGAGACAATAAAGACGATATGGACGCACGCCCTAACGACAATCATCTTCGCCCCGAACTGGCACGTGACCTTGGCTTGTCGCACGCTGGCGCCGTGGTCGTGGGGACGATTATCGGCAGCGGTATTTTTCTGGTTCCATCCGAGATGATGCAGGCGGTCGGGTCAGCGCAACTGGTCTATCTCGCCTGGATGGTCGGAGGGCTGCTTTCTTTTTTTGGCGCGCTCACCTATTCCGAATTAGGAGCGATGAAGCCGCAGGCCGGCGGCGAGTATGTTTATGTTCGCGACGCCTACGGGCCACTGGCGGGCTTTCTGTATTCATGGACTTGGTTTCTGATCGCCAAGCCGGCTTCGATTGCTACCGTCACTACTGGGCTGGTGCGAATTCTGGGAACCTTTCCGGTTTTTTCTTTTTTCTCGCACGTTTGGATCGCGCATCCCTTCGCCGTCAACTACGGGCAAGTGGTAGCGATCGCAGCCACACTGCTGATTTCGTGGCTGAACTACATCGGCGTCCGCCGGGCGGGAGAATTTCAGTTTCTGTTCACCTTGCTCAAGGTTGCGATCATCCTCGGAATCGTGGTTGTCGGCTTTTCCTATCGCGGCGGGACGTGGGCGAACTTCGCTACCGAATTTGCTGGGGCAAAAGGCGGCATAGCTGGATTTTTTGCCGCGCTGGTGGCTGCGCTTTGGGCCTACGACGGCTGGAACGATCTAAACATGGTGGCGGGCGAGATACGGAATCCGCAGCGCAATATTCCTCTGGCCCTGATTTGGGGCGTGGCTACCGTCGGCGCGCTTTACATCCTGGTGAACGCAGCGGTGCAGTACGTGCTGCCGGCGGCGGCGGTAGCGGCATCCGAACGTCCGGCATCGGATGCAGTGGCGCTGGTGCTGGGGCGCGCGGGCGCGAGTTTAGTGTCGGCGGGCATGGCGGTTTCCATGCTTGTAACTCTGAACGGCACCATCATGAGCGGAGCCCGCGTTCCCTTTGCCATGGCGCGTGACGGATACTTCTTCCGGGCAATCGCCGAGGTTCATCCACGTTTTCACACTCCGTCGGTGGCGATTGTGGTGCAGTGCGGTCTGGCGGTGGTTCTTCTGTTGTTAGGGGGCAGTTTCCGGCAATTTTTTTCGCTGGCGATTTTCGCGGAGTGGTTGTTCTACATGGTCGCGGGCAGCACCGTGTTCGTTTTCCGGCGGCGCGACCCACAGGCCGAGCGGCCTTATCGCGTCTGGGGGTATCCCGTGGTTCCGGCGCTGTTTGTGCTGGTTTCCGCAGCCCTTCTTTACTATACGTTTACCGATAATTTGAAAAGCTCGGCGGGCGGATGCCTGGCCATTCTGGCGGGCATTCCGGTGTTCTACTTCTTTGCGCGCCGACGAGCATCGGCACCGAAGTACTAGACAGTTCGCGCAAACCCTCGAAATATCACGCATGGTTACCAAAGGACACGCGCAAGGGACACGTTTACCCCCTGCCCAAACTCCCCTAAGGTTAAGACTCCAATCCCAAGCGCTCTCCCCAGCCTGGGTCCCCTTTTGGAGCACAGGAATGCCTACGTACGACGGCGGTTTTCAACTCGGTTTGTTGCCGGAAAAGAAGTGGAACTGGCGGACTTTTGCCACCAGCTACGGGCTTCTCACGGGCCTGATTCTGCTCCTGATGGTCATCGGAGTTATGACCTCCGATACGCTTCTGCCGAGCGTGAACTATCACGTAACGGAGTTGATACCACGGCCAGCATTACGGCCGGAGCCGTTGCCCAAGCCCAAGCCGCTGCCGGTTCATGCCAAGTTGCTGCCTCCGGAGCCGGTGTTCGAGAAACCGAAGTTGCTGGTTCCGGCGGAAGTCCATGCCCCCAAGCCGAAGCCACAGGAGATTGAGCCCCCGAAGGTGGCGATGAATAATTTCGCGCCAGCGGTATTGGTTCCGGTCAGTGGTGCACGGCCGGTGCCGATTCACACCGGAGATTTTGGGGGAAGCTCGGCGCCGCCGACGGTAAATGCTCCGATTTCAAAAGTGCAGACGGGCGGGTTCGGCGACCCCAATGGACTGAAGCCGAGTGATAACGGCAAGCCGAACGGGAAACTGGTCGCGGCAGTGGCAGGTTCGTTCGATATGCCGGTGGGACCGGGCCAAGGGAACGGGTCGGGCGGTGCCAAAGGTATCAAGGGAACGGTGGCGAGCGCCGACTTTGGTAGCGGCGTTGCCACCGCAGGACAGGGAGATGGACGCAGAAGTGGGCGCGGAGTGCAGGCTTCCAACTTTGGCTCCCAGGTGGTCGCGCAGAACACGCCGCATGTTCAGCGCGTGGACACCATAGCCGCGACGCCGGTCGAGATCACCTTCAAGCCGAATCCGGTTTACACGGAGGAAGCGAGAAATCTGAAGCTGGAAGGCGAAGTCCTGCTGGAAGTGGAGTTCGCGGCGAACGGACAGCTGCACGTGAATCGCGTGGTGCGGGGATTGGGCCACGGACTGGATGAAGCCGCGATCGGCGCGGCCAACAAAATGCATTTCAAGCCAGCCCAGCGCAACGGGCAGGCGATCAATTCGACAGCAATTGTGCACGTGGTATTTCAACTGGCGTACTGAAACTTTGGAGATGACGGTCATGCGGAAGTCAATGAGCGCAAAGTCTATGAACACGTTGGTGAGCAAAATGAACTGGATGGTTTTGGCTCTGCTGGCGGTAAGCTTGACGGCAGCGGCCCAACAATCGGCGCCCGCGCCACAGAACCCACAGCCGGCGGCGGCTACGCAGCCAGCGCAGGCGCAGGCCAGTCCGACGCAGGCCGGTCAGGCTGCGGCGAATCTGGGGCCGCCGACCACGATGGATCAGGTGGTCGACCGCGTGATCATGCGCGAAAAAGAGCTGATCAAGTTCTTGTCGCCGCGCACTCCCGTGGTGGAAACCTATCTGCAAAACCTGACGCAAGATCCGCAACTGGGGCCGATTCCGCAGGATGATCATTATTTTCTGGGGCGCATGGATCTGAGCCAATCGATCGACCGTAGCGACTACCTTGACGGCAAAGGGAAAGACACAAAAAACGAAAGCATGGAGAAGCACCTTCTGGGCGAATTCACGAAGAAGTTCAAGTTCCAATACCAGCCGCTCGGTTTTTCGTGGATGATCTTTGCCGACCGCAGCGATTTTGACCGGGCGCACTACGATTTCCACTACGCGCGACGCGAATTTCTGGGCGACGTGCGCTGCCTGGTGTTTGACCTTACTCCCAAAAAGGACGCTGGTAAAGGACGCTTCCTCGGGCGTATCTGGGTCGAGGATCAGGACTTCAATATCGTCCGTTTGAATGGCACGTATGCGCGCCCGCAGCGTAACAACTACTACTTCCACATGGACGCCTGGCGCTTGAACCTGGTTCCGGGTTATTGGGTGCCATCGTACATTTACAGTGAAGAAGGCGACTTCACGGCGGGACACATCAACAAAATTGCGTTCAAGGCGCAAACCCGCATGTGGGGATACAACCTGAAGACGGGAACGGCGAACGACGAACTGACCAACATCCGCGTGGATAGCGTGAAGGACGACACGCCGTCGGCCCAGGATGCGACTCCGCTGGCCGCCGAGCGCGAATGGCAACAGCAGGCGGAAGACAACGTCGTGGAGCGGCTGGAACGCGCCGGACTGCTGGCGCCGGAAGGCGACGTGGACAAGATTCTGCAAACCGTGGTGAATAACCTAGAAATCACCAACAACATCGAACTGCCGCGGCCGGTGCGGACGCGGGTGCTGACGACTTCTCCGCTGGAAACTTTCAGCGTGGGCAACACCATTGTGGTGAGCCGCGGACTGATCGACGTGCTTCCCGACGAGGGCAGCCTGGCCATGGTGCTGTCGCACGAACTGGCGCACATTGTTCTGGGACATAACCTGGGCAGCCAATATGCGTTCAATGACCGTATGCTCTTTTCGGACGAGGTGACTTACCAGAACCTCGGCTTCAAGCACATTCCGGAAGAGGAAACGGCCGCCGACAAGAAAGCCATCGAGATGCTGAAGGCTTCACCGTACGCTCAGAAGCTGGACTCAGCCGGGCTCTTCATCAAGGCATTGCAGGCTCGGGCTCCGCAACTGAGCGCTCTGCTGCAAGCGCACCTGGGCAACAACATCGCGGAAAACGGGACGGTGACGCGGCTGGCGCAGCTCGGCACCTCGGCTCCGGCGCTCGATTGGAACAAGCTGGACCAGATCGCCGCGCTGCCTTTGGGCGGACGAGTCAAACTGAACCCGTGGGACGACAAAGTGGAGATCGTGAAATCGCAACCGGTGGCCATCACTTCGGCGCGCGACAAGATGCCCTTTGAGGTGACTCCGTTCTATCCGCGGCTTACGCGCTACAGCACCCCGAGCGCAACGGCTGCGACTGCCGCGGCCGCAACCGCGACAACGCCAACCGCGACGGCACCAGCCACCACCGCCGACGCCAGCACGGCTCCGAGCAACTGAGCCGGCTGTCAAGTTGAAAGAAGCGCAGGCCGGGACCGGAAGAAATTCCGGGTTCCCGGCTTGTGTCTTTTTTGCCCGGGTTTACCGGGCCGGGGTTGAACCGGCCTGATCGCAGGCTCGGAAATCCAACTCCGCCAAAGCCCAAACGCCGCCCCAGACGCCGTTTTTCATCCCTACCCATTCCCGGCGCCTTTTGCTATGATGGAACGCCTGCACCTACCTGCCCCGGGGAGGGTTCCAAATGCAAAGTGGTTCAACTCTGTGGAAAAGTTCTGTGCCCGCTGCCAGTGGCAGCCATCAAGAAAGGTCGTGCATCTTGTCCAAGAAGTTTCTTCTCACAGCCTTTGTGGTACTGCTCGTCGTGTCTGGGAGTGCGCTAGCCCAGACGCTGACCCCGCTCAAGAATCAACCGCCCGACGGAATCATCTACAGTTTCCAATTGACCGATGGTACGGTGATGGTTCAAGGGGGCAGCTGCTCCGATTTTTGGAAGCTCACACCTGACAATACCGGCAGCTACGTCAACGGCACTTGGTCCCAACTCGCCAGTCTTCCCTCCGGATATACACCGTATGCCACGGCTTCGGCAGTCTTGGCAGATGGACGCCTGCTGCTAGAGGGCGGTGAGTACTCCGACTGCGGCGGCTCGTTTACGCTCACCAACCAGGGCGCTGTGTATGACCCGGTGGCCAATGCCTGGACAGTAGTGAATCCGCCAAGCGGATGGGCCAACATCGGGGATTCGCCGTCGACTGTACTGGCAGATGGCAACTATCTGATTGGAAACAAACTGACCAAGGAAATGCGATTACTCGACCCCAAGACTATGGCGTGGAGTACGGTCAGTTCGAAAGGCAAGAAGGACTTCTTCGCCGAGGAAGGCTTGACCCTGCTGGCGAGCGGATCGGTTCTTACAGCGGATGTGAAAGACGCTCCCAACTCGGAGATCTACGACGCTACTGCCGCGAAGCCAATGTGGAAAACGGCGGGAAGCACGATCGTCGACCTGCATTCGCCCTCGCCTTTTGGCTGCCTTCGCTATCCCCCCAAGAACAAGTGTTACTATCCGCCTGGGGAGATTGGCCCCGCTATTCTTCGTCCCGATGGCACGGTATTTGCTACCGGCTCCTATACCTCGGGCAATGGCCCCGGGAATACTGCCATTTACGACAGCCTCACAGACACCTGGACGACCGGCCCGGTTTTCCCGGATGGGGACAATGCCGGCGACTCGTTTGCGGTCTTGCTGACGAATGGCGACGTGCTGGTGGAGGGCGACTCCGGGACTTCGTATGTGTTCGATGGGACGAATTTTACAAAAAGTCTGTTTACTCCGGGCAGCTTGATGATCTTGCCGAACGGCCAAGTATTGGTCGGAGGCGGGACCACGGAAGTCTATACTTCCACGGGAACTTACCAGAGCTCGTGGCAACCGACGATTTCGAGTTATCCGACGAGCGTAACTCCGGGATCGACTTACTCGATTTCGGGCACGCAGTTCAATGGACTGTCACAGGCCGGTTCCTTCGGAGATGAGTTCCAATTCGCAACGAACTATCCGCTGGTACAGATCACGAACAGCAGCACGAAACACGTGTTCTACGCCAGAACGCACGACCATAGCAGCATGGGCGTCGCGACTGGCACGGCAACGGTTTCGACCAACTTCGACGTGCCGTCGAGTATCGAAACCGGGGCGAGCACGCTGGTAGTGATCGCGAACGGGATACCTTCCGCGGCCGTTGATATTACGGTCCAGTAAGTAAGAAGACCTTAACTAACTGCCCTTGCGTCTCCTAAAATTAGGAGATACAAGGGCAGTTGTCTTGTCGTAGAACTATGGCATCTGCCTAGAAATATTTTCTAAGATCGCCGAAATGATCTACCACCAGCAGACGCTGGGATGGCGGGGCGGTCGCGAGTTCCTCGTGCTCGAGAATCCACGTATTGCCATGAGGGACGAAAACAGCGTGCAAGCCCGCGGCTAGCGCGGGGTTGATGTCGGACTTCGGGCTGTTGCCGACCATCCAGGTGACGTCTGCCGAAAGCGCGTACTTGGCGATGGCCGAGCGGTAAGTGGATTCATTCTTCTCGGCCACGATCTCGATGGCGGAAAAATATTCTTTCAACCCCGAGCGCTCGACTTTGCCGGATTGCTCGGCGGGGTTTCCCTTGGTCATCAGGATGAGGTGGTGACGCTCTGCAAGATACTGCAGAGCCTCGGGCACACCGGAAATAATCTCGATGGGATGATCGGCAATCTGGTGGGCGAAACTGCGAATGCGTTCGTGCAGTTCGGGCGTGACCGGGTCGACGGAGAGCTTTTCAAAAGTCTCAACCAGCGAATGCGCGAAGCTGTGCAGGCCATAGCCGTGCTGGACGATGGATTCCTTCTCCACATCGTTAAGTACCAGGCGGACGGCCTCGGGCGAGTGTTCGCGGTGGTCTAAGAACGATATGAACTTAGCGATCGCCCGCTCGAAATAAATGTTGTTTTCCCAGAGCGTGTCATCGGCATCGATGAGCAGAGTCTGGGCGCCGTTGGCTCGCCGCATCTTTTTATGATAACTGCGGCGCTTGGCTTTTGGCTTTTGGCTTTTGGCTTTTGGCTTTTAGCTCTTAGCCGACCCCACGCCCATCGCTCAACGACACGCTGAAGACAAAAAGCTAATAGCCAATAGCCAGAAGCTTCCTTACACCCACTCCACGCGCGGCGTCTGCGGAATGATTCCGGCCTTGTGTCCCATATCGAGCAGGCGGCGGACCGCTTCCCTGCCGTCGTCGCCGTAATCGAGGGTGCGTTCGTTGACGTACATGCCTACGAATTTGTCGGCGAGTTGGGTATCGAGATCGCGGGCAAACTGCATGGCGTAAGCGAGCGCTTCTTCACGATGATCGATAGCGTACTGGATGCTCTCGCGCAGCGCTTGCGTAACGTTGGCTATCGTTTCACGGCCGAGGGCACGCCGGATAGCGTTTCCTCCAAGCGGCAGAGGGAGTCCAGTAACCTTCTGCCACCATCTGCCGAGATCGACCACGCGGTGCAGTCCCGATTTGTCGTAGGTCAACTGGCCCTCGTGGATAATGAGGCCAGCTTCGTATTTGCCTTCGAGAATCTGCGGGATGATCTGATCGAAGGGGACAACCTCCACATCAATGCCGGGCGCGAACAATTCGAGCGCGAGGTAGGCGGTGGTGAGTTTGCCGGGCACTGCGATTCTCTTGCCTTTGATATCTTCCGGCGTGAACGGGCGCGTGGAAACCAGCATGGGACCATAACCGTCGCCTACACTGCCGCCGCACGACATCAGCGCGTATTTTTCCTGAATGTAGGGATAGGCATGGAATGAAATTGCGGTCACGTCGTAAACGCCCTCGCCTTCCTGCGCCTGCCGGTTCAGCGTCTCGATATCGCAAAGGGTGTGGCTGAACTTCAGTCCGGGCACGCGCACTTTGTTCGTGGCCAGGCCGTAAAACATGAAGGCGTCGTCGGAGTCCGGGCTGTGCGCCACGGTGATTTCATGAACTGGAGAAGATACCGTACTCATAAGATTCCCGTAATCCTGTTCTATAAATTCCGTGATGGTGGCGGACCTCAGGGGCCTGAGGCCCGCACTCTTTGTGGCTCCGAGCGGCACGGCTGAAACCGTGTCCTTCCAAAGAGCCCCGAAAAATGAAGCCGCTTACTGCTGCGAAGAACGATATTGCTGCCAGCGGGCGGCGACGCCGGCGGCCATGAGCACCTTGATGACTTCCGCAAACACAAACCAGTAGAGGCCAAATTTCACAGCCAGAGAAACAGAGTGCGTGAGTACGGCCAGCCAACCGAGGCCACTGGCGAAGAGCACCAACTCCGCGGCCACGGCTGACACCGCCGCCCAGCCGAAACGACGCGAGGTATGCTCATAAATATAGCCCGCGACGAAGGCCACCAGCGGGTAGGCGAGCAGGAATCCGCCGGTCGGGCCGAGCAGGCGGGCGATTCCAACGCCTAGAACCAGCGACGGGCTGAATACGGGCAGTCCGATTGCGCCTTCGAGCAGATAGAGGGCAAGCGCGGCGAATCCACGTCGCGAGCCGAGAAGCAAGCCCACGGCGAGCACTCCGAAATTCTGCAGGGTCAGCGGAACCGGCGTGAAGGGGAGCGGAACGCTCACGCGCGCGCATAAAGCGACAAAAACACTGGCCGCAATCACGATAGCTGCTTGCTTCGAGTATTCCCTTGCCCGATCCTGTCCCCGAGTCAGCCCCGGATTCTGCCTGCCGAGAATCTGCGAATCTGCTTGCGACATGGCTTTCCTTTCCTCGTGTGGACCTACGTAACGAACCTTCCGCAAACTCGTTACGAACTTTGCGCTGGTTGTCCCGGGAAATCAGGCCTCAGGAGACGAGTGGTCGAGGCCGTCGTGTTCCGCTTTGTGGGCTGCCGAGCGCTTCATCTGCCGCCGGACCCGCATATAGATCGTAAGCGCAACCGATACGACCACCACAGTACTAACTCCCAGGATGAGAAACCACCAGAGCATCCGCACAACGCAGTTAAGGATAGCAGATGCGCGCCGGCAAAAACGTGCGCGGCATCACAGACTGATGGACAACGTGGATCGACGATCAGGCCTTGGCCGCTGGCCTATGCGCCTTGGCCATCGCCTTGCGGCGGTTCTCCACATTTGTCGAGACCTTCTCCAGTCGCTTGCGGGCCGTCTTCGATCCGGTCGCAACCTGCTCGATATGCCGAAACATGTCGGGATTGTTCAGCTTCTCGCGAATCTCTTTGAGGAAGGGATGGACCTTGGCAAAAATAAAAAACATTTCGCCGCTGCAGCCGGGCTGCACAAAGAGCTCTTCGTTGAGCGCGCCCTGCAAGACGAACGTCGTCGCTATGTCCCAGTAACCGAGCACCTGGCGCAGCCAGGCATTTTCCTGACTGGGAAATGCGTTTACAAGTTTGACAACATCGTCGGCGCTTTGCGGCCAGAAATCGGCCACCATAAAGTTTCTGGCCTTGCGCATCTCCGCTTCGCGGCGGAGATCGTACAGTTTCATAATCAACTGTGCATCGTGTGGAGTCGCCTTCTTTGCCATATTTTCGCCTCGTTATTGATGTCTTAACTTGCTAATCAGGGCTTGGAAGCATTCCCCGCCGCGCCCTCGAGAGCGCGCTCGTAATCGCATTCTTTATTCGGACATGCGATCACCGGTCCGTCTTTCCGCATTCGTTCCACCAGGTACTCGTGTCCGCAATCCGGACACTTTTCAGGAATGGGCTTGGCGGCGGAGGTGAATTTGCATTTCGGATAATTGCCGCATCCGTAAAAAGTGTTGCCCTTGCGCGCGCGTTTCTCGACGAGTTCGCCTTCTTTGCATTCCGGGCATTTCACGCCGATGAAGTTCTGCTTCACATATTTGCAGTCCGGATATCCGCTGCAGGAAGTGAATTCGCCATAACGGCCGTGCCGCAGAATGAGGTTGCGTTTGCACAGCGGGCAGGTTTCATCGAGCGGAATGTCAGGCACTTTCTTGCCCTGATCGAGCCGCCGCGTCGTCTTGCAATCGGGATAGCCGGTGCAGGCCATGAATTGACCGAAGCGTCCACGCTTCAGCACCATAACGCGGCCGCAGTTTTCGCAGTATTCCTCCTGCGCTGTCTCTTGTATATCGGCCGAGTCGAGGTCGGGCAGATTGATGGGGTTCTCTTTTGTGAACTTGCAGCTGTCGGGATTTTCCTTGTCGTAAGTGCTGCAAGCATAGAACGAGCCATGCTTACCCCACTTGATGACCAGCGGCGAACCGCAAAGCTCGCACTTTTCGTCCGTCGGCTTCTCCATACGCTTGATATTTTCCATGTGCTTCTCGGCGTAGCGGAGATCCTTGGAAAACTTTTGATAAAACTCGGTGAGCGCGTCGTTGCCCGTCTGCTTGCCTTCTTCAATCTCGTCGAGCTCTTCTTCCAGGCGCGCGGTGTACTGAAAATCGAAAATATCCTTGAAGTTTTCGACGAGCAAATCGGTCACCACCAGGCCAATTTCGGTGGGCACAAACTTGCCGCCGATTTTCTGCGCGTACATGCGCTCCTGGATGGTGCTGAGAATGGTGGCGTAGGTCGAGGGACGGCCGATGCCGCGTTCTTCGAGTTCCTTCACCAGCGACGCTTCGTTGAAACGCGGAGGCGGCTCGGTGAAATGTTGCTCGGGGAGAAGCGACTTCAGCGTGAGTTTTTGCCCGGCTTCGAGCGGCGGAAGTTTGTGCTTCAGTTCCTCGTCTTCCTCATCCTTGCTGTCTTTGGACTCTTCATACACTTTGAGGAAGCCGTCGAACTTCATGACCGATCCGGTAACGCGGAACCAGAACACGTCGCCCGATGACTTGGCATCAATGTCAACCGAAGTCTGATCGAAGACAGCGGGATTCATCTGCGAGGCGACAAAACGCTGCCAGATCAGCTTGTAAACCTTGAATTCGTCCTCCTGCAGATATTGTTTGACCTGGTCGGGATGGCGCGCGGCCGATGTCGGGCGAATGGCCTCGTGCGCGGCTTGCGCTTCTTTCTTCTCCTTATATGTATTGGGGGAATCGGGCAGGTACGGCGCGCCGTACTGTTCGGAAATGTACTCGCGAACCTCGGTAATCGCCTCGGGCGCGACCCGCGTGGAATCGGTTCGCATATAGGTGATCAGGCCGACCAACCCCTCGTCGCCAAGTTCGATGCCTTCGTAAAGGCGCTGCGCGATCATCATGGTGCGCTTGACGCTGAAGCGCAGCTTGCGCGAGGAATCCTGCTGTAGTTTGCTGGTCGTGAACGGCGGCGTGGCGTTGCGGCGGCGTTCTTTCTTTTCGACGGAACGGACGACCCAATCGGCTTTTTCGAGCGACAGGCGGATTTTTTCCGCGTCCTCGCCGTTGGTGATTTCGATCTTCTCTTCGCCTTTGCCGAGAAAACGTGCGTCGAATGCGGGAGGCTTGGCGGCAGCCAGATTGGCGTCGATGGTCCAGTATTCTTTTTTCTCGAAGGCTTTGATTTCGCGTTCGCGATCGACGATCAGGCGCAGCGCAACGGTCTGCACGCGTCCAGCGGAGAGGCCGCGGCGGACTTTGTCCCATAAAAGAGGAGAGACCTGGTAGCCCACCAGGCGGTCAAGCACACGGCGGGTTTGCTGCGCGTCGACCAGATTCTTGTCGATGTCGCGCGGATGCTCAAAAGCGGCCTTGACGGCGCGCTGCGTAATTTCGTTGAAGGTCACACGGCGAATGCGCGCGCCGTCGCCGATGTCGTCGATCTTCTTCTTGCCAGTTTTCTTGCCCTTCTTTTTCTTGGTTGAGTCTTCGCCCAGTTCGTCGGCGAGATGGGCGGCGATGGCTTCGCCTTCGCGATCCGGGTCAGGCGCAAGGTAGATGTGGTCGGCCGAAAGCGCGAGCTTCTTCAGCTTGGCCAGAACCTTTTCTTTTCCGGGGATGACGACGTACTCGGTTTCGAAATCGTTCTCGAGATCGACCCCGAGGCTGCTCTTGGGCAGGTCTTTCACATGGCCGAAAGAAGCATCGACCGTGAATCCCTTCCCCAGATACTTCTGAATAGTTTTCGCCTTAGCCGGCGATTCGACAATGACTAGACCTTTGGACAATGTTCTCCCCAAATGTTAGCTATTTGACTCGAAGCTACCATGATTTGGCAAATTTCGCGAAACGGGCAGAAGGCTCCGAGCTACGAGCCGCGAGCTTCGAGCGTACCAAATCATTTACCGAATTGCTGCTTCCTTGACTAGGCGGACCGGCTGAACCTGCTGAATCAGTGCCGTCAGCATCCGTTGAACTTCATCGGTCCGCTTGATGAGTAATCCGTGTACGGCTTCCGATAGCAGACCCAGATCGTATGCCAGCAACAGGTGATACTCAAGTTCCGCAGCCGAACCGCGCGCGATGTGCAAAAAACGCGTCAATTCTCCATCCGACTTGCGTCCGGCGCCTTCCGCGATGTTTGCACCGATGGACGATGCGGCGCGACGCATCTGGGAAGTTATCCCGAACAGCTCCTCTTTGGGAAATGGCCGCGTCGCTTTATATATGTCGATCGTCAAGGAATGGGCCTTTGACCATACGCGTAGATCTTTGAAATCTTTCACAAGAAATCTCCCTTCGCGCTGCCTGCGCGCTTTCAAGGTTGCTCGAAGCTCGCAGCTCGTGGCTCGTAGCGCCTTTAAAAGCTTTTCACAAAATTCTTCCCCGGCAACTGCCGTATCTTGCCGTTCAGCTCCAGTTCGAAGAGCGCGGCGAAGATTTCCGAGGATGACATTTCGTTTTCCAGCAATTCGACTAGCTCATCGATGTGCGTGGATTCATCGGCTTTGAGCAACTTGAGGATGTTTCTCTCGTGCGGCGAGGTCGCCTCGTCCGGGAATAGAGATGCGGTTTCGGGCTTGGGGGATTCATTCTGCTGGGAACTGAGCGCCGCCTGCACCTCCGCCGGCAGCTCTTCCCACACGTCTTCCCATGTGGCTACGAGCTTCGCTCCCTGCTTGATCAGCGTGTTCGGGCCCCATGAATTTTTGTTGGTCACGTTGCCGGGGACGGCGTAGACATCGCGGTTTTGCTCAAGGGCGAGGCGCGAGGTGATGCGCGTGCCGCTGTATTCCGCCGCTTCTACCACGAGCACGCCAGCCGACATGCCGCTGATGATGCGGTTCCGAATGGGAAAATTTTGCGGCGCCGGCGAGGTTCCGACTGGGAACTCGGTGATCAGCGCGCCCCCAAGCGCCACAATTTGTTCGGTAAGGCGCGTGTTTTCCTTAGGGTACATGACGTCGATTCCGGTGCCGAGGACGGCGATGGTCTTTCCCTTGGCGGCGACCGCGCCGCGATGCGACGCAGTATCGATGCCGCGGGCTAATCCGCTGATGATCACGAGACCGCGAGCGGCGAGGTCGGTGGCGAGGCGCTCGGCCATGCCGCTCCCGTAGGGCGTGGGATGACGCGTTCCCACCATCGCAATGCCGGGCTGGGCCAGCGCTTCTACACAGCCCTTGATGAACAGGATCACCGGCGGATCATAAATTTCCTTCAACCGCGACGGATATTCGGGATCACTGAAAGAAATAATTCTTGCGCCCGCTTCCACGGCCTTTATACATTCCTGCTGCGCGAGTTCGAGCGACTTACTCGTAGCCAGCGATTGCGCCGAGATGGCGGGTATGCCCATGGCCTCCAGTTCGGTGAGGCTAGCTTGGAAGACGCGCTCGGCCGTGCCACAGTGCTCGATCAGTTTCTTGATGCGCGTGGGGCCTAATCCCGGCGTGAGGGCCAGCGCCAGCCAGTAGATGCCCTGTTGGGATGCGGGGTTGGAGGCGGCAACGGCTGCATTGGACATATTCAGATCGCGGGAAAACAGCTACTAGCCTCGAGCTACTAGCTTCGAGCTTCGAGCCAGACCCGAACGACCCTGGCTCGGAGCTCCGTAGCGCGGAGCGCTTTTTCCTCGTCCACTCAGCAGTATCGGCTACTCGGAATGTTGTCAAGGAGGGCGCGCACATCACTTTTGGTAGAATTCGTAAAGTGATGAGCCGGTTAAGGATCTCGGCTATTTCCTACCTGAACACGGCGCCTCTGATGTGGGATTTCGAGCATGCCGAAACGGGCGTGGGCGCCAATTTTGAAATTTCCTACACCATCCCTTCGGCCTGCGCCGAGGCCCTGCGTGCGGGCACCGCCGATATTGGCATTATTCCGGCGGCGGCTTACACCACGGTTCCCGACCTCGTTATCATTCCCGACGTAGCCATTGCGGCACGGCGCGCAGTGCGGTCGATTCTGTTGGTTAGCAGGGCGCCCGACATTTCGATTTCTAGTTCTAATTCTAATTCTAAAGACAAGTGGCTCGGGCAGGTACGCACCGTGGCGCTCGATACTTCTTCGATGACGTCTGTAGCGCTGGCTAAAATTCTGTTTGCCAAATGGCTAGGCGGAGCCCGCGACTATAAGCCGATGGCTCCCGATCTCGATACCATGCTCGCCGCGTGCGACGCGGCCCTGCTCATCGGAGATCCGGCGCTGCAAGTCGACCGCACGCGCTACTTCACTCTCGACCTAGCCGAGGAGTGGGCAGCGCGAACGGGAAAATCATTCGTATTTGCCTTCTGGGCGATTCGCAAACAGGCGCTCGCCGGACGCGACGGCGCGGAGATCGCGGAAATTTTCAAGAAGTCGCGGGATCATGGGCTGTCGCCGAAAACACTGGAGGCGATCGCGCAGGAGTGGGCGCCGCGTCTGGGATTGACGGTCCAGGCGGTGCGCGTCTATCTCACGCATAATATCCATTATTATCTCGACCCTCCCTGCCTGGAGGGATTGGAGCTTTACTACCGCCTTGGAGCAGAGGTTGGAGCGCTGCCGCCAGCACCGGAACTACATTTTATCTAGCCTCGACTGATCTGCGGCTCGACTGATCTGCGCCGCTCAGATGCCTTCCGATTCCCCCGGGCGTATCATTCCCATGCATCAGAGGTGACTCATGGACCGACGGGCTCTGGCTGCCCGCATCTTGAAGATTGATGGGATATTGCTCTTAGTAGTCGCGGCCATTCATCTCGCGGCAACGCCATTGGTGTTGAACTTTATTTCCAGTCAATCGACTCCCGAGGCGTGGGCGCAGATCAAGCCGCCGTTCCTGTTGAGCTTCGTTGTAGTTGGCATTCTGCTGATTCCTCTTGGACTGAGCACCTATTTCTGCGCCAACTCGCTGCGGCGTGGCGAAGCCTGGGCGCGGACGATCTGCTTATTCAACGCGGTTAGCGCCCTGCTGTTGCCGCTCGCCCTGATCCTGACGATGCCGGCTGCATACTTCCGCGCGATTCCCTTTCTTATCGCTGCCATTCTGGTCTGCACCGTCGCGATCTCGATGGCGGCACCTCTCGTGCTTTCGCGGCCGCCAAGGTTGTCTTCGTAAGCCGCACTTTTATTCGTTGCAACTTGCCAGCCGCGAACCTGCTCTAATAAGGACCATGCACTGGCTTGCGTTGATCCTGCTCGCGTCGAAGAAGAGCACGCTGCGATGGCTGATCCATCTCGGCGGTCCGAGCCTGATTTTGCTGGGGCTCGTCGACAACTCGGTCATCCCTCTGCCGGGGAGCACGGACATCGTCACTATTCTGCTGGCCGCGCATCATCGCGAACCGTGGGTCTACTACGCCATCATGGCAACGATTGGAGCCCTCATCGGCGGCTATCTCACCTATCGTATGGCTCGCAAAGGCGGTAAGGAGACTCTGGAGAAAAGGTTCTCGCAGAAGAGAGTCAAGAAGGTATACGCGATTTTTGAACGCTGGGGATTCGCGGCGGTTGCGATCCCCGCCATATTGCCGCCGCCGTTCCCGATTGTGCCCATGCTTCTGGCTGCGGGCGCCATGCAGTACCCCACGAAGAAGTTTCTCGTCGCGTTGGCCGTGGGGCGCGGCATTCGGTTCACGATCCTAGCTTATCTCGGGTTCCACTACGGACGGCACATTGTGAAGTTCTTTGCCGAGTACTACTGGCCGGTGCTTATCGTTCTGATCGCTTTGTCGCTCATCGGCGCGCTGTACGGGTTGTTCGAGTACAAGCGGCGGCAGAAGAACAGCTCGCCCAAGGCGGTTCGCCCGAAGGTGCGACCTCGCGAGCGGACCGCGTAAAAGCGGAACCACTTCAGTGAAAATATGATCCTAGTGACTTTGTCATCTTAATTACATTGTCATCCCTTAATTAGATTTGTCATCCCGAGCGCAGCGAGGGATCTGCAGTTTGCCGCGAGATGCAAATCCCTCGCCGCGCCCGAAATGCCAAAGTCTAGGGAATCGACGCTCGCTTCTATCGTCTCCAACCAGCTAAAATAGCCATTACCGTGGGGTGAAGGGATGTCCCTGACTAAACAGCAAGCCTTGGAGATGTTTCAGTCGGACGATCTGATCGGGATTGGCATGGAGGCGGATGCGGTGCGCCGCAAACTGCATCCCGAAGGCACGGTGACTTACATCATCGACCGCAACATCAATTACACGAACTTTTGCACGGAATATTGCACATTCTGCGCCTTTTATCGTCCGCTGAAAGGACCGGCGGCCGCGGAAGGATACATTCTCGATTTCGAGACTATTTACGAGAAAATCCGCGAGACGGTCGAACTGGGCGGCACGGGCGTGCTGATGCAGGGCGGGCTGCATCCCGACCTCAAGATCGACTGGCACGAAAAGATGTTGAGCGGCATCAAGCAGCGCTTTCCGAAAGTTCACCTCCATTGTTATTCCGCTTCGGAAATCCTGGCGATTGCCGAATACAGCAACCTCAGTGTGCGCGACACGATTGCGCGCCTGCGCGATGCGGGACTCGATTCGATTCCTGGGGGCGGGGCTGAAATTCTCGATGACGAAGTCCGCTACAAAATCGCGCGACTGAAATGCCTGACCGCCGATTGGCTGCTGGTGCATCGCACCGCGCATCAGCTCGGTATGCGCACCACCGCGACCATGATGTTTGGCGTTGGCGAGTCGATCGAGCACCGCATCAATCACTTCCAATGTCTGTACGATCTGCAGCAGGAGACCGGCGGATTCACTGCATTTATCCCCTGGAGTTTCCAACCCGCCCACACCGCACTCGGTGGACGGCACTGGGATGAAGCGACGGCAGTTGAATACCTGAAAGTGCTGGCAGTTTCGCGGCTCTATCTTTCGAATTTTCTGAACGTGCAGTCGAGTTGGGTGACGCAGGGACTGAAAGTGTGCCAGATGGGCTTGCGCTTCGGCGGGAACGACGTGGGCTCGGTAATGCTAGAGGAGAACGTGGTCCGCGCCGCGGGGGTCACTAATTGCACAACCGAAGAAGAACTGCGGCGCATCATACGCGATGCGGGCTTTCGTCCGGCGCAGCGCGATACGTTGTACCGGCAGTATTTTCTGAACTGAGTCGGGGTCTGGCCTCCCGTTAGTCGGATGGATTAATTTGCGTTGTCATCCTGAGCGAAGCGAAGGAGTTGCTTGGTATTCGACGCACGAACAGCAGTTCCTTTGCTTCGCTCAAAATGACAAGTCTGAATTGATACCTGTAAATACCGCATGACTCGCTCACTCGCTATCGGCATTTTTCTTCTTACTGCGTGGCTGGCGAGCGCGCAGCAGCCCCCACCCGCAGCCAAGACATCCTCTATCGCAGGGACGGTCGTGAAAGAGCCGGGCAGTGAGCCACTCAAAAAAGTGCTGGTGCAAGTCATCGCGGAACATCAGGGCGAAAGCTACACGGCCTCGACCGACACCGACGGCCATTTTCGCGTCGACAAGGTTGCGCTGGGTCGCTACAACATCTTCTTCGAAAAAACCGGATTTGCCGGAGTCAATGCGCGGGGCCTCAAATCCGACACCAATGTGCTCACCGTGCAAGCTGGGCAACCTCTGGAAGACCTTCTTTTTCGCATGTTGCCCACGGCCGTCATCAGTGGGCGCGTCACCGACGAAGATGGCGATCCTTTGCACGAGGTCAGGATGTTCGTGCAAAGGAAAAAGCCCGGCAAGGCAACGCGAGAAGGCGTCGGGATGGCGGGGACTAACGATCTGGGCGAATACCGCGTTGCCGGGCTATTTCCGGGCGAGTACTGGATTGTGGCCATGCCGCCTCCCGACTTTCGCGACTACGAGCGGCAGCGCGACAAATCGCCGGATGGCAATAACGTCGACAAGCCCGACACCCGCTATGTCACCACCTACTATCCGGGCACTTACGATCCGACGCAAGCCTCGGCAATTAAGCTGAAGGCGGGTGACGAGATGCCGGTCAACTTCACGCTGGTCCCCGGCAGAACATATCGGGTTCGCGGCACCGTTGTCGGGGTCGTTCCCGGCCAAAAATCGACTATTGAGCTGCTTCCCAAGGCGGGCGACGCCGTCCGAGTGAACGCGGATGAAATTGGCCCCGACGGCCAGTTCGAAGTACGTGGCGTCGCTCCCGGACCCTATGTGCTCAGAACATCGGCAATCAGGGGGACGCAATCGCTCACCGCGGAGCAGGAGATCAACGTGGTGGCCGCTGACCTGGACGGCCTGAGACTAACTCCCGCGCCCGCCTTCACGATCTCCGGTCATCTTCACAGCGAGGCCGCGTCGGCTGACCTCACGCCGTACTTCGTCAACTTGCGCTTGGCCGACCTGCCGGACGACCCCGGCTTCTTCATGTCCCAGGATTTTTTTGGCGGGAACGCGACGGTCGATCGGCTGGGCAACTTCGAGTGGAAAAACGTGAACTCCGGCAATTACATCGTGCAGGTGTACGGAGGCGACCCGCAGAGCAGCTATTATCTGAAATCAGTAACCATCGGCGGACGGGATGTCGCCGCCGGATTTACCGCAAGTGGGCCGGCTACGGTTGAAGTGCTGGTTAGTTCCAAGGCGGGAATCGTCGAGGGAACAGTCGTCGAAAAAGAAAAAGACATAGACGATTCGCATCTGGCTGCCAATGCCACGGTGGTGGCCGTGCCCGAGGAAAAATACCGGAAGATTCCCAACCGCTTTGCCAGCGGCTCGACCGATCAGTATGGGCGGTTTTCGATTCGCGGCCTCGCCCCCGGCAGCTACACGCTCTACGCCTGGCTGGATCTGGAAGATAGCGTGTGGCGCGACGCGGATTTTCTCAAGTCGCAGGAAGCCAATGGCACGGCGGTAAAACTGGACGAAGGTTCCGATCAGCAAGTCGAATTGAAGCTTAGTGCTGTCGATGAGGAGTGGCGCTAAAGTTTCGTCGCTCGTGTGGAAGCGGGGCTACCCGCTGGGACGGGGCCCTTCGGCTCCGCTCAGGGCAGGCTCCGCCCCGTCCCCACACGAGCACGCGGTTATGTCGAGTCCGCCCACTGCCTCATCTCACGCGGATCGGGCACCCGCATCAACTTGGGCGGCGCCAGGATCCTCATCGTCCACAGGAGATCATCCAGCGAGGTTCCAAAGCCAAAGTGGGCATCCACGAAGGCCAATTCTGTTGACGGCAATTCGGTGCGGCCGGAGATCAGCACCACCGGAACATCGGGTACCAGAAACTTGATCTCCTGGGCTAAGCGGGAGCCCGACATCGAAGGCATCTCGTAGTCCAGAAGCGCAAGATCAAAATAGGTTCGTTTGCACAGGGCGAGCGCCTCAAGGGGATCGTTTTTCGCGATCACCCGGAATCCGCATTCTTCGAGAACACTTGTCAGCAACCGGCTGGATTTGGGATTGTCGTCCACGTAAAACACTGTCGTTCGGCTTTCCATTTCAAAACCTCCGTTCCTGTCCTGAAGAACGCGCGTCGGCACTGGCCTTGCGAGTACTTTGGGCAAAGATTTGTAAAGGGTCAGGAGGGATTCCGCGCGGATCTCTTGTTGTTCTTTCGTAACTACTTGACAAAATTCTATGAAGACTCTGGTGCCACAGGGTTTAGCATCCAGTTGAGTTGGCTGGCGGTTGTCAGCCATGTGAGGTCGCACAGCGCCGGCTGTCGCGCCTGCGCGCTAGTAGGTGAACGACTGCAGCGCATTGCCCTGCGTTCCGTCTGGGCCAGACGAATTGACGAATCCGCTGCGATTGCTCGGATTCAATGCGATGTAGGTCCCAATCACACTCGAAGTGTCCGAGAAATTGAATCCGTTCAGCGACTCCACGAGATTCCCTTTTGTGTCATAAACCTGGATGCTGCTTCCCGACGCCGTTCCCGACACCTGCTGCGCCACGAAAAACAGCTTGTGCACCGGATCGAATTCCACGTCCGTTCCGCTCGTCAGTTGGCCCGCATCCGGCAGAGCCACCAAAAATCCAGTCTGCGTGGCCAAGTCATAGAACGTAATGTTGCCATTCAGTTCCGTGGCGGTCAGCGCAATTCCGTCCTCCGAATCGACGGCGATCCCGTTCACAGAACCCGGCCCCAGCGGCGGCTCTGGAACTCCGGTGAACTGCGTCACCTCGCCCGTCGAGAGATTCGCCAGTGCGATCTGCGGCGCCGGACCACCGACCGCTCCTGTCGAAGACGCGATCACCGCCTGGTTGGTCACCGTGTCGTAGGCCATGACTGGCGAATAGTTGAAACCAAAAGTCTGATCCGTGAGATTGACAATCGGTCCAATGGTTTTCGCGGCCAGGTTTGCCGCGAACACAAAAGAAGTGAACTGGCCGTTCTCAAACGCAAACACCGCCGTGGTCGGGAAACCCTGGTCGTGGCTCACTCCGATGATGATGTCGTCCTTCGTAAGCGGCGTCTTCCATTTGCCCGTGAACTTGTTTGCGTCCAGCGGATTTAGTTCTTCATAAACCCGCTTCGTAATGTAAAGCTGGGGCACGATCTGATGCTCCACCAGCCCAATGCTTGTTCCCACGATTCCGTGCGTCACAAAGTCGTCCAGAGAGTTATCCGATTTTTTCACCACCTTTACAATCTTTCCCGTCGCCTGATCAAAAGTTTCGACCGCAGCCAACGTATTCCCGTTGGGCAGGGTTTGCCCTTCACTGAACACGCCCTCCGTACCATTCTGGTCGATGTCGAAGCCAAAAATACTTCCGCCAAACTCGCTGGTCACAAAAATTGATCCACCACCAATTTCCCGAGTGTCGCCACGCTTCCCGTCCGTCACTTGCGCGCAGACCATGGTCGCACCCGCCAAGGAAAACACGCTCCATGCAGCCATTACCACCACCCAACCCGGCCGGGAAATTTTCTTACGATTCATTGCGCCACCTCTCCAAGTTTTTTCGAAATGCCATCCGGAACTAAAGCGCTCTCCCGCAGCCTACCACCCGTCCCCTCTCTTAGTGTCACGGTGAAGTAACAGAATTGTGAACATTTTGTCACCTAAGTGCCGCGGCACCACAGAACTCGGGAAATTCGGGCCGCTGCCAGGTCCTTCGCGGGTGCGTTTTACATGCTAGACTTCCCTTTCACGGCTGGCATCGAACCCTAGGATGATCTTCCACCAATCAACTTTTTCATTGCTTTCCAAAGTGACAGTCGCAGTCGCGCTGCTTTCCGCACTGATTGGCTGCGGCGATTCCAAATATCAGGCACCCGCGATCGTCGTGACTTTTGACCTTACGAACTACCCGATTCCGAGTTCACTCGATACCGGCGCCTACACCGCCGTCGCCGCCATCGTTGCCAACGACACCAAGAACCGCGGCGTAACCTTCTCCTGTGTCCCCGACACCCCCGCGGGAGCGTGCGGCACTTTTTCCCCAACCGGGGCCGGCAGTGATGTTCCAGTTTGTTACCTTGCCCCCGATCAGATTCCCTCCGAGCATTCTGTGACCATAACCGCGACCTCGGCAACCGATCCCACCAAGTACGCCTCGGCCACCATCACCATCGTGAGTGGCCCCTCGAACCCCTGTCCGTAACCCCGCCGTCCGGTATTTGACTTCCGGACACTTCCTCCGCAGAATAGAAGTAGATCTTTGAAGGCCCATCCCAAAAAGTGGGGGCGTCACGGCTTCGACGGAGATGCTTGCGGCCAGGAGGCATGCCGGGGTGCACACACCCGCAATCGCGTGCAAAATGATAATTGCCAATCAACAAATGGCATACGCAGCCTAACTAGTTTAGGCAGCCGCTCTCCACAGCTTTGCCCTTGGGCTGTGAGCGAGCGTCACACAGAGGGCTGCTCTTCCCGGCTACGTCTGGGCCGGGAAGCTAAGATCACAGGCTAGTGGCTAGCGTTTCTTGTCCGTTCTGAGCGTGGGCCGCGAACGTCCTGGGGGAATCGCCAGCGATGGCGACAAACGCCCGGGGCATGAACGCGAATAAGCATGTAGTCTCTTGACCAGTAACATTTTCGGACGCGGGTTCGACTCCCGCCGCCTCCACCACTTTTACCCTTACAAATCAGGCACTTAACTGCTCATTTCGCCGCAAAACGCCGCATAACTCTGTGGCGCTGGCCCGCTGGGGCTCAAATAGCGCCGCCAGCTTGTTCACCGCATCCACTTGAGCAGCAGGAACCGCGTGGGTGTAGCGGAGCGTGGTCTCGATCTTGGCGTGACCGAGATTTTCTTTGACCGTCACAATCGACGCCCCA